>WNFV01000782.1_pt1 | contig 43401 bp, 48 predicted proteins | sample 5400101 | NCBI WGS metagenome assembly WNFV01 (sample SAMN13153361, study PRJNA577476) | soil metagenome | isolation source: 115 cm soil or saprolite under grassland replicate 1 | place: USA:California | collected 2016-06-15 | reverse complement strand
TTGCCCTGGCGTCCTTCGAAGTTCCGGTTCGACGTCGAGGCGCTGCGCTCACCGGGCGCGAGCTGGTCCGGGTTCATGCCCAGGCACATCGAGCAGCCGGCCCCGCGCCACTCGGCTCCGGCGTCGATGAAGACCTTGTCCAGCCCCTCGGCCTCGGCCTCGAGCCGGACCCGGCCGGAGCCCGGGACGACCAGCATCCGGGTGCCCTCGGCAACCTTCCGGCCGGCGAGCACACCGGCGGCGGCCCGCAGGTCCTCGATCCGCCCGTTGGTGCAGGAACCCAGGAACACCGTGTCCACGTGGATCTCGCGCATCGGTGTGCCCGCGGTCAGTGCCATGTACTGCAGTGCCTTGCGCGCCGCTTCGCGGTCGTTCTCGGTCGCGAAGTCCTCCGGCGACGGCACCGAGCCCGACAGCGCGACACCCTGACCCGGGTTGGTGCCCCAGGTCACGAACGGCGCGATCTCGTCGGCGCGCAGCACCACCTCGGCGTCGTACGACGCGTCCTCGTCGGTGGCGAGACTGGTCCAGTACTCGACCGCCGCGTCCCACTCCTTGCCCTGCGGCGCGTGCGGCTTGTCCTTCAGGTACGCGAAGGTCGTCTCGTCCGGCGCGATCATGCCGGCCTTGGCGCCCCACTCGATCGACATGTTGCAGATCGTCATCCGGGCTTCCATGGACAGCGCGCGGATCGCCTCGCCGCGGTACTCGACGATGTAGCCCTGGCCGCCGCCGGTGCCGACCTTCGTGATCAGCGCCAGCACCAGGTCCTTCGCGCTGACGCCCTCGGGCAGGACTCCGTCGACCGTGACCGCCATCGTCTTCGGCCGCGCCTGCGGCAGCGTCTGGGTGGCCAGCACGTGCTCGACCTCGCTGGTGCCGATCCCGAACGCGATCGCGCCGAAGGCGCCGTGCGTCGACGTGTGGCTGTCACCGCACACCACCGTCATGCCGGGCTGGGTCAGGCCGAGCTGCGGGCCGATGACGTGTACGACGCCCTGGTCGGGGTCGCCGAGGGTGTGGATCCGGATGCCGAACTCGGCGGCGTTGCGGCGCAGCGTCTCGACCTGGGTCCGCGAGACCGGGTCCGCGATCGGCTTGTCGGTGTCGTACGTCGGGACGTTGTGGTCCTCGGTCGCGATCGTGAGATCGGGGCGGCGTACCGTCCGGCCGGCCAGCCGCAGCCCGTCGAACGCCTGCGGGCTGGTCACCTCGTGCACGAGGTGGAGGTCGATGTAGAGCAGATCCGGCTCGCCCTCGGCTTGACGCACCACGTGCGCGTCCCAGACCTTCTCCGCCAACGTCCTGCCCATTGTGCTGCGCTCCTTACGAAGTGTCCGGCCCGCTGTGACGCACCCCACGGTGCGCCTCGGACCAGCCGTCTGGCGACTTGCGTTCCACGATTCGAGACGGCAATATCGTTTCATGGACAACTCTAGCGGAGTCGGCGTACTCGACAAAGCGGCCCTGGTGCTGTCCGCCCTGGAGTCCGGCCCGGCCACCCTGGCCGGCCTGGTGGCGGCCACCGGCCTGGCCCGGCCGACCGCCCACCGGCTCGCCGTCGCCCTCGAGCACCACCGGCTGGTCGGGCGCGACATGCAGGGCCGGTTCGTGCTCGGTCCGCGGCTGAACGAGCTGGCCTCCGCGGCCGGCGAGGACCGGCTGCTCGCCACCGCCGGCCCGGTGCTGGCGCGGCTGCGCGACATCACCGGCGAGTCCGCGCAGCTGTTCCGCCGGCAGGGCGACTACCGCGTCTGCGTCGCGGCCGCGGAGCGCCCGTCCGGCCTGCGGGACACGGTCCCGGTCGGCAGCCAGCTCACCATGGGCGCCGGCTCGGCGGCCCAGATCCTGCTGGCCTGGGAGGAGCCCGAGCGGATGCACCGCGGGCTGCACAACGCCTCGTTCAACGCTGCCGCGCTGGCCGGCGTCCGGCGGCGTGGCTGGGCGCACAGCGTCGGCGAGCGCGAGCAGGGCGTCGCCTCGGTGTCCGCCCCGGTCCGCTCCCCCTCCGGCAAGGTGATCGCCGCGGTGTCGGTCTCCGGCCCGATCGAGCGCCTCTCGCGCCAGCCCGGCCGCATGCACGCCCCGGCCGTCATGGCCGCCGCCGAACGCCTCTCCGAGGCCCTCCGCCGCGCCTCCGAGTAGAGGCCGATCAGCGGGGCGGGACTCGCCCGACGGTGATCACATGAATTGCCTTCTGATCGTCGAGCACCTGGTAGAGGGCGCGATACTCGCCAAGGTGCAGACGATGGAAGCCTGATCGACCAAACGCGCTACGGCCCTCGGGAAACGGGTCGGCTGCCAGGGCCGCCACCGCAGCCGTCAAGCGTTTGCCTCCAGGCCGATCCGTGTTCAGGATGTCGCGAAGCCCTCGGACAGCAACTGGTTCCCAGATGACTGTGTAGATCACACGGTCTCGTCGTCATCCAGTCCCAGCATGGCCACGACCTGGTCATGCGGGATCGGCTCGTCGCCACGGGCCAGGATGGACTCGCACAGAGCGATGTCAGCGCGATCCATGGCCTCGAGGTCCTCGAGATCATGCAAGGGCACCACTGCCATGACCGGCTTGCCGTGACGCGTGACCACGAGCCGCTCGTGGGCGGCGGCGCGTGAAATCAGGTCATCCAGACTCGGTGGCTCTGGCAGCGGGTAGGTCGCGCTCATGCGAAGACTGTACCCGTCGCAACGGACGATTCGGGTGATCTCGTCCACAGACCACGAAGGACCCACATCGGTGATGTGGGCCCTTCGGCTCTGGTAGCCCCGACGGGATTCGAACCCGCGCTACCGCCTTGAGAGGGTGCCGGGTGGTCCGATCTACGTTATCTGCAGGCGTCAGGGCTTACACCGAAAGGCGTCCTGACCATCAGAATCCCCAGGCTTGGACGGCATTTCGTACCACGAACGGTGCCACGAGACTCCCGAGAACACGGTTACTGGCAGTGATGGTCTCTACCGGACAGTTGGGTCGCCGGCGACGGTGAACTCCATCCACGAGCGCTCCAACGAGCGCACCTGGAGCTCGTAGTCGTTGAGCCAGACCTTGTCCGATCCCAGCCGGCGCCAGTCGCGCGCGATCGCCTCCAGATGGCCCATCAGCTCAGGGATGCTGTCGGGATCGGCGTAGACCCGACTCCAGTCGCTGGTCGTGCCCAGGTCCCGCCAGCGAGCTCGAACCTCGAGGTTCTCCGCATTGATCCCGAAACGCCGACTGATTCGTCCAGTTGCGCAGGTTGGCCGTATAGGCCACGGAACGCGCCAGGACCACGCTCCAGAACACGACGTCGACGCTCATCCGTCCCCCGGACAGTTGTCTGACGGTGCCCCAGAGCCTGTGAGGTCAGGTCCAATCGTGGAACGATCGTAGGCGCGATGTGCGCGGGGTCCCAGACCGCGCGGAGGCGATCGGAGCCGAGTGGTCGACCATGTCCCAGCCGTCTGTGCCCGGCAGTCCCGACGCGGGTGACTGGTCCCTGTGGGGTCCGTACCTGAGCGAGCGTCAGTGGGGCACGGTCCGCGAGGACTACAGCGCGGACGGTGAGGCCTGGAGCTACCTTCCGCATGACCAGGCCCGCTCCAGGGCTTACCGATGGGGCGAGGACGGGCTGGCCGGATTCAGCGACCACGAGCAACGCCTGTGCCTCGGCCTCGCGCTGTGGAACGGGCACGACCCGATCCTGAAAGAGCGGCCGTTCGGCCTGACCGGCGCGGAGGCGAATCACGGTGAGGACGTCAAGGACTACTGGTGGTACCTCGACGCCATCCCGACCCATGCCTGGAACCGCTGGCGCTACCACTATCCGCAGGCTGCTTTCCCGTACGACGACCTGCGCGCCGAGAACGGTAGACGCGGTAAGCACGACCCCGAGTACGAACTCCTGGACACCGGCGTGTTCGACGACGACCGGTACTGGATCGTCGAGGTGCACTACGCGAAGGCGACTCCGACCGACCTGCTGATGTCGGTACAGGTCACCAACGCCGGAGCCGACCCGGCGACGATCCACGTCCTGCCGACGGCCTGGTTCCGCAACACCTGGTCGTGGAGTCCCGGCACTCCGCGACCAGAGCTCGCGGCCACCGGGGACACGTCCCTGCGTGTGTCGCACCCGTCCCTCGGTGAGCTGGAGCTGCTTGCCGGACCGGATCCGGAAGGCGCTGCGCCGACGCTGCTGTTCTGCGAGAACGAGACCAACATGCAACGCCTGTACGACGTCCCCGGGCCGACGCCGTACCCGAAGGACGGGATCAACGACCACGTCCTGGCCGGTGCCGCAACCGTCGACCCCAGTCGCCGAGGTACGAAGGCCGCTGCCTGGTACAGAGTCGACGTCGAACCGAAAGCCACGATCGAACTGCGGTTGCGGCTGCGTCCCGCTGGCTCCGGCCCGGACCCGGCGACCGCACTGGGACGGGATTTCGACGCCGTCGTCGCCACCCGCCGGGCAGAGGCCGACGGGTTCTACGCCGACCTCACTCCCCCGGCAGCCTCGCCGGACGAGGCGATGGTGATGCGGCAGGCTTTCGCCGGGATGCTGTGGAGCAAGCAGCTCTACTACTACGACGTGGCGCGATGGCTCGACGGCGACGCCGGCCAGCCGGCACCGCCGGCCTCGCGACGCGCCGGCCGCAACTCCCGATGGCGGACCTTCAACTCGTTCGACGTCATGTCCATGCCGGACAAGTGGGAGTATCCGTGGTTCGCATCCTGGGATCTCGCGTTCCACTGCATTGCCCTGGCACACGTGGACCCTGGCTTCGCCAAGAACCAGTTGCTGCTGGTGTGCCGCGAGTGGTTCCAGCACCCGAACGGCGCACTGCCGGCATACGAGTGGGACTTCGGCGACGTCAACCCGCCGGTACAGGCCTTCGCGGCGCTCGAGGTCTTCGCCATCGATGGCGGTCGTGACCTCGACTTCCTGAGCCGCGTCTTCGACAAGTTGCTGGTCAACTTCACCTGGTGGGTCAACCGCGAGGACGCCGATGGGTCGAACCTGTTCGAGGGTGGGTTCCTCGGCCTGGACAACATCGGCCCGCTCGACCGTTCGCACCTGCCGGTCGGGGGCGTTCTGGAGCAGTCCGATGCGACGGGCTGGATGGCGATGTACGCGCTGGCGATGACGACCATGGCGGCGATCCTCGACCGGACCGGGTACCGGCCGGCCCGCGACCTGGTCCACAAGTTCCTCGAGCACTTCGCCGAGATCCGCACCGCGATGACCGTGGAGGGGATGTGGGACGAGTCCGACGGCCTGTTCTACGACCGGATCGCCGTACCGGGCGGCGATGTCGTGCCGGTGCGGGTGCACTCCATGGTCGGGATCATCCCGATCCTCGCGGTTGCCGTGATCGACGAGCAGCAGCTCGAACAATCCGTTGCCCCGGGCAGGCAGTTCGCGGCTTTCCTGGACCGCCAGGGCCTGCGCGATCCTGCGCAGCTGGCGAAGGCGGGCGCCCTACGCGGCGACCCCGGACGTCGGCGGCTGCTCCTCGGCGCCGCCGGCGTCGAGCAGGTGTTGCGGCTGCTCGGCAGGCTGTTCGACCCCGACGAGTTCCTGTCGCCGTACGGCCTGCGTTCCATCTCCGCGTTCCACCGCGCCCATCCGTACACGATCGAGGTCGAGGGAGTACGTGCGACCGTGGACTACGAACCGGCCGAGTCGACCACCGACATGTTCGGCGGGAACTCGAACTGGCGTGGGCCGGTGTGGTTCCCGCTGAACTTCCTCGCGGCCGAGGCACTGAGCCGCTACCACCGCTTCTTCGGCGACGACCTGACGATCGAGTACCCCACCGGCTCCGGAACCCGCCAGACCCTCGACACCGTCGCCGACGACCTGCGGGCGCGGCTGGTGTCGATCTTCCTCGCCGGTCTCGACGGCCGGCGGCCCTGCTTCGGCGGGGTCGGCAGACTCCAGCGCGATCCGAACTGGAGGAGCAACCTGATGTTCCACGAATATTTCCACGGCGACAACGCCGCCGGTCTGGGCGCGACCCACCAGACCGGCTGGACTGGGCTTGTGGCTGACATCATCCGGCGCCGGCACGGCGTGGTTCCGTCCCTCGATGACGTCCTCCGATCGCTGAGCGAGCGGCAGCCATGAGCACGGCGCTGCCCGGCCGGCCGTCTCCACTCGGCGCGACGCCCGGACCCGACGGCACCAACTTCGCGGTCGCCTCCGCGGCGGACGGCGTACTGCTGTGTCTGTTCGACGCCGACGGCAACGAGACCCGGATCCCGCTGCCGGAACGCGACGGTGAGGTGTGGCACGGATTCGTGCCCGGCGTCGGGCCCGGCCAGGCGTACGGCTACCGGGCCACCGGTCCGTACGACCCGCGGCGCGGTCTGCGCTGCAACCCGGCGAAACTGCTGCTCGACCCGTACGCCAGGGCCATCCACGGCGAGGTGCGGCCCGGTCCGGACGTACTCGGCTACGCCGTCGACGACCCGGAGGCCCCCAGCGAACTGGACTCGGCCGGGCACGTACCGCGCAGCCTGGTGACCGACACGTCCTTCAGCTGGAGTGACCGGCCCCGGCCGAGCCACTCCTACGCCGACACGATCGTTTACGAGGTGCATGTGAAGGGCTTCACGGCCGCGCACCCCGCCGTACCGCCGGAGCTTCGCGGCACGTACGCCGGCCTGGCCCACGACGCGGCGGTCGGCCATCTCGTCGACCTCGGCGTGACAACAGTCGAACTGCTCCCGGTGCATCACAGCGTGCCCGAGGGCACGCTGGTCGACCGCGGCCTTGCGAACTACTGGGGCTACAACACCATCGGGTTCTTCGCGCCGCACGCCGGCTACTCCGCCGCGGTGCGGGCCGGACGGCCAGGCGGGCAGGTCGCGGAGTTCCAGGCCATGGTCGACACCCTGCACGGCGCCGGTCTCGAGGTCATCCTGGACGTGGTGTTCAACCACACCGCAGAGGGCAATCACCTCGGCCCGACCCTGTGTCATCGCGGGTTGCACAACCCCGCGTACTACCGGCTCGTGCCCGGCGACCAGCGCCACTACATGGACACGACCGGCACCGGCAACTCGCTCAACGCCGACAACCCGTTCAGCCTCCGCCTCATCATGGACTCGCTGCGGTACTGGTTGACCGAGATGCGGGTCGACGGGTTCCGCTTCGACCTGGCACCAACACTGGCTCGCGAGGACGGCGGCTTCGACCGGATGGCGGCGTTCTTCGACCTCGTGGCGCAGGACCCGGTCGTCTCCGAGGCCAAGCTGATCGCCGAACCGTGGGACGTCGGACAGAGCGACAGCTACGACCTCGGCCAGTTCCCGGCGCAGTGGAGCGAGTGGAACGGCCGGTACCGCGACGTGATCCGCGACTTCTGGCGTGGTACGGACGGGCTGATCGGCGAGTTCGCGACCCGTCTGTGCGGATCGCCCGACCTGTACCGCTGGGACGGCCGGCGTCCCACCGCGTCGGTCAACCTCGTCACCGTCCACGACGGCTTCACCCTCGCCGACCTCGTCTCGCACGACGGCAAGCACAACGAGGCCAACGGCGAGCAGAACCGAGACGGCAGCAACGACAACCGCTCCTGGAACTGCGGCGCAGAGGGACCGACCAACGACCCGGACATCCTCGCTCTCCGGGCCCGGCAGAGCCGCGCCATGCTCACCACCCTGCTGCTGTCGTTCGGCGTACCGATGCTGCTCGGCGGCGACGAGCTCGGCCGCACGCAGCGCGGGAACAACAACGCCTACTGCCAGGACAACGAGATCAGCTGGTTCGACTGGTCCGCCACCGACGAGCAGTTGACGGCGTTCACCAAGAAGCTGATCGCGTTGCGGCGCGCGCACCCGGTGTTCCGGCGCCGGCGGTACCTGACCGGTGTCGAGGCCGCCGAGCTCCGCTGGTTCACACCGGGCGGCACCGAGATGACCCAGGCGGACTGGAGCTTCCCCGGCGCGCGCAGCCTGGCGCTGTACCTGGACGGCGCGGACGATCCCGATCGTGGCCCGGACGGTACGCCGCTCGTCGACGACGACTTCCTGCTCCTGGTGAACGCCTGGTGGGAGCGGCTGGACTTCGTCGTACCACCGACCGAGCCCGGCGAGAGCTGGAATCCGGAGACCGACACCTACGAACCGCAGGACGTCACCGCACCCGAGGAGCTCGCCGCAGGCGATCACCTCGCCGTGCGTCCCCGCTCGATCGTGCTGCTGCGCGGCCACCGCTCGGCACCGCTCGTCGACTGATCGGCAGCGGTGCAATCAACGGACGACGAGGACGGTCTTGCCCGGTCGAGGGTCCCGACCATCGCTGTCGTACGCGCGCCGCCCTTCGGCGAGCGGGAACGTCTGGCTGACCACGGGCTTGAGGCGGCCTTCGTCGATGAGGCCGGCGAGCCGTTCCAGCTCCACGTGATCAGGCCGGACGACGAAGAACATGGCGTGTACGCCGTACCGCTCGGCATCCTGCGATGCCGGTGGTGCGCCGAGGGTGATTAGCCGGCCACCGCGCCGCAGCACGCCGTACGAGCGGTGCAGGGTGTCACCGCCGATGGTGTCCAGGACCACGTCGACATCCTTGGTCGTGCGACCCGATGACGACGCCGAGGAGCGACCATCTCCTGGGGCGGCGGGCTCGCCCAGCAGCTTGCCTTCCAGCACCCGCGTCCCTGCCGGCGACTGGTGCTGTTCAGCACGGGGACCGGCATGCTGATGGTGCGCGCACGCTTGAACGTGCTGCTCAAGATGGTCACGCCCAGGCGCTACCGCGACCCGGCGTACGCCAAGGCCATCGCGCCGACGCTGTACGGCGGACGAATGCGCCAGCAGCCCGACGAGGTCAGGCACGTGGTGTACGAGCCGGAACGACTGGGGTCGAGCGCAGGCTGCCGAACTCATCCTTGCACGTGTACGACGACGGGCACCTGGGGCTGATCACCGCCGCCGACGAGTTCGGCCCAGTGGTCTCGCGGTTCCTGACCGCGTCGGAAGATGCTGACGGATCGCCGGGAAACCCGCTCGAAGGGTAGCGGCGTCAGAAGGTCGGCTGAGGTGGCATCGGCCGGGCACAGAGCTTCTCCGCCTCTCGCCTGCTCATCCCGAAGGCACGAAGCAAACGCGCCGTCATCTGGTCGGTAAGCGCTTCGGCATCGGCGTCCGGATCGGCATCCAGCAGCTGCAACAGGCCCAGCAGTGCCCCTCCGGCGGTCATCAGCCCGAGCTGGGCGTTCTCGATGTCGAACCGGCCGGCCTCGACGGCGGCCTCGATGTCCTTGAGCGCCCGAGGCGCCAGACCGCGCTCGCGCAGCAGGATGCCCATGCCCTCGTTGAGGAGCACCCGGACCATCTCGGGAAGCTGGCGCTGGAGTCGACCGGTCATCCGGAAGCTGACCGCGAACACCTCGGCAGGATCGTGGTACTCGGCCACGAGCTCGTCACGGAGGGCCGCGTACGCCTCGAGAACCTCCTCGACCGCGGCCTCGAAGAGCGCCTCCTTGCTCTCGAAGTGGTTGTAGAAGCTGCCGAAGCCGACGTCGGCGGCATCGGTGATCTGCTGGATGCTCACGTTCGACCGCCCCTCGGCCAGGAACCGCCTGGCAGCGGCCAGGAGCGCGGCGCGGGTGCGCTGCTTGCGGCGGTCGACGCGCGTCGGTCCGTGCAACGGCTCGCTGGTCATAACCCGGATCATACCTGATGACTTCATCAGAAACTCTTGACAGAGCGTTTCATCGTCACTGATACTTTCATCAGTTCTTAACGAGAGGGACACACATGGATGCACTCGTCGCGGCACCACGCATCGAGGAGGTCGTGCAGGTCGGCCGTCGTGAGCTGTTCGTCTGCTCAAGCCGCAGCGACCCGGCAGCAGGGTGGTCGTAGTCAGCAGCGGCGCCGCGCTGAACGCTAACGGGTCAGCGCTCAGCGGCGGGTACGCCGGCGCCAAGGCCACCCAGCGCCTCATCACCGCCTACGCCCAGGACGAGGCCGATTCCTTGTCGATGCCAGGCAGGGGCTGCGGGTAGAACGGCGTCGACCGGTAGCTGATCTTGGATGCCGAACCCGCAGCGGGGCGTCGGCGTGGCCAGTCGGCCGAGGGAGTTGCCGAGCATCCGACCGATCGACTGCACCGCCCAATCCCCGACCGCGCGCTTAGCCCGCTCAAGCTGCTGGTCGGTAACGAACTCGCTGTGCGCGTCGTGGCGGCCGCAGTACACGCACCACAGTTCGAGGTCGTCGGGCAGGGCCTCGTAGTCGTCGGAGTCGACCCGGAACAGCTGGGAGCAGCCCGGGCACTGCCGGCCGGTAGCACGCTGACCGACAGCCGTACGCCGTCGCCGACTTAGTCGACAATTCGCACGCCGTCGGGCAATCGGGACCCATGGCTGCTGCTCCACACGGCAGCCATTGTGCCGACCTGGACCGAAATTCTCGCGCGGGTTTCGGCTTGGCCCCGACGCGCGCCGGGCGGCGACGCGTCGGGGCCCTTTTGGCCTCTATGGTGCGGTGGCCGGGAGCAGCCAGACCACGAAGACCGGGTCCAGCGCGTAGCTCAGCCGTCTGCTGCCAGCTGCCGTTCTCCGCGATTGTTCAAAGCCACAAGACCAGTTGCGAACCGGCGGCACCCGCGGCGATCCATCCCGGCCAGGTCGGAAGGGCATGGTCGCGCAGCGACACCACCGCGACCGCGGTCAGCATGACCGCCAGCGGCAGCGCGGCGATGGTGAACACGGCGTTCATCGTCCCGATCAGAGCCGGTGGCGCGCCGGCCGTCGATGCCATGGCCAGGCCCACCTGAACGGCCCGGGCCACCATGATCGCGACCCAGGTGACGCCGCTGCGAACGAAACCGCGGACGCCCGTCCGCTGCCGCCCTCGGCGCGGAGCAGCAAACTGTGCAGGCTGCCGATGAACCAGAGGTAGATCGCGCCGCCGAGCAGGAACAGCATGCTCTGGGCGAGGATCGCGCCGCGGTTGTCCGTGAAGTAAGCGATGACGGTGGCGGCGTCGTCCGGGGTCACCGGGCCGCCCTCGAACACCACCGCCGCACCACCGACGACGGCGGCGAAGCAACTGGCCGCGCCCCCCACCGTTCCCATCTCGTCTCGTTCATTGTGTCTCACCTTCCACCCACCAGCCTTGGGCCGAAGTCAATCCAGGGGCCTACTCACAGGCTGTGCGCTGGGCCAACTGCGTGGAGAAGCGTTGGGCCGTCGAGGGAGGGGCACTTCTCCCCTCCCGCTGGCGAGCCGCCATGCTGGTGGCCTGATGATCGGTCCTTCCCCGCGTCGGGTCGCCGACTTGCCAACGCCGTTCTTCATCGCCCACCGCGGCATGGCCAACGTGTACCCGGAAAACAGCCTCGAGGCGTACTGCGGCGCGGCGGCCCTCGGCGTCGACGTTGTCGAGACCGACTGCTGGCTCACCCGCGACGCGGAACTGGTGTGCCTGCACGATGCCACCGTGGACCGCACAACGACGGGATCGGGAAGCAGCCACGACCTGACCCTGGCCGGAACGGAGGTGCTACACATCGACGCGGGCAGGTGGTTCGCGGCGGCGTGGCCGAACACGCTGCGCGTCCCCACCTTCACCGACGTCCTCGACGAGTTGGGCGGCCAGACGGTGTTGTGCCCAGAGGCCAAGAACACCGGCGCCGGGCGCGCGATCGTCGAACAGCTCGCCCACCACGGTCTGCTCGACGCGGCCATCGTGCAGTCGTTCATCCAAGCGGAGCTCCTCCCCGCGCTTTCCGCGAAGGTCGAGGCCATGATGCTCACTGCGACATCGATGTACGACCCGGCCGCCGTACGGGCAGCCGGCATTCGGTACCTGGGTCTGTCCGCAGCACTCCCCACCGCCCTGGTCGCCGCAGCCCGCGCGGATGGGCTGGACGTGGTCGTGTGGGTCGTCGACCGCCGGGTCGACGCAGCGCCCTGGCTGTCCTCCGGCGTCGTCGGGTTATTCTCCAACGACCCGCTCTACGTCTCCGGCCGCTCCCCCGTCCTGACCTCCGATCCGTTCGGTCAGCGCACCTACCACCACGGGCACCTGGCCAACGCCGTGTCCGGCGACCGCGGAACGTTCGGAAAGCCCGACTGGTGGGGGTACGCCGACACCAGCCCCGCGTACAAGGGCACGCTTCAGGGCTGGGCCTGCCCGATCCGGGGAGCGGATGCTGAGTTCAGCATCACATTCGCCGTCCGCATCGACGCTGGCGCCGACTCGGATGGCTGGGGAGGCGCTCTTGTGTGCGCCGCCGACGACCGGTCCTTCGACGACGCCGAGCAATACCAGCCGGGCCTGTCCGGCTACCACATCCTGCTCCGCCTGTCCGGCAGCCTGGAGCTACAAGTCGTGAACCACGGCGTCAGCCAGGCCGCGGCCGCAACCGCAACGTCGCCGATCGAACCCGGCGACACTGCTACCCTCCGTATCAACGTCGGCCGCCGCCAGGTCGCGGCCACCCGGCTCGACATCGCTCCACCCGCGACCGTCACCATCGCCGACGCGGCCCACCGCGGCAGCTACTTCCACCTAGGCCGCAGAGCCGCCGCCGTCCGCTTCTCCCATGTCACGATCGGCTAGGAGGTAAGAACCATGCCCACTCCCGACGGCACGGGCCCGCACGCCGCCTGCACCGGCCAGGAGCTCGTGTCGATCGAACGGGCCCGCCAACTGCGCGAGAAGGCCATCACGGTCCAACGCGACGACGCCAGCCATCGACTCGGCACGCTCGCGCAGTGCGCCGCCTGCTACCAGGAACACGGCACAGAGCCGGACCCACCGCCGGGCTGGCCGCCACACCTGGAGTGGGACCCGCAGCGCAACCCGGTGGCCGCCCTTGTCCGGGCCGGGGCTCTCTACCAGGCCGAGATCGACCGCCTGCAACACCGACTCCACCAGGTGATCGCCCGCATCGACCACGTGCGCGGGGACCCTTGACGTCCGAATTGATCGCGCTCCCCGGGACTCGCGGTGGTGGCCTTCCCCGCACTGGTCGATGAGCCGGTGCAGGATGCGTTCCGGATCGTCGTCGCAGAGCACTACGGCGCCGTCGTGCTCCCCCGCCCGCCGACAGGGCGCGAACCCTCGATGGGGTCTGCCCCGTGCCGCCGGCGCTCACTCCGCTCCACGGAGGGCTCTTCCGGCTGAACCCGGGCGTGAGCCTGGGCCGACACGCCGAAGTCGGCGAAGCGTCCGGCCGGCCGGTACCGGTGGCGGTGGCGGTGGAGACGTTCCACGCACTGCGACACAGGCAGACCGACGACTTGGTCGCCGGCGCGCGGAGACGGTGTCACGGCGGGTCAACCTGCTCAACTGGGACGGGGAGGGGAGGCCGCCCGGGCTGTTCCCGCCGCGGCAGGACGACGGCGGCGCACAGGACGGGGACCGATGATCCGGGCGCCGGACCGCCGTCGCGCACAAGGCGGCCTCGCTGCTGCTCGGCTATCCGGTCCCGCAGCTGTTTCGACCAGCTGCCGCTGATCACCGACGCCGTCGCGACGCTGCCGGACGACCTCCCGCAGCCGCTGCGTTCGCTCCTGGACCACCTCGCGGCGACACCGCCCGTGACCGCGCAGCAGGACTACGTCGCAACCTTCGATCTGCGCCCGCGCTGCTGCCTCTACCTCACCTGGTGGACGCACGGCGACACCCGCGAACGCGGTAGGCACTGGTGCGGTTCAAGGAGGTCCACCGCGCCGCGGGCCTGACGCCACCCGAGCGCGAGCTCCCCGACCACCTCAGTGTCGTGCTCGAGTTCGCCGCCACGGGCGACCCGGCGGCAGGTCGCGCCCTGCTTGCGCAGCACCATGCCGCGCTCGAACTCCTGCACGCCGCGCTGCACGGCCGCCGGTCGCCGTACGCGCGCCTCGTCGGGGTGGTGCTGGCGAGGCTGCTGTCGGCGGGTCCGACGTGCATGACACCGTACGCCGGATCGCGGCCGCGGGTCCGCCGCAGGAGCGAGCGGGGCTCGAGCCGTACCCCACCGGAGGACCGCGATGAGCACGCTGGCGTGGGTGATCCTGCCGTACGTCACGATCGCCGTGCTCGTGGTCGGGTCGGTCTGGCGGTACCGGTACGACAAGTTCGGCTGGACCACTCGGTCGAGCCAGCTCTACGAGAGCCGGTTGCTGCGGATCGCCAGCCCGCTGTTCCACTTCGGCATCCTGGTGGTGATCGTCGGCCACCTGATCGGGCTGGTGATCCCGGAGTCCTGGACGTCCGCGGCCGGGCTGAGCGAGCACGGCTACCACGTGCGGGCACTCATCCTCGGCGGTGTCGCGGGCTTGTGCAGCCTCGCCGGGGTCGTCCTGCTGGTATACCGGCGGCGTACCACCGGGCCGGTCTTCATGGCCACCACGAAGAACGACAAGACCATGTACGTCGTCCTGGTCGCGGCGATCGTCGCCGGCCTGGCGACAACCCTGCTCGGGTCCGGCGTGGTCGGCGAGGAGCACAACTACCCGCGAGACCGTCTCGCCGTGGTTCCGTTCGGTGTTCGCGCTGCAGCCGGACGCCGAGGCCATGCAAGAAGCCCCGCTCGCGTTCCAGCTGCACACCTTGATCGGCATGCTGCTGTTCGCGATCTGGCCCTTCACCCGCCTGGTGCACGCCTTCAGCGCACCGGTCGGCTACCTGTTCCGGCCGTAAGGGCACCGGCGTGCGGGTCCAGCCCGAGTGCGTCGATGCCGAATGACCCCAGGGCGGCGCGGCGTCCGGTCGCTACCAGCAGCCGCTCCGCGTGGACCGGGACGCCGGTGTCGAGGTCGACGGTGAACAGCCCTCCGTCGTGACGCACCTTGGCGATCCGCGCACCGGCGCGAACGGTGACGCCGTCGGCGGTGAGCGCGTCCTGGACGAGAGCGCCGGCTTCGGGCTCCTCGAGTGGGAGCATCCGGTCGGCCGCTTCGAGGACGGTGACGCCCACCCGAACCGGGCGTACACCTGCGCGAACTCGACGCCGACCGCGCCGCCGCCGATGATCGCCAGCGACCGCGGAAGCTGCTCGGTTTCGACCGCCTCGCGGTTCGTCCAGTACGGGACGTCGGCCAGCCCCGGGATCGGCGGCGCCGTCGGCGCGGCGCCGGTGGCGATCACGATGCCCCTACGGGCCCCGAACACGCGGTCGGCGACGCTGACCTCACCCGGTGCGGTGATCGTGGCGCGGCCGCGCACGAACCGGCCGCCCTTGCCGGTGAACCGGTCCGCGGCGACCTGGTCGTTCCGGCTGTCGGTGGCCTCCTCGCGGATCCGGCGGGCCACCTGCGCCCAGTCCGGTCGTACCGTTGCCTCGCCGGCCAAGCCGGGCACCCGTCCGGCCTCGGCGATCAGGTCGGCGGCCCGGATCATCATCTTGGTCGGCACGCAGCCCCAGTAGGGGCATTCCCCGCCGACCAGCCGGTCCTCCACGCCGACCACAGCCAACCCGGCCTGGGCTAGGCGCCCGGCGACCTCCTCGCCGCCGACACCCATGCCGATGACCACCACGTCGACCTGTTCGCGCATTGCCTTCTCCTTTGCTCTGGGTGGTGTCTGCACGACAGGTCAGAACGCGGACGTCCCCGGAGAGCCCGCCCTAGAGTGTCAGCGTGGTGACACAGTTGTGGTCCCGCGGCGGTCCGGACCCGGCCGCGGTACGCCGGGCGGCCTGGGTGGCCCGGTGCATCGGGCGCGGCGCGACGGTGCCGCTGGGGCCCTCCGACGTCGACGCGTTGGCGGCGGAGTTGCAGTCACGGCGGCTGTCACCCGGGTCCGTGCTCTTCGCGGCCGACGCCGGGCCCGGTGGCGTGTGGATGATCCAGTCCGGCCTCGTCGAGCTGTCCGTCGGATCCGGCCGGCGGCGGGCCGTCGTGCAGATCATGCGCGCCGGCGACGTGGACGGTGACATCCCGCTGCTGCTGCGCATGCCGCCGCCGTACACCGCCCGCGCGGTCGATCCGGTGGAGTGCCTGTACCTGACGCCGGAGGGCTTCGACCGGCTGCTCGGCGAGCGCCCGCAGGTGGCCCGGCGCTGGCTGACCAGCGTGGCGACCCGGCTGGCACACAGCCAGACCAGGCTGCTCGGACTGCTGGGCGGCACGCTGACCCAGCAGACCGCCCGGCTGCTGCTCGACGAGGCCGACGCCGCCGGCCGGGTGGCGCTACCGCAGCGCACCCTCGCCGCGATGCTCGGCGCCCAGCGCCCCAGCGTGAACAAGGTGCTGGGCGAGCTCGCGGGCCGGCAGCTGGTGGAGCTCGCGTACCGCACGATACGGATCACCGACCGCGACGGGCTCGCGCAGGCGGCGCGGTAGCGACCGTTCACGCCGCGGTCGGCCGGGGCGCGGACTGTGTCAGCGATCGGACAGTCCGCCACGTGCCAGCAACCGGTCAGCCGTTGCACCCGGCGAGCCCGGCACGACGCCGGGCCCGCGATCGAGGACTCGTGGCACGACCGCCGAGACCGAGGTCGCCCAGCACGAGTCCGAGGGGTGAGGTGTGGACTGGACCGTGTACTGGTTCATGCTCCCGGTGTGCATCGCGGTGGCCAGCGTCGCGATGTTCTCCGGGATCAGCGGTGCCGCGATGCTCATCCCGGTCTTCCTGATCGGCTTCCCGCTGTTCGAGGTGCCGCGGCTGACCACGGCCGCGGCGATCGGTACGTCGTTGCTGCTGGAGACCTCCGGCTTCGGCACCGGCCTGTACCGCTACCTGCGGTCCCGGCTGGTCGACACCGCCACGGCCCGGAGACTGATTGCGGTCACGCTGCCGCTGGGCGCGGTCGGCGCGGTCGCCTCGGCGCACGCGCCGGTGCAGGCGCTGCGGCTCGGGTACGGCGCCGCCATGGTCGGCCTGGCGGTCCTCCTCGTCCGGGACGCCGCCGAGCACGCGCCGGAGCCGTTACCGGTCCCGGTCGTCGGCGGCCCGGCGCCGGGTGCCGCGTTCGCGACGCCCGGCGAGCCGCCGCATCCTCGGTGCCCGCGCGGCGTACCACGACAGATCACGGCCGCCGGCGGGCGCAGCTTCGACTTCTGCGCGCATGGACTGCGCGGGCAGCAGGCCCTCTCGGGCCTCGGCGCGTTCTTCGCCGGGCTCATCTCGACCGGCGTCGGCGAGGCCACGCTGCCGGGGCTGATCCGCCGGTCCAGGTTCCCGGCGGCGGTCGCCGCGGCGACGTCGACCGTCGTTGTGGCGGGGACCGTCGTCGGTGCGGCGGTCACGCACATGGTGCAGCTCGCCTCGGCCGGCGGGTTCGCCGCGATCCCGTGGAACCTGATCGTGTGGGCCGTTCCGGGTGCGATGCTCGGTGCGGTGATCGGCACCGGCCTGCAGGGCAAGGTGAGTCCGCGAGTGACCCGGTGGTTCTTCGGCGGCCTGTTCCTCGCGATCGGCGTCACGTTCCTGCTCGCCTTCACCGTCTTCGTGCACCGGTTCGGATAGCGCTCAGCTAGAGAAAGGGACACGGCACCGTGAGCCAGCACCCCATCGCGGACTACGCGCTGATATCCGACTGCAACGGCTCCGCGCTGGTGCGCCGGGACGGCTCGGTCGATTGGTTGTGCATGCCGAGGTTCGACAGCCCGTCGGTGCTTGCGCGGCTCCTCGACGACGGCGCCGGGCACTGGATAGTCCGGCCGGCCGGCGAGGCCACGGCCGATCGCCGGTACCTGGACCAGTCCATGGCCCTGCAGACCACGTTCCGCAACGGCACGGGCGTTGTCACGGTCACCGATGCGATGGCCCTGGGCGCCAACGAACGCGGCCACGAGCTCGGCAACGACGCGCCGCATGCGCTGCTGCGCGAGGTGACCTGCGTGTCCGGTCGGGTTGAGCTTGCGATGGAGTTCGCCCCTCGCCCTGCCTACGGCGTGGTGGTCCCGCAACTCCTGACCGCAGCGGGAGGAGCAGTCGCTCAGGTCGGCGCCGACGTGTTCGCGCTGTCCGCGCCGCTCCCGCTGCAGATCGAGGACGGTGTCGAGGACCGTATGGTCCGTGCGCGGTTCCAGCTGGAGGCCGGCCAGCGGGTCGGATTCGCCCTCCAGTACGCGCCGGCCGGAGACCAGCCGAGGCTGTGGACCCAAGACCAGGTCCGGGCCGGCATCGAGGACACGCTGCGCGGCTGGCGGTCCTGGTCGGCGATGCACCAGTCGTACCAGGGGCCTTGGCAGGACGAGGTGCGGCACAGCGGCAGAGTGCTCCAAGCGCTCACATATGCACCGACCGGCGCGATCGTCGCCGCACCGACCACCTCGCTACCCGAGACCGTGGGCGGCGAGCGCAACTGGGACTACCGCTACGTCTGGGTCCGCGACGCCTCCTTCACGCTGCGAGCGCTGTGGGTGGCGGCCTGTCCCGACGAGGCCGGCGCGTTCTTCTCGTTCATGGTGAACACGGCCGCGGAGCATGTCCGGGCCGGTACGCCGCTGCAGATCATGTTCGGCATCGACGGTGAGCACGACCTGACCGAGCGCCGGCTGGACCACCTCACCGGATGGCGAGGCAGCCGGCCGGTGCGGGTCGGCAACGCCGCCTGGCGGCAGCTGCAGCTCGACGTGTACGGCGAACTGCTCGACGCCGCCCACCGGTTGCAACCCCAGCTCGGCGAGCTCGACGAACCAACCCGCCGGTTCCTCATCGACCTCGCCGACGGTGCCGCCGCGCACTGGCAGGCACCCGACCAGGGCATATGGGAGGTGCGCGGAGGGCCGCAGCACTTCCTGTACTCCAAGCTGATGTGCTGGGTCGCGCTCGATCGCGCCATCGCGCTCGCCGACTGGCTGCGCGCCACCGACCGCCTGGCGGACTGGGGCCGCATCCGGGCGGAGATCCGCGCCGCGATCGAGCAGCAGGGCTGGAACCCGCACCTCGGCGCATACACCCAGGCCTTCGGCTCCGAGGTGCTGGACGCCTCGGCGCTGATGATGCCGATCGTCGGCTTCGTGCCCGCCACCGACGAGCGGATGTGGTCCACGATCGCGACGATCCGGCGCCGGCTCACCGACCGCCGCGGGTTGGTCTACCGCTACCTCGACACCGACGACGGCCTCACCGGCGACGAGGGCACCTTCCTGCTCTGCACGTTCTGGCTGGCACGCTGTCTCGCCCTTGCCGGCGACATCGGCCAGGCTCGTGCCGTGTTCGAGACCGCCGCCGGCCACGCCAACGACGTAGGCCTGCTCGCGGAGGAGGTCGACCCCGACAGCGGCGAGCTGCTCGGCAACTTCCCGCAGGCCTTCAGCCACATCGGCCTGATCAACGCCGCGTGGACGATCGCCCAGGCCGAGGGCGTCGGCTGACGCTCTGGCGGGCACCGCAGCGCAGGGTCAAGCCGGCTTCGCGGCGGTGTGAACCTCCCCGAGGTCTCGCGCCTGCTGCGGCATCGGCACGCCGTGGCCCAGCCAGTACGTCGTCGCTCTCGCAGCCCGCCAGATCAGGTGCTCGGTCTGCCGGAAGTCGATCGGCAACACTTCCACCGGACACAGCGGCGGAATCACGTGCACCCGCACCTCACCGTGGATCCGGTCCAGCGCGGCGTCCAGCCGCTGCTCCTGCATCAGGTTGTACGCGTGCAGCGCGGCCAGGAGCTCCTGGATCGCGTCATTGGGAATGACGTAGTTGCGTCGACCCAGCAGCGCAGAGCCGAGCGCACCCGGTCGTAACGGGAAGGCGTAGTTCTTCATCCCGAGTGCATGCTGCACGCCACGCAGCGGATGCCTGGGCAGGTTGCCCAGGACCGCCTGGAGCACATCGTCCACGCGGAACGGCGACACATCGTGGCGGCTGATCGCGATCCATCGCCGAGCCAGCTCCGCGACCCCCTGCGGATTCGGTCGCGCGGCGTAGTGCAAGCCGTTGAGCGCGCCGACGGACGCCCCCACGACCACATCCGCTCGCACGCCGTGCGCGGTTAGCGCCCGCAGCATCCCGACCTGGACCGCGCCCAGGCTCCCACCTCCGGACAACGCGAATGCCGTCGTCATCGTGACACTCCCATCTCATCCACGCCCGCACCTGGTCCCGGAGCGGTACTGCGTGCCTGTGACAACCACGCCCGGGGCTGGCCGCGACGGTGGATCGTCGGCGAGCAGACAAAGAATGCAGACGAACTCTGAGGAAGGTGATGCCGGAGGGCACGGCGGCCCGGGACCAACGCCCCTGACCCGTGGCGGCGCTGGTAACGACCGTGGAGGCACGAGGTGCCGGCTACTCAGCGCAGGAGATGGCCGTGAACCGCACGACGCTGTTCATCCTCAACGACCCGCCGTACGGCGCCGAGCGCACGTACAACGGGCTGCGCCTGGCCGCCGCGCTCGCCAAGCGCGGCGACAGCGAGGTCCGGGTCTTCCTGATGGGCGACGCGGTCGGCGCCGCCATGGCCGACCAGAAACTCCCCGACGGCTATTACCACCTCGACCGGATGATCGGCACCTGTGCCCGCCACGGTGCCGACATCGCTTGCTGCGGTACCTGCATGGATGCCCGCGGCATCACCGAGGACATGCTCACCAAGGGCACCCGCCGCTCCAGTCTTGACCAGCTCGCCGAATGGACACTGCAGGCCGACAACGTCGTCACCTTCTGACCGCTCTTCTGGTCAACCGGCGGGTGCCTCGGTGGTGATCGGCCGGAGGCGGGTCGCGACCCGGATCTCGCCGGTGAGGGTGCGGTGCACGGGGCAGTGCTCGGCGATGGTGAGCAACCGATCGCGCTGCTGCTCGGTGAGCGCACCGGTGAGCTCAACGGTCCGGTCGATGTGGTCCACGATGCACGGGTTGCGGACCGGGTCCCGGCAGTCGTCGGCGTGCACGCGGTCGTGTGCGAGCTGCACCGACACGTGCTCCAGGGGCCAGCCCTTGCGCTCGGCGTACATCCGGATCGTCATCGATGTGCAGGCGCCGAGCGCGGCTAGCAACAGGGCGTACGGCGTCGGTCCGGTGTCGTCGCCGACGCCGACGGGCTCGTCGGCGACAAGGCGATGCCGCCCTGCGCGAATCGTCTGCGTGAAGCGGCCGATGCCGGACTCGGCAACCAGCACGGTCCCCGGTTCAGCGGGCACGGCGTCGTCGGCCGGCCGGCTCGTGGCGGTCGGCAGGTATCGCGACGCCCATGCCGCGAGCACATCCGCGACGTAGGCGGCGTCCTCCGGACGGCTCAGAAGATGGTCCGCCTCGTCCAGCGAGACGAAGCTCTTCGGGTGCCGCGCGGCCGCGAAGATCCGGCGTGCATCGTCGATCCCGACGATCTCGTCGCGGGCCGAGTGGAATACCAGCAGCGCCCGGCCAAGGTTCTGCAGGGCCGCCGTGAGGTTCTGGGCACTGGCGTCGTCGATCAGCTGCTTGCGTACCCGGAAGGTACGGTCCGCGAGACGGATCTCCGCCTCGCCGTACGTCGCGAGCTCGGTCACCCTCTCGGGCGGGAACAGGCGCGTAAGATCGCCGGGGTCGAAGGGCGCGCCGATCGTGGCCACGGCGGTGGCTTCGGGGATCGCGCGGGCCGTGGCCAGGACAGCGGCGCCGCCGAGGCTGTGACCGACCAGCAGCGTGGGGGCGGTGTAGCGCTCGCGGAGCATCGCCGCGGCGCGGACCAGGTCCTCGACGTTGGACGAGAACGTTGTGTTGGCGAACTCGCCGCCGCTGGAGCCCAGCCCGGTGAAGTCGAAGCGCAGTACCCCGAACCCCCGCTCAACGAGGCCGCGGCTGATCCGGGCCGCGGCCACGACATCCTTGGAGCAGGTGAAGCAGTGCGCGAACAGCGCGTACGCGACGGGTTCGCCGTCCGGCAGGTCCAGCCGCGCCGACAGCTTGTCGCCGCCGGATCCCGGGAAGGTCGTGTGCTCGGTCCGGGTCATCGGCGTAGCGCCTGCTCGAGCTGTGCGACCGTCGGCGAGCCCTGCGGGCCGGTCTCGGTCCGGTAGATGCGGCAGGCCAAGGCGGGGCGGCCGGTGTCGTCGGCGAACGGGTCATGGCCGTCGATGAGGATCGTCGGTGACCCGCGGAAGCCCAGCCGCTCGGCGTCCTCAGGAGTGGACACCTCCTCCAGCGTGATGGCTGCCGGATCGAGGCCGACACGTCGCAGCGCCTCGGCCAGCCGGGTGTGGGCCAGACCGGCGTTCGGGCAGCCGTCGAAGTAGCGGAGGATCACCGCGGACGGGCCGACGTGGATGTTGGCGGTCGCCGACATCAGCGCAGGCCTCCCGACAGGAGCCGGCGAAGCCGGCCAACCCGCTCGGTGTGCAGGCCGGCGGTCGCCCGGTCCGAACTCTCGATGCGTACGCCGCGCCAGAACGCGACATGACCGGCGATGTGCTCGGCCGCGGGCGTCGGGCACGGATACTGCCATGCGGCGTCGCGCCGGCGTCGCCCGTCGACCAGCACCGTGAAGTAGTCGGCCCGCCCCTTCCACGGGCAGATCGTGGCCCGTTCGCTCGGCTGAAGGTGCTCCCACCGGACCGACTCGGGCGGGAAGTAGTGGTTCCCCTCGACAACGACGGTGTCTTCGCTCTCGGCGAGCACCACGCCGTTCCACACTGCTCTGGGCATCGTGCGCCCTCTCTCTGCTTTTCGCGGGTGGCCGTCCACCGGCTCTCGCCCGGGTCAACCGAGCCGGGGTGCCGTGCGATCCGCGAGTGTCTGCGACCAGACACTTTCAGCTGGAAACACGGGCTTCTTACGCGAGCGTGCCGAGCCAGGTGGTGACGCCGTATAGGAACAGGTAGGTGGCCGCCGCGATCACGATGACCGCGACCAGCCGTCGGCGCGCGGTGCGGGCACCAGCCAGGCTGCATTGGTTGCGCCGGCGCAGCGCAACACATACCAGCACCACCACGACGGCGAGCCCGGCGAGCCGGAACCACCGGCGATAGCCGTCGTACAGGTCGGTCGCCCACACGAACGCGGTGCCGGCGCTCACCACGCCGAGCAGGGCCAGGACGGTAGGCCCGACACAGCACAGGATGCCGACCAGGCCGCCGGCCATGCCGATCCGCCAAACCGGCAGCGGCCGATCCCGCTGTCGCCGGCCCGCAGACGGTTCATCCCGTTGTGTCTTCTGCATGACAGACGCCTCCGGTGGGATCGTGCTGGCGGGATCCTCGCCTGCCGCGCGACGGTCGTTCAGTGACCGCGCTCACCGACCGGCGCGCGTGCTCCGGCCTAGCGTCGACAAGGTCAACGTCGAGACGGTGAGCGAAGGACTGAGGCCGATGCTGGTACGAGCGGTATGGAACGGCGTGGTGCTTGCCGAGAGCGAAGACACCGTCGTTGTCGAGGGCAACCACTACTTCCCGGAGGACGCAGGCGGCGCGAATACTTCACCCCGAGCTCGAGCAGAACGTTGTGCCCGTGGAAGGGGGTCGCGTCGTACTACTCGATCACTGTGAACGGCGCCATCAATCCCAACGCCGCGTGGTACTACCCGCACCCGTCACCGCTGGCGTGGAAGATCAAGAACCGGGTCGCGTTCTGGAACGGCGTCGACATCGTCGCCTACCACGTGGCCCGCGACCAGGCCGGCACCGAGCCGCAGGCCCGGTGAGGACGGTAGCGCCCCGCGAGCCGGAGGAGACCTCCGAGGTGAAGCGGGATCGGGATGAGGTGTTCGTGGAGTTCACCCGGTCGATCTGCCCGGTGTGCAAGACGGTGGTCGACGCACAGGTCAACATCCGCCAGGACAAGGTCTCTCTGCGGAAGCGATGCCGCGAGCACGGAGAGTTCGAGGCGCTGGTGTACGGCGACGCGCGGATGTACGTCGACTCGGCGCGGTTCAACAAGCCCGGCACGATCCCGCTCCAGTTCCAGGCCGAGGTGAAGGACGGCTGCCCCAGCGACTGCGGGCTGTGCCCGGAGCACAAGCAGCACGCCTGTCTGGGGATCATCGAGGTCAACACCGGCTGCAACCTGGACTGCCCGATCTGCTTCGCCGACTCCGGCCAGCAGCGTCATCAGCCCGACGGTTACGCGATCACCCTCGAGCAGTGCGCGCGGATGCTGGACGTGTTCGTGGCCGGCGAGGGCGTGGCCGAGGTGGTGATGTTCTCCGGCGGCGAACCCACCATCCACGAGGACATCCTCGACTTCATCGATCTCGCGCAGGCCCGGCCGATCAACGCGGTCAACCTGAACACCAACGGCATCCGGCTCGCCTCGGACCGCCGGTTCGTCGCCGAGCTCGGGCGCCGCAACCGGCGGGGTCGGGCGGTCAACATCTACCTGCAGTTCGACGGCCTCGACGAGCAGACCCACCGCGCGATCCGCGGCCGGGACCTGCGCGACATCAAGCGGCGCGCGTGGACAACTGCGCCGACGCCGGCCTGACCGTGACGCTCGTCGCGGCGATAGAGCGGGGCGTCAACGAGCACGAGATCGGGCCGATCATCACCTTCGGGCTCTGGCACCCGGCCGTGCGGCCGATCGCGTTCCAGCCCGTCACCCACTCCGGCCGGCACACCGTGTTCGACCCAATGACCCGGCTCACCAACTCCGACGTACTGCACCTGATAGCCGACCAGCTCCCGCAGTGGCTCCGCGCGGATGACTTCTTCGGCGTCCCGTGCTACTTCCCCACCTGCCGGTCGATCACCTACCTGATCACCGACGGTGTGCCGGGCGAGCTTGGTTTCGGGCTCGTGCCGGTCCCCAGGTTGCTGAACGTCGAGGACTACCTCGACTACGTCTCCACCGGGTGCTGCCCGACACCGGCATCCGCGAAGCCCTGGAGAAGCTGTGGAGCGCCTCGGCGTTCATCGGCACCGACGCCTCGAACGACCGGCTCCGCCAGGTCGCCGAGGCGTTGGAATGCGCCGATGCCTGTGGGATCAACCTGCCCGAGGCCGTCACCGAGATCACCGACAAGGCATTCATGATCGTGGTCCAGGACTTCCAGGACCCCTACACGCTGAACGTGCGCCAGCTGATGAAGTGCTGCGTGGAGGAGATCACCCCGGACGGGCGGCTGATCCCGTTCTGCGCCTACAACTCCGTCGGCTACCGCGAACAGGTCCGCGCCCAGCAGTCCGGCGTACCGGTCGCCGGTGTCGTCCCGAACGCGCTTCCGCTGCAGCCGCTCCTGGCCGACTCGCCGTACGGCTCCAAGGTCGACGCCACGATCATGAACGCGACCAGGAATCGGTCAACCCTCGATCGGTCGAAGGCGGTGCGTGATGACTGAGGCCGCGCGGCCGGCGCCTGACGCCGAAGAGCTGGCCGAGGAGCTGAAGGCCTGCTGTGCGGCGACGTACTCGTCCGACCTGGTTGCGTTGCTGCTCGGGGACACCTACCACCCCGGCGGCCGGGCGCTGACGCGGCGGCTGGCCGATGCCGTCGAGATCGGGCCCGGGCACCGGGTCCTCGACGTCGCGACCGGACGCGGCACGTCAGCGCTGCTGTTCGCGGGCCAGTACGGCGCCACGGTGACCGGCGTGGACCTGTCCGCCGCCAACGTGTCGCTCGCCTCGGGCGTCGCTCGGTCGGCGGGCCTTGCCGCCCGAGCCACCTTCCAGGTCGGCGACGCCGAACGACTGCCGGTGCCGGACGGCAGCGTCGATGCGGTGATCTGCGAGTGCGCGCTGTGCACCTTCCCCGACAAGCCTTCCGCCGCCCGCGAGTTCGCCCGGGTACTCCGCCCGGGCGGCCGGGTCGGGATCACCGACGTCACCGCGATCCCGGACCGCCTCCCCGTCGAGCTGACCGGCCTCGGTGCCTGGATCGCCTGCGTCGCCGACGCCCGGCCCGCCACCGGCCGCGACGGGTACGCCGACCTGCTCGAGGCCGCCGGGTTGCGCGTCACCACAGTCGAAGCCCTCGGCGTCGCCATGGCGCGGATGATCGACCAGATCGAGGCCCGGCTGCAGTTCGTGCGGCTCACCGCACGCGACCGGATGGCTGCCTTCGGCATCGAGCCCGGACGGGCCGCGACAGTGTTGGCGGCGGCCCGGCGGGCAGTGGCCGACGGGACACTCGGCTACGGTCTGATCGTTGCCCGGAAACCCGCCGACCACGATCCGACCGGAGGACAACCATGACAGCGATGCCGCGTCCCGACGTTCTGGTCCTGGATGTGAACGAGACGCTGTCCGACCTGGAACCGATGCGGGATCGCTTCGAGCAGGTCGGCCTGCCGAGGCACACGCTCGACGCCTGGTTCGCTGCCACGTTGCGCGACGGGTTCGCCTTGACCCTCGTCGGCACTTACCCGTCGTTTCGTGACGTGGCGGGCGACGCGCTGCGGGCCCTGCTCGCGTCCCATCGGATCGATAACGCCTTGGGCGCGGTCGAGCAGGTGCTGTCCGGCTTTGCCGACCTGCCCGCGCATCCGGACGTCACGCCCGGGCTGCGGCGGATCCACGAGGCCGGGATCCGGCTCGTCACCCTGACCAACGGCGCGACCGCGATCTCCGATCGGATGCTCGACGCGGCCGGCGTGCTCCCGCTGCTCGAGCACCGCCTGTCGGTCGACGTACCGAAGAAGTGGAAGCCGCACCCCGACGCCTACCGGTACGCTGCCGACGTCTGCGGCGTGCCGCCGGCCGCGATGGCGCTCGTCGCCGTCCACCCGTGGGACGTCGACGGTGCCGAACGGGCTGGGCTGACGGGGATCTGGGTCGACCGCCGCAAGACGCCGTACCCGACCGCCTTCCTGCCGCCCGACGTCCAGGTCCCCGACCTCGAGGCGCTCGCCGACGCACTCAGCGGCCAGTGACCTCGCCACGGCAGGTCGCGGCACTCGCGACCGGTGGGTTGCTGACCGGCGCCGCCGCCTACCTTGGTCTGGTCACCGGAGCGGTCCCGGTGGATCTCGGGATCGGCCGACGGACCCGGTCACTCGGACCGCTCGAGGTGCGGGTCGCCGCCTCGCGGGAGGTGGTCTTCGACGTGATCGCAGCGCCATACGCCGAGCGGACCACGCGGGCCCTGCGCGAGAAGGTGCAGGTCCTGGAACGTGGGACCGACCTGGTGCTGGCCGCGCACTACACACCGGTCCGCGGCCGGCTGCGCGCGACCACGGTGGAGACCGTCGGGTTCACCCGGCCCGAACGGGTCGACTTCCGGCTGGTTCGCGGCCCGGTGCCGCACGTCGTTGAGTCGTTCCAGCTCGACCAGCACGGCGACAGCACCCTGGTCACCTACACCGGCGAACTCGGTACCGATCTGTGGGGCCTGGGCCGGCGCTGGGGCGACCTCGTCGCCGCCAAGTGGGAAGCGACCGTGCAGACGTCCCTCGATGCCGTTCGGGTCGCGGCCGAACACCGCCACGTCCAGTAGGTCTGCAGTATGTCGGGAGCAGGCCGGCAGTTGGCAGGGACTGTAACCGCAGTCACCGACGGACCCCGGCCCGGTCCCTAGCGTCAGCGGCACAGCCACCCGAACCACTCGGGTGGCCCGACGCGAGGGGGCAGTGATGGCTCACGTACACGCGGCGCGCGCAGCGGGTCACATCGACCCGCCCGATCCGGAGTCGGCGTACTGTCTGGCCTTGAGGCTTGACGAGCCCGACTTCCTGGAGCCGCGGCCGTGGGCACCGGGCCGACGCGAGGAGATGGCTGACGTGGAACGCGCCGCTGCGGCCGGGGGCAGCACCGACATCTGGTGCATGGCCGAGGTGGACATCTTCGCAGACCTGTCGCCTGCGGAGATGGAAGCGATCGCCGCCGCCGCCCCGATGAAGACCTACCCGGCCGGCGCCCTGCTGTTCTCGCCGCACCAGCCGGTCGAGGCTCTGTTCATCCTCAAGAAGGGCCGGGTCCGGATCTTCCGCGTCTCCCCCGACGGCCGCGCCCTCACCACCGCACTGCTCACCCCGGGCACCGTGTTCGGCGAGATGGTGCTGCTCGGCCAGCAGATGCACGACAACTTCGCCGAGGCCCTCGACGAGGTGGTGGTGTGCGTGATGAGTCGCGCCGACGTGCATCGGTTCCTGCTGTCCGATCCTCGCATCGCCACCCGGATCTCCGAGATCCTCGGTCGCCGCGTCGCCGACCTCGAACGCCGTCTCAGCGACACGGTGTTCAAGAGCGTCCCGGCACGGATCGCGGGCACGTTGTGCCTGCTCGCGAGCGAGCAACAGAAACGGCCATTCGGTCCACGCGGCCGCGGCATCCAGGTCGCACTCACCCACGAGCAGATCGCCGCTCTTACCGGCACCTCCCGCGAGACCGCCACCAAGGTCCTCGGCGAGTACGCCGACCGCGGACTGCTCCGGCTCGGCCGTGGCAAGGTCACCATCCTCGACCCCGACACGATCGCCACCGAAGCCGGCCAGTGACACCGGCACGCGGACGGCACACCGACTGCACACGGACCCTGTCCAGAGCAGCGAGCCCACAAAGCGATCGAATTCGCAGGCCTAATCGCGTGGGCGCAGTCCGCGCAAACCGACCAGCGCGGCGGCGGCGAGCAGGTCGGCGCCGGCAATATAGACAGCTCGGATTCCTGCGGTGTCGGCGTGCAGGCCGCCGAGGCCTACTGACGCGAGACGGCCGAGCTGCCAGAGCAGATCGAACGCGGCGAAGACCCTCCCACGGGCATGCTCCGGTGTGTGGGCCTGGGGCAGGGAGTTGAAGGTGACCGCTCCGGTGGAGGTGCCGATCCCGTACCAGATCAACGAAGCCAGCGCGACGGCAGGCACGCGCATTGACCACGTACCCGGGTACGGGGTGGAGGCTTGGGCGTGAGGATCAGTGAGGTCGCTGAGCGTACGGGTGTGAACCCTGGAGACGCTGCGGTATTACGAGCGGCGCGGCCTGTTGCCGCCGCCGCCGCGCACGGCGTCGGGGTATCGCGATTATCCGGCGGAGACCGTGCGGGTGGTCCGTTTCATCAAGTGAGGGCGCTGGGCTTTGGTCTGTCGGAGGTCGCGGAGCCGGGATGCCGGGTGGCCCAGTCGCGGGCGGCGGCGGGGCTGGTGAAGAACTTGATGTAGCCGCAGGTGCGGTCCGCCGAGGGGCAGCAGGCGTCGCCGGTCTCGGCTGCGTACACCACCGCAGTGGCGGGGTCCCAGGTCGCGGTGTCGTTGTCGACGCGCACGGTGATGGCCATGTGGGTGTCTGGTTCGGTGGTGGTGATGGTGACCGGGTGCCTGATCATGGCGGAGATGCCGAGGGCGTCGATCGCGCACATCGCGTACACGGTCGGGCCGCCGTCCCAGGTGACGTGGTGGGCGGTTGGCCGCGGCGAGAACGGGTAGGCCGCGCGCACTTCGCCGCGCTGGTCGAAGGTGACGACGTCGCGGTCGCCCAGCTCGGCGAGTGCCGCGGCGGGGTCGATCCCGTGGCCTGTGGCAATGGCGTCGAGCTCGGATCTGGAGGGTGGCTGGCCGGTCTGGGTGAATGCCGTCAGGATGGCCAGGTGCAGCCGCCGCGCCGGCGAGGTGAGCGCGGCGACGGCCTCGCACTTGTTCAGCTGCAGGTCGGGCTGATCAGGCATCGGTTGTCTCCTTGATGCTGGGGGTTGTGCAGGATTGTTGAGTGGCCGCTACGCCCGGCCGCGGCAGTCTCTCCTTGGTGAGCTGGTCGGGCGGTTTTCTGTCGGCGATTGTTCTGCGACCGTGTGGTCTCCCGAAGGGGCTGAGGTCGGGGGGTTGTTGGCGTCGGTTCAGTCAGGTGCCGATTTCGCGGTGGATGCCGCCGGCGGCGGAGTTGATGCCTTCGGCAAGGGTCGGGTGGATGTGGATGGCTCGGGCGAGTCGCTGTAGGTGGCGCCGGCGACCATGGCGATGACGGCCTCGTGGATGAGGTTGCCGGCGTCCGGGCCGGCGATATGGCAGCCGAGGATGCGGTCGGTGGCGGCGTCGGCGACGAACGTGATCAGCCCGCGGGTGGCGCCGATGGCGCGTGCCTTGACCACGCCGGCGAAGAGCTGCCGGCCGATCGCGACATCATGGCCGGCGGCGCGGGCGGCTTGTTCGGTGAGGCCGACCGAGGCGACTTCGGGGTCGACGAACACCGCGTGCGGCACGATGCGCCCGGTGGTGCTGCGGTCCTGGCCGCGGAAGACTGTGCGGTAGACGATGTCGGCGTCGTCGCGGGCGGTGTGGGTGAACATCGGTCCGCCGCGGAGGTCGCCGAGGGCCCACACGTCCTCGGCCGCAGTGTGCAGGGTGCCGTCGACCGGCAGGAATCCCTGCGGGTCGGGATCGAGGCCGAGGTGTTCCAGGCCGAGCTGGTCGCTGTGCGGGATCCGGCCGGCGGCGATCAGCAGGTGGCTGCCGACCAGCTCGGTGCCGGTGTCGCAGCCGACCCGGACATGTCCGGGTCCACCGGCGACGGCGACACAGGTGGTGCCGAGCAGCACCTCGATGCCGTCGGCAGCGAAGACGTCGGCGACGGCGGCGGAGATCTCGGGGTCTTCGGCCGGCAGCAGCCGCTCCGCGCGTTGAACCACCGTGACCCGGGAGCCGAACCGGGCGAACATCTGAGCGAACTCGCAGCCGACGTAGCCGCCGCCGATCACGACGAGGTGCTCGGGCAGTTCGCGCAGGTCGAGCAGGGTGCGCGACGTCAAGTAGGGCACGGTATCCAGGCCGTCGATCGGTGGGATCGCGGTACGGGTCCCAGCGACCAGGAAGATGCGGTCGGCGGCGATGTCGGTGCCGTCGACCCGGAACCGGCGCGGGCCGACGAATCGGCCCCGAGCCTGGTAGAAGTCCAGATCGCTGGCCTTCTCGACCGTGCGGTACGCGCCGGCGCGGATCGTGTCGACGATGTCGTCCTTGCGGTCGACCACCGCGGCCAGATCCACGGTGGGCGGGCCCTGGATACGTACGCCGAAGTCGGCGGCACGCCGCACCTGCTGCGCGACGGCGGCGGAGGCGATCATGGTTTTGGTGGGGATGCAGCCGCGGTTCAGGCAGGTGCCACCCAGCTTCTGCCGCTCCACGAACGCCACCCTCCCGTGCCGGGCGGCCCGCGACGCCAGCGGCTTCCCGGCGCCGTCCCGCCGCCGATCACCAACGTGTCATAACGCTCAGGCATCTCCAGACTCCTTAAACGTCGCTTGCAGCTGAATTGATGGTGCGGGCCGGGCGAACGCTGCTTTCGTCGGATGCCGTTCGGCAGCATGTGTGATGGAGCAGCAGCCGCCGCCGGGCCGCCGATGGCTGCTGCGGTGCACCAGCGCGGCGGCCAGGAAGAGTGCCGCGCCGGCGACCCAGAAAGGCCACGCCACTGGCCCGCGGACACCGTCGGCGACGCTGCTGGCGGCGACCGTTCCGGCGGCTGCGGCGCCTAGGCCACCGCAGCAGAACCCGATCAGCGACAACCCCACCCCGAGCAAGCTGGTCAGCACGCCTGTCGCGGACAGGCACGCGGCTCACTGGTTTGCATGAGCCCATCGTCAACCCTGGACCTAGCTGCGGAGTCAACCCCTCGAACTTCTGGTGGTCGGCGCGCCGGCTCGCCGACGGCGGCTACGCCCGGCTCAAGTCGCTGCTGGGCCAGACCCTGTGACCGGCCAATCGGGTAGCCGAGCGGCGGCCAACGAGCTACTGGGCGGCGTGCGCGAGGGGCACTGGCGGCCGAGGGCCTGGGCACGGTTCCTGGCCCGGGCCGCCCAGCGATCGATAAAGCAGGCAGCACTCCATGCGCGGGCATTGGCGGAGGTCACCGTGCTGCACGCCAGCTTCGCCGCGATGGGACGGCGGAAGCGGCACGCGTGGACGCTGAGGAGCTGGGCGCTCGCCGCCACGCACCTGGGCATGCTCGAGCAGCGCGGCTCGATCGGCTGGCCGAACGCGATCACCCTGACCCGTGCGAACCTGCCCACGTTCACGGACTGCCGGTGGGCGGCCGTGCTCGCGGTCGGTACCGACTTGGCCGATGGGCGACTCGTCCGCAGGCTGGGCACGGACTCCCCGTTCGGTGCGGCGGCGGACTCGCTGGCCGATGCCGCGTTCTGGACCTGGTACGCGTACCGGCATGAACCGACCCGCCTCCTGCGTACTGCGGCTCTGCTCGCCTGGGTCGCTCCCGTGGTCGCCGTGACCACGGCCAGCCTGAAGAAGGGCAGGATGGTCGACGCGCCACGCCCCACTGTTGTACGCCCAGCCGCGGCCCTGCAGGCGATCCTGGCCGCTCGCGCCATCCTGCATCTCGCCAGGAGCCGAACCTGGCCCGCCGCAGCAGGGGTCCTGGAAGGACAGCGGTGAGGAGGGTGCCGGTGGTGCGACCGGCGTCTGACCGAGGGTGGCGTGACGCCTGGACCCTGGGGCGGGTGTCTGGTTTCGCCCTGATCTCGGGCGTCCGGTCGGTGTCGCTGGCCGGTGACGGGATCTTCCACACCAGCCTGGCTGGCGTGGTGTTCTTCAACCCCGAACATGCCACCACGGCCGCGCAGGCCGCGGCGGGCTTCGCCGTGCTGCTGGTGCCGTACAGCCTGCTCGGGCCGTTCGCCGGTGTGCTGCTGGACCACTGGCGCCGTACCCGGGTGCTCGTGGCCTGCAACGTGCTGCGGGCGGTCCTGGTCGCGGCCGTGGCCGGGTTGCTGGTCACCACAGGGCCCAGTGGGCCAGCGTTCTTTCTGGTCGCGTTGGCCGCGGTCAGCGCGGGCCGGTTGTACAACGCCGCCGCGGCTGCGGCACTGCCGCACGTGGTTCCTGCTGGCCGGTTGGTGCTGGCGAATTCGGTGTGGACGGTCCTCGGTACGTTCGCAACCTTGGCCGGTGGAGCGCTGGGACTGGCCACCCGTCAGCTCGGTGGTGCCGGTGACACCGCAGCCGCGGTGGCAGCGCTCAGTGCCGCGGCCGTCTACGCGTCAGCAGCTGCGCTGGCGGGCCGCTTTGATCGTGACGCCCTGGGGCCCCTCGGCTCGGCGACCACATCGACGCTCCTGGTTGCCGCGCGGGCGTGGCGTGAGGTGGTCGACGGCGCCCGGAACGTGGCAGCCCACCGGCAGGCCGCCGCCGCCCTGACCGCGATCGGAGTACACCGATTCCTCTACGGCATCTCCACCATCGCGACCCTGTTGCTGTACCGCAACTACTTCACCGACACCGGCCTTCTGCGTGCCGGTCTGGCCGGGGCCGCGCAGGTGGTCGCCGCCGCCATCGCCGGCGCGCTGCTCGCCGCCGCCGTCACACCCGCGATCACCCGCCGGTGGTCCACACGTCGATGGATCATCGTGCTGTACGCCGTCGCCGCGGTGGTGCAGGTGACTCTCGGCCCGCCGTACCAGATGGCGCCGCTGCTGGTCGCCGCGGTCCTGCTCGGCGCGGTGGCCCAAGGCACCCAGATCTGCGTGGAGTCCATCCTGCAGGAACACATCACCGACGACTTCCGCGGCAGGGTCTTCTCGTTCTACGACACGCTGTTCAACGCCACGTTCGTCGCTGCCGCAGTGGTCGCCGCCCTCGCCCTGCCCGACAGCGGCAAGTCCTATCCGATGTTGACCGTCATCGCCGTTGGCTACGCGGCAGTGGCCATCGGCTACGCGATCGCCAGCCGCACCCGCGCGCCCGCCCGGCGCGCAGGTCACTGAGCCACAACCGGTGACACGGAAGACTGGAGGAATTCCCGATGGAGCGCTTGGTTCAAGTCGGTGACCGGCTTGGCCCGGTCACACTGTTCGACGCCGACGGTGTGCCGGTGGAACTGGCCAGCCTGCTGGACCGCCCGCTGGTGGTTCCGCTGGTCCGGTACTACGGATGCATGCCGTGCAAGGCGTTCCTCCACGAACTGGAGGATGTGCGCGCCGATCTGGAAGCCGCTGGCCTGCGGGTCATCGCGGTGGGTGGTGCCGACTACCAGGCACGGCACCTGATGGAGCACGGCGTCGGCTTCCCGCTGCTGCTCGACCCCAGCCACCGCCTGTACGCGGCGTTGGACCTGCGGCGCATCCACTGGTGGGCACTGCTCAAGCCGACCACTTGGTGGAAGTACCTGCGCGCAGTGCGCCGCGCTCGCCAGGGCCGCATCACCGACCATCCGCTACAGGCACCAGGTCTGGCCATCGTGACAGCGACAGCACGGTCCGGTTCCTGCACCGGGGAAAGACCCTCGGCGACTACCCACCCATCCCGCGGGTCCTCCAGGCCGCGAACGAGGTGGCGAGAGGCAAGCGGCACTGACCCGGCCAACAGCGGTACCTGGCTTGGTCGATGAGTCGGTTCAGTGAGCGCGGTCACCGAACCTACGGCCGAAGACGCCTAGCGTCGAGGTGTTCAGGACCGGTCGGTAGGGAATGGAGATCGATGTCTGTGCAAGCGATCTGGAATGGCGCCGTGCTGGCCGACAGTGATGACACTGTCGTGGTGGAGGGCAACCATTACTTCCCGCCCGACTCGCTGAGACGGGAGCACTTCACCGAGAGCTCCAGCAAGACGCTCTGCCCGTGGAAAGGCGTCGCTTCGTACTACTCGATCACCGTGGACGGCATCACAAATCCCGACGCCGCCTGGTGCTACCGGCACCCGTGGCCGCTTGCCCGCAAGATCAAGAACCGGGTCGCGTTCTGGAACGGCGTGCAGGTCGTCGTCCACGACTCCGCTGGCCGCGGACGGGATGGCCGATGACCGATTCGCTGGAGAAGACGACGGATCCCGCGACGGAACCGGTACGGCGGAAGCGGGATCGGGATGAGGTGTTCGTCGAGTTCACCCGGTCGATCTGCCCGGTCTGCAAGACGGTGATCGACGCACAGGTTAACATCCGCGACGACAAGGTATACCTGCGCAAGCGGTGCCGGGAACACGGAGAGTTCGAGGCACTGGTGTACGGCGACGCGCAGATGTACATGGACTCGGCGCGATTCAACAAGCCGGGCACGATCCCGCTGACCTCCAGACCGAGGTGAAGGACGGCTGCCCGAGCGACTGCGGGCTGTGCCCGGAGCACAAGCAGCACGCCTGCCTGGGGATCATCGAGGTCAACACCGGCTGCAACCTGGACTGCCCGATCTGTTTCGCCGACTCGGGCCACCAGCCCGACGGGTACTCGATCACTCTGGAGCAGTGCGCGCGGATGCTGGACGTGTTCGTGGCCTGCGAGGGCGAGGCCGAGGTGGTGATGTTCTCCGGCGGAGAACCCACCATCCACAAGCAGATCCTCGACTTCATCGACCTTGCCCAGGATCGGCCGATCAAGTCGGTCAACCTGAACACCAACGGCATCCGGCTCGCCTCCGACAAGCGGTTCGTCGCCGAACTCGGCCGCCGCAACCAACCCGCGGGAGCGCTGAACATCTACCTGCAGTTCGACGGTTTCGATGAACGCACCCACCAGGCGATCCGCGGCCGCGACCTGCGCGAACTCAAACAGCGCGCGCTGGACAACTGCGCCGAAGTCGGGCTCACCGTCACCCTGGTCGCGGCGATCGAACGCGGGCTCAACGAGCACGAGATCGGCCCGATCATCCAGCACGGTCTCGGGCATCCCGCCGTACGGTCGATCGCCTTCCAGCCTGTCACCCACTCCGGCCGGCATACGGCGTTCGATCCGATGACCCGGCTGACCAACTCCGACGTACTGCACCTGATTGCCGACCAGTTGCCGCAGTGGTTCCGGACCGACGACTTCTTCCCGGTGCCGTGCTGCTTCCCCACCTGCCGGTCTATCACCTACCTGATCACCGACGGCGTCCCCGGCGAACCCGACTTCGGGCTGGTGCCGATCCCGCGACTGCTGAACGTCGAGGACTACCTCGACTATGTCTCCAACCGGGTGCTGCCCGACACCGGCATCCGCGAAGCCCTGGAGAAACTGTGGAGCGCCTCGGCGTTCATCGGCACCGACACCTCGAACGACCGGCTCCGGCAGGTCGCCGAAGCGCTGGACTGCGCCGACGCCTGCGGGATCAACCTGCCCGAGGCCGTCACCGAGATCAGCGACAAGGCGTTCATGATCGTCGTCCAGGACTTCCAGGACCCCTACACCCTGAACGTCCGGCAGCTGATGAAGTGCTGCGTGGAGGAGATCACCCCCGACGGGCGGCTGATCCCGTTCTGCGCCTACAACTCCGCCGGCTACCGCGAACAGGTCCGCGCCCAGCAGTCCGGCGTACCGGTCACCGGCGTCGTCCCCAACGCCATACCGCTGCAACCGATCCTCGCCGACTCGCCGTACGGATCCAAGGTTGCGCCCGGCAACGGCCGGAGCCCAGCACCTGATGACACAACGAAAGATCCCCGGAGGCCACGATGACGAACCCCGCCGAGGTCAAGGCGTGCTGCGCGGCGGCGTACTCCTCCGACCTGGTCGCGCTGCTGCTCGGTGACTCCTACCACCCCGGCGGCCAGGCCCTGACCCGCCGGCTCGCGACCGGACTGGGGCTCCGGGCCGGACAATCGGTGCTCGACGCCGCGTCCGGGCGCGGAACCTCGGCGCTGACGGTCGCCCGCGAGTACAACGTGACCGTGACCGGCGTCGATCTATCGCCCGCGAACGTTGCTCTCGGCAACGGAGCGGCCCAGGCCGCCGGGTTGCCCGACCGGGTCACCTTCCAGGCCGGTGACGCCGAGAAACTCCCCCTTCCGGACAAGTCCGTCCACGCCGTGGTGTGCGAATGCGCCCTGTGCACCTTCCCGGACAAACGTGTGGCCGCGGCCGAGTTCGCCCGCGTGCTGCGGCCGGGCGGCCGGGTCGGCATCACCGACGTCACCGCCGACCGGGACCGGCTACCACCCGAACTCACCACGCTCGGCGCCTGGATCGCCTGCGTCGCCGACGCCCGCCCAGCCGGCGAGTACGCCGACATCCTCACTGGGGCCGGGCTGAGGGTCGGCCAGATTGAGCACCATGACGCCGCCATCGGCCGGATGATCGACCAGATCGAGGCACGCCTGCAGTTCCTGCGGCTCACCTCCCGAACGAAGCTCGAGGCGTACGGCGTCGACGTCGACCGCGCCGGACCGGTGCTCGGCGCCGCGAAAACCGCAGTGGCCGACGGCATCCTCGGCTACGCGCTACTGGTCGCGGACAAGCCCACATAGGTCCCTGCTGCCGCATCCAGTCGGCTGACACAGCACGAAGGTCACGGCGGATTCGCAGGTAGCCGCGTACCCAAGGCGGTGTTTTGTGGCCTGGTGGGCTCGGCGTCAGCCAAGGTCGCGAAGCGCATCCTCGATGCCACGGTGGAAGGTTGGGTAGGCGTAGATCATGTGCCGAAGACGCTCCACCGGAACCTCGGCGTGTACTGCGACCACGAGCGCGCCGAGCACTTCTCCTCCGACCGGGCCGGCGGAGGTGGCGCCGACCAGGACGCCGCGGTCGGCGTCAGCGACCAGTTTGATGATGCCCCCGTTGCCGGCCTTGTGGATCCAGCCGCGTGCGGTCGACGGCACCTGCGCGGTCCCGGTCGCCACCGAGACGCCCTGGTCGCGGGCCTGCTGCTCGGTGAGCCCCACACCGCCGATCTCGGGGTCGGTGAAGGTGACCCGCGGCAGGGCGCGGTAGTCGGCCGGTGGCCCGTCCTGGCCGAGGATGTCCCGCACGGCGATCCCAGCCTGGTACATCGCGACATGGGTGAAGGCTCCCCGACCCGTCACATCCCCTACCGCCCACAGGCCTTCGCCAGCGCGCATCCGGTCAGAGACCTCCACCCTGGCAGCCTCGGGATCAAGCCCCACCGTGTCGACGCCGAGGCCGGCCAGCTGGACCCGGCGCCCGGTCGCCACCAGCACCTGCTGCGCGCGGATCGCCGAGTCAGGTCCGAGTTGCACGGCGAACCCCTCCGCGTCGTGTTCGACACGTGTCGCGCTCGTGCCGGTGTGTACCGCGACACCCTCGTTCACCAGCACTTGGTAGATGAGCTCGGCCGCCTCCGGCTCCTCGGCCGGCAGCAGCCGGTCGGCGGCCTCGACCACGGTGACCGCGACACCGAACCGGGAGAACACCTGGGCCAACTCGAGGCCGACCGCGCCGCCACCGAGCACGATCAGCGAGTCGGGCAGCACCTCCGCCTCGGTCGCCTCGCGGTTCGTCCAGTACGGCGTACTGGCCAGGCCGTCGATCGGCGGCACCGCCGGGACCGTGCCGGTGGCCAGCACCACGCCACGCTGGGTCTGGAACACCTGCCCGCCGGCGTCAACCCGCCCCGACCCGAGCAGCCGGGCCCGGCCGCGGACGAACCGGCCGCCCTTGCCGGTGAACCGCTCGACCGCGACCGTGTCGTCCCAGTAGTCGGTGGCCTCCTTGCGGATCCGCTCCGCGACCGGCGTCCAGTCCGGCCAAGCGGTGGCCGTGCCCGCCATCTGCGGTACCCGGCCGGTCTCGGCGAGCAGGTTGCCGGCCCGGATCATCATCTTGCTCGGGATGCACGCCCAGTAAGGACACTCACCCCCGACGAGCCGGTCCTCGATCCCCACGACCGACAGGCCGGCCTCGGCCAGCCGGCCGGCAACCTCTTCCCCGCCCACGCCCATTCCCACGACCACCACATCGACCTGTTCACTCACAAGACCCGCTCCTTGTCCAGAGGGCCGCTGGCGCGACTCAGAAGGTGATGACCTGGTGCCCGGAGGCCACGAGCCGGCGGATGCTCGGGTGGTCGTCGTACTCCTCCAGCAACGGCACCTTCGCCTCGTGGACGTGTTCCTCGGCGCCGTACGCCCGGGCGCAGTACCCGCACGCGCCCGACACCGCATCGAGCACCTGCTCGAAGAGGCGGTGGTACTTGTGCTGAGGATCGGACAGGACACCCGGCCACTTGGTGCCGGCTCCGTCGAAGATCAACTCCACCTCGTCGCCGGCTTCCTTGAATTCCTTGGTGGCGATGAGAGCGTTGACAACCCTGCCCAGGTCGCCGTGGGTTTCGGCGTCGGCCAGCACGATGATTCCCACCTTGCTCACCATGACCTCCTATTCCTGTTCCGTGCGCATTGGCCGGAACGTCAAATTGCGGCGGGAGTACCCACACTGGCAGTGCCGCAGTGCGTCGGTCTGTGTCACCGCACACAGAACAACCACATCGCCGCTCGAGCTCCGGCCGAGGCGGCGGACGCATCCTCGTGCGGGGCGCTTGGGTGAGCGCGGTCACTGACGGGCTGTGCCCTGCGGGGCGTAGTGTCCGCAGACCATGAGCGGTTCACAACGCGTGATCGGTGACTACGAGCTGGTGGTGATCGGCGCGGGCGCGGCCGGTCTCGGCGCCGCACGCGCCGCTGTTGCCCGGGGCGCGAGGACGCTGCTGGTTTCCGACCGAGAGCCTGGCGGGGACTGCACCTTCACCGGATGCGTGCCGTCGAAGACCTTGATCGAGGCCGCCCGGTCCGGTGTCTCCTATCCGGTGGCCGCGCAGCGGATATGCGACGTCATTGCCGCGATCGCGGCGACCGAAGATGCCGACACGTTGCGATCGGAGGGCATCGACGTGATCCTCGACCGGGCCAGGTTCCGGTCCCGCGACCGGACGTCGGCCGTCGCCCGGTCAGCGCGCCGGGTGGTGATCGCGACCGGTTCGACCCCGGCGGTACCGGACGTCCCGGGGTTGCGTGAGGCGGGGTTCCTGACCAACGAGACCGTCTTCGACCTGCCGGTGCTGCCACGGTCGCTGGCGATCGTCGGCGGCGGCACGATCGGCTGCGAACTGGCCCAGGCGCTCCACCGGCTCGGCAGCAAGGTCATCGTGATCGAGCAGGCCGACCGACTGCTCCCCCAACCAGGACCCTGACGCGTCGACGATCATCACCGACCTCTTCCGCCGCGACGGCATCGACGTCCGGCTCTCAACAAGGATCGACACCGTCGCACCTGGACCCCGGCTGGAGTTGGACGACGGAACCACGCTGGCCGCGACGCACATCCTTGTCGCGGTCGGGCGCAAACCATCGGCCAGCGACCTTGCGCTGGAAGCTGCAGGAGTCGAGGTCGACGACCGCGGCTACATCAGGACCGACAGACACCTCGGCACCGCTGCGCGCGGCATCTATGCCGCCGGTGACATCACCGGCCGGATGCAGCTCACCCATGCTGCTCACGCGATGGGCCGCCTCGCGGCCAGCAATGCGCTCGGCCACCAGTCGAAGACCTACCGCGAGGACGGCATTCCGCAGGTAACCTTCGCCGACCCCGAGATCGCCCAAGTCGGCATCCTCACCGCCCACGCGCCGACTAGTGCACGCGTCGCCGAACTGCCGATGAGCGCCCTGGACCGGGCCCTGACCGCCGGAGCAGACGACGGGTTCATCAAACTCGTCGCCGGTCGCCGACGCCTGCTCGGCAACCTCGGCGGCGGCCGCATCCTCGGCGCCACCATCGTCGCCGAACGGGCCGGTGAACTGATCCACGAACCCGCACTCGCGATGGCGACCCGCATGTTCACCGGCCCGCTGGCCGCCACCAGCCACGCCTACCCGACCTGGTCGATGGCCGTGCAACTCGCCGCCGCTCAGTTCTTCATAACCGTCGATGGCCGTACCGCCAGAACTGTGAGCGCCATCACCGAACGAGCGTGATCACCAGGCGTAGTTTCTCGGGCGACGGCTAGAGGAGGAACTCTCATGGCTTCGACAGGCGCCACAACAAGCATGCGAGCGCTACCGATGAATCTGGTCACCGGCGCCGCCGCCGGTGTGGTGGCCGGGCTCCCGTTGGGCGTCATCATGCAGGTCCGCGACGCCGACCCGAAGATGATGCCCGGCGTCCAGATGATCGACCAGGTCGGGGACCTGATCTCGGATCCCTCGACCGGCCTGGGCTGGCTCATCCACCTGTTCAACTCCGCGCTGTTCGGGGTGATCTTCGTTCTGCTGTTCTCCCGCTGGCTCACCCGCCGTGGACCGGCGATGCTGCTCGGGCTGCTGTACGGCGTCGCGTGGTGGGTCGTGGGCGCGCTGTGGATCATGCCGGCCTGGCTGGGCATGGACGCCATGGTGTTCGAGGTCGGCGCGAACCAGTGGTGGAGTCTGGTCGGGCACCTGATCTACGGCCTGCTCCTTGTCGTCGGTTTCATCATGGGACGGCCGATGCTGTCCAAGTCGGCCTGAGTGGTGTCGTGGCTGATGCCGACGAGCGGTACCTGGTGCGCGACCACCTGCACCAGCTGCTCACCGGTCGCGAGATCAGCCGGACCAGCTACCGCAAAGTCAAGCAGAATGTCGCCCTGGCGTTCCTGTTCAACGGCGTCGGCATCCCCGCCGCCGCCACCGGCCTGGTCGAACCGGTGTGGGCGATGATCGCAATGGCCGCCTCCGTCACCACCATCTTCGCCAACTCCATCGGCGCCCGCCCCAGCCTGCTGTACCAGGCCATCGGCAGCGTCGGCCGCCAGCACGCCCAGCAAGACACCACACCAGCGAAGTGACCCGCGCACCCGCTTCGCACCGCCGCCCCAGGCCGCAACGCGCCGAGGCCTGCTACCGGTGCGCCGACGCCTGCCAACAGATCGGCCACCGGCTAACACTCCAAGCAGGCCGGGGACTCCCAAAGGTGTCCTCAGGGGCAAACTAGTGGGCTCCGAGGGGTGGGGCACTAGGTGGGTATCCGTTAGGGGATCCGCCAGCGGGACTGCGCTTTCGGTGCTGCCGCTCGTCGATCTCAAGCCTCCCGCTTCTGTGCCAAACCGCGCCGCCAGTCACGACAGGCTGGCGCCGGCCACACGGGCGGTTGCCCCGTAAACCGGCGAGCCGCCGGCTGGCCTGAACGCGGCGCGTGAGCGCGGCAGAACTCGCGGACGGCCTGTTCTGGCACACGCGCCGTGCTAACGTATAACCTAATGGTTGTAGGTATGGCCGAGAGCGAGCAGGCCGACGCGCTCTTTCACGCGCTGGCCGATCCCACGCGCCGCGACATCCTCGCCGTCGTGCTGCAGGAGGCGCACTCGGTGTCCGACCTGGCCCGCCGCTATCCGATCAGCTTCGCTGCGGTGCACAAGCACGTAGGGGCGCTGGAGCGCGCGGGGCTCGTCACCAAGACCCGGCACGGCCGGGAGCAGCGTGTGCGCGGCGACGTCGCGACGCTGCGGACCGCCCATCGCCTGCTCGACGATCTCGAAGCGCTCTGGCGCGGGCGCATCGACCGCATCGAGCAGCTCCTCGCGGACCCGACAGAGGAGGCGCGCCAGTGCCCGTGATCAGCGTGGTCAAGGACGCAGAAGCCAGGACCCTGACCATCACCGCGCGCTTCGACGCGCCGATCGACCGCGTGTGGCAGGTCTGGAGCGATCCGCGCCAGCTGGAGCGCTGGTGGGGGCCGCCGATGTATCCCGCGACGGTGGCGGAGCACGACCTTGCGCCGGGCGGCACCGTGGCCTACGCCATGACCGGCCCCGGAGGCGAGCGGCACGGGGGCTGGTGGCGCGTGAGCGCGGCCGACCCGCCGCACAAGCTGGAGTTCGAGTCCGGCGTGGCCGACGCCGACGGCAACCCGAGCCCGGACACGCCCACGGCGGTGATCCGCGTCGCCCTCTCCGAGCCGGCCGGCGGCGGCACGCAGATGGAGATCACCGTGGCGTGGGCCAGCGACGAGGGGATGGAGTGGATGCTGGCCACGGGCACGGACGCTGGCATGACCGCCGCCGTCGGCCAGATCGACGAGCTGCTCGGCCCCCCGGTGCGAGCCTGACCGCCGGCTATGAGCCGGCCATCTCGCTCGTACATCGCACGCCACGGTCATAACGAGAAAGACCACGACGAGAGAAGGGACGAACCCATGAAACTGACGACCATGACGCAAGTCACCGTCGATGGAGTGATGCAGGGAAACGGCGGCGCGACGGATGAGGACCGTAGGAGCGGATTCGAGCGCGGCGGATGGGCCATGGGGGTGTTCGACAACGCGAGCTTGACGTTCATCAACCAGACCTACCAGCGCGCCGACGCGTTCCTGTTCGGCCGGCGGACCTACGAGCTCTTCGCCGGCTACTGGGGCGCGGAGGAGCGGGCTCGCGCCGCGGCGGAAGATCCGGGCAACCACCAGATCGCAGCCGCCTTGAACGCGCGGCCCAAGTACGTCGCATCGACCACGCTCAGCGACCCGCAATGGGCGGACACGACCGTCCTCTCCGGTGACCTCGCGGCTGCCATCGGCGAGCTGAAAGCCAAGCCGGCGGGTGAGCTGCAGGTGCACGGCAGCGGTGCCCTGATTCGGTGGCTGCTCGCTAACGACCTCGTCGACGAGATGAACCTGCTCATCGTCCCCGTGGTCGTCGGCCAGGGCACGCGGCTGTTCCCCGACGCCGGCCCGGACATCGCGCTTGAACTGGTCGACTCGCGAGCCGACTCGAAGGGCGTAACGATCCACGTCTACCGGCCCGCCGGGCGCCCGCAGTACTCACCCGCCACCGCCGACTGAGACGTGACAGAGGTGCCGCAGTCAGTGAGAGTCGATCATGGGTGGGTGCGGGCGGCAGCGCAGACAGCTGGCGCCTGGTAGCCGAGCGCGGAGTGTCGGCGGTTCTCCGGGGGTCCTGCTCGCGCGAACGTTCTCTCGCACCAGGTTTGTGCAGCGCAGAGGCTGTTTTCGGGAATCTAGTGTCTGCAACAGGTGTGGTGCAAACACGACTCGCGGGGGGCTCATCGGTTGCCGT
>WNFV01000781.1_pt1 | contig 43434 bp, 33 predicted proteins | sample 5400101 | NCBI WGS metagenome assembly WNFV01 (sample SAMN13153361, study PRJNA577476) | soil metagenome | isolation source: 115 cm soil or saprolite under grassland replicate 1 | place: USA:California | collected 2016-06-15 | reverse complement strand
GGTCGCTGGGCCGTGCGTCGTGTACGGCGGACTGGGGCCTACTCCACCCGCGCGACGTTCCTCGCAGCGCCGAACGACGTCTCTCGGCCGGCGTACCGTCGCCGGCTCTCCGGCTACGCTACACACAATCGAAAAGCGCGCTCTAGCGCGACGGACGCGCGCCGTCGCCTGACGTGACGCGCTGTAGCAGGTCAGTCGCCGCGCGGTAGCATTCACACGAGGCCGCTTCGAGCCCTTTGCGGTTCACAATCGTCACGCGTCCGTGTTTATACGTGATCAATCCGGCCTTCTGCAGCCTTCCGGCCACCACGCTGACGGTGGGCCGTGCCGCGCCGAGCATCATCGCCACGAACTCCTGCGTCAGCGGGAACTGATCCTGGCCAACGCGATCGTGCGCCAGCAGGACGCTCTCTCCGTCTGATAACTGGTGATGAGGATTCGCGAACCAAGCTCTGCCCTGTTCAGGGCGAGGTAGGCGGAGGCTCAGATTTGTTTGCGGAAATTTGATGCCGATCTGTTAGAAACCTGACAGACCACGCCTACCTCAGCGAGTTACCTTCGACGAGCGGCTTTCATCGGCTTCCAGCTGCAATTGGTCACCATGAAACGTCCGAGTCCGGAAGGACTAACGGCACGACCACTGTCCTCATCGTCGACGGACACGACGACACACGCGCCCTGTATTCGCTGGCGTTGGCAGGCATGGGATTCGACGTCCTGGCGTCGCGCGACAGCGACGACGCCTACGGCCGCGCGTCGGCGGTGCATCCGGACATCATCGTGACGGAGTTGATGCTATCGGCCGGCGATGGATGGGACCTTCTGGGTCGCTTGAAAAGCGATGCGCGGACGCGCGACATACCGGTCGCCGTGCTCACCGGTCAATGCGCGCCGTCCCATCGGGAGCGCGCAAGCCGGGATGGCTGCGCCGCCTTTCTGGTGAAGCCGTGCCTGCCGGATGAACTCGCGATGGAAATCCGTCACGTGCTGGCTCGAGTGCATTGATGCGCGAGGTACAGGAGAACGGCTCGGAATCAGCGGAAGGAACCAAGGGTAACCAAATGGCACCGGAGAAAGAACAGCTCAGCGAATCGGTCGCGTCGATCAAGCGCACGAGACGGTCGCCGATGTTCACGTCGACGCCCGAGATCGCGCCGCCGCAGCTGCTGTGCCCGAGCTGCGATCTTCCGCTCGTGTACCGGCAAACCGTGATCAGCGGCGTCAAGCCGATTGAGCGTTGGGATTATTTCGAGTGCCGAACGTGTGGCCCCTTCGTCTATCGCGATCGCACGCGGAAGCTTCGCGCGACGACGTGACGGACTCGCGCGCGTTCCGGGTCAGCGTTGATCGCCCCAGTTGACCTCGTGGCCGCTGCCTAAGAGCAGCTTGCGGATCTGCAGGTAACGTTCGCCGGCGAGCCGCTTACCGACTTTCTTCGCATTCCAGATCAATGCCTGCCGGGCGCGTGGCAGCCACGCGCCGGTCAGCACCGCCGCGGCGGTGGCCGCGGTGGTCCAGCGGTGAATCGTGTACCGGCCGCGCAGCTCCAAACCCCAGACACGCCGCACTTCGGCGTTCGGTTCCGACGTAAACAGCCGCGTGAATCCTGCGAAGGCGGCGGCCTCGGCCACTGCCGGGGCAAAGTCGCCGCCCGGCACCGACCCGACGGTGATCGCGCGGCCGACGATGTCGGAAATCGTGTCACGGCTTCGCGTCCACTCGTCGAGCAGGCGAGGCCAGCTGCAGCGCCCGATACGCAGCGGATGCGAGCTTGAATGGCTGCCGACAACATGCCCGCGCCGATCGAGATCGCGGATGGCAGCCGCGTCGACAAAGCCCGGCCTGCCGATGTAGTTCGCCGTCACGAAAAAATGACCGCGCCGTCCATGCCGTTCGAGCGCGTCAGCCGCCGTCCTTGCGCTCTCCCCGCCATCGTCGAACGTCAGGATTGGGTCGGGTAGGTCTGGTGGGTCGGGTAGGTCTGGTAGGTCTGGTAGGCCAGGTGGGTCTGGTAGGCCAGATGGGTTTGATAGGCCAGGTGGGGCAAGTCGGTCGCGCGCGTCGAGTGGGCCCCGCATGCGCAACGCAATCGCCCGCAGGTGTTCCTCGAGTTGTTCCGTGGTGATCTTGTAGCGCGCGGCGTCGCGGCCTGGAAAGCCGCTGGAATCCTCGGCGCCGGCCGGCACGACGTCGTGATACATCAGCGCGATCATTTTTCGACCAGCGGAGGAAAAGGAGCGAGACGCATCCGCAGATGGGCCGACAGCCAGGGCTGGCCCCACGCGGCGGAGGATCGCCCGCGCGTGTCGATCGTTGTGGCGCGGCCCGCCTCCACGTCGAGAAGCCGGTCACGAATCGCGTCCAGGTTATCGAGCACCACGCGATTCTCGACTACGGTATGCGATTCCTGCGTGGGATCGCCGTTCATCCGAAAGTAGCCGAGCACTGGTCCGGTGTCGACGCCGCGATCGATACGGAGCAACGTCATGCCGACGTTGGCCCAGTCGCCATTCGCAAGCGCCCAGAAACAGCCGTGCGCATTACGGTATTCCGGGCAGATGCCCGGATGCATGACCAGCGTGCCGAGCCGGGGAATAGTGAAGATACGTTCCTCGATGAGGCTCTTGCACCGGGCGATGACGAGATCGGGACGCCTCTCGTTGATGAATTGCTCGACGTCACGGCCGTTTGGAGACGGCGCGATGAGCTCCGGCGGCGTGGCGTGTTTCGGCCACGAGGTGCGAAGGCGGTGGAGCTCCCGCCCGGTCCACTCACGATCCCCACGGCGGTGTACGAGCGCGTAGTACGCGCGGAACGCCAGCACGTCGAGGAACCGCCACCACCCGACACGCCGGACCTCCCGCGCGATGCGCCGACGGAGGCGCCGCGGCGGCTCCCGGATGACTACGGTTCCGACGATGTCGGAGAACGAGCCGAGCCACCTGACGAGCCCCTCCCGGTCGAGGGGCGCGTCGTGGTGACAGATGAGCAGCGTGCGCATCACCAGCAGATGCCGCGGCACTCGGCCCGCAGCTGCGATCCGTCAAGCGGAAGCCGCACCAGGTCCACGACTGTCTGGTCCCCCCTGCATCGCTGAACGGCCTCGGCAAACTCCGGTGACTGCGTGCCGACGACGATTACTTCGGACTGATCGATCACCTCGTCGATGTCGTCGCACAGCAGCGTCGACAGATGAGGAATCTGTTTCTCGATGTAGTCACGATTGGATCCAACGAGCCGCGCCACCGACACGTTCCGGTCGTAAATGCGTACGGTGCGGCCCTTTCCGAGCAGCGCCTCGGCGAGGATCACGATGGGGCTCTCGCGCAGGTCGTCGGTGCCTGCCTTGAAGCTGAATCCGAGCAGGCCGATGCGCTGGCGGCCCGTGTCGAGGACGAGATCGAGCGCGTGCTGAATCTGCAGCACGTTGCTCTTCAGAATGGACTGTATGAGCGGCAGCTCGACATCCATTTCTTTTGCGCGGTGCTGAAGGGCGCGCACATCTTTCGGCAAACACGATCCGCCGAATGCGAAGCCAGGCTTCAGATAGTAGGAGGAAAGATTCAGCTTCTCGTCGCGGCAGAAAATGTCCATCACGTCGTGGCTGTCGACGCCGAGCTCCTTGCACACGTTGCCAATCTCGTTGGCGAAGCACACTTTGAGGGCGTGCCACGTGTTGCTCGCGTACTTCACCATTTCCGCTACGCGGATGCTCGTGCTCACGAGTGGTGCGTCGATGGCCTGGTAGAGCGCAATCGTGCCGCTCGCGTCAGTGGCATGGTTGTGGCCCACCAGCGTCAGCGGCGGCTTTCGAAAATCCTTGAGCGCCGTGCCCTCGCGGAGGAATTCCGGATTCACCGATACGCCGAATCCCTCTCCGTACTTCTTGCCCGACTCGCGCTCGAGCGCCGGGATGATGCGCTCGTGCGTGGTGCCAGGCAGCACGGTGCTGCGGACGACGACCACGTGGTACGACGTCTTCTCGCGAAGGGCCGCGCCGACCTGGTGCGAGACCCGCTCGAGGAATGTGAGATCGAGGCTGCCGTTGCGCCGGCTCGGCGTGCCGACACATAGAAGCGAGACTTCCGTCGCGCCGACGGCTTCGGCCACATCCGTCGTCGCGCGCAGCCGTCCGTCCGCCACCGCCCGCGCCAGCAGCTCGTCGAGACCCGGTTCGACGATCGGGCTTCGCCCCGCGTTGATGGCAGCGACCTTGTCGGCATTGACGTCGACGCCGATCACCTCGTGCCCATCCGCCGCGAGCGAGGCGGCCGACACGCTGCCAACATAGCCGAGGCCGAAGACTGAGACCTTCATTTTCGTGGTTCCATGGCGGCGTACTAGCTCGCAATCTGCGTTGCAGGGCCGATGCCGTCCGTCGGTTGCGGCGCCGATTCGCCCAACACGACGGTGCGGCTGCGCACCCGAGCGCACTGCGTGAGCGTCTCTTCCATTTGAGCGGCGACGGCCGCCCAGTCGTACCGTCCGACGACGAGCGCTCGCGCGGCGTCTTCGAGCCGCCGGCGGCGCTCGACATCGCGCAGAAGACGAACGACGGCTCGCGCGAAGGCTTGCGGCTCGTCCGCCAGCAGCAGGTGCTCGCCGTTCGTGACGGGCAGCCCTTCGGCGCCGATCGTTGTCGAGACGACCGCCTTCCCCATGGCCAGCGCCTCGAAGATCTTCAGACGCGTGCCCCCGGCAATCCTGAGCGGCACGACGTAGACCGCCGCCTCACGCATGAACGGACGCACGTCCTCCACCGATCCGGTGACGGTAACCCCTGAATCGTTCGCCAGCTTCCGTACGGCGGCCGTCGGCTCGCGGCCAACGATGGCGACCGAGGTGTCGGGTTCCTCGGCGCGAATACGCGCGAGAATCTCGCGGCAGAAGAACACCATGGCGTCTTCGTTCGGCAGCCAATCCATCGATCCGGTGAAGACGAGCGTCCGGCTTGCCGATGGACTCGGCCGCGGAGTGAAGAACTCCGTGTCGACTCCGGTCGGAATCACGTGAATCGATGCGGGCGAAATGCCGTACACGCGCGCGAACGTCCGGCGATCCGCCTCGGAGACGGCGAGGACGCCGTCGAAGCGCCGCAGCGCGCGCGCCTCGTATCGAAGCATCCGCCGATGCTGGATGCCGTAGAGCATGCGGTCGATGCCCGATCGCGTGCCCGCATGACGCCGCCAGATTTCAGCCTCCACGTTGTGTGTGAAGATCACGGCGGGACAGGGCAGCCGTGCCGGGAGATTCACCGCAGGAAAGAGGAAATCGCACACCACGAGATCGAACGCGGTTTCCGACAGGAGGTCGTTCAGGCGGCGGGCAAACGCTCGCGACCGGTACTTGCCGACGGCGTACGGCAGGGCGCTGCACAAGTGCCTGCCGACGTCGGCGTAGAAGCGAAACGATCCTTTGGGCGGTTCCGTTCGCGGAATCGTGTCGACGCGCGTTGCGACCGCGCGCATCCCGTCGAGGACGTCCGGGGATGCTTCGCCCGGCCGCGCGAAGCCGAGGTACGTGATCTGATGCCGTTTCGCCAGATGGCGCATGACGTGCCACGTTCGCAACTTGCCGCCTTTGTCGAGCGGCAGCAGCAAGTCCGATTTCAGCCAGAGGATTCGCATGGAGGGTGAACCTACGCAGCAGGGGACCCCATGTGCGCCGTCGATGGTGTCGCGACGGAGCCGTCAGATGTGTTGAGAACAGAACGTCGGGGCGTCCCGGCGCTCGGCTCCTGGAGAGTCTGCGCGCCGTCCCGGTCGATGAAGGTGCGGTGCCACAGCTCCAGGTTGAGGAGACTCCAGATGCGATCGCCGCCATCCACGCGCCCGGCGGCGTGGTCGAGCAGCAGCCGCTCGACGGCGACGGGATCGACGAGGCCCCGCTGGCGCGAGCGGCGATCGAGCAGAACGTCGCGTGCCAGATCGTTCCAGCCGGCTCGCATCCACTGGCTGAACGGCACGGGGAAACCCATCTTCGGCCGGCGCAGAATCGAGTCCGGAAGCACGCCTTTCATGGCCTTGCGGAGAATCCGCTTCGTGGTCAGTCCCGACAACTTCCAGCGATCCGGAAGGCTTGCGACGAATTCGACGAGCTTGTGATCGAGGAACGGCACGCGGCTCTCGATCGAGGCCGCCATGCTCATCTGGTCCTGCTTCATCAGCAGCTCGACGAGGTACGTCTTCAGATCCGCATACAGCAGCCGATCCAGCAGCGTGCTGTCGCCGTTCGGCCGGTTGAAGTACGCCGCGGACGATCCGTACGCGGCTTTCCGTGTGAGCGTCGATCGCAGGTCCTGGGAGAGCAGGCGCTGTTGATCGTCGAGCGGAACGGCCGCGAAGTTATCGAAGAACATCGACTCTGGCGACTGGTCCCTCGCCAGAAATGAGCGACGCGCATAGCGCCGAAGGCCTCGCGGCATCCGTGGCACGAGGTTGCGGGCAACCGCACCGCGGATGGATCGCGGTACGAGATGTTCGTAGGCGGTGCCGGCTCTCCAGTTCCACACCGCGCGCGGATACTTGCCGTAGCCGGCCAGGAGCTCGTCGCTGCCCTCGCCGGTGAGCACGACGGTGACGTGACGCCGCGCCAACGCGGACACGAAGTACAGCGGCACGCTGGACGGATGGGCGATGGGTTCGTCCTCGTGCCACACCAGCTTCGGCAGCGCGCCGAAGAAGTCGCGGTCGCCGATCACGATTTCGTGGCAGTCGGCGTGGATGGCGCGAGCGACCTGACGGGAGTAATCGAGCTCGTTGCACGCGCGTTCCTCGAACGCCACCGAGAAGGTTTGCAGCGGCCTGTCGATCATCCGCGCCATCAGCGCCGCAATCGCGCTGCTGTCGATGCCGCCAGACAGGAACATGCCGAGCGGCACATCGCTCATCAGCCGCAGGCGGACCGACTCCTGGAGCAAATCGCGGAACTGGCCGGCGACGGATCGCGGGTCGCGGACGGGCGTGGAGCGTCCCGTCGGCACGTCCCAGTACTGTCGAGAGGAGACGTGGCCGTCCTCGAACGCGAGCAGGTGACCCGGCAGAAGTTTGTAAATGCCCTCGAAGAGCGTCTCGGGGCCTGACACGTATCTCGTGCCGAGCATTTCCGGCACGACGGCGCTGTTCGGCCGCGCGTCAATCAGACCGCTTGCGAGGAGCGCTTTGATTTCGGATCCAAACAGCAGCGTGTCGCCGGCGCGCGTCCAGTACAGCGGCTTGATCCCGAGTCGATCGCGCACGAGCAGAAGACGCCGCTTCGGCACATCCCACAGCGCGAACGCGAACATCCCGCGGAAGCGATGGATGCAGTCATCGCCCCATTGTTCGTAGGCGTGGACGATCGTTTCGGTGTCGGAACGGGTGCGGTACTGGTGGCCATGCGCTTCGAGATCGTGGCGGATGGCGGCGTGGTTGTAAATCTCGCCGTTGAAAACGATCCAGATCGTGCGAGCCTCGTTCGTCAGCGGCTGCTGGCCGGTCTTCACGTCGACGATGCTCAGGCGGCGATGAGCGAGGAGGGCGCGCTCGTCCGTGTAGAGGCCCGCTTCGTCAGGGCCACGGTGCGTGATGGCCTCGCGCATTCGGATCGCGCGCGCGCGATCGTCGGCACGAAGTCCATCCGCTGCCACGATGCCGGCGATGCCGCACATCTCAAGCGCCTCGTCCGCGCCGGCGCGTGTCGATGGGATTGAAGCTGAACCTTGTTGCGAAGGCGCCCACACGCTCAGTTGAGCAAGTGAGGTGCCAGAGATGTTTCCGAATCTGGCTCCGGCGCTTCCCTTGTAGAAGGGAAACGCGCCGGAGCCTTGTACGCTGGGAGAGGTTTTGGGAAATGAATTACTGAATCTCTGTAGGGGCCGGCCTATGGCGACTTCAGGCTGACGACCGGCGCGTCAATTGAAATCGCGTGACCGTTGGCGTCCATCCCCGAGAACGACGACTGCGCCGTGTGCGCGACGGCCTGTGAGCTGCACCAGCGCGTCGCGACAGTCAGCGAGGCGTTGGCCGGCACGACCAGGCTCAGGCCGCTCAGGCTGTTTACGATGCGGCCGTCGAACTTGTCGACGCGGTTCGTGAACGTCACGGCCGCGCCGCCCGATTCCTTGAGGATCTGATCGTAGAACCAGGTGTTCTTCGAGCCCGCGCAACCGGACGTGTCGATGGGCTGGCCACTGAAGGGCGCGGGGTTGGGATTGATCGTGACCTGCACGCTGGCGGTTGCGGGAGGTGCCGGCGGGGCGGGGGCAGGCGCTGGAGCCGGCGTGGGCGTCGGTGCCGGCGCCGTCGGCGACGACGAGTTGTTGGTGCACGCCGCGCTCACCACGGCAGCGACAATGAAAGCCGCGAGCGACGTTCTGATCGACGATGCCGACATAAAAGGTCCTCCGAATGAGTTGCCGATACGCGCATCGCCAAATAGCAAGAGGCACACCAGAGATGTCGACAGTTGAGGTGCACGAGGATGGGCTGCTAAGGACCGTCCTAAGCGGAGCGTGAAAGCGGCTGCCTGACTCGATGGTCCAGCGTCCAGCGATGGCGCTCGATCGCCAGCGGCGTCCCGAACGGTTCGACCCGCGCCGGCTGCCATTCGCGGCCGTTCAGGTAGATCACTTGCACGGCCGCGAGCGCGTCTCCCTGCAGGCGCAGCAGACCAGGAGGAATCGTGGCTCGCAGATCGAGGACGCAGGCGTCAATCGCCACGTGCAGATCCGCGATCGGCGCGTCGGCCGTCAGCGTGAGCAGCCCGTCGCGACGCGGTTTCGCGTAGCTCGCGTCCACCAGATCGAGCTCGCGCAAGCCGTGCGCGTCACTCGTGTAGTGGAAAACGCACGCGTCGGTTTGATAATCGAGCGCGCTTGCGTTGCGCGCATTGCCCGACGCCAGATCACCCGGCTGGAACAGAAACACCGATACGCGCTCGCCCACGATGACGCGTGCAGCAATACTTCCCGACATGCCCGCGAGGCGCTCGAGCGACGGCGACGCAACATCGTCGGCGGTACCTATCCACGTCACGAGCGCGAACGGCGCTACCGCTTGCCTCGTCAGTCGTGCCGCGCAGGCCGGCATCAGCGTCCCGTACACGGGTGCGCACCATCCGACGCCTGGCTTCTCGTCGCCGCGCCACAGCTGGACGGCGTCCGCGTCGTGCACCAGCCATGCGCGCGCGCCATCGTCGTGCGTCGCGCGCAGGCGGCCGGCTGCATCAACGGTGACGGTCCAGTCCCGATCGAAGTGCCAATGCGCGCTGGCCGCATGCCGCCCGGTGCCAAGCACTTCATCCGCCACGAGAAGGCCCGAGGAGCTCCTGAGAACCGATCGCCGATGTCGAAGCGGCGCGTATCCGTCGTGGGACGCTTCAGCCCAATCGAATGAGGGGTTATGACGCGATGCACGCAGCGTCGCATCCGACCGCGTGCGCCAGCGGAACGGCCCGTCGGGCATCGACTGAGGCCGGCCGTCGATCATCACCGTGTTGTGCGCCGCACTGCCGCGCATCCGATCGCGCAGCCGGCGATCCATGACGTAGGTCGAGGTACCCGGGTCGATCAGCAGCTCGCGGTTCGCGAGAGTGATGGTCATGGCCAGGGCGTCGGCATGGGCGTGGCCCGCATTCTGGTAGCCGTGACGCCCGACATCGAACACCGCGTGGCCGCCGTGCGCGTCCCGCGCCACGACGTAGCCGGATTCGTGAAACGTGCGCGACGGCAGGCAGGCCGTCGCGCCACGGTTCGCATCGATGACGCGCGTGCGCTGGCTGGCGGCATGGCCCGCGATCCAGAACACTTCCTCGGGCACTCCCCACGGCGCCAGGTCGGGACGCGCGAGCGCAACAGCCGCTAGACCCAGCGAGTCGCGAACGTCGCGGCAGGATCGTCCGATGCCCGGCCACAACGTCCCGCCGTCGTCGTCGCCGATGAGGGGAAGAAGACCGCGGTCGTCGGCGACGCTTCGCGTGAATTCAGCGAGCCGCGTCACGGCATCGGTGAACGGCGGGATGGCGGCGACGTCGCGCGCGCGTGTGGCGGCCAATAGCGCGTGCAAATAGATGTCGAGGGTGTACCGGTGATAGTGAGTCGACCCCTCGGCGTGTCCTCCATCGCTGTGAATCTGGCGATCGATTTCACGGAGCAGGATGTCGCGGCCACGCTCGACGCGTCGATCGCTGGCGGCCAGCTCGGGCACCGCAAGACCGGAGATGTACAAGGCGAGCGCCTCGCCGGTGAGGTGTGTGTTGGGGCTGAAATAGTGGGAAAGATTCTGCTCGATGTGCGTCAGCTGCCGATCGAGCGCGACGAGCATGTCGACGAGCCAAGGGATGTCAGCCGATGTCGAGACGCGCGACTCCGCTGCGCCAGCGTGTGCGGGGCGCAGCAGGAAATGCAGTGCCCACGTCCATGACATCGCGCGAAAGCCGATTTCAAGCATGCTCGCCCAGTTGATGCCCACGAGCGGCGGATTCGCCGCGAGCCAGCTTTCGAGCTGAGCCAGCAATGCGTCGCGATATCGAGCGTCACTCGTGAGCCACCACGCGCGACCGAAGGTGAGCCAGTGCTGGTGGCGGTTCAGTTCCCAGATGATCTTGTGATCGCCGATGGAAGGATTCAGATAGGGAACCGATGCCCAGAAGGCCTGCGGCGCCCGCCGGTGGTGCACCGGATCGAAGTGCCAGTCGACCGCCTGTCCACGAGCGGCAAACACGAGATCCGTGTAGCCGAGGAAGTCGTAGCGGCCGGCGAGGAGCCGCTCGGCGCGGCTGGCAGCATCCAAGGCGGCGCGGGGCCAGCGCGCCCGCACGTCCACCGTCAATGAATCCGCGGACATGTGATCGAGCAGGAACCGTGAGGCCCGTGTCTGGAGACGCGCGAGGAGCGCGTGATGAACGGCGCTCCAGTTCTCCGTATCGATCGCGTGGCGAAGCGTCGTGTCGTTCGCGCTGTCGGCGAGCGCGGTGCGCAACGATCGACGGTCCCAGCGGGGGGACCGCAGGCGCGCCCCGACGCGCTGCGCCTGCGTTCGCGCAAACACTTGTGCCCGCCATGTCAGCTCGTCGCGGGTCATCGTACGGACGCGGCGCAGGCGGTCCATCATCAGACGGATTCGGGAGGGCGACACGGGTATGAACGGATCGGTGTCTCTCCGCCGAGGCCGACCACGTTGCGGTACGCCGCGAGCCACTGGTCGCGTACGACATGCCATTCATACGCGGCGCAGGCCTCGCGCGCGGCCGCAGCGAGCCGGCGCGCGTACGCGGGCCGCTCGACGAGCGTCATCATCTGTTCGGCTAATGCGACGTCGTCGTCTCGCTCGACGAGAAGGCCTTGCACGCCATCGGTCAGCATCGTCGGCACGCCACCTGTCCGCGTGGCTACCACAGGAAGACCACTGGCGAAGGCTTCGAGCAATGAAAGGGGCATGTTGTCGATGTCGGGTGACTGAACGTAGAGATCGGCGTCCGCATAGAAGCGGTGCGCCTCGGATGGGGGGACACGGCCCGCGAATGTCACGTGTCGCAGCTGGAGCTGGCTGGCAAGCGCGCGTAATACAGATTCCTGCGATCCCGCGCCGACGAGCGTCAGCGAAGCCTCCGGATAACGGGCCTGCAGGCGAGCGAAGGCGCGCAGCGTGCACGCGACGTTGTAGAGCGGTTCGAAGTTGCGCGTGGAGAGCACATGCGGGCGAATCGGATCGCGCGCGCGGTAGGCGAAGCGCGCGGTGTCGATCGTGTTCGGGACCACGCGGGCGTTCAGGCCATACGCTGAGAACGCATCTCGAAGGAATGTCGACGGGACGATGAGCGCGTCGATCCAGTGCCACATCACGAATCTGGCCAGTGCAGATCGACGGAGATGATCGGGCGCTTCACCGCTGTGATAGTTGAGGACGACGGGCCGATTCAGCATCCTCGCGATCGCAATCGCAGGAAGCGGCGCGAGCAGAAACGACGTATAGGCCGCAGAGAAGACGTGGACGAGGTCAGCGCGCCGCAGCTCGCGGACGAGACGAGGCACGTAGCACAGCTCGGTAACGAGCGTCCGGACGAACTTGATCGAGAGCAGCCAGCGGAACGGCTTCGGCGGGAGCGGGTCGATGGGAACGAGCCACGCGTGGACGTCGGGATCGCTGGACCACGCGTCGATCAGCGTCTGCGCCTGCACGGCGTGCCCGCCGACAATCCGCATCGACGCAGCGACAATGGCGACCCGGAGTCGGGAAACACCTGGCCCGTGCACGGCGCCTGTTCAGGGCAAGCGCGATGCCACGACGTCGCTAGACGTTGACTTACGAAACTGTCCTTCGGCCATCAATTCTGTAACGAAAAACATCGAAAGCTCAGCGAATGTGTGACTGTAAGTCGCACTATCTAAATAGGTTAATTTTCTTCACATTTCGGCACTCCGATTGCCTAATATAGGAATAGCAGTTCCGCCCCCAAAGCTGAATCGTCCAGCCGCCCGACATCCGCACGCGCAGTGTCTCTGCCGTCCGGGAGGTCGACCTCCACCGCGGAGCGTGGAAAAAGGGGGCCTCTGCGCTCGCTGATCTCGTTTGAGGGGCTCTCCACAGCAATCGCCTCCTGACTAGTCATCGCGAGAGCGGCCACATCCGGCCGCACCGGTACCGAGCCCAGGAGAAATTGCCGTGGTCGAGAAAACCACTCCTCGTGTCTTCACCTACAGCTCGTTCGTTCTGATCCTGCTCACGATGCTCCACGCGGGCAACGGGATCGCGTTTGCGCAGATCACCGCCTCTGGTGGTTTCACGGAATCCGCGACCTCGGCCGGCTCCGGATCGCGGTCGCGGTTTTCGGCCGTGGAGATACAAAGGTTCTTGCCGAACCGCGGCCCCTTCACGTTCCCCTCGCCGTATGACACCACCGGCGTGCGGCTCACGAACGGAAGCGATTGCGGCGGCGCCGATTGCGTCCAGCCGGTCGGGTATTCCTACTGGAACAACATCAACAACCACGCGGGCAGCGATACGCTGCTGGCGTTTCTCGGACTCGAGCGGCGCAAGGGCGGCGGCGGCCCGACGCTTTTCAGCTACAACAAGCGGACGGGTGAGACGCTCAATCTCGGACCGCTCTTCGCACCGGAGAGCGGATACAGCTGGGCAACGGGCGAAGGCTGGTACTTCAGCGGCACACAGCCCACAACGCTGTACGTCTCTGGATCCGGCGGCTCCGCGCTTCAGCGCTACGACGTCATCAGCCACTCGCTCTCCACGGTCTTCGACGTCGCGTCGCGCCCCGATCTGTTCGGCGCGAATCGCTCGATCTGGCAGTTTCACTCGAGCAGCGACGACCGCGTGCACTCGGCGACGCTGAAGGACAAGTCGAGCTATGCGGACCTCGGGTGCCTCGCGTATCGCGAGGACACGCAGCAGTTCTTCTACTTCCCGCAAAAAGGGTTGAACTACGACGAGTGCCAGGTCGACAAGAGCGGCCGCTGGCTGGTCATCAAGGAAAAGATCGGCGCCGACATGAAGTCGGAAGTCGACAACCGCATCATCGATCTGCAGAGCGGCGTCGAACGCGACCTCCTGGATCGCAACGGCGCCGGCGGCCACTCCGACAACGGCTTCGGCTACATCCTGGCAGCGGACAACATGAATCCCCAGCCAGGCGCCGTGCGTCTGTGGGATCTCAGTCTCGATGTCACCGGGGGCGAACCGGTCGCGTCGGTCGCAGGCCAGGGCACGCTCGTCTATCAGACCACCTCGTGGGACGCAGACGTGGGCCATGTCTCCTACGGAAACGCGAGGCAGGGCGTGCCGGTCGATCAGCAGTACGCCTGCAGCGCGAGCGCCAACCGGAAAGATGTGCCGCGAGCGAATGAAATCCTGTGCTTCAAGCTGGATGGTTCGCTCACGACGGTCATCGTCGCGCCCAACATCACGGACCTCAACGCGTCGGGCGGCGGCACCGACGATTACTGGAAGTTCCCGAAGGGCAATCTCGACGTCACCGGCGAATACTTCATCTGGACGGCCAACGCCAGCACGAACCGGCTCGATGCGTACATCGTGCGCATTCCGTACGAAAAGCTCGGAGTGAATGCAGCGCCCGGACCGACGCCGGCGCCGACGCCCGGACCAACACCCACGCCGACTCCAGTGCCGACGCCAGCGCCCGCACCCGGGCCGACGCCGGTTCCGGGACCTCCCGCGCCGTCGAGCGGGGTGCAGTGGATGAGCCTGATCAACATGACGGCGTCGGGCAACGGCCTGCAGAAGACTGGCGGATGCCACGGCTGCCCGGATGCGAGCGCCGTGTCTCAACAGCAGATTGGCGCGGCAGGCGGCAGCGTGCAGTTCACCTCCGCAGACGCGGGGTCGCTGCGCATCGTCGGCCTGAGCCTGGGCAGCATCGGCACGCAGCCGGGCGACCTGATCTTTGCGCTGCGGCTGCAGGCGGGGGCCGTCGAAGTCCGCGAGTCGGGAGCCTACAAAGCCGAAACATCGGTCCAGAATGGCGACACGTTGCGGATCGTTGTCGAGAACGGAACCGTCACGTACGTGAAGAACGGTGCGGTCTTCTACACGAGCGCGAGCCGCGCGTCGGATGGCATGCGCGTCCACGCGATCTTCTTCGACGTCAACGCCGCGATCGGCGGTGTGGCGATCGGCACGGCATCGAGCGGCGCGATCGCGAGTGCGCTAAACCCGCTGGCGCCGCAGGGCGTTCAGCCGCAGCCGCAGTTCTTCGCCGATGCTCGCTGGCGGATGGCGGACGGGAACCCCGCCTACTGACACGCGTTCCCACGTCACGGGCTGGGTGCGGGTCACCATCCGGGCGAATCCGACGATGGTGGCCCAGCTCAGAAGACATATCGCGTGCGGAACGGTCACCAGCTTCAGCCGCCGCACCGCGGGGCGGGGCGCACATCCCGCCACGGCGGCTACGTAGAACGCCGATTGGGCCGCCAGCATCCAGCCGTAAACACTCGACTGCGCGAGCGCGACGTTCGCTGCGAACAACACCCCGTGCAGCACAGGGAGGGCGAGCCGCAGCGCCTTGTGCGAGATCGTCTGAACCCAGAGACGATTGGTCAGCGGGCTGTACAGCCACCGCTCGCGGCCCAATAGCTGAAACGTGCCGGCGATCGTTCGCGTCCGCCGTCCGAATTCCTGGCGTGCGGTGACGGCCATCCCGTCGTACGCGCGGGCGCCCGCCTCGAACAGGACGCGGTAACCGCGGCGAACGATCCTGAGCGGAATCAGCACATCGTCCAGAATCGTGTCGGCCGGGATGGGCTCGAAGAGCTCGCGGCGGATGGCATAGATGGCGCCAGTGGCGCCCACCGTGGAATCGACGCGGCTTTCCATCGAGCGAATGAGCTTTTCGTATCGCCAGTAGAAGGCGGCGCCGTGTCCCGCCGCGGCGGCGTCGCGGTTCGCGCTCAGCATCAGCTCGCCGCTCACCGCGCCGACGGTTCGATCGGCGAAATTCGCCACGAGCGCCCGGACGGCATCCGCGTCGAACCGCTGACGCGCGTCGGCGAAGACGACGATCTCCCCGTGCAACGACGGCACGAGCGCGTTGATGATGGCCGGCTTGCCGCGGCGATGCCGGAACGCGTGCACCCGCACTCCCAGCTTTTTGTACTGACGGGCACGTTCGACCGTGCCGTCGGTCGAACCGTCCGAGCCGACGACGATTTCGAGACGATCACGGGGGTAATCCAGCGCGAGCAGGTTTTCGAGGCGTCCGCCGAGACGGTCGCCCTCGTTGTAGGCGGGGACGATCACCGACACGGTCGGTTCGATGGGTGCCCGATGATGCGGCCGCGCCTGAACGCTGCCGCTCAAGGCCGCGACGAGCGGATAGCCGACGTACACGTAGCCCAACAGCGCGAGGGCCAGCCAGAACAGCGCGCCCGCCAATCCCGAGCGGACATCGTCTTTCGTGGAAGCCAACGCCGCCAGCGGCGGTGCGTCGAGGCCTGCCGCGGTACCGGTGGCGGAAGCGGGCAACTCGATGTCGGCGCCCGGGTCGCGGCCATCGGTGCCCGCGCGCGCATACGGGCTGCCTCGGCTCAGACGGAAACGTCCGTTGCGGTGGGACACAAAGCCGACGTCGTCGAGCGCCGCCGGAAAGAAGTTGTCCTTGGGATACTCGGCGGCATGGCCGCCCACGATGACGTTGCGACGTACGACGGACGCTGGAAAGTAGCGGTCCAACGCCGGCAGACCGGCTTCGGTTCCGCTGCCGGCAATGCTGTGGCTGTTGTGAAGCGCGATGTTGTTCTCGAACACGAATCCCGTGTGTGCGGCGCCATCACCGCCGAACAGCAGCCCGCCCGTCTGAAGCGCCGTGTTGTGATCGATCACGACGTCCGTGGTTCCCTCGAGGAGCTGGAACAGCCGTCCATGCCCCCACGAACCGCCGACATCGACGAACAGGTTGTTTCGGATCTGCAGGCGTTTGACCTGCTGGCTCGGATAGTTGTCGTCGCGGCCGAGGATGTTGATGCCCGCCGCCACGTGTCGAACGATGTTGTTCGCGAACACCACGTCCTCGATGGTCGACCACGGGGCGCGGCCCTCCTGGTTGCGCACCGTGAAGAGGATGGCGAAGCCGTTCTGGGCTTGCGGCCAGTTGTACTCGAAGACGTTGCCGTCAACGAGCACACGACGTGCGTTCTTCAGCTCGAACAGATTCTTGACGGTCCATTCGGCGCCCGCAGACGCGTCATGACCGGCCTTCCACGACAGCGGTTTCGCCAGACGATTGCGCCGCATCTCGATGTCGGCGGGGACGAGATCGCGAATGGTCGGATCCGCACCGCCAAACATCACGTTCTCTCCGGCCGCTTCGAGGTAGTTGTTGGCAATCTTGAACGGGCCGCCGCCATTCCAGCTCGCAATCGCCTGCGAGTCGGCGCCGCGTTCCTTGAAGTCCGACAGGTGCGAGTCGATCACGGCCGCGTGGAGCGAGTTCATGGCGATGCCGCGCCGGGCGCCGCGTACGGCATCCCCATGGAGATAACACCGATCGAAGACAAGATGGTGCGGCAGCGTTTCGGTCGTCGCGTCGTTGTTTCCCAGCTGGACGAGCGCGTTGAGGAAGACGCCTTCCGCCGGGGCAATCTCGAGGCCGACGAAGCGATAGTGATGGGCGCGCGGTTCGGTCGAGATCACTGCGTCGGACGGGGCCACGAGCTTCGGCATCGCCGACGCCTGCGACGGATCGATTCGCCTGCCCGGCGCGGGAAGCGCGGCCTCGGCACGTGCCGCGGAAATCACAATCCATTCGCTGCCTTCCTTGGCCGGCAGGTGAAACGGTCCTCGATAGATCGCGCGTGGTTCGAGCGTGATCAGATCACCACCCTTGGAGTCGTTCAGTGCGTTCTGCAAATCTCCGCCGGACGGCACGTGAATCGTCCGGTGACGGGTCGACGGAAACGTGGTATCGACGACGCTTCGCGGCAGCTCCGGCGATCTCGCTGCGGTTGCCGGAGCAGCCGCCGGACCGTCCGTCCACCTTGACGGTTCGACAGGCACCGTCAGGATCACGAGCAGCGTGACCGCAACGGTGATTCCACGTTGAGGAAGGGGCTGCATGACGCTCACGCTGCCCCGGGAATGGCTTTGGGAACGGAGGTGAAGCCGGCTGCGGCGACGGGCTCGGAGTGTCGCGCGCTCACGACGGGAACGTCCAGGAACCGTCGACACCACAACTCGAACGAGAGAATCGTCCAGAGCTGCAGATCCAAGTCGCGGCCGCCGTCATTCTGTCGAAACAGCGTCTCGAGGTACGGAGCGTTGAAGAACCCTCGCCGGCGGCAGGCGTCGGACAGGAGCAGATCGCAAGCGAATTCGCGCAACTCGCCGCGGAACCAGCGCGCCAGAGGAACGGCGAAACCGTGCTTCGGGCGATCGATGATGGCGTCGGGAAGGATGCCGCGCATCGCCCGCTTCAACAGATATTTCGTCGTCCCCCCGCGCATCCGCATGTCGGCGGGAATCGTCGCGGCAAATTCCACCAGCTTGTGATCGAGCAGCGGCGGCCGCGCTTCGATGGAATGCGCCATCGTCATCCGGTCGACCTTGGTGAGGATGTCGAGCGGCAGATAACTTTCGAGATCCCGGCGCTGAACGGCTGCCAGCCAGTCGCCGTCCATGGGCTCGAGGCATGCGAGCGACGCGGTCGCCGGGTCGTGCCGCGACATTTCATGGAACGCCTCGGCTCGGAACAACTTCCTCATCTGGTCCGATGGGAACAGCGTCGAGGCGTCGATGTAGCGCCGGGGACCGTCGAGCGCGAGATGCTGCAGAAATCGGCGTCCCCGCATCCCGTCGCGCATGGTGTGGCCGATCGCGCCCGCTGCCCGGCGCAGGCACGCGGGAATCCGGTCGAACCGGCGTTCACGGGCTTCGACGACGTATTTGTCGTAGCCCGCGAACAGCTCGTCGCCGCCATCGCCGGAGAGGACAACCTTCACGTGCCCCGACGCGAGCTGCGACACCATGTAGGTGGGGATGGCGGATGTATCGCCGAACGGCTCGTCGAGGTACCAGGTGAGGTCCTCGACAATCTGGACCGCGTCGGGACGCAGCACCAGGTCGTAATGGTCGGTGCCGAAGCGCGCCGCGACCTCCCGTGCGTACCGCAGCTCGTCGTAGCCGTCTTCCGCGAATCCAATCGAGAACGTTTTCACTCGGTCCGGAACCATCCCGGCCATCGTGGCGACCACCGCGCTGGAATCGATGCCGCCGCTCAGAAACGCGCCGATCGGGACGTCGCTGACCTGGTGGAGCCTGACCGATTCCGCGAGCAATTCGCGCAGGCGTTCGACGGTCTCGTCCTCGGTCGCCGCGTGATTGGGCGCGAACTCGACGTCCCAATAGCGCTCGATCCGGACGTCCGCTCCGCCTGTGGCCGTCGCGATTCGGGCGGGCTCCAGCTTGTGGATGCCGTCGACGATGCTTTGAGAGGACGGCGTCGCGAGGAACGTGAACAGGTGACCGGCGGCTTCCCAACTTACGGATCGCTCAATGTGGGGAAGTTGCAGAATCGGCTTCAGCTCCGACGCGAACACGAGCTCATTGCCGCGCTGACTGAAATACAGCGGCTTGATGCCCAGACGATCGCGCGCCAGCAACAGTTGCCGCGTCCGCGTGTCCCAGATGGCACACGCGAACATGCCGCGCAGACGATCGACGACGCGTGGACCGAGTTCCTCGTACAAGTGCACGATCGTCTCGGTGTCACTCGCCGTCCGAAACGTGTGCCCCTTCCGTTCGAGCTCGGCGCGCAGCTCCCGATAGTTGTAGATCTCGCCGTTGAACACGATCCAGACCGATCCGTCCTCGTTCGAGATCGGCTGCTGGCCGTTGTCGAGGTCGATGATGCTGAGCCGCCGCATGCCGAGGGCCACGCCGTCGCCGAGGTACACGCCTTCTTCGTCCGGGCCGCGATGCACCATCGCGCCGCACATCGATCGAATTTCATGCTCGAAGACCGGCGCTCGATCCCAACGGACAATACCGGCGATGCCGCACACGTCAGAGCCTCCTCATCAGCTTTCCGGCGTCATCCACGCAGCAAGCCGGCGCCTCATCGCAAACGATGAGGGAACGGTTTGCCGCGCGGCAGTTGCGGCCCAAAACACGAGTACCGTGAAGGTTCCCACGTAGGCCGCACCCGCACTCGCCAGGGCGGCCAGCGGCGGCAGCGCGACCATGTGGACAATCCAGAGTGCCGGCACGGCCGCGACGGCAGCGCTGGCGGCGATGCCGGTCAAGCGTCTCCACGGGAGCGCGTCGTGGATTCCGGCGCCCAGCAGGCGCGTGATGCGTGCGGCGCCAACGCCTTTGGCCAGAGTGGTCGCCAGCAGCGTGACCAGAACGGCGCCACTCATGCCGAACATCGACAGAAACGGGCCAATCAACGCGACGACGAGCGCGAAACGCAGCACGTTCATGACGAGCAGGAACCGCGTCTGAGCGTAGACGCGCAGCACGCCGTCGACGGCGAACGCCGCCGGCAGAATCGTCAGCGTCCACACCATGAAGATCGGCACACTGGCCAGGTACTTGGTCGTGAACAGCGCCACAATCACCGGACGCGCGGCGACCAGCAGGAACACAGCGAGGGGAAACATCAGAATCGCGAGCTTTGAAATGGTGTCGTGCCACAGCGAGAGTGCGCCGCGCCGATCGCCGGCACGCGCCTGTTTCGCCATCTCCACCATCATCACGTTGACTGTCGAGGTCATCACGAGATCGACCAGCGGGATTTGCAGGCATCCGATGGCGTAGATGGCAAACGTCGCCGCGTCGAACCGCGCAGCGACGACGTACTGATGGAAATTGGTCTGCACGACCTCGACCCCTACCGCGAGCGCGAAGGGCAGTGCGTAGGCCAGTTGACGACGCCAGAGATCGACGTCGATTCGCAGGCTGCCGTCGAACTCGCGCCAGAAGTACGCGAGCATGGCGGCGACGCGCAGCACTCCGAACGCGACCGCGCCGGCGAGCACCGCACGCACGCCGCCAACGCCGAGAGCGGGAATAATGAAGAGCAGCGTCCGCGCGACATCGGAGCCGGCGTACGTGACGGCGGCCTTCAGGTGCTGCCCGCGGGAAATCATCACGATCTCGAACGCCGTCGCCACCAGCGTGAGCGCCAGCAGCAGTCCGAGCAGAACAAGATGGCCGGACAGTTCCGAGTTGGCGAGCCACGCGGCGATCTGGTTCCGCGCCAGATACAGCAGCGTCAGGCAGCCGAGTCCGGCCAGCGCCAGCGTCACGAGCGCATTCGCGACGTGCCGGCCGGCCTCGTCGGCGCCTTTCCGCGGCACGAAGTAGTACAAGCTCTCGGCCATGCCGAGCTGCGCAATCCCGTACAGCGTGGCGAACACCAGGAACAACTGCTTGTACGTGCCGAACTCTGCGCGATTGAAGACGCGCGCGAGGACCACCGGGATCAGGAAGACCGCGGCGAATCCAACGGCGCGGCCGGCGACGAGCGTCATCGCCGGACCGCACAGCGTTTCGAGCAGCCGCTTCCTCATACGTGATGCACCTGGCATTTGCGCACCGGCGGCCAGAGACCGTGGGCCTGGCAGCTCAGGATGTCGGCCGAGAAACGGCCGTCGGCGTCGATGGACGATCCTTCCCACAGCAGAAGCCGTTCGATCGTCAGGTGCGGATAGCGCGAGTCGGCATGCGGACAGGCGGTGTAACCGAATCGATATCCCGCCCGGTCGAGCGCCTCGACCGTGTCGCGGCTGAACTGCCCGCCTGGATAGGCGAAATGCTCGATGGGCTCGCCGAGGCGGCGTTCCAGTTCCCGCTTCGACCTCCCGAGCTCGTCGGCGACCGTGTCCGGCGACTCGGTCGGGAGCGAGACGTGCGTCGCGGTATGCGATCCGACGAGGACGCCGGCGCGGCGCATTTCCAGAAGCGTCGACCAGCTGAGCGAGCGCGGCGCTGGACCGAAGCCGTTGCCGACCGCGGCTTCGAGGCCATCGAGAATCACGCCGATGTTGGCGTGAGACAGCTCGGGCAGCAGTTCCGACACCGTCCGCAACGGGTTCTCGGAGGCCGACGTCGTTTCAAGCCGCTCGGCGGCGGGAGGGCACAGGTCGCTCAACAACCCGAGCAAACGTCGTTCGGGTTGATCCCACGAGGCAAATGCCTTGGCGACAAGCCGGTACATCCGGTCGTGGTGCTGCCAGTACGAGCGCCCGACGAGATCGGTGACGACGAAGATGGCCGCCGGAATGCCCTTGCGCTTCAAGAGTGGGTATGCGTGTTCGTACACATCCCGATACCCATCGTCGAACGTGATGGCCGCGACGCGTTCGGTGAACGGCGATCCGGCCTCGATGCGCGCGCCGATGTCGTCGAGGCCGACAAATCGGAAGTGACGGCCGATCCAGTCGATGTGCCGTTCGAACATGGCTCGGCCGATCAGCATGCTCGGCATTTCCGTCCGCGCAGCCAGCGCGAAGTCCTCGACCACTCGGTGGTACCCGAGAATGAGCGGCTGACCGACGGGACGCGCGAGCATCGCGCCGATCCAATGGTCGTGCGCACCGGCGACCGCCGAGGCGAACGCGGCCTTCACGCGCCCGCGCCAGCGCGGCCGGCCACTAGGTTGCACGGGCCGCTCCTATCGTCAGGATGCGCCTGGCGAAGGTCCGCACGGTTCGTTCGGCGTCCACTGTTCGTCGATGGACGACGCCCGCGACATGGGGAGGGAAGACCTGGAACTGCGCGAGCAGTCGGCGGTTGCGCGCCCAAAGAGACTTGTACGGCTCGGTTCCCCAGAGCATGTCGAACTCGCGGGCGCCTTCTTCGAGCGCGGCCTTGATCGTCAATCCCATCAACACCAGTCCCACGCTGGACCGCTCGTGCTGTCGATCGAATCCGTGCTGATAGAAGTAGAACCGCCCGTTGTACGCGAAGCCGTACATCACCGCGGCAGGCACGCCGTCCAGGCGAAGGACGTACATCCGCAGCCAGCCGTTCGCGAGCGCCCGCCTCGTCGCGTCAGCCTGGAAGAGGCGGACGGCGGGATTGAGAAACGCCGTCGATCCGCGCGGGCCGAAGCGCTGCTCGTGGAAGCGGACAAGCGTGGCAAGGGCGTCGCGCCGCTCCGGCTCCGAAGCAACGATCTCGAAGCACAGGTCGAACCGCTGGGCGAGCGTTCTCAACCGGCGACGGAAATTGGCCCGGTGTGCCGTGCCAAGCGACGCGAGGTACGAGTCCCACGTATGGCCGGCCAGCGTGACAAACGGGCACACTCCCGCTTGCGCGATCTTCGCCGTCCAGCCGTCGTTGACGAGCTGCCCGGCGAGTTGTGACGCGAGAGAGGTATAGGTGGCGTGGGTCAAGCGGAGCGTGCGGTTGTGACTCCGCATCGCCGCTCCGATCGCTTGCAACCCGTCGCGTTCGTAACCGGATCGCACGATGACGTCGAGGTAATCGGAGCCGGCGCAACCGGTGCCGAGGAATTCCAGCCGCGAAAACATCCCGAAGGGTCCACGCGCCAGCATGAATGGTGCGATGGCGATGAGCCGGCCCCCCTGGTGGACGGTGAACAGCTGCAGCGTCCGCGCGCCGCTCAGGCATCGCCACCACGCGCCGAGCCATTCCGCAGTCAGGAACGGACAATCCGCTACGCTCGCGTGCAGCAGCTCGTTCCACTGCGGTGCCATCCCGGCGAACCCGTCGGCGTCGGTGATGAGGTCCACCATCACGCAGCCATCCGAAGGTCGAGGCTCAGGGCCGACACCTGGCGCGCGATGTACTCGATGTGCGTCGCGGTGAGGTCCTGGTGAATGGGAAGCTCGAGGACGTGTTCGCGGAGAAACCTGGCGTCGGGCGACATGTCGCCGCCGTCCGGCACCAGGCCGTCGTTCCAGAACTCGAGTGCGTCCACGCCCTGCTGCTGCAGCGCCGTGGCCGCGGCGTGCTTGTCCGGGACAAATACCGGGAAGAACAATGGGCAGACGCCATCATCGGGGTCGGGCAGCACGCGGCTCATGTGTCCGCGCAGCGCCCGCGCGAGTTGTCTGAAGTTCGCAAGGCGCCGCCGCCGGATCTCGGTGAAGTCGAGACGCCCGAGCACGCGTTCGGACAGGCGTGACATGGCGAGATCCACATCGGCGATCTCGAACCCCATATCGCCGATCGGCGTCCGGTGGACGTCCATTGCTCCGGCCGCCCGACCGAGCCCTCGCTTGACCGCAGACAGTGCCGCGCCCACACGGTCGGCGCGGCTTCTCGCTCGCTGGACGAACAATTCGGCCGCGCGTCCAAGGACGGACGCCGATTCAACCTGACGCAACGGCAGCTGGTAGAGCGACGGGAGCCTGGACGTGTTCTGCACGAGCACGGCGCCGTTGGGCACGGGGAGCGTCTTGTACAGGCAGAACACCGACCAGTCGCCAAACGATCCGAGTGGCTGCCCGTCCACCTCGCTCAGGAGAGCAAGCGCGCAATCTTCAAAGAGCAGCATGCCGCGCCGCCGGCACACATCGACGAGGGCCGGCATCGGCTGCGGCCAGCCGAGATAATGAATGACGTACAGCACGTCGGGGTTGTCGCGCGCGCACAGGCGGTCCACATGATCGGGATCGAGCCGCATTTCCCGATCGACGGGGCAGTAGCGAATCGTCGCGCCGGCCGCCCGCATCGCGAGGACTTCGTTGCCGCTGTAGTAATCGGGCGCGAGGACGGTGAGATTGCGCCGGCCGGCGTGCAGCGCCGCGAACACGTGGTAGATCGCGTTGCGGGCTCGATAAAAGCGCACGTGCGGCGCATTGAACGGGAAACACTCGCCGCGGGATGCGACAGGTCTGAAGAAGTCTCTCGCCGAGAGTCCCTGATACGTCGGCACGAACATACTCACGCGTCCCCTCGATATCTCTTCAACACGGGTGCCACGCGGAACTTCGCGCGGTGCAGGAAGCGTCCACGGCTGGTGTTCGCGAACACAAACAACCAGTCGTGCGGCCTCGCCGTCGTCGTCCATTCGCGTTTCCACGGCTCGGCATCGCCGAGGAAGTCGATCTCGCTGATGCCTGCGTCACAGGCATGACGAACCGCGAAGTACGTCAGGAGCTTGAAGGGAGAACACTGCGCATACGCCGGGTCGTAACCGGTCTTGAAGAGAAACAGGCGGTTGTCGTAGTGGGCGCCGTACGACGTGGCAATCCGAGTGCCGTTGACGGTGAGAAACAGCAGACGGAGCCATCCGCGTTCCGATGCCCGCCGGGCCAACAACACATAGAAGCGGAGCACGGCCGCGTCGGAGCAGATCGAGGTCCCCGCCTCCTGCTTCCACCCGGACGCTTCGAGCCGGAAGGCATCGTCGCACGCCGCGTCGAGCGCCGCCCCGTCGCGAACGGTTTCAAGCGACGGCTCACCGATGTGCGCGATCCGCGACAAGCGATTCCGGAGGTTCTGTCTGAACTTCGCGGGCAGCCCGCCGTAGTAACGGTCCCAACCCGCGAGCTCGAGGAATGGCGCATCGCCGCTGCGCCAGATACCTGTGCAACAGCCATCAGCGGCCGCGAGCGCAGAAATAGTCGCAAGTGTGGGAGATTCGCGAGGAATCTGACTCAACTGCACGACATCCCACGCGTCCTGGAGCTGGTGCAGCGTGTGCCAGATGGCTCGGTACGACTCGTCCGCCTGAGCAGAGATCAGGAAATCAGTACGCGGCGTGTGATCGTTGTGCAGCAGCCGCAGCCGCCGGACCGACATGCCGTACATCCGTGTCGTGTCCGCGAGCATCGGCGCGATCGCCACGATCCGGCCGGCGTTTCTCACGACGAGAGTGTGGAGGCGGCAGCCATCGCCGAAGCACTCCCACCAGGTCCGCAACCACTCGTGCCGCAGGAATGGATGCGCGATCCGCGCGTGCTCGACTGCCTCGTTCCACTCGGCTTCGAGCGCGAGAAACGCGCGCTCGTCCGTCAGCACGTCGACCGAGCACGCCGGCGCCGACACCTGCGGTGGGGCCGCATCGAGAACGGAGGTCATGGTGCCAACCAATTGGCTTTGCGTCTTTGCCACGACACCTTCCTGGCGAGCGGCCCGCCGCTCGGGGGTGCGAGCTTTTCGGATCAGGAGCTCGCGATACAGTTGTTCCGTGCTCGCGGCCATCCGCGCGATTGAAAAGCGATCTTCGACAGATTTCCTGGCCGCGCGTCCGAGTTGTCGCGCCAGCTCCGGCAGCTCGAGCATGCGAGCGATCGATTCCGCCAGCGACCAGACATCGGCTGGCGGAACGAGCAGCCCGGTTTCTCCGTCCACGAGCGCTTCGGGCGTGCCGCCGACGCGCGTGGCGACAACGGGGGCGCCGGCCGCCATCGCTTCGAGCAGCGCGTTCGACAGCGCTTCGTTCAGTGACGGCATGACGGCCACGCTGACGCCGCCCAGCAGCGACGGCACATCGGACCGCAGGCCCGTGAAGATGACGCGGCCGGCGATGTCCAGCCGCGCGCTCAGCGCTTTCAGCTCGTCCAGATAGGCGGGATCGTGCGGCGGTGCCGCGCCGACCACGAGGAAGCGCGCCTCCGGGAATCGCTTCCCGACGATGGCCGCGGCCTCGAGAAACTGTTCGAGTCCCTTCAGCCGGTTCAATCGCGAGACGACGGCGATGAGCGGGACATGGGGGGCAAGGCCAAGATCCAGCCGCAGACGCGAGGGTTCGCGCGGACCGCTGAACCGGCTCAAGTCGACGCCGTTGCGAATCACAACGATCTTGGACGCATCGTACCCGTCGCCGACCAGCCATTCCTTGACCGCATCGGCATTGACGAGCACGCAATCGGCGAGGCGGCACACATACCGCTGCACTCGCTTCTGCATCGGCGTCAGATAGAGTCCCAGGTCTCGAATCGACGCAATGACCACCGGCGTGCCCGCGGCCTTTGCGGGCGGGACGGCAAAGACGTTGCCGTAGAAGTTGTAGGCGTGCACGATCTGCGTGCGCCGCCGTGTCAGGTGCTGCGCGAATTTCGCCTGCTGCGCGAGCCCCGACAGGCTGTAGAAGGATCCGATTCGGTACTCCGCGAGTGGAATCCGCCGGTCGTCGACTTCCTGCACGAACGGCCCGAGCCGGCGCAGGCACGCGAGCTCGAGATCCAGCCGGCCCGGATCGAGCGCCCGGCACAGTGCCATCACCTGGTTCTCGGTTCCGCCACAGAGCAGCGTCGGCACGACCTTCAGCAGCCGTACCGCCTCGTGGTTGTCGATGGCGCCATGCCGGCGTTCCACCGCCACGGCATGCGAATCGCGGGTGACGGCGTCCATGACAGTCACGGCGCCTGCGACTCAGCGGGATCGGCCGCCCCGCTCTCCGTGACATACGCACGCTTGAGCGCAACGGCCATCCCGCCGATGGAGAAGAAGTAGAACTGGTAGGCGATCGGATGGAACAGCGCCGCGACGCCAAACGCGATGAGCGCCACGTGCACGCCGCCCGCGATGTGCGAGAGCTCGCGGAGTGCAGGCTCCTTCGCGGCCCGACGTTCGACCTCCCGCGCGCTGCGGACGCACGACATGTACAGCCACGCGAAGAGGATCAGCCCAGGCAATCCAAGGTCGACGGCGTATTGCAGGAATGCGTTGTGAACCGACGTCCATTCGGCGCCGCGGCGCTCGTTCATGGCGAGGACGTCCTGACCGATGCCGACGCCGATGATGGGATCGTGCGCCACGACGTCAACAGCGATCCGATAATCCTTCCATCGCCCCAACGCCGATCCTGTCCGGTCGGCCGCGATGTCGGTAATCGTGCTCAGACGATCCGCATAACCCTGCGGCAGATACGGCAGGGAGCACAGGCCCGCCAGCACCACAATCGCCGCTTTGACCGGCGCACGACGCCGCACCAGCCAGAACGCCAGCATCACGACGGTCGTGGCCAGCGTGAGAAACCCTGCGCGCGAGAACGTCACGATGACCGCCATCGCGCCGAGCACCAGCGCGGCGGCGGCTACAAGGCGAGCGGCGGCGCGCTGCGCGCTCAACATCACGGCTGCGGCAATGGGGATGGTGAGGTTCAGGATCAGCGCGAGATCGTTGGGATTGCCGGCAATGCCGGATCCGCCGTGATACCCGTAGATACGCTTCAGCCCGGGAACGCGGGTCGCCAGAAATACACCAGACACGTAGTTGCTCAAACCGGTCGCAGCCAGCGGAATGGAACACAGCACGAGCGTCCACGCAAGCACGCGCAGGCGCGACGTGGTGGTGGCCAGCGTGCCAATCAACCAGAAGAACGCGACGGCTTTCAGGTAATGGTCCGTCAGCACGTTGACGCTGCCGCCGGGCCAGTAGGAAACCGGGATCGTGATGACGGACCAGCACACGAGCGCGACCGCAATGCCGACTGCAGGAAAGAAGGGTGTCGCGCGCTGGCCGGCGAGACGCTGAAGCAGATGTGCGCCAATCGCGAGCCCGGCCGAGACCAGGGCGATTCTCAAGGTCCCGAGCACTGGAAACCAGATCTGGGGAGACAGCAGCAGAATGGCCGTGAACGCGACGAGCGACGCGAAAGCGACGCCGCTGGCCGGTGCCGTCGCGACTGCTTCACTCACGGCGACGTCGTCGTTACGCCACCACGCATTCGACGGGGAGACAGTCGACGCCACGGGAGGAGCCACGACGATCACCGCCGACCCGCCGGCGAGCGCGCCGTGCGCCGCGCCACTAGCAAGGAGGAATACGAAGGCTTGGCCGCACGCACGGGAGACCACGCCAGGTTGGCCGGAGTGGGCACGTGCCGGCGCGCTCGGCTGGCACCGTCGCCCGACAGGATGACGAAGATCGTTTCGAGCAGAATCCTGGCATCGAGCCGCAGCGATCGGTTCTTGATGTAGAAGAGGTCGTAGCGCATCTTTTCGGTTTCTTCCTCGAGGTCGTTCGCGTAGCCGTAGCGCACCTGCGCCCAGCCGGTGACGCCGGGTCGAACCGTCAGCCGGATCGGGTAGTACGCGATGCGCTCGGTGAAGGTCTGGTGGTTCGAGGTCGGATGCGGCCGTGGCCCCACGAGATTCATCTCGCCTTTGAGGACATTGACGAGCTGCGGCAGTTCATCCAGCCGGAAACGCCGGAGCCACCCACCCAGGCGTGTGATGCGGTCCACGTTGTCCCGGACCCATTCCGACGATCGCTGGTCGCTGGGATGCATCGTGCGGAATTTCAGCAGGCCGAATGGCTGCCCGTTTCGGCCCGCGCGTTTCTGGACGAACAGCACCGGTCCGCCCGACTCGAGCTTGATCGCGGCGGCGATCGCTGCCAACAGCGGCGCGCAGAGCACCAACCCGAGTGCGGCGATAATCAGGCTCGCGCTGCGCGCGATGCGCTCGGCCGCGCCATGATTCCTGAACCCTTTCGAGGAGAGGATCAACGCGCTCGGATTCAACGACTCGATGGCGATCTTCCCGGTGAGCCGCTCGTAGAACTCCTGCGCGTCCTCGACGATGACGCCGCGGACGCGCGACTCCAGCAGCGGCTGGAGCGGCAGCCGGCTGCGCCGATCGGCGACGGCGACCACGATGCGCGAAGGCCGCACGCGGTCCACGATCTCGGCCAGCTGGCCCGAGGGGCCGAGCCACGTGGTTTGCGCCGCCCACGCCGCCGGCAGCGGCTCATCGTCGATCACGCCTGCGACGAGATGGCCGCACCAGTCCAGAGCCCTGATTTCCTCCAGCAGCTTTGCAGCCATCGGTCCGGACCCGAGAATGACAATCCGCTGGGCCAGCAGCCGGCGCTGGCGAACTTCGAGGCACACCGACCGGATTGGTGACGCGGCTGCGGCGATGCCGAAAATCGCGGAGAGGGCCCATAGATCGACACTCCGAGTACCGACGTAGCAGCCCGCCAGGAGTGTCGATGCGGCGATGAGAGCCAGCGCCGAGGTGAGGACCGAACGGCAAGTGCGAGACCCAGGGTTCACGGTTACCTGTCCTGACGTGAATGAGCCGTTATGCAGCCCCCGCAGACTCTCCGAAATAGCCGCGGTACGAAGAGTCGTAGTAGCCGAACAACGGTTGTTTGTCGCGATTGAACACGAGGCCCAGCACCGTCGACGGCTCGAGCAGCGTCAGCGCCTCCGCCAGCAATTTCCGAGGGGTTTGATTCGCCGCGACGACGATGAGCAGACCGTCCACGAGCTTGGCGATCATGGCGGCGTCGAACACGGGAAGCAGCGGAGGCGTATCGAGCACGACGTAGTCGTAGTGCTGACGCGCTTCCTGCAGCACGCGCTCGAGCCGCGGCGACCGCAGGATTTCGTGGATTGGCACCCGCGTCACCCCGGCAGGAATGACGGACAGGTTGATGCCGTTCACTTTCCGGGTGACGTCGGGAAGCCGGACGGTCGCGTCGGCAACGGCATCCACGAGACCGCGCGAATCGGCGGCACCGATGTCGAGACGCTCGGCCACGGCGGGACGTCGAAGGTCCGCATCGATCAACAGCACTCGGGCATCCGAGCCGCGTGCGAGCACGGCTGCGAGGTTGATCGCCGTGACGGTTTTTCCGTCTCCTGCGGTCGGGCTGGTGACGGCAATCAACCGCACATCGCGCAGCCGCTTCAGTTGTTCGACCGTCATCCGCAGCCCTTGGTACTGTTCCGCCGCAAATGACGTGGGAGCCTTCAGGCTCACCAGTGACGGATCAAGGTGTCTCATGGATGAATCCCCGTTCAACTCGTTCGGACGAGAAACCGAACGAGCTCCTGGTTACCGTGGGCCATGTGGGCCGACAACGCGCCCACGAGTCCGATGACGACGAGCGCGGAGACCATCGCGAACGCCACCCGGACGCGGCGCGCACCGGGCGCGGCATCGATACAAGGAATCGCCGCGATCACCGGAACCCTGGTGAACTTGCGCAGTTCGTCGAGCGAATGGAACGAGGTGTCGAGCTGCTCAGCGATGAGCACGGATCCGACTGCGGCGACCGCCGCGAGCAACAGGCCGAGCAGCAGCAGCCGCGCGCGGTTCGGCGCCTTGGGTCCGTCCGGCGGAACGGCCGCTTCCAGGACACGGAACCGTTCGCCTTGCCGGTCGACTTCCATGCTCGCCACGAGCTGCGCCTCGTCGTACCGCTTCATGAGCGAGTCGTACAGGTCTTTCGCTGCCTGCTGATCCCGCGACAGCAGAGTGAACTCCTGCTGCAGCTCGGGAACGCCCTCGAGGCGCCGCTCGAAGGCGGAGATGGCGCCGCGGACGTCTGCTTCGGTCTTCTTCAGCCGCGCGAGCTCGCCGTCCAGGTTTTCGAGCGCCCGGCGGCGCGCCGGCGGCAGGTCCTTGGGAGGCGGTGGCGTCTTGTCGGCGGACTCGGCCACTTTCCGCTGCGCGGCCTCCCGCGCCGCGGCCTCGCGTTCGAGGGCCGCGATCTGTTCCTTCAACCGGATCACGTCGGGATGCTTCTCCGTCGACTTCGTTTCCAGCTGCTGAAGGTCGACTTTCAGCTGGTCGACGCGCTTCTCGAGCTCGAGGGGATCGCTCAGCGCCGCAGGCGTCGGGGACGGCGCGGTCGTGGTCAACTGGTTCTCGAGTACCACGTCCTCGAGCAGCCGCTCGCGCTGCTCGAGAATGTGGAGCTGCTGCTCGCCGTTCAGACGGAGCTGATCGTTGAGACGTGTGAGCGTGGCGAGGTTCACGCCGGTCTGCTGAGGCAGCTCACCGACGTGGCGCGCCGTGAACGCGCGGACGTTGTTCTCGTGGTGATCCAGCTGCTTCTTCGCGTCGGCCAGTTGGCCCTTCAGGAATTCGACCGTCCGCATGGCCTCTTCCGACCGCATGCGATCGTTCTGCGAGACGTAGAAGGCCGCGAGCGCGTTGGTCACGTCGGCCACGGTTTCGCGGCTCTCGCCGGTATACGTGAGCCGGAACGCCACCGTCTTCGTGCGGCCGCTGACCTGTTCCGGCCCGGTGAGCTCGATTTGAATATCGCGCCGGGTCTGATCGAGCACCGTCTCGAGCGAGTTGCGGCTGCGCAGCTGCGGATAGAGGGTGAATCGATCGATGAGCTCGGTGAGGCGCGCGCGGCTCAGGATCTCCTGCTTGATCACCTGCAGCCGACTTTCGAGCTCACCGCCGGCCTGCGGTTTCGCCACCGCTTCCGAGACCTGCCGCTCGACGAGCACGAGGGCGCTCGCCTGATAGAGGTCCGGCAGGTACACGGCGAAGGAAACGGCGGACGCCACGAGCGTCATGAACACGACGAAGGCGAGCAACCGGCGGCGCCTGATAATCTCCCAGGCTCGAAGGATGACCGACTCGTCGGCGGCAACGGATGACAGCGAATCACGGGCCATCGATCACCTCTCAGGGCACGAAGATGATGTCGCCGGCGCGGACGAAGAAGTTGTCGTGCTCGGATCCTTCGGCCGCTTTCCGGTAGTTGAACGGCACGCGCGTCGTCGTTCCTCCGTTCTGGCGGATGACGATGATGCGGTCCTTCGTCGCGAATTCGGTGAGACCCTGTGCCTGGGCGATCAACTCCAGCACCGTCGCCGGGCTCTTGACCTCATAACGGCCCGGAACCTTGACGGCACCGACCACCGCGACCTTCACGCTGTGAACCTCGCGGACGATCACGGAGACTTCAGGCGACGGCACGTATTCGGAAAGGCGCGTTGTGAGCTGCTCGCGCAGTTGGGTGGGCGTCAGCCCGGCGGCCTGAATGTCGTTGACGAGCGGCAGCGATACCTTGCCGTCAGGCCTGACGGGGACGGTTCGACTGAGCTCCGCGTTCTTCCACACCTGGACGTCGAGGATGTCCTCGGGGCCAATCAAGTACGCGGCGCCGCGGGGATCGGGTGCGGCAACCGCCGCGCCTCCCGTCTCGGGCGCGCGGCCATCGGGCGCGCGGCCGTTCGATTGGGGGGCACTCGCTTGCTGGGCTGAAAGCGTTCCGGTCAGCGACGCGCTGACGAGCGCGGCAACGAGCAGGCGGCAAGTCATTGGGCAGCTCCTGGGCGGCGGACCACGGGCGGCTCACCGGTGGGCCGAAATGTGCGGCTCAAACGTGGGGCGATGGTCAGGTTCACGCGAAATGTCTGGCGGGTCACCTGGTCGTCGATGAACAGCGAGCGTCGGATGAGTCCCCGCTGAAACTCGGCGCCGTAGGATGCCGAAAGCGTGTACGGCCCGCCGTGCGGCGTCCACGCGCCGAGCAGGATGGCGCGGTAGACGCGGATGTTCTGGTCCTCGAGCGTCGTGCTGTCGGTGACGCCCGTGTGCAAACCGAACTCCGTTCGCTGCGTGACCGGCCACACCAGCCGGGCGGATGCGGTGTCGACCGCAACCGGGCCGTGAATGCCGAGGATGAGCGTTTCGCCGTGCCAGTAGTCCATGCCGATCCGCACGCGGTTCGTGTTCCGCGTGAAGCCCGCGAGGACTTCTGCGTCGAGTCCTCTGACCGAAGACTCTCGCGGCCCGGCCTGCAGCGTGAGATTCGTGGCGTACGCCAGCTCGCGCGACCACCCGAGCAGAACCGCGTGCGACCCGTGCCACTCGAGCGGGTCCATGAACTGGCGTCCGAGATAGCTGACGGTGATGTCGTCGCGCGTCGAGACCTGGCGCGTGACACCGGCGCGGCCGACGTGGAGCATGCCGCGGATGTCGTCGAGGAGCGTCTCGGTCATGCCGCTATAGCTGATGTTGATCGTCGTCCGCGGCCTGGCGCGGTAGGCGATCGATGGAACGAGCTCCCAGCGTTCGGCGATCCGCCGCTCACCGAGAATCGCGGTGTCCAGGTTCAGCTCGCCGGGTGTTTCGGTGCGGTCGTATCGCAGGCCGAGTGCCAGCGTCGCCGACGGCGTCGAGCGGTGCTTGATGTCGAAATTCGCGTGCCGACGCGCGTCGAGCGTCGTCAGCGCCGCGTGATTCGAGCGCTGCATGTCGAACGAGAAGAGGCTCAGGAGCGTCAGCGTCGGCGACTCGTAATTGCCCTCGAGCGACGGACGCAACAGCGTCATCGAGCCCGCGTCGCCGTTGGACTTTGCGAAAAGGTTGTCGTCGTACACCGAGCCGATCGAGAGCGACGGGACCAAGGTCGCGTTGGCCTGGGCCCACGCCCGAGGCGCCGCGACCAGTTCGAGCGCAAGGACGAGAAGGATGCTTGCTCGCATGTCGATTCCCTCGGTGCTCCGATATGCTTCAGCCACGCGGCGACTGTCAGTGCAATAAGCGTTCACACGCTGACATCGTCTCCGTGTATCGTCGAAAACCGCGCGCGCAATCCAGCGGTCCGACCGTCAGAAACTGCGACGCTCGCATGAGGCGCTTCGACCACAGACGGGTTCCAAGCGCGTGAGTAGCGTCGCGACGTGGATAGGGAATTTCCGTTATTGGTGCGCGAAGTTCCTATTCGCTGTGGAGTGGTTCTGCGCGAAGGCTGAGGAAAGTGAAAAGAAAGTCCGTCAATTGTGCGAGTACGGTTTGTCCGACGCGCCGCCGCGCCAGTTGACGAGCGGATGCGACAGCGCCTGCTGTTTCAACGAGTCTGCGTCGACTGCGTGCGTGGGATAGCAGGCGGCGCCGACGGCGATGCGAAGCGGCGTTGGAAACTCGTACTCGCCGATCCGCGACACGAGACGATCGATGACTCGCGCCGAATGATCGAAATCCGCGTCGACGAGAACGAGCGCGAGCCTGCCGGTGTCGGTATGACCGATGAGGTCCGTATCGCGAACCTGGCCGCCGATGATGTCCGCCACCTCGTGCACGGTGCCATCGTCGGCCGTCACCGTCATGCCTTCCCATTCGCGGCTCGCCTCGACGATCACGAGCGTCAGGAAGTTCTGAGACCGGACGGCGCGCTTCATCTCGCTATCGAGGACAAACTCGAAGGCGCCCGGCGTCAGCAGCTTCGAGTCGTCTTCGTAGAAGGCATTGCTGGTCATTGTGTCGTCATGAGGCCTTGTCGAGGCCGTTGTCCTTGATCTTGTACAGAAGCGCCTTGTAGCTGATGCCAAGGATCTCGGCCGTCTCTTTCCGGTTCCAATGCGTACGTTCGAGCATCTTGGCGATGAGCTCCCGTTCCGCCTCTCGGGCAGCCGTGCGGGAAATGTCTTTCAGGGAACAGCTTCCGACCTCGGCGGGGGCCGATGCCGGTTCCTTTGGCGTCGTCGCTGCCGTCGTCGTTGCCGTCGCGCGCCGCGGCGAGGCGTGGAGCGCGGTGACGTTGGCTCGATGCGCGGCGACGGTCATGGTCTGGGTCATCTCTCTGCGCACCGCCGTATCGTCGCCCAGGACGACGACCCGCTTGATCACGTTCTCCAACTCGCGGATGTTGCCGGGCCAGTAATAGTCCTCGAACAGCACAAGCATGTCCGCGCCGATGGCGGCATAGGGCCTGTTGTACTGGACCGAGTACTTCTTCAGGAAATGGTCGGCCAGCATCCGGATCTCGTCGCGCCGCTCGCGGAGCGGCGGCAATGAAATCGTGACGACGTTGAGACGGAAGAAGAGATCCTCTCGAAACTGCCCGTCGGCGATGGCCTTCGTCAGGTCGCGATTTGTTGCGGCAATGACGCGCACATCGACACGCACGTCGTGAGTGCCGCCCAGTCGCGAAAACTCGCCGTCCTGCAGCACCCGCAGCAGCTTGGCCTGCAACGCTGGGCTCATCTCCCCGATTTCGTCGAGGAACATCGTGCCGTTGTTCGCGAATTCGAACTTGCCCGGCTTGTGCTGGACGGCGCCCGTGAACGCGCCACGCTCGAACCCGAACAGCTCGGACTCGAGCAGGTCCGTCGGCAGCGCGGCGCAATTCACCTTGACGAACGGCTTGTTGCGCCGGAGCGAGGAGGCACACAGCGCGCGAGCGACCAGCTCCTTTCCGGTGCCGCTTTCGCCTTCGACGAGCACTGTGACGTCGGTGTCGGCCACCCGCTCGATGAGATCGCGCACTTCGGCCATGCGCTGACTGCTGCCGTACAGCATCTGGTACTTGGGTTGAGCCGCAAGCTCCTGGCGGAGCAACGCGACATCGCGGCTGATCTGGCGCTGTTTGAGGGCGTTGACGAGCGGCGCCTCGAGGTCCGGTCCGTCGAATGGCTTGCTGACGAAATCTGCGGCGCCGAGCTTCATCGCCTGCACGACCGTCGTTGTGCGGCCATGTCCAGACACCACGATGATCGGCACATCGCGATCGATTTTCTTGAAAGCCGCGAGCGCCTCAAGGCCGTCCATCGCGCCGGGCATGACCACGTCGAGGATCACGGCCGACGGCCGCTCCTTGCCGTAGCGCTCGACCGCCTCTTCCGCACTGGCGAGCGTCACCGCGTGATAGCCGCGCTCGTCGAGGAACGATTGCAGGAAGGCGCGCATCGCCAGATCGTCGTCGACAACCATGATGTGCGGCTTGCCGTTGAGGTGCGGCCTCGACGCCTCGTCTGCCGCCGGACGACCTTTCCCTTGTGGATGTGCCGTCATCAGGAGGGTGCGATGAGCAATGCGGGTGCCACCGTGGTAATAAATCTGCGCGATCGGAGAAGTTGTCGTCCTTTTCGAGTCGAAGAGGGGACGAGAGTGGAAAACACGTCCCCTTCGTCGCGGAACGACTTTTCTCAGAAACAGTTGGGGACTACTCAGGCGTCGCGGCGCAAAAGACGAGTTCGAAGCGCAACCGTGACTCACTTCGACGGGGGCGTGACGTCGTGTGGAATCTCCTCGACGCGAGTCTTGTGTTTGATCGGATCGTGCTTCTGGCGGAATTCCGTGGCGGCGCTGTAGTAGCCAGCGGACGTCAGCGTGAGCGTCAGTTCGGTGTCTCCCGTGTTTTCCCAGAACCATCCGTGTATCCCTGATGTGGGAGCCGTGAACGTTCCGGACGCGTGGTCGTTCTCGGCTTTCTCGTAACTGTCCGCCACCCCGAGGCCCGCGCCGTCCGGCTCGCCGTGGAATTCGTATTTGACGCGGCCGGTCGCCTGCCACGAATAGACCATGCCGCCGCCTTTTTCGATCCGGTATTTGTATTCAAACCCTTCGAAACGGTGCAGCGTGAATCGAACGGCGTCCGTCATATAGGCCGCGGCTTGCGGCATCACGATTTTCGGGTCGACACGCGCAACCGTCCGCGTCGCTTGACCTTTCGATTCGGCGGAGCTCGCCCCGGCGTAGAGATCGATCAACCCAAGGGCCCGGCCTGTGCCGACTGGATCGATGCCGTACTCGGCGGGCAGCACCACGGTGACGAGCAGGATTGCGGCAACCAGCGCCGCCAGAAGCGTCGCGACGGCGAGGCGCGTCGTCGACGGCGGCGGAATGGGCGGCAGGTCCGGCTGCTGCATCCTCATCGTGCGGCGATCACGTAGCCGGAGAGCTGATAGCCCATGAGCAGAAAGCCTCCCGCCATCAGCACGGTATTCGTCACGAAGGCATGCCGCAGGAAGCCTGGTCGGGTGCGCCAGTAACTCAGCGCGATGAGCACCGCCGTGAGCGCGAGGACCTGTCCGATCTCGACGCCGACATTGAAGCTGACGATGTTCGTCACCAGGCCGCGCGCCGGCAACGAAAAATCCTGCAGCTTCGTGGCAAGGCCGAACCCGTGAAACAGGCCGAACACGAGAACGGCCGCGCGGGTGTTCGGTTGCCACCCGAAGACCCGTTGAAATCCCTGCAGGTTATCGAAGGCTTTGTAGACGACAGACAGCCCGATGATCGCGTCGACGATGTACGAGTTGGCGTGAATGCCGCCAAGGACGCCGCCGAGGAGCGTAAGACTGTGTCCGATCGTGAACAGCGTGACGTACTGGACGACATCTCTCACCCGGTAGAGGAAGAAGATGACGCCCACCAGGAACAGCAGGTGGTCGTATCCGGTCACCATGTGCTTGGCGCCCAGGTACATGAGCGGGGCAACCGCGGCACCCTGAAGCGTCTGCAGGAAGCGGGCATCGCCGCGCGCCACGCCGTGCGCACTGACGATCGCTGGCGCCAGCAGCAGTGGTCCCAGGATCAGCGCGACCCGTGCGACGCTCCACTGGCGAGAGAGCTTTCGGTCCACGTGTCAGCGTAGATCGGATCACCCGATTCCAGATAGAATCCTTGGGCTCCGAGAAGACCTCGGCGCGAGTTGGATCCATCAGGGAGGGTTACGCGATGTCCGTTACAGCCGCATTTCTCAAGGAATTCGACAACGAAGCCGGGACCACGCGCCGTGTGCTCGAGCGCGTGCCGGCCGACAAGCTCGGATGGAAGCCGCATCCGAAATCGATGTCTCTCGGCGAGCTCGCGCTGCACGTCGCCGCGAGTCCCGCCGTCATCTGCGGCTGGGCGGTAGAGGGCGAGACCCAGTTCACCGGCGAGAAGACGCCGGCACCGTCCTCCACCACGGAGATTCTCGCGGCGCACGATAAGGGCGTGAAGACCGTGAAAGACTCGCTTGGCCAAATTGGCGACGAGGGGATGAGTGCCATGTGGACGGCGAAGGCCGGCGGCGCGACGCTGATGGCGATGCCGAAAGCGGCGCTCGTGCGAGCGATCGTGCTCAACCACTGGATCCATCACCGCGGCCAGCTGTCGGTCTACCTTCGGCTGCTCGACGTGCCCGTGCCGTCGATTTACGGGCCGAGCGCGGACGAGAATCCGTTCGCCGCGCGGACATAACGCTCGCTGTTCCGGGCTCAGCGCGGGTCGGGGCTGTCGAGCCAGGCCTGCGCTGAGCCCATCGGCACGTACAGCTCCTCGCCGTCGCGTTCGTCCACTTTGACGAGCCTGAACGCCGCGATGGCAAAGTCCCGCAGCGCCCCGGGCGCTCGCCGCGCGTGGACGATCACGTATCCGAGCCTCACGCGCTGCACGAACGCGGGCCCGCGCGCCGTCAACTCTGCCAGCCGCTCGGCCGGCAGCTCTTCGCCGGCGCTCAATCGCATCAGGCCCCGGACTGTCTGGGATTGGCGCTGCCGCTCGACCTCCGCGCGCGAGATTCGAGAGAGGTAGCCGCCAATCAGCCGTTTCTTGTGGTAGGTCTGATAGAACTGTGCCGACGCATTGAAATTCCCTTCCGAAAACTCGCCGTCTCGAATGCCGAATGGCAGCTCGAGCACGCGAACATCGCGCGGGTCGTCGGCAATCCTCGCGTAAATCTCGGGAACGACCGCGGTGTACGTCGTGCGCGGAAACGGCGAGAGCTCCAAGGCGAGCGCGAGCCCCGTGACCAGGAGCAGCGCGCGCCGGTGGGAGGGATGGCGGCTCGTGATGCGTGCCAGCGCGAGGCCGAACAGGATGGAGAATCCCATCATCGCGACGACCGCAAACCGGGCGGGCGTTCGAGTGGCGGAGACGATCGGCACGTAGCGCAGCAACGCCCACGGACCCGGAACGAACGTATTGGCACCGCCGACGTGCACGAAGGGTCCCAGGGCGAGGATGGCGAAGACAACCGTCAGCGTCAGCCACATCGAAGGCGGACGATATCGGTACCGCCACACGGCGATGGCCACGACGACCACGCCCACAATCGTCAGCGACGCCACGTTTTCGACATAGCCGCCGGGTTGTCCGGTGAGCCAGTCTCGCCACAGCGTGCCGAAGAGCGGCTGGTTCGGGTTGGGCGTGAAGAACGCGAGCACATCGACGCCGCTGGGGCTGTTGCGCCAGAACACCGGCCCGTGCAACGTGCCGCCGTCCGACAGCCGCGCGCGAAGCGCGAAGAGGACCGGCGACAGCATGACGCCACACGTGAGGCCGGCGACAGCGATCAGTCCGCCGGCGACACGCGCGGGCGGCAACCGACGCAGCGTCGCTTCCAAATGCAGTGCGAGCACCACACGCGTGATGACCAGCACCGTGAGCATCAATACTGGTGTGTAGAGCGATCGCATCGCGATCGTCAACCCCCCCACATGCAGCTCGGTGCCATGCGTGACGAGAATCGCGACAACGACAGCCAGCATGCACACGATCAACGTGTCGATGATCCGTTCCTTGCGTCCCGGACGCAGCTGCGGCGATCCGCGCCGAAGTCGCACGTAGCGGGCCGCGGCCGTACACGCCGCAATGAGCACGCAAAACACGCCGTAGTACACGTCGCACATGGCCGCCCACGCGACCGTCGCGCCGGCGATGGCGGCGTCGCGTGCATCCAGACGGCGGGAGAGCCGCATGAGCGCCAGCATGAAGATCGGCAACGGCGCGGCGGCCACCAGACTGAAATGCGCTTCGCTGCGGGCGACGAGAAACGGCGAGAAGCCGAACAGCACACCCGCGAGCCATGCCTCCGCGGTCCGGCCGATCACATGCCGTGCGAGCACGAACATCGCCCACGCCGTCAGCGTCACGATGGCGAGGTAGACCACGTTGAACGCGGCGGTCACGCCGAAGAAGGGAACGAGCGGGAACGTGAGGATGTTGGCGAACAGCGTGTAATTGTGCAGGCTCAGATCGACCGGTGCCGTCAGCGACAGGATCTGGTTGGTGAACAGCGGGTTGCGGTGCGTGAGGATCGCGTGCCGAAAATGCCACGTGTTCCAGACGTAGACTCCCGTATCTCCCGTAATCTGGCCCGTCAGCCGCGAACCGAGATGCAGCGGCAGGGGCCAGTTGAAAAAAACGGCGACTGCGGCGTATGCAAGGAGCGCACGCCCATGTGTGAGTGCCAGACGGCGCATGGGGAGATGTGCACGCTACCACAAAGCGCGGGCGGCCGATCCACCTACCTGCGCGCCTCCGCGCTTTTTTACTCGACCGGCCGTTTCTGTCTGAGGACGAGGATGTGCGCCGCGCTGGTCGGCGACTGCAGAATCGAAATGCCCGTGGCCATGAGATCCGCGCCGGTCGAAACTCCGAGCACGCCGGCATCGACCGACCACACCTCGTAGGTGGTCAGCGGCCTGAGGCCGACGGGCCGGACGGTGATGTCCGTCACACCCTCGTCCCATTGAAACGCCGAGAGCACGACGTCCCGGTTGTTCCGGGACGTCGTCTGAAGGACGTCCCAGGATGGCCCGTGATGGACGTCAGCCTGCGGCGTCAACAGCGCCCCGGCGCCGGCCCGCAGCGTCTCGCGTACGGCACGGTAGACATCGAGTTCGCGCGTCATTTGGGCGACATCGCCCTCGCCGAACTCTTCGGTCCGGAAGCAGAGACCGAGCGTCGCCGCCATCCGGCTTCGAAAGTAGAGCGGAAGGTCGGAGGGCTCGTGCAGCGGCTCGTTCGCGTGGTCCATGACGAACGAGAGGAGGTAGGCCGGTGGGAACACGGCGCTCAGCCCTTCGATGTTGTGACGGACGTGCACCGAAGGCGCGCTCCGGTCGTCCATCCACGCGACATCGGAGTAGCGCAGCATGCCCAGGTCGAGCCGGTTCCCGCCGCCCGAGACGTTTTCGATCCGCAGATCCGGATACCGCGACCGCAGGTCCGAGAGCACCTGATACAGGCCACTCACGTGGGTGAAGTTGCCGTCGTTGGCCCCATGCCCGTGACCCGGGCGGTCGCAGTTGATCCAGAAGTTGTTATCCCATTTGATGTAGTCGGGCTGAACCTCGTCGATGAGGCGGGTGAGCTGCGCAAAAACCCACTGCCGCGCCGCGGAGCTCGCGAGGCAGATCTGCGCCGCTTGCGATGATCCGTATTTGTTCCCGCTCTTTGCGAGCCACGACTCGTCGGCGAGCCCGCGTTGGCCGATGGTCGACAGCGCCACGCGTTCGGGTTCGACCCAGATGCCGAACTTCAACCCAAGGCTGTGCGCATGGTCGGTGAGCGCCCGCAGTCCGTTCGGGAAGCGGCTGGCGTCGACTTGCCATGTCCCGAGACCCGACGAAAAGTCGGCGGCATCGGCGCGACCGGCGCCGACGTACCAGCCGGCGTCCACGACGAACATCTCCGCGCCGAGCAGGGCCGCGCCGTCGATTTCGCTGCGCACAATCGACTCGTCGAGGCGAGCGCCGTACGCAAACCAGGTGTTGTAGGTGATCAGGGCATCGAATGCGCGACCGCCGCGCAATCCCTGAATGACGAACGTCCGCAGGGCCGCAGACACCGCGGGCAAGCCGCCGCTGGCCGCGCCGAACACAACGTGCGGACCCTCGATCGCATCCGATGTCGTCGTCGACATCGCCGCGAGCCCCAGCGCGAGCTCGAGCCCCGCGGTCGTCCGCAGCGCGGTGAGCGACCACGCGCCGGACCACATGAGGCTTGCGAAGAACGCGTCGCCGCCGCTCTCAATCGCAAACCAGGGCACGGTCTGTTCCGAGGAGCGGCCCTCCGCGCCCAACGAGAGCCGTTCGCCCATCGACAGCTCACGCTGCCGCAGCGTGAACGCCGTGTCGCGCGGCGCGTTCGGGTCGTCGCCCTGAAGGCCGTTGAGCCAATGGATGCTGCCCGCCGGGACGAGCAGCCGAAGGGCGTTCAGGTCGGAGAGTGTGACGCTGCCGGCGAGTGGAGCGATCGTCGTCCAGGCTTCGAATGCAGGCGACCCGCTGGTGGCAGCATAATGGCGCGTCGCCCGCACCCTGGCCGTGGGCAGATCGAACGTCGCGTCGAGTTGGACGGTCATCCCGTGCACGGAGGTGGTGACGTTCTGGAAGACGAAGCCCGCCGCGCGGTTTCCGAACGGTACCGTTTGACCGGCGATCTTGAGAAACGTGTCGGGCACTGTGCCGATGGTCCAGGTTGCGCCCGACGGAGACGCGAGTCGAAGGACTTCAAAGTCGCGCGATGCATCGAGCCCAAGAACCAACGCCGCGCCCGCTGAGCTTAGCGTCCACGTGCCAGCCGTTTGATCGCTGGAGATCGAAGCGAAGCCGGCGCGCACGACCGTCGCGGCGGTTGCGGTGCGGGCGACGGCGGCGATCGCGAGGACAAAGACAACCCGAGACAAGCGACGCCGCTTCGGAAGCGCCATTGCCTCTAATACGTCAGAGCCATCAGGAGTGTTTCCCGTCATGAGAATCGTCACGGTCGCATTGGCTGTCTCGATGCTGCACTCGGCACTCGCAACTGCTGAGACGCATCGCTTCACTCCGCAGACGTTCTACAACACGTATTCATTCGCGCATCCGCCAGCGCTCCGCATCAAGCCCGGCGATCGCGTGATCACCAAGACGATCGACGCCGGAGGAGTCGATTGGGATGGCAAGAGCGTCGGGAGCGGACCGAATCCGCAAACCGGTCCGTTCTATGTCGAAGGCGCCGAACCCGGCGATGTGCTCGTCATCACCGTCGACAAGCTCGAAACCAACCGCGCGATGGCGTACTCGCAGAGCCTGCTCGCGCCGTACGCGGTGGACCCGAGCGCGATCGCGGCGCGCGTGGACCGCGAAGGGCGCAGGCTCACCTGGACGATCGACAAGGCGCGCGGCATCGCGAGGCTCGACCAGACGGATGTGCAGCCGGGCGGGATCGAGCTGCCGCTGCGGCCGATGCTTGGCTGCATTGGCGTCGCGCCCGCGCGCAAGGAAGCGATCTCAACCGCCGCGCCGGGTGCATTCGGCGGAAACATGGACTACGCGTCGATGGGAGCGGGCGTGAAGCTGATGCTGCCCGTGAATGAACCGGGCGCGCTGCTGTTCCTCGGCGATGGTCACGCGCGCCAGGGCGAGGGCGAGGTCGCTGGCACCGGGCTCGAGACGTCGATGGACGTCGAATTCACCGTCGATCTGCTGAAGAAGAAGACGATCGGATGGCCCCGGCTCGATTCCGACACGCACATCATGGTGCTCGGAAGCGCGAGGCCGCTGCTCGAAGCCTTTCAGCACGCCACGAGCGAGTTGCAGCGTTGGCTGACGGCCGACTACGGATTCACCGAGCGCGGCGCCCAGGCCTTCATGGGACAGGCCACGGAATACGAAATCGCCAACGTCGTCGATCCGAATTTCACCGTCGTCGCGAAGATCCGCAAGGCGACGCTGCCGCGGCGCTGACGGCGCGGCGACGAAAGAGGGGTAGCGGAGAGGTCAGGCGGCCGTGTCGACCGGCAGCTTCGCCGTTTCCCACGCGGCGAT
>WNFV01001510.1_pt1 | contig 43504 bp, 34 predicted proteins | sample 5400101 | NCBI WGS metagenome assembly WNFV01 (sample SAMN13153361, study PRJNA577476) | soil metagenome | isolation source: 115 cm soil or saprolite under grassland replicate 1 | place: USA:California | collected 2016-06-15 | reverse complement strand
AGCCTGGTGGTCGAGTTCCCGTCTGCCGGATACAACACGGTCGAGCCGCGCACGGCGCGCATCATCGCCAGGTCCTCCAGGGCCATCTGCGACGGCCCGTCCTCCCCGATGGAGACACCGGCATGCGAGCCGCACAGCGCGAGGTCGGCCCGGCTCACCGCGGCCATCCGGATGAAGTCGTAGGCGCGGGTGAAGAAAGCTCCGAAGGTCGCCGCGACCGGCTTCTTCCCCAGCGCTTGGAGGCCCACGGCGGTGCCCAGCATGTTCTGCTCCCCGATGTACAGCTCGAAGAACCGGTCGGGGGCAACCTTCTGGAAGTCCTCGGTGTGCGTGGAGTTGGAGACCTCGCCGTCCAGGACCACCAGGTCAGGCTCGGCTTCGGCCATGGCGGCCAGGGTCTCCCCGAATGCCTTGCGGGTGGCGAACTCCCGCTCGTAGCTCGGGAGCTCGATGCTGGCTCCTCCCTCCGCCCGTTCACGGCTCACCGGCTCGGGCTTGAGGGGGGTGATCGTGATGTTCCGCCTGCCGCCCAGCTCCTCGATGGCCTTCTTGGCCTGGTCCTCGTCGAGGGCCTTTCCGTGCCAGCCCTCAGCATCGGCCAGGAACGAGACCCCGTGGCCCTTCACCGTGCGGGCGACGATCAGCGTGGGCCCCCGTCCGTCCGACGCCTGGCGATATGCCTGGTCGATCTGCCGGACGTCGTGGCCGTCGATCTGGATGGCCCGCCAGCCGAACGCCTCCGCCCGGGCGACGTACTTGTCGCCCTCCCACTGGAGCATCGTGGGGCCGCGCTGCCCCAGTCGGTTCATGTCGAGGACCGCCACGAGGTTTCGGACCTCGTGGAACGAGGCGTTCGCCATCGTCTCCCACACCGACCCCTCGACGAACTCGGAGTCGCCGCACAGCACCCACACTCGCCCGGAGAGGTCGTCCAGGCGAATGGCCAGGGCCATCCCCAGTCCGATGGGAAGCCCCTGACCAAGAGAGCCCGTGGCCACGTCGACCCAGGGCATCTCGGGCACGGGGGCCGGGTGGCCCTGGATCGGGCTCCCGAACTTGCGAAACGACAGGAGCTCGTCGTCGGTGATGGCGCCGACTGCCCTCAGTGCCGAGAAGAGCAGGGGCGACGCATGGCCCTTCGAGAGGATGAATCGATCGTTGCCCGTGTTCTTGGGGTCATCCACGTCGAACCGGAGATGGTCGGAGAACAGGACGGCGACGAGGTGCGAGGCAGACATGGAGGACGTCGGATGCCCGGAGCCGGCCGCGGTCGAGCAGCGAATGCTGTCCACGCAGAGCTGGGCGGCCAGCTCGTTCCACTCCTGAACCCGATCCATGGCCTCTCCTCCGTGCGGCTGTCGTGACCTTCTTTTCGCTTTGGTCTCAACGATACGCGCAGGCGGGGAAAGCCGAAAAGGCGACGGACCGGCGCTGTCGCGGGCCTGGGGACCGCGCCAGAAGGTCCGTTCGGACTGCCGCACTCCTCCCGATGAGTCCGATCCTTCGGATCGTTCTCATCGCCAGGGGGAGTGCAGCAGCCTGATCCGCTCGCTTCGCTCGAGGGGCTGCTGCCCGCCTGGACCCCCGTCGCGCGCCACCGATCCATTGGGGTAGGGTTTGCGCCCGATGGCAGTTCAGATCGGGATCGGGCTCTTCACCGCCCAGGTTCCTCCCGGCTCGAACCGGACCTTCGCCCAGGAGTACAGGGAGATCCTGGACATGGTCCGCCTGGCCGAGACCCTCGGTTTCGACTCGGCCTGGGTCAGCGAGCACCATGGCTCGGGGGACGGATACATGCCCTCGCTGCTTCCCACGCTGGCTGCGCTGGCAGCGGCGACCGATCGCATCAGGCTCGGGACCGGGATCCTGCTGACTCCGTTCCACCATCCGCTGCGCCTGGCCGAGGACGCTGCCACCGTCGACCTCATCTCCGCGGGACGCTTGATCCTGGGCCTCGGGCTGGCCTGGCGCGAGGAGGAGTTTCGGATGTTCAGTGTGCCGCGGTCGGAACGAGTGCGCCGGACCGTGGAGACGATCGACATCCTGCGCCTGGCATGGACCGGCCAGCGGTTCTCGTACAAGGGAAAGGTCTTCTCCTTCAACCAGGTGAAGGTCACTCCAGCCCCGGAACGCCAGGACGCGGTGCCCATCTGGCTGGGGGGCTCGGTCGAGCCGGCCATGCGCCGGGCCGGGCGCCTCGCCGACGGGTACATCCGAACCCGGGGCGGAGGTGTGGACAGGATGCGCGAGGCCTTCCAGATCGTGGAGGCCGGCGCGAGGTCTGCTGGAAAAGACCCTTCGACGCTCCCGATGGCACAGCTCCAGAACACGTTCGTGTGGGAGGACGGAGACGCATGGGAAATAGCCGGGCAGTACGTTCCGAACCAGCTCGGCATCTACGGTGGGTGGGACGCGGGTGGGGACACGCCGGAGCAGGGGTTCGTCCTGGCGCCGCCGGACGAGGAGACCACGCGGAAGATCACGCCGGTGGGGGACGCGCATGAAGTGGTCCATGCCCTCCGGCCGATGATCGAGGCCTTCGCCGGGCGACGAGAGTTCCACCTAATCGTGCGCCTGCACTATCCGGGCATGGACTTCGATACCGGGTCCCGTGCCATCGAGCTCTTCGGCGAACGCGTCCTTCCCGCCCTCAAGGGGGCATGAAGCCGGCCTAGAACCCGGCCTTGGTGCGTTCCGGGATCTCCTGCAGGGCCTCCTTCATGGCATTGAAGATCTCTCGGAACAACTCGGCGGCGTAGGACGGTGGTTGGCTTCCCTGGGCGCCCATGGCGCCCCTGAGCGCGCTGGCCGTGACGTCAGCCGCCTTCTCGACCAGCCCTCGATCGATCTCCGTGGGCACTCGACCTCCCTGTTCTCTTGGCAGACGTAGGCTAGCGGACCCGGCTGCCGGTAGTCTCTCGAGCCATGCTGGTGGGCCCAACCTGGGTGGCGGAGCACCTGGACGATCCCGGTCTGGCCCTCGTCGACATGCGGTGGCGCGAGGACGGCAGCGGGCCCGATCTGTACGAACAGGGCCGGATCCCAGGGGCCGTGTACCTGGACTGGTCGACCGATCTTGTGGACATGGACAACCAGATCGCGTTCATGCTTGCGGGGCCCGAGCAGTTCGCGCGGGCGATGGAAGACCGCGGCATCGGGGACGAGACGGTGGTCGTCGCCTATTCCGATCGGATGGGATCCGGGCCGTTTCGACTGTGGTGGGCATGCCGGGTGTACGGCCACGACAACGTGTGGGTGCTCGACGGCGGCTTCGACAAGTGGGTGGCTGAAGGTCGCCCGGTCTCGACCGATCCCGTCACGCCTCGCCCGGTCCACTGGACTCCCCGCGCTTCGACCGGGCTTGTGGCGACTGCCGCGGACGTGGCAGCGGCGGCGCGCGACGAGAGTGCCGTGGTACTGGATTCCAGACCCCCCGAGCAGTACCGGGGCGAGTTCGTGTGGTTCGAGGCCGGGCAGCTGCCCGCAGGCCCCGACGGGATCGCTCGGACGCCGCGCGGGGCGTGCAGGGCAGGACACGTCCCCGGGGCCGTGAACGTTCCGTACGCCTCGCTCTACCGAGAGGACCTGACCATGAAGAGCCCCGATGAACTCCGAAGCCTCCACGTATTGCGGCTGCGGCATCTCGGCCTCAGCCCTGCTGTTCGCGGTGACGGTGGCCGGCGTGCAGGACGGTGCGCTGTACGACGCCTCGTGGGAGGAGTGGGGCCGCGACCCCACCCGGCCAGTCGCCCGGGCGTAGGGGCCGAATCCGCGCCGCGCAAGCTGCGACTAGCCATCAGCAGGCCGGACCGAAACCTGGGTTATTCGGCGCGGGGGGGCGTGAGGTGCCAGTGGCGCGGCAGGATCAGATCGTCGGCCTCGACCGGACCCCACGACCCCGCCGGGTACTGGATGACCGGTGGTGGATTCTCGAGCACCGGCATCAGGACTTCCCATGCTCGCTCCACCGCATCTTCGCTCGTGAACAGCGAATGATCGCCTTCCATGGCTTCCAGGATCAGGAGCTCGTATGCCTCGATCAGCGGCGTCCTGAATGCGCTCCCGTAGTCGAAGTCGAGCGTCGCCCGATCCAGCTCCAGCCCCAGGCCGGGCTTCTTGATGTTGAGCGAGATCGAGATCCCCTCGTCCGGCTGGATCCGAAAGATGAGGGCATCCCGACCGAGAGGGGTGGCGTCGGTTCCCTTGAACACGTTGTAGGGAACGTCGCGGAAACCGATGGAGATCTCAGTGACCTTGCGCTTGAGCTTCTTTCCGGTCCGAAGGTAGAACGGGACTCCAGCCCATCTCCAGTTGTCCATCTCCACACGCATGGCCGCGTAGGTCTCGGTCTGTGATGACTTCGACACGTCGGGTTCGTTCCGGTATCCGCCGTACTGCGCCCGGACGACCTTGCTCGGATCCACTGCCTTCATCGAGCGTAGGACGCGCACTTTCTCGTCACGGAGCCTGTCGGGGTCGAAGGACACGGGAGGCTCCATGGCGAAGAACGTGAGCATCTGGAACAGGTGCGTCTGGATCATGTCCCGGATCGCGCCCGTCTGATCGTAGAAGGCGCCGCGCCCCTCGATGCCGATGTCTTCGGCCACCGTGATCTGCACGTTCTCCACATACCGGCGGTTCCAGATCGGCTCGAACATCCCGTTGGCGAACCGGAACGCCAGGATGTTCTGGACTGTCTCCTTGCCCAGATAATGGTCGATCCGGAAGATCTGGGACTCGTCGAATACCTCATGGAGAGCCCGGTTGAGCTCCTTCGCGCTCTCCAGGTCACGGCCGAACGGTTTCTCTATGACGATCTTGGCATCCCGGTGCAGGTTGCTCTCAGCGAGCCGCTTGACGATCAGTGGATAGGCCGTGGGAGGCGTGGCGCAGTAGTAGAACCGGCCGCCGTTCGTCCCTTTGTCCCGATCGATCTGTTCGAGGTACTCTCGAAGATGGTCCATGGCCATCTCGCTGTCGAACTCTCCCGAGATGTAGGAGAGGCGCGACTTGAACTCGGCCCACTCCTCCCCCGCCAACTCGCTTCGACTGAACTCCTGGATCGAGGTGCGCGCGCGCTCCTGGAATTCCTCGTCCTTCATCTGGCTCCGGGAGTACCCGATGATGGCGAACCCCTGCGGGAGGAGCCCTTCCATGAAGAGGTGATAGAAGGCGGGGAGCAGCTTGCGTTTGGTGAGGTCGCCGGACGCGCCGAAGATGACGATCGCCTGGGGCTCCGGAGGCTTGATCACCATCTAGCTCGAGTCCTCATGCTTGGCGTCCTGCTTGATGGCGTGGCCACCGAACTCCTGCCGGAGAGCCGCGATCACCTTCGCGGCATAGGACTCGTCCTGACGAGAGGCGAACCGGCTGAACAGGGCAAGCGCTGTGATCGGAGTGGGGACGTTCTCGTCCATGGCAGCCTGCACCGTCCACCGCCCCTCGCCCGAGTCCTCGACGTACCCCTTCACCCCGGCCAGGTTGGGGTCACGTTGGAACGCGTCGACCAGCAGTTCGAGCAACCATGAGCGAACCACGCTCCCGTACCGCCAGATCCCGGCGATCGCCGGCAGGTCGAGACCGAAGTCCGATGCCTGGAGGATCTCGAACCCCTCACCGTAGGCGGCCAGTAGCCCGTACTCGATGCCGTTGTGGACCATCTTCACGAAGTGCCCCGCACCGGACCTGCCCACGTAGGCGTAGCCGTCCTGGGGGGCCAGGGCCTTGAAGATGGGCTCCACCCGCTCGAAAGCGTGGCGCTCTCCTCCGACCATCAGGCAGTACCCGTTGGCGAGGCCCCAGATCCCGCCGGAGGTCCCGCAGTCGAGGAACGAGATGCCTTTCGTCTTCAGTTGTTTGCCGTGCTGAATGGACTCCTTCCAGTTCGAGTTCCCGCCGTCGATGATGACGTCCCCCTCTGACATCGCAGTGGCCAAGCCGTCGAGCGTCCGCTCGGTGATGGAGCCCGCCGGCACCATGATCCACACGGCCCGGGGCGGTTCGAGCTTCGATACCACCTCGTCGAGCGATGCGGCCTCCTCCGCGCCGGCAGAGACGGCGTTCTGGCGGGCCGCTTGGTTCGGGTCGAACGCAACCACCTGGTGCCCGTACCGGATCAGACGGGCGGTCATGTTCCCACCCATCCGCCCCAGCCCGACCATGCCGATCTTCATCGCTTCTCCCCTCCGCTGATCGACGCAGCGAGCTTCTTCAGGTCCACATCCTCATCCTCGAGAGCAACCAGGTCCAACGGTCTGCGGGCGCGGATGAGCTGCCCGCACCGCCGAACGTCTCTTCCCCTGTTCACGCCAACCGCCCCCATCATCGAAGCATTCTTCATGTAGAAGGCGAGGAAGTTCCGCTCCTCGAGGCTGCCCCGAATCACGAGCTCGTCCCAGTCGGATACAAGACCGATCGATTGAAGGTTCTGGTCGTACTGGTCCGACCAGAACCAGTGCGGGTCGTCGAACGGCTCCTCCTTGCCCATCATCGCGCGGGCGGCCGCAGCGCCCTGTTTGATGGCGTTGTCCCAGTGCTCCACGCGCATCCGCCGCTCGAACAGTGGATGCCAGTGGTTGGCAACGTCGCCGGCCGCGTAGATCCCACCGACGTTCGATCGACAGTGCTGGTCGACGAGGATCCCGTTGTCCAGCGCTACGCCCGCGCCCTCGACCACGTCCACGTTCGGCTCGATCCCGATCCCGATCACCGCGAAGTCGCAGCCGATGCGGCGGCCCCGGTCGGTGAGGACCTCTTCGACCCGGGTCGTCCCCGCGAATCGCTCGACCACCTGGTCGAAGTGGAACGTGACCCCGTGGTCCTGGTGGATACCCTCGAACACCGCGCCGACTTCCGGCCCCAACGCTCGTTGGAGCACGGTCCCGAAGATCTCCACCACCTGGACCTCCACCCCGAGCAGGCGCAGCGACGCCGCGACCTCGCACCCGATGAATCCAGCGCCCACCACGACCGCCGTGCTGCCTGGCGTGGCCTCGGCTCGTATTCGGTCGGCATCCTCGATGGTCCGAAGGTCGAGAATCCCGTCCAAGTCGTGTCCCTGTACCTCCGGGATGCGATTCCGCCCGCCGGTGGCGACCAGGACCTTCTGGTAGGAGACCTCGGTGCCATCAGCCAGCCTGACGGCGCGCTCGACGGGGTCGATCCTCTCTACCCGCACCCCTAGATGCAGCTCGACGTCGTTGTCCCCGTACCACGAAGCCGGCCGCAAGAGCACGTTCTCGACCAAGGTCTCACCGCGCAGGTACTCCTTGGACAGCGGCGGCCGCTCGTAGGGCGGGTGAGGCTCCGCGCCGATCAGGACGATGCGTCCCTCGAACCCCTCCGACCGCAGCGTGGTGGCTGCCGCTCCGCCGGTCAGGTTGGCCCCGATAATGACGAACGTCGGTGCGGGACGGCTCATACGGTCTCGTCCACGCCCAACGCGTCGATGAAGCCGCCAGGGTCCTCGAGCCCGAGCGCCAGCCGCCTCAACCGGATAAGAAAGCCGGCGACCCGTGCCCTTAGCCAGAGCAGCCACTGACTGAACCGAATGACGAAGCGCCGAACGCCCGAAGTGGCCGCCATACTCCGAGGATAGCGGCCGGCTTCGAAGGCTTTCAGGCCACGCGGCCGAAGATCGCCAGCAGCTGAGTCTGCTTGTCCGCTCCCGGCGGCGGGTCCACCTTCGGACCGAACAAGCCCGTCGCCTTCAGCCCATCCTCGATCGGCTTGTACCGTTCGTACAGCACGTCGACCGATTCCGAGTCCATGGCTTCATCCGCACCGATCGCCCGAGCCAGGTCCCATCCATGGATCGTCAGGTCGGAGAACACTTCGGAGATGTAATGCTCTGCCGGTGCTTTTCCGTACGAGAGTTGGACCGTCCGATCCAGAGGAGCGTCCTGAACGGCTCGACCCGCCTCCGTTGCCGATCGGTCCCAGGTCGCCTTGGGATCGTCCCCGAGCAGGTCCCCGTCCAGCGAATCACCTACGTCGGCGATCATCTTGCCCTCCAGGAGGGGCGGCATCCAGAGGTTCTCGGACACCAAGTGGTTGACCAGCACCCTGACGTTCCACTCAGTGCACGGTGTGGGATGGTCCCACTGGTCGTCACGGATCGCATGGACCAGTTGCCCATACCGTTCCAGCGCCCGGGCGTGAAGGCCCTTCACTTCCGTCATTCCTCGCTCCTTTCGACCTGACTCCCCTCGTCGACAACATCCCACACAGCGGCCTCGCAGTCAGGCGAGTTCCATCCGGCCTGGCAACCGAGGCATGTCGGGTGGGGTGGGAGACTAGTGGGAGACTAGCTCGCGTGCCGGAGCTTCCCGACGTCGAGGCCTATCGTCGCTTCTTCCAGCAGCATGCAGCCGGGGGAAAGATCGCCACCGTATGGGCCGATCCCACGATCGTCCGCAACACCACGCCCCCAGCGCTCGAAGCGGCCTTGCGCGCCCGGACGTTCCTGGATCCCGAGCGGCACGGAAAATGGCTGATCTGCCCGACCGATGGTCCGATCCTCCTCCTGCACTTCGGGATGACCGGCGACCTGATCTGGTCCGGTGAGGCGCCGGAGCGTCATCGCCACGACCGCCTGATCATCGGGTTCGAAGGCGGCGAGGAGATCCGTTACCGCAACATGCGCAAGCTCGGAGGCGCCTGGCTGGCTCACGACCAGGGGGAGACAGGAAACATCCTCGGACCGCTCGGACCGGACGCGTTGACCATACGGCGCAGGGAGTTCCTGGATCTGCTCGGGAGGCGTCGCGGGGGGGTGAAGGCCGCGCTGATGGATCAGAGCTTCCTTGCCGGGATCGGCAACATCATCGCCGATGAAGTGCTCTGGCACGCCCGCGTCCATCCCAGGCGACGGATCGAGTCGCTCACTGACGAGGAACGCAGCCACCTCTTCGCCGAGATGCACAAGGTGCTCCGGGAGGCGGTCGGGGGCTACGACTACATCCCGCGGAAACGCTCCTGGCTCTCCGGCGTCCGAGGCGTGCCGGACGCGAGATGCCCGCGATGCAAATCCTCACTTCAGCGAACGACGGTGGCTGGCCGGACCACCTACTTCTGCCCGCAATGTCAGGGTCCAGACCCCGTACGATGGGTCGCGTGACCGGGATGCGGAGGTGGGTACTGACTGCCGCTCTCTTCGCCGGAGCGCTCGTATTTCTCGTGGTGGCCATCTTCAGCCACAGCGCGGTGCCGCTGTTCGTCATGTGGGTGCCGCTGCTGACAGTCCCTTGGGTTCTGAGTAGGCCCGACCCCAGCCTCCACCAGCCACGGGTGGGTGAACAACCAGAAGCCAACCGTGGCGCCGAAGTCTCAGGAACGTCGGAGACGAATCAAAGCTGAACCGTAAGCCTGAGGACTTCCTCGCGTGGGGAGTGCCAGCTTCAGGAGCTCTTCTTGGCCGAGGATTTCCTGGCTGAGGACTTCTTGGACGATGATTTCCTCGATGACGTCCTGGCGGGTGCCTTTGTGGCCGAGGAGGTCGCACGGCTTTTCCTCGCCGACGCCGCCGTCGAGTTTGCCCCGCCCGATCCCCGCCGCCCTCTCGCTCGCGCAGCGAGCAGCCCGCCCGCAGCAGCCACGGTCGCTCCAGCCTTCATGGCCATGCCTGGAGCCTTGTCGGCGACCTTCTTCGCCACCGACGGCGCCTTCTCGGCCACGGTCTTGGCAGCCCTCCTGACCGCTTTCGGAGCTCGAGCCGCCACCTTTCTGGCCACGCCCGGGGCCGTGTCCGCAACCTTCTTCGCCACCCCTGGCGCCTTCTCGGCGACCTTCTTCGCCACCTCAGGCGCCTTCGACGCGGCCGCCGCCAGCGCCTGTGCAGCCTGATCCGCCAGATCTCTCGCCCTCTTGCTCATGGGCCGACCTCCTTGTCAGGCGGAGTCTGTCTCAACGTCCCTCCGAGGGCAAGACGGGGTCTCAGAAGGGGAGCAGGCCTCGGTTCGCCGGCGCCTCAAGGCGTACGCTCTTGCCGGCATGGCGACCAGCGGGAGGGTGGGAGGGTCCGAGCGGAGCCACAGGGGTCATGGCGATGCGCCCAAGGTCCGGGATCTTCCCGCTCCTCGTCGCAACGAAAGCGCGATCGGTCCCCTGTTCCGAACCGTCTTCAAGTGGCCATACCGCGTTGCCCTGGCCGGTCTGTATCGGGCCGGGTTTCGACCATGGCAGCTCACCGCTCTCTCCCTGCTGGCGAACGCGGTCATCGGATGGCTGCTCACAACGGGGCGCTTCTTCATCCCCGGGCTGTTGCTCATGCTTGCCGGGTTGTTCGACATCTTCGATGGCGGTGTGGCCAGGCTTCGCGGCGAGGCCAGCCGCGCGGGAGCCTTCCTGGACTCCGTGGTCGATCGCGTTTCCGACTTCATCCTTTTCGGATCGCTGTTCTGGGCCCTGGCCGGGCAGGGGCACCGACTGGCGGCGGCTTTCGCCCTATCGACCCTGATCGTATCGCTGCTGGTGAGCCACATCCGGGCCGAAGGCGAGGCGATGGGCCTGTCTCTTTCCGAAGGAGTCTTCCAGCGACTCGAGCGCTACGTGATGTTGATCATCGGATTGACGGCTCCCGGAGCCTTGTTGCCGGTGCTCGTGATCCTGACGGTGCTCGGCGGACTCACGGTCGTCCAGCGCGGAGCATCGGCCTGGCGGCAACTCGTCTAGACACAAGCCTTTCCGCACCCTCGCCAGATTAGAGTGACAAAATCTGCTCTCCCCAGTTGACCGGCTCGCGAAGACTGGGATATAAACGGCTCGGAACCGCTGGAGTCTTCGGACTCTGGCGGTTCCGTACTGGGGGCCTTTTTCAGGGGAGAGGGCCTTCCTGTGGGGCGCGGGATCGACGCCAGCGTTCCGTCGACTTGCTCCTCTGCCCGGTGGGTCTTCATAATCTACCGTGTGGTAGAGAGCCCGAGCGCCCGGGAAAGCCTGCGCGATGCACTGTCGGGCCGGCACATCCTGATCACCGGCGCAACCGGGTTCCTGGGTACCGCCCTTCTCGAACGGATCCTCTCGGAACTCCCCGACACCAGGGTGACGGTGCTCGTCCGTGGCCGCTACGGAAGTCCCCCCCAATCCCGCATCGAGGAGGTGCTCTCGAGCAACGCCTTCCGCCCCCTCCGGGCACGCATCGGTGCGGACGGGATCCAGCGCATCCAGGCCGAACGCATTGCTCTCGTGGAGGGCGACGTGGCCGAGGGGGCTCCGGACCTGCCCGGCGATCTCGATGTGGTCTTCCACTGTGCCGCCTCTGTCTCCTTCGACCCGCCCGTGGACCAAGCCTTCCAGGCGAACGTCCTGGGAGCCCGACATCTGTACGAGGCAGTCAGGTCCAGCGGCAGCCGGCCCCACTTGGTGCACGTCTCCACTGCATACGTCGCGGGGATGACCAAGGGGGTGATCCCGGAGAAACCCCTCGAGCACCGGGTCGACTGGAAGGAGGAGGCAGAAGCCGCGCTGGCCTCTCGGAGCGCGGTGGAGGCGGCCTCGCGCCGCCCCGAGATGCTCGATCGCTTCGTGGAACGTGCTCGGAAGGAACACCGGCGGGCCGGACCGATGGCGGTGTCCGCAGACGCGGAGGATCGCCGTGCGAACTGGGTGAACAAGCGACTCACGGAATACGGAAGAGCTCGGGCCCAGACGCTCGGCTGGCCGGACGTGTACACGTTCACCAAGGCCCTGGGAGAACGGGTGGCCGAACAGCTGTCCGCCGAGTTCGGGCTTCCGCTCACGATCGTCCGCCCATCCATCGTGGAGAGCGCGCTGGAGAAGCCTTACCCCGGCTGGATCGAGGGATTCAAGATGGCGGAGCCGATCATCCTGGCGTATGGACGCGGGTCGATCCCCGAGTTCCCCGGCCTGCCCGAAGGAGTCGACGCTGCCCCACGATGGCCCCGCCTACTACCACGTGTGCTCGGGTGCGAGGAATTCCCTCTCGTACATGGGCCTGTACGACAACGTGAAGGAGTACTTCGACAAGCATCCGCTTCCAGAGCGCGGACGGGGCGAGATCCGGGTGCCGGAGTGGCGATTCCCCGGCCGGCGAAGGGTGATGAAGAAGCTCGATACCGGGGAGAAACTGCTCGCCCGGGCCGACCGGGTCGTGTCGCATCTCCCGCGCTCGAATCGTGTGCGCGACCTGGTCCGGCGGGTCGACCGAGAGAAAGCTCGCCTCGAGTTCGTTCGCCGTTACGCCGACCTCTACGGCGCCTACACCGAGGCCGAGGTCATCTACACGGACGACCGGACCCTCGAGCTGTACCGATCGCTGACCGACGAGGATCGGCGCGACTTTCACTTCGACTCGGCGATGATCGATTGGCGCGCATATCTCCAGGACATCCACTGCCCCTCGATCACGGTCGCCATGCGGGCGCTCACACCCGATCGCCCCATGCCCCAGGTGCGGTTGACGCCGCGACACGATGGCGTCGTCGCCGTGTTCGACATGGAGGGTACGCTCCTGGACTCGAACGTGATCGAGTCCTACCTGTGGCTCCGGATGGCCGAGCTTCCTCGAGATCAGTGGCCGTTCGAAGTGGGCGCAGTCCTCCGGGGACTTCCTCGATACATCGGAGCCGATCGGAGGGACCGGGGGGAGTTCCTCCGGACGTTCTATCGGCGGTACGAAGGGGCGTCCGTGGAGGGCCTCGACCGGCTCATCGACCAGGATGTCTCCGAGCTGGTCCTGCGACGCCTTTCCCCGGCGGCCGTCCGAAGGATCCGCGAGCACCGCCGGGCGGGGCATACCACGATCCTGATCACCGGTGCGCTCGACTGCTTCGTCCGGCCGCTCCTGCCGCTGTTCGACGAGGTGGTCGCCGCCGAGCTCGACACGCAGGACGGACGCTACTCGGGTCACCTACGGGTCCCGCCGCTCGTCGGTGAGGCCCGATCGGCGTGGCTGCGGGCATACGCGGAACGAACAGGGGCGGACGTGAAGCGGTCGTACGCGTACGCAGACAGCCATTCGGACCTTCCTCTGCTGAAGGCAGTGGGCAATCCCGTGGCGGTGAACCCGGACGTGGCGCTGTACCGCGTGGCACGAAAGCGGAGATGGCCCATCGAGGACTGGCGCCGGGTGAAGGGAACTCCGCGCGTGCTCATCCCGGAGTCCACGCCGTGAGACGGGCAGCGCCCCGCTTCGCGGAACGATTCGGCGAGGCCGGGCCATGCTAGCGCTCGAGCTGTTCCGCTCGGTCCCTCGCTACGTGGCCGCCAGGGCGGTAGGCGAGCGCGTCCCGGGACTGCTGGCCGGACCGCTGGCACCGCTTCGCCTGGTCAACCGAGATGAGCCCATCCTTCCCGGGGAGGGATGGGCCCGAGTGAGGCCGCGCCTCTCTGGAATCTGCGGGTCGGACCTGGCGACCATCTCCGGCCGGGCCTCCTTCTACTTCTCGTCCCTGGTATCGATGCCTTTCGTCCCGGGACATGAGGTCATCGGCGATCTCTACGACCCGCTCGATGACCTCCCGGCCGGTTCCCGGGTGGTCCTGGAGCCCGTCCTATCGTGCGCGGCCCGCGGACTGGAGCCTTGCGGCGCGTGTATGTCGGGCTCGACCGGCCGATGCGACCGGGTCACCGTGGGCCATGTCGCCCCTGGCCTGCAGACGGGATACTGCGCCGACACAGGCGGTGGATGGGGCGGCATGTTGGTCGCCCATCGCTCTCAGCTGCATCCGGTCCCGGACTCGATGACCGACGCGACGGCGGTTCTGGTGGAACCGTTGGCCTGCGCCATCCACGCGGTCCTTCGGGCGAGCCCGGAGACCGGCGCGTCAGTGCTGGTGGTGGGCGCCGGTACGGTCGGGGTGCTCTCGCTCCTCGCGCTTCGCGAATCCACTTCGGCCGGGCCCGTCCTGGTCGTGGCCAAGCACGCCCGTCAGCGAGATCTGGCCCTGCGGCTCGGAGCGACCGAGGTGGTCGATCCGAGGGATGCAGTGACTACACTCCGTCGCGCGACCAGGGCGTACCGCCTCAACCCGGAGCGAGGCGCCTCGTACTTGCTGGGTGGCGTGGACGTGGCCCTCGATTGCGTCGGGACGAAGTCGTCGTTGGACCTGGCCCTTCGGAGCACCCGAGCCGGGGGACGGATCGTGCTGGCCGGCATGCCCGCGATCGGGGCGGACCTGTCTCCGGTGTGGTTTCGAGAACTGGAGGTCGCGGGGGCGTACGCGACGGGAACGGAGCTGACGGATCAGGGCCCTCGGTCGACGTTCGACCTTGCCATCGACCTGGCCAGTGAGGCGCCGCTGCACGGGATGGTTGGCGCCGAGTATCCGCTGTCCCGGTGGCGCGAGGGTATCGACCACGCCTTCTCCGCCGGCCGCCTGGGGACGGTCAAGGTGGCGTTCAATCCTGGGGAGGAGTGAGAACGGGATGGCGAGACCGGGATTCGTACTCGAGGTCGACGAACGGACGCCGCCGCTCCTCGTGCATGAAGGCGAGGGGTTCAGGCTGCAGAAGTTCCCGCTGGGGACCCAGGTCCTCTACCCGCCGGACTCGCTCCCGCCGATCAAGGACGTCACATCCGCCATCCGCCATGCCCTGCTGAACCCGCGCAACTCCGAGCCTCTTCCAGAGTTGATGAAGCCCGGGATGCGCCTGACCATTGCCTTCGACGACATCTCCATTCCCCTCCCCCCGATGCAGACCCCAGACATCAGGGGGCGGGTGATCGAGCAGGTCCTCGAGATCGCCGCGCGCAGAGGGGTCGACGACGTGAAGCTGGTAGTGGCGAACTCCCTGCACCGGCGCATGTCTCCCGCGGAGATCAAACGGGCTGTCGGGGAGCGAGTGTACCGGTCGTTCTGGCCCGAGGCCCTGACCAATCACGACGCCGAGGACCCCCAGGGGCTGACCCACATCGGGCACACCGACAGGGGCGAGGACATCGAGATCAACCGCCGGGCAGCCGAGAGCGACCTCCTCGTGTACGTGAACGTCAACCTCGTTGCAATGGACGGCGGGCACAAATCGGTGCCTGTGGGTCTGGGCTCGTACAAGAGCCTGCGCCATCACCACACGGTGCACGCGATGCTGAACTCTCGGTCCTACATGGACCCCCCGCAATCGGCCCTGCACGACTCCTGTGCCCGGATGGGACGAATGCTGGCGAACCAACTGCGGATCTTCACTATCGAGACGACGCTGAACAACGACACGTTCCCCAAGCCCTTCACCTTCATGAACAAGAGGGAGTGGGAGTGGTCCCTGGCCGACCAGGGCTCCTATCTCGCGGCCAAGAAGGCGAACGACTCAGGACCTCCCCGGATCCGTCGGGAGATCTTCCAGCGCATCGCGGCGCCCTATGGGGTCACGGGCATACACGCCGGTGAGACCGAAGCCGTCCACGAGCGAACCCTGGCCAACGTCCACCGCCAGCAGCTGGTGGAGGTCAACGGCCAGGCCGACGTGATGGTGGTGGGCCTCCCCTACATCTGCCCCTACAACGTCAACTCGATCATGAACCCGATCCTGGTGCAGTGCTTGGGGCTCGGGTATTACTTCAACCTGTACCGCAACAAACCGGTGGTCCGAAAGAGCGGGGCGATGATCCTGTTCCACCCCGTGCCCTGGGAGTTCCACCAGGTGCACCACCCCAGCTACATCGACTTCTTCGACGAAGTGCTCTCGGAGACCACCGACCCCGCGGCGATCGAGGCGAAGTACGAGCAACAGTACGCCGCCGATCCCTGGTACGCCCATCTGTACCGAAACTCGTATGCCTACCATGGCGTGCATCCCTTCTACATGTGGTACTGGAGCGCCCACGCCATGGACCACCTCGGCGACGTGATCTTCGTGGGGGGTGACCGCAAGGCGGTGCACAGAATGGGGTTCCGGGCCGCTTCGAGCTTCGCCGATGCCCTGGAGATGGCGGGCGAGACCGTCGGTAGCAGCCCGAAGATCGCCTACCTTCATTGTCCGCCACTGACCCTGGCCGAAGTGCGGTGAAGAGCCGCTCGATGATCGACGAGATCAGGAAGGTGGCCTGGGGCTGGCGGTGGACCCGGCGGCCCCTGGCCCCCGGTCGGCCGAGGCCTGGCAGCCGGCCCGCGAACCCAAAGAGTTCCCCACCGGATGGGCCCGCACTCCTCCAGCCAAGGCGGTACGGCAGGCCGTGCTCAGCTACGGATTCAAGCCGATCGTGTGGACGGAAACCGAGCCCGCTGTCGAGGGGCTCGACAACTTGGACGGCCTGCAGGCGCCGGTGATGTTCGTGGCCAACCACGCGAGCCACATGGACACGCCACTCGTCCTGTGCTCGCTTCCGAAGGCGTGGCGCGAGCGGACGGCCGTGGCCGCGGCGGCCGACTACTTCTTCGACGTGTGGTGGCGAGCGGCGAGCACCGCCCTCGTGTTCAACACCTTCCCCATCGAGCGAACCGGCGGGAAACGCGCCACCAACACTGCCCGCAGGCTCGTGGGGGACGGCTGGAATCTCCTCGTGTATCCGGAGGGCACCCGCTCCAAGGATGGCTGGCTGGGGCGGTGGCGCCACGGTGCCGCCCGACTGTGCATCGAGTACCGCATCCCGGCAGTGCCCATCGCGCTGCGAGGCACGTACGCCGCGATGCCCCGGGGACGTTCGTGGCCCCTGAAGGGTCGCCTACCCATCTCGGTCCGGTTCGGGCCCGCCCTCTATCCCGGGAATGGCGAGGACTTCCGCTCGTTGTCCCGCCGGATGCAGCAGGCCATGGCCCGTCTGTGGGACGAGGACACCACAACTTGGTACCAGTCACTTCGGCGCGAGGCGGAGGGGACCACGCCGTCGCTGACCGGCCCCCAGGGCCCGAGGTGGCGGCGGGTCTGGGAGGCCAGCCGGCCGTTGCCTCGGCGGACCAAGCGGAAGGTGTGGAAGCGATGAGCACGCAAGACCGGCCGGAGGCGCGGCGATGACGAGGGTGGGGGGCGAGGCTCGCCGGCGACGTCTGATGGAAGAGGCCATCCGACTGTTCGGAAAGAACGGGTACCAGGGGACAAGCCTGGACGCCGTGGCCAAGGCGGCGGGGGTTCGCAAGCAGACACTTCTGTACTACTTCCCCACGAAGGAGGCCTTGCTCGAGGCCTGCGTGATGGAGACGAGCCAGCGAGTGGCGCTGGCCCTGTCCGAGGCTTTGGAAGCCGAGACCTCTACGTCGCGCAAGGCCGAGACCGTGATCCACACGGTGTTCGAGCTCGCCGGCGAGTGGCCCGAGTTCCCTCAGTTCGTGCGGGAAGCGAGCAGGCTGGGGCCGGATGTGATCGAGCGGTTCGCCGCCGTCCTGGAACCGCTGCGCCTGCGGGCACTGGCCTTCCTGGCCAACGGGATGAAGGAGGGCCAGATCCGCCCTCAGGACCCCGCGCTGTTGTTGTTCACCCTGTACACCGCGGTCATCGGCTCCATCACGGAGGCCGGCGTGCTCAGGGCCGTCGTGGGCGAGGACCGGAGCCGCATGGCGCTCCATCGCCGAGAGCGCGAGATCCTGAGCTTCGTCCGGAGCGCCCTGGCGGCGGCTGCCGACGAACCGCCCCAGCAGCTCAGCACGTCCGGATAGGCACCCCTACGGGGACGACATGCGTGTCGTGATCCTGACCCGCGAGTACCCGCCGGAGGTGTACGGCGGAGCGGGTGTCCACGTCGAGTATCTGTCGAGGGAGCTCGCCAGGCTGACCGCGGTGGAAGTCAGATGCTTCGGAGCTGAGAGGGAATCGGCCGAAGGCTCGCTGACCGTACACCCGTACGGCCCCTGGGAGGCCCTGGCCGGCACGGAGGCCGGACTGAGCGCTCTTCAAACGATGTCGGTCGACCTGGTTATGGCGGCGGGCCTGGAGCGCGCAAGCCTCGTGCACAGCCATACGTGGTACACGAACCTGGCAGGCCACGTGGCGAAGCTGTTGTACGACGTGCCCCACGTCATGACCTCCCACAGCTTGGAGCCGCTTCGGCCCTGGAAAGCCGAGCAGCTCGGAGCGGGCGGCTATGCCCTTTCTCGCTTCTGCGAGCGCGCAGCCATCGAGGCGGCCGACGCCGTGATCGCGGTGTCGAGCCAGATGCGCGAAGACATCCTCACCTGCTACTCATGGATCGATGGCGATCGCGTCGTCGTCATCAGGAACGGGATCGACGCCGAGGAGTACCGGCCGGACCCCGCAACGGACGTCCTCGAATCGCATGGGATCGACCCGGCCCGGCCGACGGTGATCTTCGTGGGCCGGATCACCCTGCAGAAGGGGTTGACGCACCTGCTGGACTCCGCCCGTCATCTGGATCGCCACGCCCAGCTCGTGCTGTGCGCAGGCGCTCCCGACACCCCGGAGATCGCCGAGGAGGTCGCAACCAAAGTGCAGCGCTTGCAACAGGAGCGGGGTGACGTGGTCTGGATCGACCGAATGCTGCAGCGACGCGAAGTGATCCAGCTCATGTCTCACGCGACCGTTCTGGTTTGCCCGTCCCTGTACGAGCCGCTCGGCATCGTGAACCTCGAGGCCATGGCTTGTGGGACCGCCGTCGTCGCCACCGCCACGGGCGGCATCCCCGAAGTGGTCGAGGACGGCGTGACCGGATACGTCGTGCCGTTCGACCCACGAACCGACGGCCACTTGGCGCCTCGCGACCCCGAAGCGTTCACCCAGGCCCTGGCCGAGCGGGTGAACGCGCTGATCGCCGATCCCGGGTTGGCGGCGAAGCTCGGTGAAGCGGGGCGGCAGCGCGTGGTGGAGGAGTTCAGCTGGAGTGCCGTCGCCCAGGAGACGCTCACGCTGTACCATCGCCTCCTCGACACGTGAGGAGAACGCGGGCCGCCCCCTTGAGGCGGCCCGCGTCTCTCGTGCCAGGAGAACCAGGCTGGATCGCTACGGGGTAGCTCCCCAGTTCCGGGTGCGCCAGTCCGTGTCGAAACCAGCACGAAGGCCGACTGGGCGCCCGCGCCGATCTTCGACACCATCTGGATCTTGGTGAATTCTGCCGGAGACGACGTGTTGAAACCCATGACCATGTTGCTCCCGTAGGCCTGACTGGCTCCGTTGTTGGCCCGGTCAGGAGATATCGCCCCGTTGAAGACGTCCAACAAAGGGTCGGTGGCCACGCCGCTTTGGAAGAGCGCCAGGCCGATGGGGTCGACCTCGTACCAGCGGACCTGCGCTCCTCCGCCTCCGAGCACGGTGTGTTGCGTCCAGATTGCGACCTTACCGGGGAACCTCGGATCCACCGCCGATACTCCCTGCGTGAGTCGCGCATCCAGCGTATCGATCGAGGCCGGTGACCCGGGCTGATCGGCGGGTGGAGGTATCGCATAGGTAGGAATCGGGATGGCCTTGCCCGGATTCTCGATGATCGGACCGAAGAGTCCATTGCTCACGTTGAACCGAGTGATGAAGTTCTGCTCTCCCGGATCGAACGGGTCGACGCTGACGATCACTCCGTCGCTGAGAATCAGCGGGCGGTCGGTCGACTGCGCGGGGATGGGCGTGAATGTCTGCGTACCAGACTGATCCCGAAGGTTGGTCGTCAGCCCGGCGAATGGCTGGTTGCAGGTGGACCCGGGAGGCGGCTTGTGGAACCACATGACGTCGGAACTGACGAAACCGAAGCCGGGCGGGTCGTACGTGTTGACCCCGACGAGTCCCCAGCTGAAGCTGTCTCCCAGCTTCGGATAGTCGGGGAAGAGATCGCCAGGGTAGTCGAGGGTGAAGTGGAAAAAGTCCGCAGCGGATGTGGGCGTGTCCGTCTTGCTCCATCCATACGCCAGCAGGCTGTTCGCGAAGTTCCCGATCGTGTCGTCCATGGCGTAGTAGAACCGCTGCGTCTGCGGATCCCAGATGACCTGGGGGTCGAAGATGAAGTCGGTCTCAGGTCGCCCCGCGAGCGTGTTCAACGTCCCGGTCGAGAGCTGGTTGGTGGACCGATCGTAGATGGCGAAATTGAGGTTGACCAGCTCGACGTAGCGGGAAGGTCCCACGGCCCCAGTGGAGTCCGAAGGGGTGACGCCCTCGTCCTTCACTCCCTCCCATTCGATGAAGTTCACCGGAGCGTTGACACCGCCGCGGGGGCGCGCTGGGCAGCCGACGATGCGAGCTTGGCCTGAGCCTTTGCCCTCGCGTACGCGGCGGCGTTCTTCGGGAGCGGTCCCGAGGCCAGTCTCTGGGCCGGCGTAATCGCGGCTTCGGAACCCGACTTCGTGGCGACCGGACCGGCCGTTGCGGCGGGCCCGATCAAACCAATGCCCAGGAGCGCCACGGCCAGAACGGGCAGCACTTATCTCCTCAAGCTCATCCCTCCTTGGCGGGTCAGCGAGGTATCGGCTTTCGAGCATGACCCAGGGCTGGGAGCCCGCTATCCAGCATCGACCGTAGAATTCCTAGGCAGGACGGCAGCTGATTGCCTCTGTGCCGGGACCTGGCTTCAGCCCGTAGAGAAGTGCGTTGTAGAACCAGCTCCTGGGGAGAAGCCTGTACAGGACGGCCCGGTCCAGGGCCGAGAGCCGCAGGTACGAGCGGTAGGCGAAGTTCGCCCACCGGGTGCCCAGCAGTCCGGGCGGAGCTTCCGCCTCGATGGTTCGCACCGCCCACCCCACCAGCGAGGACACGAGCTCTTCGGTCTCTACCCGAACGTCCTCGAAGCCGGCCGACCAGGCCATCCTCATCAGATCGGCTGGCTCGAACGTGTGGAGATCGACCGCCCACTCCAGGTCCCGCAACAGGCGCTGGTCTTCGGTCATTGAATCCTCGGGCGGAGGCTCCGGGCTCCGCAGCCTCGGTACATACTGCGCCGCGGTTCGCCACGCTTTCCAGGTGAGCCGGCCCACCGCTTTGGCCAGTTGGTCTCCGGTTCGCGTCGGTTCGCCGGCCAGGAACATCGCTCCGCCGGGCCGGAGCACTCGGTGGATCTCTCGGAGCGCCACCTCGGGCTCGGGGAGGTGGTGGAGGATGGCGTGACCCACCGCGAGGTCGAAACTGGCGTCGTCATAGGGGAGGCGCTCCGCGTCCGCCGTGCGCAGTGAGACGTCGCAGCCTACCGTCCTGGCGCTCTCGGCACAGGCCTCCAACATGCCCGGAGAGATGTCGCACCCGTGGGGTTCATCGACGAAGCCCGCCAGGCACAGATTGACGATGAAGAAGCCGGTGCCGCTCCCCACGTCCAGGACTCGGCCGTACCGCCGCGCGGGGAGCATCCGCTCGGCCCTCTCTCGCACGTAGCGGATGCACCGTTCGTCGAACGAGATGGCCCATTTCGCGTCGTAGGAACGGGCTGCCGCGTCGTGGTACAGGATGTTGGCGGTCTTCGGATCCAGCGTCGCTTCGGTGCGCAGGGCGGTCGAGTCTCCCATTCGGATCCGACTTAGCCTGTGTGGCTGTCGTCGACCGGGAGTGTTGGCATCTGTCCCGTGTCCACGGGCACCACGGTCCGCTCGTCCGGCTGGAACTTCAGGAATTCGTCGACGTAGGCGCGAACCGCTTCTCTCATCCCCACGTCCTGGCCGGCCTCCTCGGACAGGAACCAGCGATGCTCGAGCACCTGGTGGTACACCTCGGCCGGCTCCAACTTCCCTTGGAGCTCCTGCGGGATAGCCGCGATCGTCGGTTCGAACACCTCGGCCAGCCACCGGTAGGCCACGATTGACTCGGGGAGCGACCGCCCCTCGACCTGCTCGAGATGGGCCCGGTAGCCAGCCAGATCGTTGAGGAGCCTCCGAGCCTGGTTCTCCTGCACGTCGAGCCCTGTCAACGCCATGAGCTTCCGACGATGGTGGCCGGGCTCGACCACCTGGGGCTGCAGCCGAAGGCGATAGCCCTCGCCCGTGTCGACCAGCTCCAGCTCCTCGACGTCGAACCCCAGCTCGTTCAGCCTGGCCAGCCGTGCGTCGATCCGGTATCGCTCCCCCAGTTCGAACACCTCTTCTCGCGTGAGCTCACACCACAGGCTCTCGTAGCGACTGGGCACCTCGCCGGCTGTCTCGATGGGGTCGAGACCTTCGGGCAGGCGTCCCGCGGCCTCGAGATCCAAGAGGTCACCCGCGATGTTTTCCTCGGCCACCATCACGTCCTGCTCACGCTGCCCGTCGGTGAGCGTGGGATGCATCTCTCCGGTCTCCGCGTCCACCAAATAGGCGGCCAGCTCTCCGGCGTCCCGCCGAAACAAGGTGTTCGAGAGCGAGCAGTCACCCCAGAAGAATCCAACGAGGTGCAGCCGAACCATTAGCTGCGCCAGCGCATCGAGCAAGCTGTTGCGTAGATCCGGCACGCCGTGGCCGGTGAACAGGGTTCGAAACGGGAGCGAGAACTCCAGATGCCTGGTGATCAGTACGGCGCCCAACCCGTTCCCTTGGTCGCCGTCGCCCCGTCCAGACACCACCCCGACCGCCTCCACCACCGGGATCGCCTCCTCGTCCAGGGCCCGCAGCAGCCGGTATTCGCGATCGGCCAGTCGCTGGGGCATCTGCTTCAGCGCGTAGAGCGCGCCGTCATAGGCCACGAAGCGAACCACATGCCGGTGGATGCCGGCAGGCACGGTGACGAGCCTTTCCGACTCCCACTCCTCCAGCGGCAGCTGCCATGGCAGGTCCAGGAAGTCCGGATGGCCCGTCCGGGCCACGATCTGCACGAATCACGCTCCTTCGGTCGCTTCGGTCGCTGCCTTCATTAATCGTGGCACACTGCCGAGGAGGAGTACGAGATGAGGACGATGAGGCTCCAGGAGACCAGAAAGCGTGTGGTCATCGAGGGCGTCCGGCCCGAGATCGACTGCGGCCGGTTCCCCATCAAGCGCGTGGTCGGCGAGACGGTGGCGGTCGAAGCCGACATCTTCACCGACGGCCACGACGCTCTCGCCGCCGTCCTCCGGTACTGGCGGGAAGGCGCCGGGTGGGCCGAGGTCCCGATGCAACCCGTGGTGAACGACCGCTGGCGAGGAGAGTTCTCCGTGACCACGCTGGGACGCTACCGCTACTCGATCCGGGCCTGGATCGACCGATTCGGCACCTGGCAGCGGGACCTGGCCAAGAAGGTCGAGGCCGGACTCGATGTCTCCGTCGAGCTCCAGATGGGGGCAGAGATGGTGGCTCGGACGGCTCACCGGTCCTCCGGACCCGACCGCCGGAAGCTCAAGCTGGTCGCCGGCCTGCTGGAGTCCGGAGCCGACGAGGCACGCGAGGCCGCCCTGGACCCGGAGCTCACACGGCTCATGGACACCGCGCCGGATCGTCGCTACGTCACGAACTACGGCAAGGAGCTCCGCGTGGTGGTGGACCGGGAACGGGCTCGATTCAGCACGTGGTACGAGCTCTTCCCCCGCTCGACCTCGCCGGAGCCCGGAAGGCACGGTACGTTCAAGGATCTGGAGGCCAGGCTTCCCTGCGTGGCGGGCATGGGCTTCGACGTGCTGTACCTACCGCCGATCCATCCGATCGGACGGTCGCACCGAAAGGGGAAGAACAACGCGACCTCGCCGGAGCCGGACGCGCCGGGCAGTCCATGGGCCATCGGATCCGAGGAAGGCGGGCACACCGAGGTTCATCCCGACCTCGGAACCATCGAGGACGTCGACCGGCTGGTGGAGCGGGCCGAGGACTTCGGACTGGAGGTGGCCTTGGACCTGGCCTACCAGTGCTCGCCCGACCACCCGTGGGTCGCGAAGCATCCCGAGTGGTTTCGGCACCGGCCCGATGGGACCATCCAGTACGCGGAGAACCCGCCCAAGAAGTACCAGGACATCTATCCCCTGGACTTCGAGACAGAGGCGTGGCGGGAGCTGTGGGATGAGCTCAAAGGAGTGGTCGACTTCTGGATCGGCCACGGCATCCGGATCTTCCGGGTGGACAACCCCCACACCAAGCCCTTCCCTTTCTGGGAGTGGCTGATCGATGAGATCAAGGCCGAGGACCCAGAAGTCATCTTCCTCGCCGAGGCGTTCACCCGGCCCAAGGTGATGTATCGCCTGGCCAAGCTGGGGTTCACCCAGTCCTACACCTACTTCGCTTGGCGCGACGCGAAGTGGGAGCTCGAGAGCTACTTCACCGAGCTCGCCCAGGCCGACGTGGCCGAGTTCTTCCGGCCGAATCTATGGCCGAACACGCCCGACATCCTGACCGAGCGCTTGCAGACGGGCGGCCGAGGAGCGTTCATGTCCAGGGTTGTCCTCGCCGCCACGCTGGGAGCGAGCTACGGGATCTACGGCCCGGCTTTCGAGCTCATGGAGCACCAGCCCCTTCAGCCGGGCAGCGAGGAATACCTCGACTCGGAGAAGTACGAGGTTCGCCACTGGGACCTGGACCGGCCGGACAGCCTGGCCGAGTTCATCGCCCGCGTGAATCGGATCCGGCGGGAGAACCCGGCGCTGCAAACGGATCGGACCCTCCGGTTCCACCCGGTGGAGAACGAACAGCTCATGGCGTACAGCAAATCGAACGGAGAAGGGCAGAACCTGATCGTCACGGTGGTGAACCTCGATCCCTACAACACGCAGGGCGGCTGGCTCAGCTTACCGCTCGAGTCGCTCGGCTTGGAGGGCGAGCACCCGTTTCAAGTACACGATCTCCTGACCGAAGCCAGATACATCTGGCAGGGCCCGCGCCATTACGTGGAGCTCAACCCGCACGTTGTTCCGGCCCACGTCTTCCGGATGCGCCAGAAAGTCCGCACGGAGCACGACTTCGAGTATTTCGCGTGAAAGGGTAGGCAGAGATGGCCAGGAGGTCGCCGGTCCGCGCGGAAGAGACGATTTCCCAATCATCGCTCTGGTATCGCGACGCCATCATGTACGAGGTCCACGTCCGGGCGTTCTTCGACAGCAACGCCGACGGCATCGGCGACTTCCGAGGGCTCACCGAGAAGCTGGACTACCTCCAGGACCTGGGCGTGACGGCGTTGTGGCTGCTGCCCTTCTATCCATCCCCGCTGAAGGACGACGGCTACGACATCTCCATGTACAAGAGTATCCACCCCGCCTATGGGAGCATCCGGGACTTCAAGCAGTTCATGCGAGAGGCCCGGCGACGGGGGTTGCGCGTGATCACCGAGCTGGTCCTGAACCACACCTCCGATCAGCATCCCTGGTTCCAGCGGAGCCGTGGAGCCCGGGCGGACAATCCCTGGCGCCAGTTCTACGTGTGGAGCGACACGCCGGACCGTTACCGTGACGCCCGCATCATCTTCAAGGATGTGGAGAGCTCCAACTGGGCCTGGGATCCTGTCGCCCAGGCCTATTACTGGCACCGGTTCTACTCACATCAGCCAGACCTGAACTACGACAACCCCGACGTCCGCCAGGCCATCATGCGCGTCGTCGACTTTTGGCTGGACATCGGTGTCGATGGGTTTCGGCTGGACGCCGTTCCGTACCTCTTCGAACGGGAGGGCACGATCTGCGAGAACCTGCCGGAAACATTCCAATACCTCCGGGAGATGCGGGCGCACGTCGACCGGCACTTCCCCGACCGGATGCTTCTGGCCGAGGCCAACCAGTGGCCCGAGGACGCCGTCGCCTATTTCGGTCAGGGCAGCATGTGCCAGATGGCGTTCCATTTCCCCCTGATGCCCCGGATGTTCATGGCCATCCGGATGGAGGACCGATACCCGATCGTCGACATCCTCGCCCAGACCCCACCTATCCCCGAAACATGCCAGTGGGCACTGTTCCTACGCAACCACGACGAGCTGACTCTGGAGATGGTCACGGACGAGGAACGCGACTACATGTACCGGGTGTATGCGGAGGATCCGCAGGCCCGGCTGAACCTGGGCATCCGGCGCCGCCTGGCTCCGCTCCTCGGCAACAACCGTCGTCTCATCGAGATGATGAACGGCCTCCTGATGTCGATGCCCGGAACGCCGGTGATCTACTACGGCGACGAGATCGGGATGGGCGACAACATCTACCTGGGCGATCGCAACGGCGTCCGCACGCCCATGCAGTGGAGTCCCGACCGCAACGCCGGGTTCTCCAGGGCCAACCCCCAGAAGCTGTACCTGCCGGTGGTCATCGACCCCGAGTACCACTACGAGGCCCTCAACGTCGAGGCGCAGCAGAACAACACGCACTCCTTGCTGTGGTGGATGAAGCGGCTGATCGCCATGCGCAAGCGATACCGGGCATTCGGCCGGGGCTCCATCGAGTTCCTGTACCCCGAGAATCGCAAGATCCTCGCGTTCATCCGGGCCTTCGAGGACGAACGCATCTTGGTCGTGGCCAATCTCTCGCGCTTCGCCCAGTACGTGGAGCTGCACCTGTCCCAGTACCGGGGGGCGGTGCCGCTCGAGCTGTTCGGCGGGACGGAGTTCCCCATGGTGGGGGACCTGCCCTACCTGCTGACCTTCGGACCGTACGGCTTCCAGGTGTACTCCCTGGAGGCACCGCGTGGTCCGATCGAGGTACCCAGGGAGGCCGTCGCCGTGCCCACGATCGAGGTCTCCGACTCGTGGCAGGAAGTCCTCTCGGGTCGGGCCAGGGCCAGCCTGGAGGAGCTCCTGCCTGACTACCTGCAGGCCAGGCGATGGTTCGGAGCGCGGGCCCGCCGGATAAAGACGGCCGAGATCGTGGAGGTGATCCCGGTGCCGCCTCCCTCGCCGGACGACCGCCGAGAGCCGGCCGGCTTCGTGACCCTGGTCCACGTCGAGTTCACCGAGGGCGACGCTCAGACCTACGTCCTGCCGCTCTCCGCCAGGGGCCGTGAGAGCGAAGAGGTCGGGGAACCCCCCCAGGCCGCGGTGATCGCCCGCATCAAGGGCCCTAAGGGCGAGCACGTCCTGGTCGATGCCCTGTACGAACCCATCCTGGTCCGGGCCTTCCTGGACGCCCTGGCCCGGCGCCGCCGCATGAGCGGTCTGGCCGGGAGGCTGGCCGCCACCCCGACGCCCTTCTATGCCCGAATCCGAAGCGACGTGTCGGAGGTCCTCGCCGGGGGACGCGGCGTGGAGCCGTCCGTCCTGTCGGGCGAGCAGAGCAATACCTCGGTCGCTTTCGGCGACCGGCTGCTGCTCAAGCTCTTCCGTCGCCTGGAGGAGGGAGAGAACCCGGATCTCGAGATGGGAAGGTTCCTCACGGAGAAGGGTTTTCCCAACGTTCCACCCGTGGCCGGGGCGCTCGAATACGTGCGGGGGCGAGGCGCGCCGATGACCGCCGGCATCTTCCAGGGATACGTACCGAACGAGGGCGACGCCTGGCAGTACACGGTGGACAACCTGAACGGTTACATGGAGGACGTCCTGGCCCGGCAGCCCGAGACGAACGAGCCGCCTCTGTTGCTCGGGACCTCTCTGGTCGACCTCGCCGAGATGCCTCCGCCGGAGCTCGCCCTGGAGATGTTCGGGACCTACCTGGAATCGGCCCGACTGATGGGGCGGCGGACGGCCGATCTCCACCTGGTTCTGGCCTCGGAGCCCGACGATCCCACCTTCGCCCCGGAGCCCTTCACACCTCAGTACCAGCGATCCATGTACCAGTCGATGCGATCGCTGGCTCTCCAGGTGTTCCGCCTCCTCAGCGACAAGCAGCGGGAGGTACCTCAGGCCATCCAGCTCCTGGACCTGGAGAGCACGGTGGCCGGCCGGTTCCGCCGGCTCCTGGAGACCAAGATCGACGCCCAGCGGATCCGCGTGCACGGCGACTACCACCTCGGTCAGGTCCTATACACGGGAAAGGACTTCGTGATCATCGACTTCGAGGGGGAACCGGCACGGCCGCTTTCGGAGCGTCGCATCAAGCGATCGTCCCTTCGCGACGTGGCCGGGATGCTGCGATCCTTCCACTACGCGGCGTACACGGTACTGTTCGGACGGTTGGGGGCGCCACAGGACAACCCCGCTTTCCTCGAGCCGTGGATCCTGTTCTGGTACCAGTGGGTGGCGGGTGCGTTCCTTCGCGCCTACATGGAGGCAGCCTCGGAGGGCCCCTTCCTCCCCCGGACCAGGCGGGAGATCGAGGTCCTGCTCGACGGAATGTTGCTGGAGAAGGCCATCTACGAGCTCCGCTATGAGCTGAACAACCGACCGGGCTGGGTCAAGATCCCGATCGCCGGGATCCTCCAACTCTTGGAGACGCGACCCTGATCGTGACGGACCGCAACCAGGAGATGGGCCGCCTCCGCCTCCTAGCTCGACTCCACGGGATCCAGACCAGTTACGTGGACGTCTCGCGCCGAACCATCCGAGCGTCTCCAACCAGCATCTTGGCGGTCCTCCAGGCCATGGGGGCCCCGTTGGAGAGGCCGGGAGACGTGGCCGAGGCGCTCCGCTCACGGATCCAGGACCTCTGGCACCGCCCACTGGAACCGGTCCTGGTGGCATGGGACGGGCGGCCCGACCCGATCCGGCTGCGCCTGCCGCTGTGGGTGATGGACGCGCGGCGGCACTGGTCGCTCGCCCTGGAAAATGGGGAGGAGCTCGACGCAACTGAGGCTTTCCTGCATGGGGAACGTGGAGTCACGCGTGCCGAGCAGGTCGAGCGCGCGACGTTCGTGGAGATGGAGTTCGCTCCGCTCTTGCGACTGCCCGCGGGCTATCACCGCCTCGACCTGGAGTACGGAGGCAATGTGGTGCGGTCCTTGGTGGTCTCCGCTCCGCGGAACGACCGAACTGTGGAACCCGGCCTCTCATGGGGGGTCTTCCTGCCGCTGTACGCCCTTCGCACCGGGCGGAGCTGGGGTCTCGGCGACCTGACCGATCTCGGCGAACTGATGGAGTGGATGGCCGATCTGGGCGGCGAGGTCGTGGCCACTCTGCCCATCCTTTCCGCATTCCTGTCGGAGCCGTTCGAGCCCAGCCCTTACGCCCCTGCCAGCCGATTGTTCTGGAACGAGCTCCACCTCGACGTGCTCGGGATACCCGAGCTGAGGAACTGCCCGGAGGCCCGGGCGCTGCTTCGGTCGCGCCGCCTGCGGCAGGACATCGCCGCGCTACAGGCCGCGCCCCTCGTGGACCACCGAGGAGCGATGGCCGCCAAGCGTCGTGTCCTGGAACTCCTCGCCGGGAGCTTCTTCACGGACCCTTCCCACCGACCCGCCGAGTTCGAAGCGTTCGCCGGCGATCGCACGGTCCGCGACTACGCGAGCTTCCGGGCGAACTGCGAGCGTCGAGGGGCGGCATGGTCGGTCTGGCCCACGCGTGAGAGAGACGGCGTCCTGCCCAAGGACGGCGGCAACCCCGGGGCCTTCGGATACCACACGTACGTCCAGTGGTTGATGAGAGAACAGATGGAAGAGCTGGGGCGCCGGACCGCGCAGGCAGGAGCCCGCCTGTATTTCGACTTCCCCCTCGGCGTGAGCCCGGACGGCTACGACGTGTGGCGCGAGCGCAACGCCTTCGCCCCGGGCGCGGCGGCGGGCTCTCCCCCCGACCCCTTCTTCACAGGGGGCCAGGACTGGGGCTTCCACCCGCTCCACCCTGAACGGATCCGCCAGCAGGGATACCGATACGTGATCGCCTGCCTCCGCCATCTGCTGCGGCACGCCGGCGTGCTCCGGATCGATCATGTGATGAGCCTTCACCGGCTGTACTGGGTGCCCGGCGGGCTCGACGCTCGCCACGGCGCCTACGTGCGGTACCGGCCGGAAGAGATGTACGCCATCCTGGCTCTGGAGGCGGCGCGAGGCGAGGCCGTGATCGTCGGCGAGGACCTGGGAACAGTGCCGGAGACGGTGCGCCGGGCCATGAAGCGTCACGGCATCTACCGGAGCTTCGTGCTCCAGATGGAGATCACCGCCGATTCCCGCCGGGCCATCAACCCTGCGCCCCGGAAGTCCCTGGCCTCGCTGAACACACACGACCTCCCGCCGTTCGCGGCGTTCTGGAAGGATGCCGACCTCGCCTATCGGATCGAACAGGGATGGCTGGACCGGGCCGAGGCACGGCGAGAGCGTGAGGAGCGACGGCGACTTCGGGAAGCCATAGTGCGCTTCCTTCGGTCCCAGGGATGGTTGCCGGGCGGCGGGGGCGGGAACGAAGGGCCAGGAGCTCGGGATGTCCTCCAAGCTTGCCTGTCCCACCTCGCTGCCGGAGAGGCTCGGATGGTGCTGGTCAACCTGGAGGACCTCTGGCTCGAAGAGCGCCCCCAGAACGTGCCGGGAACCACCTACGACTACCCGAACTGGCGCCGGCCGGCACGCTACACCTTGGAGCGGCTTCGCCAGATGCGCCGGGTCACGGGTACGCTCAACAGGATCGACGAGTTGAGGAAGCGGGGAGATCGCTCATGAAGAGCCGCGACCGGACTCTGACCGAGCCGGCGGTTTCGTTGCTCACGTCGGACGACCTGTACCTGTTCAACGAAGGCACGCACTCGCACCTGTTCGAGAAGCTCGGGGCCCACCTGGTGACTGCTCAGGGCGTGCCGGGAACCTACTTCGCGGTCTGGGCGCCCAACGCCGAACGGGTCTCGGTCATCGGGGACTTCAACGGCTGGGATCCGAGGGCCCATCCCCTTGGGGCCAAGGAGGCCTCGGGGATCTGGGAGAGGTTCGTGCCCCAGGCCGGGCCGGGCGCCGTGTACAAGTTCCACATTGTCTCGCGTCATCGCGGATACAAGGTGGACAAAGCGGATCCCTTCGCGTTCATCTGCGAGACCCCTCCCCGGACAGGTTCCGTGGTGTGGGACCTCTCGTACCGCTGGCAGGACGAGGGGTGGATGCGGAACCGGGCCGAACGGAACTCGCTGACCAGTCCCCATTCCATCTACGAGCTTCACCTGGGTTCGTGGATGCGCGCTCCCGGAGGGGGGTCCGGGGCAGACGGGTTCCTCACCTATCGCGACCTGGCGCCCAGGCTGGGGGAGTACTGCTCCCGCCTGGGATTCACCCACGTGGAGTTCATGCCGGTGATGGAGCATCCGTTCTACGGGTCGTGGGGGTATCAGACCACTGGCTACTTCGCTCCGACCAGCCGTTATGGGACGCCGCAAGAGTTCATGGAGCTGATCGACTCCCTGCATCGGGCCGGCATCGGGGTGATCCTGGATTGGGTGCCCTCGCACTTCCCCAACGACGAGCATGGCCTGGGATTCTTCGACGGGACCCATCTCTACGAGCACGCTGACCCACGCAAAGGGTTCCACCCCGACTGGAAGAGCTTCATCTTCAACTACGGGCGCAACGAGGTGAGGAGCTTCCTTCTCTCCTCCGCCATGCACTGGCTCTCCACCTATCACTCCGACGGCCTTCGGGTGGACGCGGTGGCCTCCATGCTCTACCTCGACTATTCGCGCAAGGACGGCGAGTGGCTTCCCAACCGGTACGGGGGGCGGGAGAACCTGGAGGCCATCGACTTCCTGCGGCAACTCAACACCATGGCCTACGCGGAACATCCCGACATCCAGACCGTGGCGGAGGAGTCAACTGCCTGGCCGATGGTGTCCCGCCCCACTTATCTGGGTGGGTTGGGGTTCGGCATGAAGTGGGACATGGGCTGGATGCACGACACGTTGCAGTACATGTCGCACGACCCCATTCACCGGAAGTTCCATCACAACGAGCTGACCTTCCGCCAGATCTATGCGACCACGGAGAACTTCGTCCTGCCCCTCTCCCATGACGAAGTGGTGCACGGGAAGGGTTCGCTCCTCGGGAAGATGGCCGGCGACCAGTGGCAGAAGCTCGCAAACCTCCGCCTGCTGCTCGGCTACATGTGGGCACAGACGGGGAAGAAGCTCCTGTTCATGGGGGGCGAGTTCGGCCAGTGGCGGGAGTGGAACCACGAGGACAGCCTGGACTGGCACCTTCTGGAGCAGCCCGCCCACCAGGGCGTGCAGCGCTGGGTCGAGGACCTGAACCGCCTGTACCGAAGCAAGCCCGCGCTGTACGAGCTCGACGCCGAGGGCGCCGGCTTCGAGTGGATCGACGCGAACGACAGCGCCCAGAGCGTGCTCACGTTCCTGCGCAGGGGCCGCTCCGAGGAGGACGTCATCCTGGTGGGATGCAACTTCACCCCGATCCCTCGGCCCAACTACCTGGTCGGCGTGCCCCGTGGTGCGACCTGGAGGGAGATCCTCAACAGCGACGCCTCGGTCTACGGCGGAAGCGGCTGGGGCAACCTGGGCGGGCTCGACTCATTGCCGATCTCCGTCCACGGGCGGCCACGGGCCCTCAACCTCACGCTTCCCCCTCTCTCCTGCGTCTTCCTCGAGCCCTCGTGACACCTGTCGATGGACGGGCCCTCGGGGCGGTCCACCTCGAGGGCGGCCGGTGGCGGTTCATTGTTTGGGCTCCGTCCAGCCCGAGCGTCGGGCTCGTGCTCCACGGCGGGGGTGACGCCGAAGAAGTGGTGGGGATGGCGCGCGAGCATCACGGATATCACACGGCCATGGTGGACGGCCTTACCCCAGGTACTCGGTATCGATTTCGGCTGGAGGGGATCGGCGAGTTCCCCGACCCCGCCTCCCGTTTCCAGCCGGAAGGAGTGCACGGGCCGTCGGCCCTGGTGGATCTCTCGGCGTGGGACTGGAACGATCACGGTTGGACGGGTCTGCCGTTGGAGGGACTCGTGATCTACGAGCTGCATGTGGGCACGTTCACTCCAGAGGGGACCTTCGACGCGGTGGTGCCTCAACTCGACGAGCTGCGGGACCTCGGAGTGACCGCGGTGGAGCTCATGCCGGTGGCCCAGTTCCCCGGCTGGCGAAACTGGGGATACGACGGCGTCTTCCCGTTCGCCGTGCAGGACTCGTACGGAGGACCGGACGGCCTTCGCCGTCTGGTCGAGGAGTGTCATGCCCGCGGCCTGGCCGTGGTCCTGGACGTCGTGTACAACCACGTGGGGCCCGAGGGCAATCACTTGGGGAAGTTCGGCCCCTACTTCACCGACCGCTTCCGCGCTCCATGGGGTCCCGCGATCAACTTCGACGGCCCAGGGAGCGACGAGGTTCGCCGGTACTTCGTGGAGAATGCCCTCCAGTGGCTGGAGGACTTCCACGTCGACGCCCTGCGGATCGACGCGATCCACGGGATCCTCGATACCTCCGCATGGCCTTTCCTCCTCGAACTGGCCCGGGCTGTGGACGCAGGGGCTGAGGGCTTGGGCCGTCGCTTGCACCTCATCGCCGAGAGCGACCTCGGGGACGTCCGGGTGATCCGGCCCCGTGAATTGGGGGGCTTCGGTTTCTCCGCGCAATGGACCGACGACTTCCACCATTCCCTGCACGCACTTCTGACGGGCGAGCGAACCGGCTACTACGCGGACTTCGGCTCGCTGGGCCACCTGGCCAAGGCCTATACGCAGGGGTTCGTCTACACCGGGCAGTACTCGCCGTCCAGGGACCGCCGCCACGGCAGCCCTACCGCGGGTATCCCGGCGAGACGTTTCCTCGTCTACGCACAGAACCACGACCAGGTGGGCAACCGCATGCTCGGCGAGCGTCTCTCCAGCCTGGTGAGCTTCGAGCGCCTCAAGCTGGCGGCCGGAGTCTTGCTCCTCTCGCCGTTCATCCCGCTGCTCTTCATGGGCGAGGAGTACGGGGAAGAGGCGCCGTTCCAGTACTTCGTGAGCCACTCCGATCCCGGGCTGGTGGAGGCCGTCCGCTCGGGTCGGAGGGAGGAGTTCGCCGCGTTTGGTTGGGAGGGGGACCCTCCCGACCCCCAGGACGAGCAGACCTTTCTCCGCTCAAAGCTCCACCATGCGCTCCGACACGAGGGTCATCACCACGAGTTGCGGGAGCTCTACCGCGAGCTCCTCTTGCTTCGTCGGGACCGGCCTTCACTGGCCACCCTGTCGAAGGCCGACGTGGCCGCGTGGCCGGACGAGCAAGCCGGCGTTCTCGTGGTCATGAGATGGAGCGAGGCGGAAGAGGCCCTTCTCCTCTTTCACTTCGACGACGAGGCCGCCGAAGTGGACGTACCCTTCACCGGGGCTCCGTGGCGCCGTGTGTTGGACTCGGCCGATCCGCTGTGGGGCGGACCTGGGACCCTATCGCCGGAGGAGGTCGAGGTCGACAAGGACGGGCTGGTGACCCTGCAGCCCAACAGTTTCGCAGTCTACGCGCGGATGGGGCGATGAAGATGCGCGTCTGGCCTGGGAATCCCCATCCGCTGGGAGCCACGTGGGACGGTGAGGGGGTCAACTTCTCCATCTTCTCCGAGCACGGCGAGGCGGTCGAGCTGTGCCTGTTCGACCACACGGAGGCCGAAGAGGAATCCGAACGGATCGAGCTCCCGGACCGCACTGACTTGATCTGGCACTGCTACCTGCCAGACATTCGGCCGGGCCAGCTGTACGGCTACCGCGTCCACGGGCCGTACGCACCGGAGAAGGGCCACCGGTTCAACCCCCACAAGTTGCTCATCGATCCCTACGGCAAGGCCATCAGCGGGACCATCAGATGGAGTGACGCCCTGTACGGCTACCCAATCGGCGATACGGAAGAGGATCTGGTGATCGACGCCAGGAACAGCGCCGGCGGGATGCCCAAATGCGTGGTCGTCGACCAGGCCTTCGCCTGGAGCGATGACCGGCCTCGACGAACGCCGTGGAACCGCACGATCATCTACGAGGCCCACGTCCGCGGAATGACCATGCGTCACCCCGGGATCCCGGAGGAGATCAGGGGCACGTACCTCGCCCTCGCCTACGACCCCATCATCGATCACCTCCTCTCGCTGGGGATCACGGCCATCGAGCTGATGCCCGTGCATCAGTTCGTCGCCGACCGCCGTCTGGTCGAGAAGGGCCTCACCAACTACTGGGGGTACAACTCGCTCAACTTCTTCTCCCCTCACGTTGGGTACGCGACCGGCGGGATCGGCCAGCAGGTGACCGAGTTCAAGTCGATGGTCAAGGCCCTGCACTCCGCCGGGATCGAAGTCATCCTGGACGTGGTCTACAACCACACCGGTGAGGGCAACCATGTGGGACCGACCCTCTCGCTGCGCGGCGTGGACAACTCCTCCTACTACCGACTGGACCCCGCGAACCCTCGTTACTACATGGACTTCACGGGGACGGGCAACAGCCTGAACATGGTCCACCCCAGGACCATGCAGCTGATCATGGACAGCCTCAGGTATTGGGTCATCGAGATGCACGTGGATGGGTTCAGGTTCGACCTCGCCTCCACGCTGGCCAGGGAGCTGTATGACGTGAACCGCCTGGGTGCGTTCTTCGACATCATCCAGCAGGATCCCGTCCTCTCCCAGGTGAAGCTGATCGCCGAGCCGTGGGACGTCGGTCCCGGCGGGTACCAGGTGGGGAACTTCCCGGTCGGATGGGCCGAGTGGAACGACAAGTATCGCGACTGCGTCCGACGTTTCTGGCGAGGAGATCCCGGCCAGGTGCCGGAGCTGGCCTTCCGGCTCTCCGGATCGAGCGACCTGTACCAGGCGAGCGGCCGGCGCACGTACGGCAGCATCAACTTCGTCACGTGCCACGACGGGTTCACGCTGCACGACCTGGTGAGCTACGAGCGAAAGCACAACGACGCGAACTGCGAGGACAACCGCGACGGCAGCGACGCCAACTACAGTCGGAACTGGGGCGCGGAGGGCCCAGCGGATTCTCCGCGAATCAAGCGAACCCGCGAACGTATCAAGCGCAACTTCATGGCGACGCTGCTCTGCTCTCAAGGAGTGCCCATGATCCTGGCGGGCGACGAGCTGGGCCGGACCCAGAAGGGCAACAACAACGCGTACTGCCAGGACAACGAGATCAGCTGGATCGACTGGAACCTTCCCGGCCGGGCCCGCCGACTCCTCGAATTCACCCGGCAGGTACTGGCCATCCGTCGGAACAACCCGGTCCTGCGGCGACGCAGCTTTTTCACCGGCCGGGCCATCTCCCGCGAGGGCGTCAAGGACCTGGCCTGGCTCCGACCGGACGGCCAGGAGATGGGCGAGGAGGACTGGGCCGAAGGAGACAGCCACGTCCTGGGCATGCTGATCCACGGCCAGGCGACTGACGAAGTGGACGAGCGAGGGCGCCCGATCTTGGGTGACACCCTATTCCTTCTGCTCAACGGTGGACACCGGTCCCGGCTGTTCGCGCTCCCGGCGATGGAGGGGCCCGGAGTCTGGCAGGAGGTCCTGAACACCGCTCGGCCGGAGACCGGGCCGAGGGTCGTCCGGACCCAGGCTGTGAACCTGGTGGCCCACTCATCCTTCCTCCTGCGGTTCGGCGAGGATCTGCGGCCGCCTCCGTGAGGGTCCCGAGCTCCACGTATCGTCTCCAGTTCGGCCCCGAGTTCGGCTTCGAGGACGCCAGTCGGCTCGTGCCGTACCTCGCCGCCCTGGGGATCGGCGATCTCTATGCTTCGCCGCTCCTGGCCTCGCGATCGGGTAGCCAGCATGGGTACGACGTGACCGACCCCACCAGGCTGAATCCGGAGCTCGGGCCGCCCGAGGCGATCGAGGCCATGGTCGAGGAGCTTCGACGGCACGGCATGGGACTCCTCCTCGACATCGTGCCGAACCACATGGCCATGAGCAGCGAGAACCCGTGGTGGATGGACGTCTTGGAGAACGGCCAGGCCTCCCCGTACGCCTCGTACTTCGACATCGATTGGAGTGCCCCCGCGCTCGAGGGCAAGGTCCTCGTTCCCGTGCTCGGGGCGCCATACGGAGAGACTTTGGAGAAGGGTGAACTCTCCCTGGCCATGGAGCAAGACGGGATCTTCGTTCGCTACCGGGACCACCGGTTCCCGTTGGATCCTCGCTCCTACCGGCGCCTCCTGGAGCACCGGCTGGACCGGCTAGAGGAGGAGCTGGGGCCGAATCAGCAGGCCCTTCGGGCCGTACGCCGGCTCCTCGTCCGGCTCCGTAAGATGCCACCGCGTTCGGAGCCGGACCCCGAGGGCCGGCGGCGGAGGATCCGGGAGGGCCTCGCCGTGAAGCGGCGGCTGGCAGCATTGGTCGAGAGCCGCCCCGAGCTCCGAGCATTCCTCGAGGGCAACGTGGCGGAGTGGGGAGGAGGGCCCGTCAGCGAGCGACGGGTCGAGCTCCTCGATCAGCTGATCGGCGAGCAGGCGTATCTGCTCTCGTACTGGCGGGTCGCGCCCGAGGAGATCGACTACCGGCGTTTCTTCGACATCGCCGACCTGGTGGCCCTGCGCCAGCAGGGGCCAGAGGTGTTCGAGGCGACCCATGCCTTCGTCCTGGAACTGGTGCGCTCGGGAAAGGTGACCGGGCTCCGGATCGACCACGTCGACGGGCTGCATGATCCCGAGAGCTACCTCCGGCGACTCCGGGAGCACGTGGGCGGGCGGTGCTACGTGGTCGTGGAGAAGATCCTGGCCGAGGGCGAAGGCCTGCCCGAGGTGTGGCCCGTCGCGGGCACGACCGGCTACGACTTCCTCAACGTCGTCACCGGGCTGTTCGTCGAGCCCGAAGGCGCAGCAGCCCTGGCGCGAGCGTGGGCGAGGTTCACGGGGGACGACCGGCCATTTGCGGAGCTGGCCCGTGAGGCGAAGCGGCAGGCGATGGGTGAGCTCTTCGGAAGCGAGGTCCAGGCCCTCGCCGCGCGGCTTCAGCGGTTGGCCCGGCAGGACCGACGAGGCCGTGACCTGACCAGAAGCGAGTTGACCCGCGCCCTGGTGGAAGTGACGGCCCGGCTGCCCGTGTATCGGACGTACGTGCGGGATCGGAACGTACGGGCGGCCGATCGCTCCCGTATGGTCGACGCGGTTCGTCGGGCCGAGGGCGAGCTTCCCGTGGAAGCCGCAACCGCCTTGGACTTCCTCCGCCGCGTGCTTCTCCTCGAGCTTCCCCGTCGATCACCACGAGAACGGCTGCAGTCGTGGCTGGGCTTCGTGATGCGCTGGCAGCAGCTCACCGGGGCGGTCATGGCCAAGGGGCACGAAGACACCGCCATGTACGTGTACAACCCGCTGGCCTCGAGGAACGACGTGGGCGGAGACCCCGGGCGAGCGCCGGCCTCGCCGGCCGAGTTCCATCGAGCAAATCGCTCCCGACTGCGGGCGTGGCCGCACGCCCTGTCGCCCATGTCCACCCACGACACCAAGCGAAGCGAGGACGTCCGGGCCAGGATCGACGTGCTCTCGGAGATGGCCGACGAGTGGGCCGAGCGACAGATCAGGTGGACCCGGTGGAACCACTCCAAGAAGCGGGAGGTTGCCGGGCATCTCGCGCCCGACCCCACCGACGAGCTCCTGCTGTACCAGACCCTGGTCGGGGTGTGGCCGGTTACGAAGAGGGAAGAACGGGGGCTGACCGCTCGCCTCCAGGAGTACATGCTGAAGGCCGTTCGGGAGGCGAAGTCCCACACGAGCTGGGTCGACCCGAACCCCGAGTACGAAGGTGCCGTGGCGAGCTTCGTCCATGCCGTGATGGCTCCCTCCAACCGGCGGTTCCGGAAGGAACTGGTGGACGTCGTTCGAAGGGTTGCATTCCACGGTTCCATCAACAGCCTGTCACAGGTCCTGCTCAAGGTGGCCTCGCCGGGAGTGCCCGACCTCTATCAGGGGACGGAGACGTGGAGCCTCAGGCTCGTGGATCCGGACAACCGGCAGCCCCCGGATTTTCCCCGCCTGGCCAGGGAGCTCGATGCTCTGGGACGCTCCGGCACACCCGCCGAGTTCCTCCGTACGTGGCAGGACGGCCGGGTGAAGTTGCTGGTGACCAGCCGAGCACTGACCCATCGTCGGACGAATCAGGAGCTGTTCGACGCGGGCACGTACCGAGCCCTGTCCGGATCCGGCCGGTGGAGCCAACACGTGGTGGCGTTCTCCAGGCAACGGCGCCGAAGCTGGGCCGTGGCAGCCGTGCCTCGATTCACGCTGCGGCTGGCCGGGCCGGAGACCCTGCCGGTCGGAGCCGGCGCATGGGGCACGGGCGCGATCGCTCTTCCGGCGCGAGCCCCTCAGCGTTGGGTCAACGTGCTGACGGGGGAACGCCTCCGGGCACGGGCACGACGGGGCTCACGCGTGCTCGTGCTGGCAGAGGTCTTCGCCACGTTCCCTGTCGCCTTGCTCTCGGCTGAGCGATAGAAGGGGTCGCCCGGCCGCCCGTGCTAGCGGGAGCTGCCCGGGCGACCGACCAGTTCCTTGTCGCCGAGCATGACGTTCAGGCTCCCGGTCCGATATCCCTCCGGGTCGACCGCGACGTCGTTCCAACCCAGGCGCCGAAGCTCGGCCAGGAGGTTCCCGAGCCCGGGGTGTGACTTGAGTCGGGCGATGTCCTCGGTCGCCACCTCGATGCTCGCCGTCTCGCCGAAATGCCTGACCCGAACCACGCCGAAACCGAGGGATCGGACGGCCCGCTCGGCTTGGTCGATCCGGGCGAGCAGGTTCGGAGTGATCCGGATCCCGTATGCCACGCGCGAGGATAGGCACGCCAGGGCGGGCTTGTCCGCGACCGCCAGGCCCAGCCGGCGGGCTGTGGCGCGTACCGACGACTTGCCGACGCCGGCCTCGAGCAGGGGGTTCCGAACGCCTCGCTGCCTGGCGGCCTCGAGCCCGGGGCGGAAATCGTTCGCGTCGTCGGCATTCGCCCCTGCAAGCAGGACGGCTCCGTCCGTCGCGAGTTCCACTAGCAGCTTGCCCAGGGTGGCGTACAGCTCCATCTTGCAGTGGAAGCACCGCATGGCGTCGTTCCGCACGTAGGCGTCTCGCTCCACCTCGTGGGTCTGGACGGTCCAATGCTCCACTCCCAGCGACGCGGCGACCTCCCGGGCGGCTTCCAGCTCCCCCGTCGGATAACTCGGCGAGACCGCGGTCACGGCGGTGACGACGCCAGGGCCCAGGGCCCGGGCGGCCAGTGCCGCGACCACCGTGGAGTCGACGCCGCCGGAGAAGGCAACCACGGCCCGGCCGGCCCCATACGAGTCGATGGTGCGCTCGAGCATCGCGATCACCTGGCTTACGTTTGGCGCCGTTGCTCCTTCGTCGGCGGCACTGCCCATGAACCCCGCCCCCACTGGCTCAGCCCTCCATGGACGCCAGCCGAAGGCTCCTTGCCGCCGCGGACGCCTCCTCGTACACCATCCTGACGGGAAGCCCGCGCCGCCGGGCGACCTCGGCGACGTCGTCGTGCTCCGGAGTGGCACTCATGACTCTCCCCCCGAGGACACCAACCTTTACCCGGACGGAGTCCTCCCCGATGGGAACCGTCACCGAGCGCCGCTCAAGCTCGGCCCGCCGCACTGGAGAGGTGCGCACGCCGAACGTCGAGGTTGTCTCGAAGAACGCCCTGCGCAATCGGGCTGCGACCGCCGGTTCGCACAGGGCCGAGAGGACCATGCCGGGCCGCCCCTTCTTCATGATGACCGGTGTTGTCCACACATCGAGGGCGCCGGCCGCCAGAAGAGCGCTGGCAGCGTCGGCCACGAGCTCGGGGGTCAGGTCATCGAGGTTCACCTCCATGACGAGCAGGTCGCGTTCGACGGGCCCGCCGTCCTCGAAGGGCTCGAGGGTCTTCTCTCCGAGGATGACCCTGACCACATTGGGATACCCATGGGGGTCGTCGCTGCCGGCGCCGTAGCCGATCGCCACGATCCGCATCTGGGGAAAAGCTTCGACCGGGGTCCCCAGCGCCGCAAGGATCGCCGCTCCGGTGGGCGTCACGGTTTCTCCCACTCCCGCGCCGCGGACCGGAAAGCCCTTGAGCAGCTCCAGAGTGACCGTGGCGGGAAGAGGCACCGGTCGGTGAGCGTGGCTGCCCTCGGTCGTTCCCGCTCCAAGGGGGATCGATGAGACCAGGATCCGGTCGACCCCGAGCGACTCCAGGGCACCCACGACACCCACCAGATCGAGGAGCGTGTCGTCGTCGCCGAGCTCGTGCACGAGGAGCTCGGCAGGATCGATCCCGTGCGCGTGGGCCTCAGCGGCCCCCAGGAGGTCCAGGACCAGGCGAGCCCTGGAGGCGACGCCCTCGGACAACGGGGCGGACTCGACCGCCTCGACCAGTTCGCGGAACGGCCGCGGCCTGAGGGAACCGGTCTGGGTCGCGGCATATCCTGCACGGATGCGCAGAAGCCTGGCCCGAAGTCCGGCCCGCCTCACCACTTCGGTGTCGAAGTCGAACCTGCCCGGAAGCACGGCGTTCACCGCCGACCGAACCTGTCCAAGTGCGGCCCCGGCATCGAGCAGGGCAGCCAGCAGCATGTCGCCGGCTGCGCCCCCGACCACATCCACGTAGAGCAGCTGGCTCATGGCGGGCGTGCGGTCCGGCGGGCGATCAGGGCTGCCGAGTAGCCCGCTCCCACCCCGTCGTCGATGTCCACGCAGACCACGCCGGGGGTGCACGAACTGAGCATCGCCAGGAGCGCGGCCAGACCGCCAAAGCTCGCTCCGTAGCCGACGCTGGTAGGACACGCGATCACCGGGCAGGCCGCCATCCCTCCGACCACGCTGGCAAGGGCGCCCTCCATGCCCGCCACAACGATGACCACGTCCGCGGCCGCGAGCTCGTTGCGGATCGCGGCCACCCGGTGCAGGCCGGCCACCCCGATGTCGCCGATGAGTTCCACCCCAGCCCCCAGGATCGACGCGGTGAGCCCCGCTTCTTCCGCAACCGGCAGGTCCGAGGTCCCCGCCGTCACCACGAGCACGCGCCCGATGGGAGGTGGCACGTTCCTGAGGATGGCGATGGCTCGGGACCTCGGGCGGAAATCGGTCGGATACCCGGCCTGCTCGGCCAGTGCCAGGACCGCCTCCATCTGCTCGTCATCCGCCCGGCTCACCAGGATCGGGCCGCTGTTTCCGTCGAGCAGCTGCCGCACGATCCCGGCCACCTGGTCGGAGGACTTGCCGGAGGCATAGACGACCTCACAGGACCCCTGGCGCAGCTCCCGATGGTGATCGACCTTGGCGAACCCTAGGTCGGCGAACGGGAGGTCCCGGAGCTGTTCGACGGCTTCCTCGGCCGTAAGGTCGCCGGCCGCGACCCGCGCCAAGAGCTCGACGATCCGGCCCTCGAACGGAGACGTCCTTCCATCCGAGCGTTTCCTGCCGGGATGGGCTGGTTCCCCCGGTGGCTCGTGGCCGGTCCTGATCACGGGGGCCACGATAGCCCAACCGGCTGGTCAGGGACGATGAGGCTCGAAGCCCACAACCTCGTACGCGAAGGTCCCGCCCGGCGCGTCGTAGGACACCCGGTCCCCCACCCGCTTGCCGAGGAGCGCGGACCCCAGTGGAGAGTCCGATGTCACCGTCCGCACGCCGGGCGCCCGCTCCTCGCGGGACAGGGCCACCAGGTAGGTCTCGACTTCCTCATCGGCCCCGTCGTCGAGTGGCCGGAGCTGCACCAAGGTACCCGGGCCGACCTCGTCCGTCTCGCCCACTTCGAGGATCTCCGGGTCTTTCAGCATGTGTTCGAGCTCCCGGATCCTCGCCTCCATGAGCCCCTGTTCGTTCTTGGCAGCGTCGTATTCTGCGTTCTCCCTGATGTCCCCCAGCTCGCGGGCATGCAGGAGCCGGTCTCCCATCTGCTTCCGACCCTCGCCCTTGAGATGCTCCAGTTCCTTGCGCATCCGGACGTAGGCATCCAGCGTCAAGCGGGCGGTCGGCTCCTGCCCCGGCTTGCGCGGCGGACGCTCTGGCGGAAGGAATGCCTCGTCTCCCATGCCCGGCAATCTATCAACCTCCCCCCGCGGAAGGCACACGGCCTGGGCGAACCGCCGGTAACACGGCCGCGTTCCGCATGTGAGAATGCGGGCCGTAGCCTCACAGATGGAACCAGCAAGAGAAGAAGAGGCACACGATGAGCACTCGCATCTACACCCTGCCGGTGGATCAGACGCGATGGCTGGTCGGTGAGGAATCGACCACCATCTTCAACTGGGAGTACGACGACACTCGGGACCGTCTGCTCTCGCTGTACGAGAAGGGGAAGGAGAAGCAGTGGAACACGAACACCCGGTTGGACTGGTCCATCGAGGTCGATCCCCGCTCCTCAGCAAACTTCCCCGACTACTACGTGCCGATCTACGGCTCGGACATGTGGGATCGGATGGATGAGAAGGCCAGGGCGGATTTCCGCCAGCACATGGCGGCGTGGATGAACTCGCAGTTCCTCCACGGTGAGCAGGGCGCGTTGATCTGCGCGGCGAAGATCGTCCAGACCGTCCCCCAGGTCGACTCGAAGTTCTACGCGGCAACCCAGGTGATGGACGAGGCCCGCCACATGGAGACCTACTCGAGATACCTGCGGGAGAAGATCGGGATGGCGTACCCGATCAACCAGCACCTCCGGTCGCTGCTGAAGGATGTGGTGAGCGATTCCCGGTGGGACATGACGAACCTGGGCATGCAGGTGCTGATCGAAGGTCTGGCCCTGGCCGCGTTCTCCATGATCCGGGACTACTCGGGGGAGCCACTGGCGAAGGCCCTCAACACCTATGTCATGCAGGACGAGGCCCGGCACGTCGCGTTCGGTCGGCTGGCTCTCCGCGAGTTCTATCCGCAGCTCACCGAGGCCGAACGCGCCGAGCGAGAGGAGTTCGTGGTCTACGCCTGTTACTTGATGCGGAACCGGTTCCTGGCCGAGGAGGTGTGGGAGAACGTCGGCCTGGACCGCGAGGAATGCATCAGGTACGTGGAGGCTTCCGAGATGATGCAGAACTTCCGGAAGATGCTGTTCTCACGCATCGTCCC
>WNFV01000777.1_pt1 | contig 43507 bp, 54 predicted proteins | sample 5400101 | NCBI WGS metagenome assembly WNFV01 (sample SAMN13153361, study PRJNA577476) | soil metagenome | isolation source: 115 cm soil or saprolite under grassland replicate 1 | place: USA:California | collected 2016-06-15 | reverse complement strand
CAAGCCGGCTGCACGGCCGTGAAGGTCGAGGGAGGCCGGCGCGTGCTCGCCGCCGTCGAAGCGATCCTCGCCGCCGACATTCCGGTGATGGGACACGTCGGCCTGACTCCTCAGTCCTATCGGAAGTTCGGAGGCTTCAAGGTCCAGGGACGGGAAGGCGCCGCGGCCCGCGAGATCCTGAAAGACGCCGCCGCTCTCTCCGAAGCCGGATGCTTCGCGATCGTTCTCGAGTGCGTTCCGGAAGATCTCGCGTCGGAAATCACGCGGGCGATTCCCGTCCCCACGATCGGAATCGGCGCAGGCTCCTCCTGTGACGGGCAGGTCCTGGTCTTTCACGACGTGATGGGCCTTTCGTCCGGAGTCGCGCCGCGCTTCGTGCGCCGCTACGCGAATCTCGCCCCCATCATCCAGGAGGCGGCGCGTGCCTTCACCCGGGACGTCAAGAGCCGCTCCTTCCCGGGCAAGGAGGAGTCGTATTCCGGAGCCAAGCTCTCGGCTGTCAGCTTTCAGCTGTCAGCCGGAGGGACGAGAGCGCGCCGGCCATGAACCAGGCTGAGAGCTGATAGCTGACAGCTGACAGCTTGCCGGATGAACGCGGTTCAGGATCTTCCGGCCCTGCGGCAACTCGTCAAGGAGGCCCGCCGGGAAGGCAAATCCATCGGTTTCGTCGCCACGATGGGTGCTCTCCACGAAGGCCATCTCTCACTCGTGCGTCAGGCGCGAAAGACTTGCGGATACACGGTCGTTTCGATTTTCGTCAATCCGCTCCAGTTCGCGCCGGGAGAGGATTTCGACCGCTATCCCAGGCGCGGCAACGAGGACGCCGCCCTGCTCGAGAAGGAGGGCGTGGATCTGCTCTACCTGCCCGACGCGCGCGTGTCTTATCCGCCGGACTTCTCCACGTCGGTCGAGGTCGCCCGCGTCAGCGAGGGCGGGGAGGGCGCCGTCCGGCCAGGCCACTTTCGAGGAGTGGCCACCGTCGTCGCCAAGCTCTTCCTCCAGGTTCAACCCGACTTCGCTTTTCTTGGACGAAAAGACCTGCAGCAGGTCGCCGTAATCCGGCGGATGGCGCGCGATCTGGATTTCCCGATCTCGATCGAAGTCGGCGACACCGTCAGAGAGCCGGATGGCCTCGCCCGCTCTTCGCGAAACGCGTATCTCACCCCCGACGAACGGCAGCTCGCCGCCGGTTTCCCGGCCGCTCTGTTCGAGGCGCGGGACCGAGTCGCGGCGGGAGAGCGCGACGTCGAGCAGCTCGAGCAGGATAGCCGCCGCGATCTCGAGGCCGCCGGACTCGAGGTGGACTATGTCGAGGTCGTCTCGCCCGACACGATGAGCCGCCCGGCCCGGATCGAGCCTGGATCGGTGCTCTGCGCCGCCGTCCGCGCGGGGAAGACGCGCCTGATCGACAACGTTACCCTGCTGGAAGAGTGAGAGAATCCGGGGGGAATCGGGTGATCGGGTGATCGGAGATCATCCGATGGACCCATGGACGGATGAACCGACTGCATGAACCACCGGAGACTTCATGAGCACCACAACTGAGAGCATCGAATCACTTTCCTCGACCACGGCCGATCCCTTTCTCTTCGGCGAACGGACGTTCACGTCGCGTCTCATCGTCGGCACCGGAAAGTACTCCTCATTCGCGCTCATGAAGGAGGCGCTCGAGGCCTCGGCGTCGCAGATCGTGACGGTCGCCGTGCGCCGCATCAACCTGACCGACCGGACCAAGGAGTCGCTGCTCGACTTCATCCCCGCCGGGATGACGCTTTTGCCCAACACGGCCGGCTGTTACACGGCCGAGGACGCGGTTCGCGCGGCGCGGTTGGGGCGCGAGGTCGGCCTCTCCCACTGGGTCAAGCTCGAAGTCCTGGGCGACGAGCAGACGCTGTGGCCCGACAACGAGCAACTCCTGGCCGCGACGAAGACCCTCGTCAAGGAAGGGTTCGTCGTCTTCCCCTACACCTCCGACGACCCGATCGTGGCCAGGAAGCTCGAGGACGCGGGAGCGGCGGCCGTCATGCCGCTCGGCGCGCCGATCGGGTCCGGCCTGGGGATCCAGAATCCCAACAACATCTCGATCATCCTGGAGCGCGCGAAGGTCCCGGTCATCGTGGACGCGGGTGTCGGCACGGCCTCCGACGCGTGCGTCGCGATGGAGCTGGGCGCCGCGGGTGTCCTGATGAACACGGGCATCGCGGGAGCGAGGGATCCGGTCCGGATGGCCGGCGCGATGCGAGATGCCGTGCGCGCCGGGCGGGCGGCCTATCTCTCCGGACGAATCCCGAGGAAACGCTACGCGACGGCGTCTTCCCCGCTGGAAGGCCGGATCGGCAGTTAAGCCGCGCCTTTTCATCGAATTAAGCTGTCTCGGCGAGGACGTCGTCGAGCACTCGACCTTCATTGCACGGTTTGGGTCGCGCACCCGTCAAAAAACATCTTGCAACCGCAAAGACCAGCGTGTTACGGTGCCGCAGCTTTTACGAAGACCCCGCAAGTGACTGCCGCCTTTATGTTTTTCCTTCCTCGATCCGTACGGTTCCGCGGGGAGACGTGCGCGTGCTCGAAAGGGGGTCGGTCCTAGAGAACTTCCTTTCGGCGCCGCCGCGATCGGCGGAGCCTGATTCTTCAGATTCGAGTTTCGGAAACTTTTTTGACCGGGAGAAATCCCGGAGGGGAAAACCCAGGAGATCGGTAACTTCCATGATGCAGCAATATACGGACAAGAACCTCACCTGCGTGGACTGTAGCGGCACGTTCCTTTTTTCGGCCGACGACCAGGAGTTCTACGCCCGCAAGGGATTCACCAACGAGCCCAAGCGTTGCAAGCCCTGTCGCGACAAGCGCAAGGCCTCCTCGGGAGAGGGACGCGAACGGACGTTCTACGATGTGACCTGCGACGGCTGCGGCAAGCAGACGCAGGTCCCTTTCAACCCGACCAACGGCAAGCCGGTCTACTGCCGCGAGTGCTACTCGGCGCGCCGCGCGCAACAGGCCTACTGAAGTCTTTTTCCGCATCCCGAAGCCCCGGCTGTGCCGGGGCTTTTTTTTGCTATCGTCCGCGAGGAGATACTCCTTGAGCTCTTCCTCCACGACAACGATTCGCCGCGGGCTCGCGCTCGAGGAATCGATCGGAGACACGCCGCTGGTCGAGCTCCCGCGTTTCTCCGGCGGCGCCGGGCGGATCTTCGCCAAGCTCGAGTGGTTCAACCCGGGCGGGAGCCTGAAAGACCGGATCGGCCGATCCATGATTGCCGACGCCGAGAGCCGGGGGTTGCTGTCGCGCGGCGGCACGATCGTCGAGCCGACCTCGGGCAACACGGGCGTCGCGCTCGCCATGCTCGCGGCGATCAAGGGTTACCGGTGCGTCATCGTGATGCCGGAGGGGTATGGCCACGTCAAGGCGAAGCTCATGGAAGCGTTCGGCGCTTCCGTCGTCCGGACACCCGCCACGGCGCTCATGAGCGGGGCCATCGAGCGTGCCCGTCAGATCACCGAGGAAACGCCGGGCGCGTACATGCCGAACCAGTTCTCCAATCCCGTCAACCCGCGCACGCATTACGAAACGACGGGTCCCGAGATCGCCCGGGAGCTCGGCGACTCGATCGACGCCTTCGTCGCCGGCGTCGGCACGACGGGAACGTTCACCGGCGTCGCGCGTTACCTGCGCGAGCGCAACCCCGGACTTCTCCGTGTCGCGGCCGAGCCGCAGGGCTCGATCCTGGGAGGCGGCCCAAAGGGACCCCACGCCGTCGAGGGAATCGGCCTCTCTTTCTTTCCGGAGATCCTCGATCGAGCGATCATCGACGAAGTCGCCACGGTGAGCGACGCCGAAGCCTTCGAGACCTGCCGGCGACTCGCGCGGGAAGAGGGGCTCCTGGCCGGGGGCTCTTCCGGGGTCGCGGCAGCCGCCGCCCTGCGGATCGCCCGACGCCTCGGCAGAGAGAAGACGGTGGTCACGATCTTTCCCGACGCAGCGGAGCGGTATCCCGGCCAGGGGATCTTCGGAGAATCGGTGATCGGGTGATCGGACGATCTGAGAAAGTCCCAATCCCTCGATGACCCGATCGCAGATCACCCGATAGGAGTCTTATGGGTTTCTCGACTGACTGCATCCACGCGGGAAACGCTCCGGACCCCCTGACCGGAGCCGTCTCGGTGCCGATCTACCAGACCTCGACGTACGTGCAGGAGGCCCTGGGCAAGCACAAGGGCTACGAGTACGCGCGCACGCAGAACCCGACCCGCGCGGCGCTCGAAGAGAACCTCGCGGTCCTGGAAGGGGGCACCGGCGCGCGGGCCTTCGCGTCCGGCATGGCCGCCATCACGGCCGTTTCGACGTTCGTCAAGGCGGGCGAGCACGTCGTCTGTTCCAACATGACCTACGGCGGAACCCACCGCTACTACACGAAGATCCAGGCCCGCTACGGCGTCGAGTTCTCCTTCGTGGACACCTCCGACGCGGACGAGGTCCGCAGGGCGTTCCAACCCAACACGCGCCTCCTGCACCTGGAGACTCCGACGAATCCGACGATGGCGATCTGCGACATCGCGCTGCTGTCGAAGATCGCTCACGAGGGGGGCGCGCTCGTCGTCGTGGACAACACGTTCGCGTCTCCGTACCTCCAGAAGCCGCTCGCTCTGGGAGCGGACCTCGTTGTCCACTCGACGACGAAGTTCCTCAACGGCCACTCCGACTCGGTCGGCGGCATCGCCGTCGCGGCAAACCCCGAGCACGTCGAGTGGCTGGGCTTCGTTCAGAACGGCTCGGGAGCGATCCTCTCGCCTCTCGACTCCTGGCTCGTGCTGCGGGGCATCAAGACTCTCGCCGTCCGCATGGAGCGGCACGAGCAGAACGGCCGCGAGATCGCGCGGTTCCTGGCCTCGCACGCAAGGGTCGGGAAGGTCTACTACCCGGGCCTTCCCGATCACCCGCAGCACGCCCTCGCGAAGGAACAGATGCGCGGTTTCGGTGCCATGATCTCCTTCGAGCTCGGCTCCTACGACGCCGCGAGCCGTTTCCTCGCCGCGGTGCGGCTCTGCTCCCTGGGCGAGAGCCTCGGCGGGGTCGAGACGCTGATCTCGCACCCCGCGACGATGACGCACGCCTCGATCCCGGAAGCGGACCGCAACCGCCTGGGTGTCACCGCCGGGCTCGTGCGGATCTCCGTTGGCATCGAGGACGTCGCCGACCTGATCGCCGATCTCGAGCAGGCGCTGGACGCGATCTGAGTTGAGGGTTCGCGAACCTGTCATCCCGAGCCCTTCGCCCTGTTCTGTCATCCTGAGCGAAGCGAAGGATCTGCTCCCGTCGCTTCGATGAAACGTTCCCGCTCAGGACTGGCTCCGCGAAGGATCTGCCCTGGTCAGGATCAGCCGATTCGACCGGAGCAGATTCTTCGTCGCTTCGCTCCTCAGAATGACAAGAAGGCTGCGGCCGGTCAGAATCTTCGCAATGACATGAAAAGTTGAGGGACGCTAGAATCTTCCGTGTCCCGTCTTTCGCCTCGGGTTTCCCGTCTCCCGGCTTTGCTCCTCGTCTTTTCGGCGGCGGCGGCCGACCAGTACCAGGACACCCGTGAGGCGCTCGTCGAGCGGATCAATATGGTTCGCGCGGCGGCCGGCGTCAAGCCGGTGAAGCTCTCGGCGCTGCTCTCCTCCGTCGCGCAGGCGCGAGCCAACGAGGACTCTGCCGGGCGCGCAGGCAAGGAGCACGGCGCGGCGCAAGAGGACATGCACCGAGCGGCGAAGGCAGGCTACGAGGCGCGTTTCATCTCGGAGGTGGAGGCGCAGGCGGACGGCGACGTCGAAGCGGTGGTCGCCGCGTGGCAGGAAGAAGGAGGCGCGACCGCCCGCGAGCTCGTCGGCGCCGACTACCGGGAGGTCGGTCTGGGCGTCGCGCGGCGCGATGACGTGCCGCTCTACGTCTTTCTCCTGGCGCTCTCCTGGGACGATTTTTTCCGCGAGAAGACCGGCGCCCTTTCGAGTCTCGAGAACATGCGCCGCGAGATGCTGGAGCGAGTCAACAGCGAGCGCGCTGCCCGACACCTTCCGCCACTGCGCCGCCACGCTCTCCTGGATGAGGCGGCCCAGGGCCATGCCAGCGACATGCTCGCACGCCGCTACTACGGCCATGACACGCCCGAAGGCAGAACGGTCATGGACCGGGTTCAGGCCAGGGGTTATCGGGCCATGTACGCGGGCGAGAACATCGCGCGCGGCCTGTACTCGGTCCAGGAGGTCATGGACGGGTGGATGGGAAGCCCGGTCCACCAGGAACACCTGCTCTCCTCCGTGCTCGACCAGGTCGGCTTCGGCCTCGCCTTCGGGAAGATCCCGGGTGGCTACGAGATCATCTGGGTGCAGAACTTCGGCCGTCTGAAGCGAGTTGGTCCAAGGTCGAAGTTCTAGGATCCAGGTTCGCGCTGTGGTCTGTCATTCTGAGGAGCCCCTCCGCTTCGCATGTCACTGCTTAGAAAGTCCTGGACGAAGAGGCTTTTCTTGTCATTTTGAGGAGCGAAGCGACGAAGCCTGTCCTGAGCGGGAACGTTTCATCGAAGCGACGGGAGCAGATCCTTCGCTTCGCTCAGGATGACAGAACAGGGCGAAGGGCTCAGGATGACAGACCAAGGCGTGCAGGGCGTGGCGCGCGCCTACCGGGCGAAATCGAGGCCGGCGGCTTTTTCGGAGAGGGTGATCTCCTGCGGGAGGTGCCGGCCGCGCACCCAGACGATGCGCTGCGACGCGAGGTCTGCCTTCAGGCGTTCGACCGCCTTTTGGAGCCCCGCCTTGGACGAGACGTCTTCGACGGCGCCCCAGTTCTTCGCCAGAGGCTGTGCCGCCGGACTCTTCAAGGACCAGACGGCGAAGGGCACGCGGATCGTTTCGAGGTACTTGCGGACGGACGCGGGAGAGAGGCGGCTGCGGTCCGCCGTCTCGTCGCCCAGCACCAGGACGACCGCCCGGCGCGAACCCGAGGCCGTCGCCTCGAGACCCGCAACGGCCGCGGCATCGGCCAGGCGAACCTCCGCGGGATGCCGGTCCGGATGCTCGACTCTCGTCAGGAGCCAGGCGATCCCGCCGTCCGAGCCGGCAAAATCCCGCGATCGGTCGAAGAGCTGCGCGCCCGTCGAGCTGGCCCTGGGCCGCGGCATCGGCCAGATGAAGCGCAGGTGATCCTCCTTTTCCAGGGCCATCGCCTGGCGCGAGGCGTCGCGGTCGAACTGGGGCAGCCGCCGGCCGTCCGGCATCAGGGCGCTCGTCGTGCGCCCACCCGTGCCGAGGGACTTCAGCGCCTGGCCGACACTCGGCCCGCGCACGACACACACGACCGCGGGCCCCTGCTCGACGGCCATGACGGGGAGAGGGCGCCCCTCGCTCAGAAGGCCGCCCGCGAGTTCCCCGGCCTCCAGGAACTTCTCCGGCGACGCCGAGCGCACGGCGACGGCCGTCAGCTCGCTTCTCGCGACGACGCTCTCGAGACCGCCGAAGACGACGTCCGTTCTTGATCGCACGGCAGGCGAGAACTCCAGCTCGACCGACAGGACATGCCGGGCGTCCGCGTCGTAAGCCGGAAGCGCGACGCGGTTGGCTTCGTCCGCCGGCAGCGGCTTGCCGTCAAACGTCACCTCCACGCGCGCCGGCCGCGGGGCGATCAGGCTCTGCCCCGAAAACCGCGCCGCGACGGGCCGGCCCTTCGCGTCCCGCTCGAGCAGGACCTCTACCTCGGCTGGCGGGCGCGGCAGGTTGACGAGCTGCCGCTCGATGCCGATCTCCTTGCCCTCCGCGTCCAGGGCGCGGGCCACCAGCTCGTGCGGCGCCAGGTCCGGGCCGAAATCCACGGAGACCGTCCAGGGCGCCTTCTCGACGCGCCCGACGGCTTTCCCATCGAGCTCGAAGCGGACCGCTGTGACCGGCTTTTCGACGAGCACGGACACGGGCTGGACCCCGACGATCAAACCGAGAAAAAGAGACGCGAAGGCGATCATCGGGCAGAGTCGAGGTTTGGAAGTCGAGAGTCTCTAGCGGGAGGCGCGCTTGCGCGAAGGCGCCTTCTTTCCGCGGGGATGTTTCTTCGGGCGCTCGGTCGCCTTCGCGATCCAGGCGGCGAAAGCGGGCGAGGAGTCGTCCACGCGGTAGGCGAGCACTTCGGGAAGCTCGTACGTGTTCATCTTCTGGATCGTCTCGCGCACGTCTTCGAACTGCCTGGCGCGCGTCTTGATGAAGAGCAGGAATTCCCCGTCGTCGCAGACCCGTCCCTTCCAGCGGTAGATCGAGTGCACGTTGGGCATCAGGTTGACGCACGCCGCCTGGTGGTTGCGGACAAGCGCGTGGGCGATGTCGAGCGCCTGGTCCTCCGTCCCGACGGAGGTGACCACGACGAGGAGATCGTCCTTGCGCACGGCGCCATTCCATGCCTTGCCGTCTGCCGTGTCAAGCGAACCGGGCCGGCGCGTGAGGAATACCGCCCGGCCAAAACTGTTACCATCAGGCCTGATCTTTGAGTCAATCGAGCGAGGGCTCATCCCATGGGGGCGAAACGGCTTCGACGGGGACGAGCACGCGAAAGGTTGCATGCCGAGGTCTCACCCACCTCGTTAACAAGGTGAAAAATGATAGCTGCCAATAACAGCAATCTCGCTCTCGCTGCGTAATTAACGCGCAGTGACGGTGTCCGGGAAGCGCACCCGCCGCGCCCCGTACGCCGACGCCAAATGCGGGTGTAGGTGCCGCGGACCTCCGGACGCGGCAGCGAAATCCATTCGGGGATGCCTGACCGCTGTTTTGCCTCTTCTCGAGGCGGCCGGGCGAGAACCAAGAAGAGGCTGAGCATGGAGTAGCCTCTCCCGTGACGCTTCCGGACGCGGGTTCAACTCCCGCCGCCTCCACCATTTCTCACTTTTTCAAATTCCGCATCTCAGGCGCGCCTTCCTCGTGTACGCTTTCACTTTCCGACTCACCAGATGACGGCACCGCATCGGGCACGCCTCCGTCCGGCCGCCCGATCCCGCCGCGCGGCTCCCCTTTCCGCGGCGGCGGCCAGCTCCGGCCGGCGTTTTCCGCCGCGAATCCTTTCGCTTCTCGGCGACTCCAGGATGCTCGGCATCCGGGCCGGGACGGAACCCCACCGGTTCACCTTCATCTGGTTCGTGGTGGTCGGCGGACGCGTGTTCGTGCGCCCCTGGAACGATAAAAACAAAGGCTGGTACCGAGCCCTCCTGCGAGAGCCGCGCGGTGCGCTCCTGGCGCACGGCCGCGAAATCGCGGTGCTCGCCCGGAAGGCGCGAGGCGAGCGCCTTTTCGACGCGGTCGACGCCGCCTACGCCGAGAAGTACGACTCGAAAGCCTCGCTCAAATGGGTCCGGGGCTTCGCCCTGGCACGCCGCCGAAAGACGACCACCGAGCTGCTCCCCGCGCGAGCCGGGGGGACTTCTTCTTCCCACCGTCTTTGGGCCGGAGCTCATTCGTCTGTCGGCCGATGACACCCTGGGCTCATGATCGCTGAGTCCAATCCCCCGGATATCGAATAGGCGAACGGCATCCCACAGCTGACTGGTAGCACAATCTGATACCATGATACCGGAGGCGATTTATGGCTGAAGCTCATGCATTGACGGTCCGGCTTTCGGGACCCGTTTACAGAACCGCGAAACGATTGGCACGCGCCGAGGGAGTCAGCATCAACGCACTCGTCAGCGCCGCGGTTGCCGACAGGGCCCGCCGGGCTGCCGCCAAGCGCCTCTCCCGCGCTTACGCCCTTCTCGGTGAGGATCTGGCCGAGGCGAACGTCGAAGGCCTTCTCGAGGCTCAAGTCGAAGCGTTGCTGAATGCCTGAATTCCCTTCGCCCCGGCGAGGGGAGATCTGGTACGTAGACTTCAGCCCCGCGCGCGGCTCCGAGCAGGCCGGCAAACGGCCCGCTCTCGTGATTCAGAACGACGCCGGCAACACAAATCCCCGCTATCCGAACACCATCGTGCTGGCCATGAGCACGAGGGGCAAACGGGTGCCATTCCACGTAAGGATCGACCCTGCCAGGAGCAACGGTCTCCGAGAGACCACATTCGTGAAATGCGAGCAGATCCTCACCGTCTCAAAGGCCCGCCTCACAGGAAAGGGTCCGTCGGGACGGGTTTCCGCGGGCCAGTTTCGCCAGGTGGAGGTGGCGACGCTTCTCGCCATCGGGATTGGCCTGTGAGTCATCCCGCCGACCGATCAAGACAGCAGAACAATTGCTCAGACCGCCTTCCTGAAGATCTCGTATCGCTCGGCCGCGGAGGAGCATCGGGCCCATCCTTCTCTCGCTGGATGTCCTCCCGGATCTCGACGACCAGATCGGGGCGACACGAAGATATCGCCGCCGAGGAAGAGTTAGAATCATTCTCATGACGGGCGAAGCCGGGCTGGCAGCCTACAAGATCGTCCTGTACGCCCAGGAGGGTGGCGGATGGGTCGCGGAGATCCCAGCGATCGGCGGATGCTACGCACTCATGGACACTCGCGACGAGGCGCTCCAAGAACTCGAGAAGGTCTTCCGGATGATCCAGGAAGAATACGCGGAGAGCGGGAAACCGCTGCCGGTGGACCGGACCGAGCTCCTGGTGCATGCCTAGCGCGACGGCGCGCCAATTCCAAGCCGTCGCGGCCCGCCTCGGATTCCGCAAGACCCGAACCACGGGAAGTCACGAACGGTGGAACCATCCCGACGGTCGCGCTGTCACGATTCCAATCCATGAAGGACGTGAGATCGGGCCGCCGCTTTTCTTCAAGATCATCCGGCAACTCGGGATTACGTTCGATGAATTCGATAGGCTGAAGTGAGCTGCCTTCCTCCCGCGTCCCGGTGACCGGATCCGTCCCGCGCGATACGCCGCTCAGCTAGAATTTCACGAGTGTTCGTGTCGGAAATCATTTCGTACCCGGAGCTGGTGGCTCGCGAGAAGGCGAACCTCCAGAAGGGGATGAATCCGTCCTTCGGCGTCGTCGGCGGAATCATACTTGACATCGATATACGAAAAAAACATAATGATTTATCGATAGAGGAAGGAGATTGAATGAACAGAACCTTGAACGGACACATGCCACGCAGCATTGCGCGGCGGATCATGAAGCGAGCTGCCGAAAGCGACGAGCCGATCGTCGTGACAATGCGTGGTGGGAAGCCCAGCCGGGTCTTTGGCTACAACGAGCACCGAAAGATGGTCGAGCTCCCGAACCGGGTGAAACCGTGGGAGCATCGAAAGGGAAAGACCGCACCGCCTGATCCACTCGGAGCGATCGATGCGCGACCTCCTCGGCCACTGACTCGGAAGAGCTTCTACGAGGAAGAGTAGAAGGGCCAGATGGGGTTGGCCCTTCTCGACACCAATGTCCTGATCTACGCGGCGTATCGCCGCTCGCCTCTCCACGAGGCTGCCACGATTCTCGTGGACCGAGCCCTCCGTCAACGCGGCCTCTACTGCATTGCTCCCCAGAACCTGGTCGAGTTTGCCGCAGTCGCGACTCGACGAAGGGTGGGCGAGGAACCTATGCCCGTCGAAGAAGTGCTTCGAATTACGGACATCCTCTACCGATCCCGCACGCTCATCAAGATCTACCCGCAGCGCGGGACCGTATCCAGAACGATGCGCGAGGGGAACGAGCTGGGAGCGCAAGGCCCGGCCTGGTATGACCTCTTCCTGGCCATCACGATGCGGGACGCGGGTGTCCGCGAACTGATCACGGAGAACGTGTCCGACTTTGAAGGGCTTTCATTCTTGAAGGTCCGCGCCTTCCCGGACTTGGTCTAATGCAGCTCGATCGATGCCCTTCCGCTGGGCCGATGACCTGCTTCCAGCCACGTCGATCATCGTGAGACCCGATCAACGAAGGGCAGAGCGACATTTCCCCGGAAGTCGGGAAGATCGCTTTGCGGTCCGACGCCCCCCCCGCTCAACCCGCCTTCCTGAAGATCTCGTAGCGCTCGGCGAGGCAGTCACGGTCGGGCTAGCAGGCTGCTGGAAAATGGCGTGGAGCGGCGTTGCGAGCGCCGCGGGGCTGGATGCAAGGAGCCGCGACGAAGGCGATGCCGGGGCGCATCGGAGAGGAGCGGCGACGCCGCAGACGGTCCCGCGCCGCCGCAACCGCTTGCGGTGGCTGGCTTCTAGCACAACAGGCCAGCCACGACGCCCGCATCCATTTTCCAGCCGCCTGCTTAAGGTCTCGGCGGGTCGGGATGAGGATCTGGGAGCCCTGGAAGCCCTGGAGGCCGTGGCGGAGCATCGGGCCGTCTTTCTCTCGGAGGATGTCTTCCCGGATCTCGACGACCAGGTCCGGGCGCACACCGGGAAAGTCGCTTCGAGCAATGTCTTGGCCCTGGTGTTGAAATCTCTCGTCCGACGACCAACTGCAGGTTGGAATCCATGGTGGGTGTCGTAGCGCCGGGCAGGTATCAAATGATTTCCTTTTGGTAACTTCTATGTTACTATAGCCATGTCGAACGTTAAGGTTCTCGAGTACATCGACGCGCGTGGCACATCACCATACGCGGCGTGGTTTGATAACTTGAGCGCGAACTCAGCTGCCAAGGTCGCAGCAGCTCTGTACCGACTCGAGACGGGTAACTTCTCGAATGTGAAGGGAGTCGGCGGAGGAGTTTTCGAACGGCGAATCGACTTCGGGCCCGGCTATCGTATCTACTTCTGAAAGGATGAAGAGACCGTGCTGATTCTGCTCGGCGGGAGCGGCAAACAACGTCAACGGGAGGCTATCGCCACAGCGCACGCACGCTGGACCGACTACAAGCGGCGCAAGGGAATGGGCTAGTCAAGCGAAATTCGACATGGCACTGACAAGGGACTTCAAGCAAACGATCGCAGCGCGCGCGAGGCGCGACTCGCGCTTCCGTGAGGCGCTCTTCACGGAGGCGATCAACGCCTATCTCGCGGGCAACACGGCCGAAGGCAAGGCAATCCTGCGCGATCTGGTCAACGCCACGGTCGGATTCGAAGGCCTTGCCGCCGAGATCCATAAGCCGAGCAAGAGCCTGCACCGCATGCTTGCTCCGCGAGGAAACCCGAGCACCGACAATTTCTTCAGCATCGTAAGTGCCCTGCAGAAGAAGACCCGCGTAAAGCTGCGCGTCACTGCTGGGGCCGCATGAGCTCGCGGGGCCCAGCAGACCTACCGCGATAGCCAGGCCGGTCCCCCGAGTGCGAACCGCTTGTCGTCCTCCCACTCGCGCATTTACGGCTCACGCCAAGTCACTTGTTGGCAATGGCTTCCAATCGCCTGCTGGGTAATCTGCATCAATGCCCGGGTGCCCCTCCCCATGGGAGAATGCGAAAACCCCAAAACGGTCGAAGGCAGAAATGGTTGGCTTCCCGCCGCCTGATCTCCGCCGGTACTCGTCCGCGGAGGGACAGGTTCCTCGATGGATCACAGAATCTTCTGGAACATTCGTGACTGGTCGTCGGCGGTGGCAGCAATGCCTACCCAGGGACCCTTGCCGTGCCGCACGGTGCTGGTAGGAAAGGGCTCGACAACCTGACGAAATGTTCATGAGACACCAACGCGGAGGAACGCCCTCCTCGACCTACTGCAGATTCTGCCGAATCGTTCAACCCGCTGAGATGCTGGGTACTCACACATCGAACTGTCGACTCAATCCGAATCGTGGATCCCGGCCTGCGGCCGACACTGGGAGACCGTCGACGGTGGTTCCTATTGCCACTGAACGACGGCCTTCTCCCGGTAAGGTCAGCGTTCTACCAAAGTGCTTCCACTGCGGCGAGTTTTTCGAGAGGAAAAGACTGGGCGAGCACAGCCGGACGTGCGCCAAGAATCCCGGGAAGAGGAAGTGCAAGCAATGCCGGCGCAAGTTACTCGTTCGGAATTTCGACCGCCATTCCAAGCAGTGTCTTGTGAAATCGCCAAAGAGCAACTCGGTCTGGGCAATTCCAGGCGCCTGCCGTCCCTGGGGAAAAAGCGCTAGTCAAAGCTCCCTGGGGCCTGAGCATGCCTGAGAGAAGGACGTCGGCGTACTGGTCAAGCCAGTGGGCGAACGGGGTCAGTCGTGTATTGTGGTATTTCTGGGGCTGTGAGTTTCTGCGTGAACTCCCTCCTAATCAGGGACGGCCGTCGGATTCAGTCGAATTAGGTGGCGCCAGCCGGTGTCGTTCCACCGTCCCGAAGGCAATTGTGATGCCAACGAGGGCATGTGAGCATCAGACCTGTGATATGATGCTGAGTATGCCACGTACCACTCTCCTGCTTGAAGATGATGCGATGAAGGCGGCGAGAGAGCACGCCTCCCGGCATCGGATGAGCCTTGGCCGGGCGGTGAGCGAGCTCGTCAGGCAGGGGGCCGAGCGTCCGCTGGCGACGGAGGAGAAGGGCGGACTTCATGTCGCGCGGCTTGGGCGGAGGTCACCCAGGGTCACGAAGGCGCTCGTGGACAAGCTTCTTGAAGACCTGCCGTGAAGACGGCGCTTCTGGATGTCAACATCCTGACAGCGCTCCTCTGGCCGGCGCACGAGCATCATAGCCGAGCGCATCGCTGGTTTGGCCGACGTGGGGATGCCGGCTGGGCAACGTGCTCCCTGACGCAGCTTGGTTTCGTGAGGATCGTTTCGAACCCGGTCTTTTCGAGAGACGCCCTGTCGCCCGCCGGCGCCGTCGAACTCCTTGCCATGAACCTGAGCCATAGGGCTCACGAGTTCTGGGCGGAAAGCCTCCAGGTTCCGGCTGCGCTGAAGGGGATGGAAGCCCGGTTACAGGGCTACAAGCAGCTGACCGATGCCTACCTTCTGGCCCTGGCCAGCCGACGCAGCGGCGTACTGGCGACATTTGACCGGGGCGTGCGCGATCTCGCGGGCGTCATGTTCGAATCCTCCCTTGAGGTTGTCCCAACCCGGTGAAGGAGAGGTCGGCCAACGCTGTCGCCGCGTGAATCGGCTGCCCCCTCGTGATCGGCAATTTGCGGCACTTCCCGTCGAAGGCTCGAGGCGGGGTCGTCGTCTTGCGGGAGAAAGGGGTCAGTCGTGCATTGTGCGATCTAGGTCTTCTCAGAGCGTCTCCGAACGGCGGAATCGTCTCTGCGGCGCCCTGTGAACCGTCGGCCGCCACGGTTCCTGCGGCGCGATCGCCGCGGCTATACTTGGTGGCATACTTGCGTGACTTCAAATGGAGGTGACCGGATGACCTCGAAGCAGCCAAAGGTCCTCACGATTCTGATCGCCATGCTTGTCCTGACGGGCCCGGCAGGCGCGCCGGCCGCCGTCAGCCCACCCGCCGCCGAGGCCGGGAAGACAGGGGATCTCTGGGAGGTGACCTCCAAGATGTCGATGGAGGGGATGGAGATGCCGGGACGCACGATGAAGGTCTGCACACCAAAGGAATGGAAGGAGCCTCCCGCCCCGGCGGATGAACAGCAGAAGTGCCGCTATTCCGACTTCAAGGTGGTGGGCTCGAGGGCCACATGGAAGGTGCGCTGCACCAACCCCGAGATGACCGGGGAGGGGGATATCACGCGCAACGGCGCCGACTCCTACGCCGGCGTGATCACGTTTACGAGCGCGCAAGGGGTCATGAAGTTGAAGCTCAATGGCAAGCGTGTCGGCGACTGCGACCCGGCGAAGCCATGACGTCGATGCACCCCAGGGTCGCGTGGCCGCTGCTCGTCGAGGTCAACTAGGGTCAGGCTTGAATATCGGGTGTTATCTTGTCAAGCTCCGCGTCTCGCGGCGGGGCGGGCTCAGCCTGCTCGACGGAGGGGCCTCGGAAGACTCGCAAGCCGGCTGATCGCCCGATGGAGGTCCACGGCTTTCTGCGCGTTGAGCCAGAACTCGGGCGTGGTGCGGAAGGACGCGGCGAGCTTCAAGGCCATTTCGGCCGTCACCGAGCTGCGGCCGTTCACGATCCGGTTGACCACTTTGACGTCATATCCGAGATGGTCCGCCAGATGCCTTTGGGTCATCCCGAGAGGGATCAGGAACTCTTCGCGAAGGATCTCGCCGGGCGAAGTCGGCTTCCTGCTTCTTGATCTGTCTCTCACAACCAGCCCTCAGTGGTAGTCGCGAATATCGACCGCGGCGGGCCCGGGCGTCGTCCAGCGAAAGACCACTCTCCACTGATCGTTGATTCGAATGCTGTGAAACCCATCGAGTTTCCCTTTCAAGGCCTCCAAGTGATTGCCCGGCGGCGACGCCAGATCCCTCAGCGTCGCCGCGTAGTCCAGCATGTCAAGCTTCCTCGTGGCGATCTTCGCGACAGCGGACCAACCAACGCCTTTGGGAAGCCTTCCTTGCAGAAAGAACCGCTCAAGCGCCTGGCTGGCGAAGCTCTGGATCGCCACCGCAGAGAACCATACCTCGATGAGGTATACCCCGTCAAGGTATCGTCACTCCGGACTGGGAGGCGTTCCTTGATATCGCGGTCACAAGGACGCGTCCCCGACGCGCTCGAAGCCTGGTCTGCTAAAGCCAGAGTTTTTCGCACCGGCACGGCAGCCAAGGGGGTCAATGCCGGGATCAACGGCAGGATTACCTGCAAGACCTGCGGAGCGATCATCAAAGAACCGCGATCTGACTCGATTCCATGGTGATAGGCTTCACCGCGTATCCAGAGAGGCGCAAGGTTCTGGCCCGCTGACCGCCCGGCAACCTGGTCGAACCGCCAAGGTGCCAAAGCCAGCCCGGAAGCGGGAACGATAGGGCTCACGTCGAGCAAGACAAGGGCGTGAGACCCCTCGGCACCGAGGGGTTTTCCGTTTCCGGGGCTGCGGGTGGAAAAGGGGCCGGTCCTCTCGCCGGAGAGGAGAGAGATGTCCAAGTTGGTTTCCTATGCCTTAAGGTCCCGCAAGCAGCCCGGAGTCACGAGCCGCGGAGATGGAGATGCTGCGCAGGGAGTTTCCGCTCATCCTGCGCAACCTCCGGTATATCCTGAGGACGCCGCGCTTCTTCTTCTGCCAGCTTCAGTCGGCGTACTCGTGGACCTTCTGGTTCGGACCCAGCGGTCCCATCCCGCTCGGGGTGCTGATCCTTCTCTGGGAGAACGGGGAGATGATCTACGACTGCCCCAAATGCGGCGGGCGATTGCACGCCGTAGGCGTCGGTGGATCGTTCAACGGTGGGGCATTCTGGGGCCTCTGCGCCGACTGCAGCTACGATAGCAAGGTCGTTTCCAGGAGTTGGATCCAAGGCTTCTTTGCAGTCGCGCGGCTTTTGCCGCTGTACAAGAACGAGCTCATCATCGAGTACGGTAAGCGATCTCGGTTCGACTGGAAGTACGGGCTCGTCGGAGAGACGACGCCAGACAAGGTTCTCGTCCCGCCCGTCGAACCGGTGGACCTGGCTGCCCTCTTGGCTGAGCTCGAGGCAGCCGAGGGCGGTGCGGCAATTCCGGATGAGGGACCAGAGCCGGTGGCGCCACGCAAGTGTGACACCCCGACGGTTTTTCTCCAGATCCAGAAAGGGGAGGGGGTACTCAAGATTCCACTCTCCTTGGGAGAACCGGCCAAGCAGGGTGCAGGCAACGAGCAGACCTCCGAGGGCCCTGCCGACAAGGAAAGGATTCAGTAAACCATGAACAACGATCAGGCACTTGCGGGAATCGTGAAGATGATCGCGATTCTGGGAGACCTCGAGCCGCGAGTACGAGAGGGCGTTGTCGAGCACCTCAAATCGCGAAACGCGGCGGTCTTTGCACGGTGCAATTTCTTTGGCGAACTGCTGGACCAACCTGGCGAGCGCGACCGGCGGAGGAAAGCAGTCAAACAGATAAGGGAGGTCTTCGACGGTCTTGACACAAAGGCGAAGTCGCGTGCCGTTGAATACCTGGAAGCTCTCGCAGTGTCTGTCGAGGCGCCCGTACCACAGGGTGACGTGAGCCGTGATTGCGTAGTAAGGAAGTCGCGTCGTTGGTGACCGCATCCTGTTCCTCGGAGCTACGGAGGTCAGGGCGCCGTCATTGGGATGGTTGACAACCTGACTGCAGGGACGCGAGGAACTGGTCGCGGGCTGTCGCTCCGGCAAGTCCCGCGGCCTCCGTTCGGTTTTAGTGCCGTTGTGCTATCATGCCGCATGAACAGCGGAGGCCACCATGGCGACAGTGAAGACGATCGGATCGAGCGGGCAGATCGCCCTGGGGAAAGAGTACGCCGGACGCCACGTCCTGATCGACGAGGTCGAACGAGGCGTCTGGGTGGTGAAGCTCGGTGACTTCATACCCCAGAGCGAGCGCTGGCTGCACAAGCCTTCGGTCAGTCGTTCCCTTGACCGCGCAATTGCATGGGCCGAGAAGAATCCCCCTCGCAAGGCAAGTTTGAAGAACCTCGCGAAGCGCCTCGACCGTTGATCTCCCGCGCCGGACGCCCGCAGCTCGACCTGAACAACCCGGGATTTCAAGAACAACTCTTCGCGCTCGAAAAGGACGGGCAACGACCTGTCTTGAACACTCTCCGCAAACTTTCAAGGATGTCGTGGGAGGAGATCTACCAGGACGCTGGTCTCAAGTGGGAAGCCCTGGTCTCCAAGGTCGGTCCTCACGGAGGACGTCTCTACTCCCTGCGAATAGGAAAAGGATTCCGCGCCGTGGCCTATCGCCAGGAGAACTGGCTCAGGATCCTGTCCCTCCATCCGGACCACGACTCGGCCTACGACTGAAGCTTCTCGCTGTCAAACCCCTCTGACGCCCGGTCCCGGCTGTAGAATCCGCACCTCTGTCGCATTTGGACATCCACGGCCGGCTGTCGGCCGTGAAGGCAAACCGGGGGAGTCCATCGTGATCGGCCGCAGCCTCGGCCAGTACCGCATCACCGCCTCGATCGGCGCCGGCGGGATGGGCGAGGTGTATCGCGCGTCTGACGCCAGGCTCGGCCGCGAGGTCGCCATCAAGGTGCTGCCGGCCGCCACCGCAGCCGATCCCGAACGCCGCCAGCGCTTCGAGCAGGAGGCGCGCGCGGCCTCGGCCTTGAACCACTCCAACATCCTGACGGTTTACGACATCGGCGAAGCCGACGGGACGACCTACATCGCCATGGAAATCGTGGAGGGAAAGACCCTGCGCGAGCTCGTCGCCTCGGGAGAAGCGATCCCGACAAAGAGGCTCCTCGACATCGCCGTGCAGACCGCCGAGGGCCTCGCCAAGGCGCACGCGGCCGGGATCGTCCACAGGGACTTGAAGCCCGAGAACGTGATGGTCTCGAAGGACGGCTACGTCAAGATCCTCGACTTCGGCCTGGCGAAACTGACGGAGACGATTCCGCAGGACGCCTCCGGGTTGCCGACGGCGATCGCGGCGGCGACCCAGCCCGGCACGGTCATGGGCACGGCCGGGTACATGTCGCCCGAGCAGGCGAGCGGCCAGCCTGTGGACTTCCGCTCGGACCAGTTCACGCTCGGCGCAATCCTCTACGAGATGGCGACGGGCAAACGCGCGTTCCAGAGGAAGACCGGCGCCGAGACGCTCGTCGCGATCATCCGGGAGGAGCCGGAGTCCTTGGGACAGCTCGCGCCGAAGGCTCCGGCTCCCGTGCGCTGGATCGTGGAGCGCCTGCTCGCCAAGGATCCCGAGGAGCGTTACGCCTCGACCAAGGACCTCGCGCGCGACTTGAAGAGCGTCCGCGACCACCTCTCGGAAACCTCGGCCTCCGCCGGATTGGAGGCGGCCGAGCCCGCCCGGCCGCGCCGCCGCGGTTGGATCCTGCCGGCGGCCGTGGCGCTCGCGGCCGGAGTCGCCGCGGGATTCCTGCTGCGCGGCTTGACCGGCGCCAGGCCCGACTCGCCTCTCCAGCTCGAGCGGTTGACCTACGCGCGCGGCGCCATCGCGTCCGCGCGATTCACTCCGGATGCCCAGACGATCGTCTACTCCGCCGCCTGGGAAGGTCTCCCGCTCGACATCTTCACGACGCGGGCCGGGAGCTCGGAATCGCGCTCGCTCGGGCTCCCGGGCGCAAGCGTCCTCGCGATCTCCTCCGACGGCGAGCTGGCGATCCTTCTCAACCGTCACTTCATGTTCGGTTTCGAGGCCGTCGGCACGCTGGCGCGCAACCCCCTGGCTGGCGGCGCTCCGCGCGAGGTTCTCGAAAACGTGGAGGACGCCGACTGGTCGCCCGACGGGAAAAGCCTCGCCGTGGCGCGCCTGGCGGGAAACCGCAACCGCATCGAGTACCCGATCGGAAAGGTGCTGTACGACGCGCCCGGATGGGTCAGCGACATCCGCGTCTCGCCGGACGGACGGCTCGTCGCCTTCATCGACCACCCGCGGCGCGGGGACAACAACGGGAACGTGAAAGTCGTCGATACGAACGGCAAGGTGCGGTTGACCGGCCCGTTCGCCATCTCCGGGCTCGTCTGGTCGCCGCGAGGGGACGAAATCTGGTCGAGCGGGCGCGGCAGCATCCGGGCGACGTCTCTCTCGGGGAGGAGCCGGCCCGTCTGGATGATTCCCGGAGGATTCCTCCGGGACATGGCCCGCGACGGGCGCCTCCTCTGCGCCGTGAACAACTCCCGCCGCGAGATGGTGAGCTTCTCGGCGGGCGACAAGGGGGAGCGCAACTTGAGCTGGCTCAACTGGTCGTTTCCCAAGGACATCTCCTCCGACGGCAAGACCGTTCTCTTCGACGAGCAGAATCTCCAGCCGCAGGGGATCTACCTGCGCAGGCTCGACGGCTCCCCCGCGGTGCGCATCGGAGAGGGCAGCGGGTGCGATTTCTCGCCGGACGGAGGGTGGGTGCTGACGATCCGCGACGAGCAGAGCGGCCAGATCACGCTCCTGCCGACCGGCGCCGGAGAGCCGAAGCAGCTCCCGAAGAGCGGAATCAGCTGCCAGGTGGCGAGGTGGTTCCCGGACGGGCGCCGAATCCTCATCGCGGGCAACGAGCCGGGGCGCGGTTCCCGGCTCTTCATCCAGGACCTCGCGGGCGGCAAGCCCCGCGCCATCACCCCGGAGGGAGTCAGCTTTTTCTTTCACGCCATTTCGCCGGACGGGAAATCGGTCGTGGCGACGGGGACGGACCGCCGGATCGCCATCTACCCGGCCGAGCCTGGCGAGCCCCGCGTCGTGCCCGGCCTCGAGCCCGACGACATCCCGCTCCGATGGACGGCCGACGGCGCCTCGATCTTCGTCTACCGCCCTTCCGCGCTCCCGCTCCGCGTCGAAAAGGTGGACGTGAAGACCGGCCGCCGCACGCTCTGGAAGGAGCTCCGCCCTCCGGATCCCTCCGGCGTCCAGCAGGTCGGCCCGATCGAGATCGCGCCGGACGAGAAGTCCTACGTCTACTCCTACCGCCGCGCCCTCGACGAACTCTACCTGGCCACCGGCCTGCGCTGACGAACGAGTCGGTCCTCCGCGACCTCGACGACCAGGTCCGGGCGCACACCCAGGGGGTCCCGGCGGGCGGGCATGAGGATTCGGTGACGTAGGTTCGCGCCAACCCGCCGGCCGTCGTGTACGTCTTAATCGGCAGCCGGCTCGCGTAGAGGGCCGTACGGAGGATCAAGCATGAGGCGTTACCTGGCCGTCGTTGCCCTCGCGGGAACGCTCGTGGACGTTTCCGCCGGGCAGGTGGTGCAGGCGCCGGGGCTCGCGGGCCTCTGGGGCGCGACGCGCTCGTTCGGTCCGGAGATTCGGGGCGAGCTGACGCTCCGGCGCGCGGGCAACGGATGGCGCGCGGAGATCGGCGGGACCTGGGCTCCGGCGGAGATGGCCGGCTCGGAGGTGCGCTTTGCCCTCGCGGGGAACAAGGGATCCTTCCGCGGCCGTCGGGAAGCGGACGGAATCCGCGGTCACTGGATCCAGCCCGCCGGTCCGGTCACGGGAGTCTCGTGGGCAACAGCTGTCGCGCTGCGACCGGCCGGCCTCGACGTCTGGCGCGGCATCATCGTCCCGCTCGAAGAGTCCGTTACCCTCTACATAGACATCCGCGCCGAGGCGGACGGGAAGCTTTTCGCCGTCCTCCGGAATCCCGACGGCGCCTACCGCAACGGCCGCCTGGCGCTCGCCGTCGAGGGCTCGCATCTGAAGTTCTCGAGCATCAACAGCGGCGCCATCCTCCTGGAAGGCGACCACGACGCGAAGGCGGACCGCATCCTTCTCCCGATTCCCGATTTCGGGACGACTCTCGAGCTGACACGCCAGTCGCGCAACCAGGCCATCGGTTATTACCCTCGCACGCCCGCGGAGCCGAGTTACGCCTATCGCCCGCCGCTCGCCGAGGGAGACGGATGGCGCACGTCCTCGCTCACCGCCGAAGGGTTCGACGAGGCTCGGATCTCCGCGCTCGTCCAGACGATCCTCGACACCGACCCGCGGCCGCAGACCGCGCCCCTGATCCAGGGCTTACTCATCGCCCGGCATGGCCGGCTCGTCCTCGAGGAGTACTTCTACGGCTTCAACAAGGAACGCCGCCACGACCTGCGCTCGGGAGGCAAGACCTTCGCGTCTGTCCTCGTCGGCATCGCGATCGACCGCGGCGCGAAGTTCGGCTCGCAGACACCGGTCTATTCGCTCTTCCCGGAGTACCCGAGCTTCGCCAGTCCTGACCCGCGCAAGTCGAAGATGACCGTCGAGCACCTGATGACCATGACCTCGGGTTTCGCCTGCGACGAGAACGAGGACGAGAACGCGCCCGGAAACGAAGACAAGATGCAGTCCCAGACCGCGCAGCCCGACTGGTACAAGTTCATCCTCGACCTGCCGCTCGCCGCCGCCCCGGGAGAGAAGTTCGCCTACTGCTCGGGCGGCGTAAACCTGATCGGCGGCATCGTGCGCAACGCGACCCGCGCGTGGCTGCCGGATTTCTTCGACCGACACCTGGCCCGCCCGCTCGAGTTCCACCGCTACCACCTCAACCTGACGCCCACCGGCGAGGCGTATCTGGGCGGCGGCACCCACATCCGCCCCCGCGACGCGTTGAAGCTCGGCCAACTTTATCTCGACCGCGGCGTCTGGAACGGAAGACGAGTCGTGAGTAAACACTGGGTGGATGTCAGCGTCGCGCCGCACCCGATGAACGCCCGCGGCACCGACGGCTACAACTGGCACCTGAACTCCATCAAGGCCGGCGACCGCGTCTACCGCCAGTACGAAGCCAACGGAAACGGCGGCCAGCTCCTCGTGGTCATCCCGGACCTCGACCTCGTCGTCCTCTTCACCGCCGGAAACTACGGCAACTACCCGGTCTGGCGCCGCTTCCGGGAAGACATCCTCCCCCAATACATCCTCTCCGCCATCAACGACCGAGGCCGTTAAAGGGCGTCTTCACGCGGATCTCGACGGTCTTACCGCATTGGGGGACCAGGGGCATGTCGCTCGCCTTCCTCGATGCCAACGTCCTCTTCTCGGCGGCGTACCGGGAGAAGTCGCGCCTGGTGCGATTGTGGAATCGCCCGGGAGCGGAGCTGGTCACTTCCGCCTACGCCGCCGAGGAGGCTCGCAAGAATCTGACGTCCCCCGACCAACGGGCCCGGCTCGAGAGCCTCCTGTCGCAGATGCGCATCGTTGCGGAATCCGATGCGCCGATGCCTGCCAGCGTCAAACTGCACGACAGAGACCATCCAATCCTGAAAGCCGCCATCGCGGCGGAAGCGACGCATCTCATCACCGGGAACGTGAAGGATTTCTGCCGTTACCTCGGCACAGGGATCGCCGGGGTCCTGGTCGTGACCCCGGCAGGCTCATCAGGCGCTGAAGAGGAATGGAGTCAAACGTGCGCTTCATGTATTTCCTGGTTCCCCCTGCGCTGGCTCAAAGTTTGCACAAAACGTACGTTGCAGAACGATTTGAAGACTTACGGTTTGAGGCAAGGAGGTCGAGATGGCGAAAGCGAAGAACGCGGTCCCCGAAGGGTTCCACACGGTGACGCCGCAGCTCACGCTTGACAATGCAGCGCCGGCGATCGAGTGGTACAAGAAGGCGCTCGGCGCGGAAGAAGTATCGCGTGCCGTCGGTCCAAACGGGGAGATCCTGCATGCGGAACTGCGCATCGGCGATTCACTGGTCATGCTGAACGACGCGATGGGCGGCAGTAGAGGCCCCAAAGCGATCGGCGGCTCACCGGCGTCGCTCTGGATCTACGTGAAGGATTGCGACGAGCTGTTCAAGCGCGCCGTTGCGGCAGGCGCGCAGGTGCTTGACGGACCAATGGGGGCTATGGCGGATCAGTTCTGGGGCGATCGCAGCGGAACGTTCACCGACCCATACGGGTACCGCTGGACGATCGCGACGCGCAAAGAAGATCTCACGCCCCAGGAACTGCAGCAGCGGCAGCAGGAGTGGATGAAGCAGTTCGCGCCCCAGCCGACCCACAGCTAGCAGGCTGCTGAAAAATGGATGCGGGCGTCGTGTCTGGCCTTTTGCAATTAGCGACGCAGGGGAGCTTTGCTTGAAGAGAAGGATTATCGGCTAGAACGCGTCGCGGGAAAAAGGCCAGCCACCGCAAGCGGTTGCGGCGGCGCGGGGTCGTCTGCGGCGTCGGCGCTCCTCTCCGATGCGCCCCGGCATCGCCCTCGTCACGCCTCCTTGCATCCGGCCCCGCGGCGCTCGCAACGCCGCCTCACACCCTTTTTCAGCAGCCTGCTAGAGCTGCGGTGTCCGACGATACCCTCGTCGTAGCCCAGGTCGAGGAGCATGGCTATTCCTCTTCGCCCGGGGCGGGATGCTGAGAATGGGATTCGGTAACGCGGGATCGTCTTCATCTCCCTGATACTTGATTGCGGCTTGAACGTATCGGCGGGTGTAGATCATTAGGCTACGAGGAAGGAGGTGGTGAGCCGGCGGCCCGCTCCGGGGAGAAATGGGGTCGGTCCCAAGATGCTGTATCGTCTATGGATGTGCCCGTCCGCGAGGATGCGCCGCCTCTTCCGGAATCGTTCTTTTTCAATCGATGACCTTCGACCTGGAAGAACGTTTGTGAACAGGGCAGCGCTTCTGCCGGCCCTGGGCATCTTCCTGCTGTCGGGCTGCACGGCTCCGCTCAAGGCTCCCCCGATCCAGGCCGCGACGGCGAACCAACCCCATGTCGACTTCGTTCAGCTGGCGGAGCTCGCAAGGGCCGCAGGGAACGCCTACGAGCCGGCCTCGGTCATTGAGGCGGCCTACGGGCTAGCGAATGTCATTATCCGCGATCTGCCCGGGTCCAATGGCCGGTATTTCATTTACCGCAACCACGCCGCGCGTGCTCAAGTCATCGCGATTCGAGGAAGCGTCAACAAGCAGAACACCTGGGTGGATATCGATTCGCTGAAGGTCTTCGATCCACGACTGAAGATCTTTCTCCACACAGGGTTCAAGCAAGCCACCGACGAGCTCTACGCCGACGCGGCCCCTTTCCTGCGAAAGGATTACAAGACCCGCGTCACCGGCCATTCCCTGGGCGGCGCCATGGCGTGCATCTTCATGATGGATCTCCTGAACGATCGTTTCCCGGTCGACCAGGTTGTGACTTTTGGCCAGCCCAAGGTGACCAATGAGCAGGGAGGGAAAGGCTTCGTGGGCGCACCCTATCTCCGAATCATCAACGACCAGGACGTCGTCGCGCAGGCCCCTCCTTCTGATCTCGTCTACGACCTTTCCGGAGCGTACGAGCATTTCGGCCCGGAGCTAACGCTGCAGGCCGATGCCAGATGGACATACTCCGCAACGCCCATCCCCAGGGAACTCGTCACCCACGACAATTGGAAACAGGTCGATCTCGAAAACGCTACCGATCACCAAATCAAGAACTACATCAGCCGCGTTGCGGCTTTGAAGTAAAGCATTACTGGTCCATCGGTCGCGACAGGACTCTCAACCGCAGTGCTCTTGGATCCGCGAGTCCAGTGCTTCGCGGTCGGACACCGGTTGTCCGCAGCAAAGGAGAAGCTCGTGCCGGGGGAATAGGCGCGTTGCCTGAGATCAGCCGCTTCTTTGGGATCGTAGTCCGGATGTTCGTGGAGGCTGGTGCTCCACACCATCGGCCCCATTTCCACGCCTATTACCAGGGCGGTGTTGGGGTATTTGCAGTCGACGACATTGAAATCATCGGCGCCAGTCTTCCAGGCCGACAATTTCCCAGGACGTCGCCGGCTTGACGCGGCGTACGAGATAACGTACGCTATCAACATGACGACGATCACCGCGAGCCGAGCAAGGAGTCAGCTCTATCGCCTTCTCGATCAGACGGCCGAATCGCACGAGCCGATCACGGTCACAGGCAAGCGGCACAATGCCGTGCTGATCTCCGAGGACGACTGGAGGGCGATCGAGGAGACGCTTTACCTTCTCTCGATCCCGGGGATGCGCGAATCGATCCGGAAGGGTATGCGCACCCCGCCTTCCAGGACTCTGAAGCGCCCGGGTTGGTAGGCAAACCGCGGGCCTGGCGGGTCGTCTTCACGAGGCAGGCGCAGAAAGACGCCCGGAGACTCGCGGCCAGTGGGCTACGGGCAAAGGCCGAAGACCTCCTCGAAATCCTTCGAACAGATCCCTGGCAGCAGCCGCCAGGGTTCGAGAAGCTCGTCGGCGATCTCGCCGGGGCCTTCTCGAGACGAATTAACGTGCAGCACCGGCTGGTCTATCAGATCCTGTCAAAAGAGCGAACGGTGAAGGTCCTCAGGATGTGGACTCACTACGAATAGTCGACTCTGAGCCTCTCACCTCAGTCCATTAAGGCGAGGCAGGCTTGGATGTCTGCGGGTTCGAGCCACGGATGGTGTCGCGCCTCGAGTTCGCTCCACCGCGAAAGGACATCAACTGTCCCACCCCGCGTCGGACAATTGTCCCTGAACAAAAACCCGCCGGCCATCCCGACGGGAAGGAGTCGTCAGCAATGTTCTCCGAGGCGCTTCACGACGAAAATGGCGACTGTTGTTTCGATCTGAGTTGCGACGACCCACACCTTCTCAAGTCCATCCGCGAGGGGGTGTGTCCCCTCTGCGATTCGCCTCTCGATCATTCGCCGGAATACCTCGCAACTCTGGCAATTCCCTGCTCCTCCCCGGTCTGCGGTTTCGTCTTGAAACCGCACGGAAGGCTGTCTCGGAGCAGCCACTGACCGGTGGCGAAGGCAGGCTGTCTTCAGCGCAACGCAGGTCGTCGGGCGAACACTCCCACCCTGTCATCCTGAGGTCGCCGACGCGCCAGCGCCTCCGCCGAAGTCGCCGACGCGCCAGATCCGCTATGGCGACGGCGCGCGGCTACGGCGCTTCAGCGAAGGCGGATAGCCGCTATGGCGACGGCGCGAGCGCACCGACGAGGGATTTGCCCCGGATCGAAAGTCACGAGGGCAAATCCTCTGTACGGACCGAGGACATAGGTGACATTTCAGACCGGACACATGGGTAACAGTCTTCGCCTTTTCTCAGGCGCACACGGGTCGGGGACTGTGGCAGGCTGCCTCGAGGGTATCTGGCATCAAAGTCGAGAATCTCCTTCGTGGAAGCACCTGAGAGCTTCATCAACTTCCTCATCGGAGTGGCCTCGCTCCAAGCCGACTGGCTCTTTCGCGCAGCTCATCCTGAGTCAAGCTATCACCCATGTCCCCGGTCTAATCTGTTACCCATGTCCCCGGTCTGTGCCCTCCGCTTCGCTCAGAGCTTGCCCTGAGCAGGAAGGCAAGAATCGAAGCGACGGGAGCGGATCCTTCGCTGCGCTCAGGATGACAGGGAAGAAAAGCGAGGGGGATGACAGGGAGGTAACGCGAAGGGATGGCAGATTGGACTCCGCGACCGTCGCGGGGGTTGACCACCGGCCAGGGGATATGTTCAACTTAAGATGAACTAGAGAGGAGACAGGGCGCCATGACGACGACCATCAACGCCAAAGAGCTGCGGGCCTCGTTGCCCGAGGTTGTCGAGCGGGTGCGCCGGGGGGCCAGGTTCACGGTCATCTACCGCAGCCGGCCGGCGTTTCAGATCGTACCGGTTGACGAGTCGGCCGCGCCACGCCTCCCCCTGGAAAGCGATTCTCTCTATCGCGCAAGGCCGGTTGGCCGGTCGAAGGACAGCCTCGTAGCCGCGGAGCATGATCTGACGCTATACGGGGAGCGGTGAAGGGTCTGTTTGTCGACACCGCGGGGTGGATGGCCTGCGCGGACGAGGCGGATCCTGCGCATCATCGAGCCCTCCGGTCGCGCGACGCGGCGCTTGAAAGCGGGAGCGTGCTGGTGACCACCGACTACGTCATCGACGAGACTCTCACACTCATTCGGGTCCGGCTGACGCTGGCCGCCGCGGAGGCCTGGTGGGCGCAGCTCGAGGGCAGCTCACGGCTGCGGTGGGAATGGATCGGCATGGCTCGCGCGGAGAGGGCGCGCGACGTCTTCTTTCGTCATCGGGACAAGAGCTATTCCTTTACGGACTGTACGAGCTTCGTCGTGATGAAGGAGCTCAAGCTCAAGCAGGCCCTCACGACCGACCGGCATTTCCGCCAGATGGGTTTCGAAGTCGTCCCGGCCGCCTCAGGGCGCTGAGCGGCGTCCGACGCTCAGTCACGAGAGCAGATCCTTCGCTGCGCTCAGGATGACAGGCTGGACCGACTCAACAATCGGACGTTCACGAGGTAGGCCACGATCAGGAGATTCGTCAACAAGACCATCCCACTTCCCGGCGAAGGCTCGAAAGGGCGTTGCCGTCTTGACGCCCCGTCAGCTCGTCGACGCCTTCGCGCGACGACCCTGATGCGCCCCCGCGGCGTCTTGGTGATAGCCTCGACGCAAGACTTTTGACAAAGGAGGCTCGATGAGAGCAAGAAACGTCCTGGCGTTTGCGGTGTCATTCGTGCTGGCGACGGCGCTCCTGGCGCAGGGATCCGGAGAGGCGAAGGCAAAGAGCGCCCCGAAAATGGGGGTCAGCGGACTTGTCGTCATGCCGGCCAGCGACCTGAAGTGGACCGACCTCGACCCCACCGGTGCTCCGGGAGTCAAGATCGCGGATCTGTGGGGTGATCATGCGAAGGGCGCGTTCGGTGCATTCTTCAAGTTCCCGGCGGGATTCGCAGCTCCACTCCATACGCACACCCACGCCGTAAAGATCGTGATCGTGTCGGGTACATTCATACAGGGGCCGGAAGGAAAGCCCGAATTCCGGTTGGGGCCTGGTTCTTACCTGATGCAACCCGGGGAGAACTACCGACACACGACGGGCTGCGACAAGGCCTCGGAGTGCGTGTTCTTTGCCGAAAGCAACGGAAAGTTCGACCTCAAGCCGGTGGAGGCGGGGAAGGCGCCCGCGAAGAAGTGACGCGCGCCCGGCCGGATCGCATCGCCGGAAAAGAAGAGGGCCCCCTCGGGGGCCCGGTGAATCAACGGCGCTTGATAAGCGCCGTCTGAAGCGCGATTACGCGCGAGCGTAGCTGGTCGCGGTCTCGAAGGTCTCCACGCTGGGAGTTCCTTCGATGAAGGGGGTCAGCTTCGCCAGAAGCTGCGGATAAGTCGCCGTCTCGTAGGCCCTGGCGTTCTTCTGGTTGTCCCAGAGGCTGATGAATTGCGCGCCCTTCGGGTTGACGAGCGTGACTTCCTCCTGGAAGCCGTCCTGTCTGCGCAGGACCGGAAGGACTTCCTTCTCGAAAAGATTGTTGAACTCGACCTCCTTGCCGCTCTTGATGTGGAACTGGACGTTGCGTGCGTATCTCATGACACTCTCTCCCGGTACCCTTGAACTGTCTGTCTTCATCGGAGAATCCGAACGGAAGGAGGGACGGCGTCGTCAAGGTGCCGAAGCCGGCTTGGACCTTGTGAAGCGGTTTCACACTATCACACATCGAGCGCGTTCCGGCGTGCGCGTCTTTCGGCCGCGACCGGCAGCCAGGAGAGTCCACGCGGGAGCTGGGGCCCCGGGGTCTCCCCAGCGATGAGACTTCAGCTGACGCGGCGTGTCAGGTCCGACCTGACTCGGGCGAGCTTCGACGCGAGGCGAAGAAGGTTGCCGTCAGCTCGTTCGGTATAGGGCAGAGACGGGGCCGGCCGTTGAAATCCTCCGACCAACTGTCGGTTGTCGATGGACCAATGGCGAAGAATCTGACCCGCGACCGCGTGTGCCGGTTGGCTGCTCATCAGTGTGCCTGCTTTCTTCCAGAGACCGGAGGCGGGCACTCAGTTGCTGGCTGGATGGGATCCGTCGGCGGTTAGGAAATGCCAGCCTATCACACCGGGGACTGTCACAGACGGAGAGGTCTCATGTCGGCGAGAAAGCGGGTGACCATAGCAGCTCGAGCAACGAATTCTTGGCCTGCGTCACCGTGAGGGTCGTCATGAGTAGCCATTATAGTGGCCACCGGCGCGCGGAGCAACGAGTGAGCCGGTAGAGGGTTTCAGTGAGCGAGCGGAATATCTCCGGAAGTTCCCCACGGGACCGACGGCGGGAAGAGGCCTTCCGCGGAGCGCACATACCAGTTGCCGTCCGACGGCCGCCACACCACATCGTCGGCCCGGGAATCACCCGCCATCTGCGCGGGCAACGGCACGTCCCCGGCTGCTCCCCAGGCAACCGACGGAAGCTCGGTCAGGGTGGCGCTGGACTTGACGTACCAGGTCCCCGTCGAGGGACGGAAAATTCCGTAATCCGCCCGCCCATCTCCCGTAAAGTCCGCCGCGACGGGAATGTCACCCGAGGCTCCCCACACGATCGCCGCCGTCCCGCCTCCCGAGAATCGCACGTACCAGGTCCCGTTCGACGGACGAAACACCGCCATGTCCGTCACCGCGTCCCCGTCGTAGTCACCGGGCACGGGAATGTCGCCGGCTGTCCCCCACTGGACCGAAGGAAGCAACATTGCCTCCGCCGTTCGCACGTACCACGTCCCGTTGCTCGGACGCCACACCGCGAAATCGATCCGGGTGTCCCCGCCGTACTGACCCGGAACCGGAACGTCGCTCGAAGCACCCCACTGCACCGGGGGTTGGCTCACCCCCTCCGCAGAACGCACATACCAGGTCCCGTCGGAAGGGCGAAAGACCGCGAAGTCCGCGCGCGCGTCGCCCGCGTAGTTACCCGCCACGGGAACGTCGCCCGAGGCTCCCCACTGTACGGCAAGATCCCCGCTGCCATTGGACTTCTTGACGTACCAGGCCCCAAACGTCCCCATCCCCGGCCGGAACACGGCCTTGTCCGCCAGACCATCCCCATCGAAATCGCTCGACGCAACCGGTATCGGAATAATCGTTGTGAATTTCCCGAAGAGCCCGTGATCCTCCACACTGCCGGAGCCGGGGATTCCGGCGGTGAAGAAGAGCTCGTTCTGGGCGGCGTCTGTCCTACCATTCCCGAACAGCAGACCCCAGAGACCCTCCACCACAATGGGATGGCTCCCGCCGTCGTTCAGAGTGCCCACGAGAGCTCCCGTCGCGGGATTGAATCCGTGGATTGTGCCGTCGCCAAAATTCCCCACCAGCAGATCACCGCTGAGGTCGCCGAACGTCCCGGGCGCCAGCGCCAGTCCCCAGGGGGAGTTCAACACCCCCTGGCTCACGAAACGTCTCAGGAAGGTGCCGTTCGGATCGAACTCATCCACGAAGCCGTTGCCCGGGCCAGGAACGGGGTCGCGTTTGCCTGCGTCCTGCTTCGCGTAGGTCACGAACAGGACACCGCCGATGTTCTGGATACCAAAGGGAGCGAAGCCGGAGGGGAGGGTTGGATCGGTAAAGGCGCCGGGGAGGATGACCGGAGTGAAATTGTGGTCAAAGACATCTACCCTGCCCGCGTTAAAGTTCGTCGCATAGAGAAAGTTCCCGCTCCCGTTGTTGCCGAGGGCGAGGCCCTTGTACACAGCACCAGAGGCCGCGTTGTCCACCTGAAGAACCGCACTCGTTCCAATGGACCATCCCGCAACCGTTCCGTCTTCCGTCGCGAAAATGAAATGCGCCCCGGCGAAATCGCCCGCCGCTGCGTTGAATACCATACCTGTCGGCGCAGACGGTGGAGCCCCGCCGCCGGGCGGTGGGATCGTCACAACGAGGGCCTGCGCGACGCCGGCTCCGTCGTAGATCGTGGCCACGCCCGTGAGGTTGTCGGAAACCCAGAAGGGGCTCGCCGCGGTGAACGCCATGCCCCAGGGGTTCTTCAAGTTGGGGTCCGTGTGGGCCGCCACCCCGGGAAGGTCCGAAACCAGGTTGACCCGGTTGTAGCCTGTGCCGGCGCTGGCCCGATCCGCCGACCAGACGACGGCTCCGATGAGCACGGCGAAAAAGAGCGGCAAGCGTCGCGAGGCCGTCATCTCGACTCCCTTTGGAGCGATTCTAGTGGAAGGCAGGCAGCTTGCCCGGGTTCGTCCCTGAAAGATGGAGTTTTGTCCCTTGCGGCTAGCCGGCTGTCCGGTTTTTTCCCGCTGACAGCCTCATACGCCCCATCTTCCGGGGCCTGGCCGAGGGAACGAGCCCGGGGCGGCGCTTTCCATCGCAACCTCGCGGCGGCGCATTCGTACTCACCTCTGTTCGCTAGAACCGCGTTTCCATATCGCGAAGGAGGACACGATGCTCAAGAACCGATCCCTGGTTTGTTTCTTGACGCTGGGAGCCGCCGCTGGCCTTGCAGCGGGCGCGAGCGCCCAGACGCAGGCTCCCGCTCCGGCGGTCACGAGGGAGGCCGCAACCCCGGGCCCCGAGGGCGGCGGAAAGATCCCGGTGACGACTTCGTCGGCCGAAGCGAGGACCGAGTTCCTGAAGGGCCGCGACATGGCCGAGAAACTGCTGATCACGGACTCCCTCTCTCATTTCGCGAGGGCCGTCTCCCTCGACCCGAACTTCGCCTGGGCCGAGCTCAGTCTCGCCAACTCGGCGCCGACGGGCAGAGAGTTCTTCGAGCATCTCAACAAGGCGGTGAGTCTGGCGGACAAGGCTTCCAACGGAGAGAGGCTGCTCATCCTCGCGACGGAGGCCGGCGCGAACAACAACGCGGTCAAGCAGAAGGAGTATCTCGACCAACTCGTCGCGGCGTACCCGAACGACGAGCGAGCGCACTTCAATCTGGGAGGCTATTATTTCGGCCAGCAGGACTACCCGAAGGCGATCGAGCACTACAAGAAGGCCACGGAGCTCGCCCCGGCTTACTCGACCGCCTTCAACATCCTGGGATATGCCTACCGGCAGAACGCGGACTACGGCAACGCCGAGAAGGCGTTTCAGAAGTACATCGAGCTGATCCCCAGGGACCCCAATCCCTACGATTCCTATGCCGAGCTGCTCCTGAAGATGAGCCGCTTCGAGGACTCGATCACCCAGTACCGCAAGGCGCTCTTTATCGATCCCAGATTCTTGAATGCCCACCAGGGAATCGCCATGGATCTGCTGTACCTCGGAAAGCCGGATCAGGCGGCCGCCGAGCTGCAGAACATCACCGACAAGGCCAGGACCGACGGCGAGCGCCGGACGGCGCTGTTTGCCCTGACGGTCGTGCATGCCGACAGCGGCCAGATGGCCAGGGCTCTCGACGACGTGGACGAGCAGTACGCCCTGGGCGAGAAGACCAAGGATGTTCCGGCGATGGCCTTCGACTGCCAGCTGAAAGGGAACATCCTGCTGGAGATGGGAAAACCCGATCAGGCCAGGGGCGAGTTTGAGCGCGGCTTGAAGCTGATCGAGGGCTCCAACCTCTCCGCGGAGATCAAGAACAACGCCCGGCTCGTTCACCATTACAACCTCGCCCGCGTGCTGGCGGGAAAGAGAGACCTCGCGGGGGCAAAGAGCCAGGCGGACGACTTTCGGAAAGGCGCCGAGGCCTCCCGGAATCCGGCTCAGGTGAAACAGGTCCATGAGCTCGACGGAATCATCGCGCTCGCGGAAAGGGACTACGAAAAGGCGGTGGCCGAGCTTCAACAGGCGAATCAACAGAATCCCCAGAACCTCTATCGCCTCTGCCAGGCTTATCAGGCCAGGAAGGACACCGGGAAGGCGAAGGAGTTCTGCGGCAGGGCCGCCAACTTCAACTCGCTGCCACAGATGAATTATGCGTTCGTCCGAACGAGGGCGAAGGTCGCCTGGCGAGGATAGAAGGCTTGAACCGGCCGCTGGTCAACCCACCTGCACCGAGAGCATCGAAATGGATCCCCTCTTGAGGATCAGTTGGGGGTCAGGCTGAGGGCGCCGGGCGCCCGCGGCGTTCGGTGATAGTCCCGGTGAAGTGACCTGGCGTCACATCCAGGGTTCGTCAGCGCTGGGCCCGTAGATGGAGGGGACTCTTCCGCCGGCCATGCGGACGTAGACGGAGAGCTGGCCACGGTGGTGGATGGAGTCCATCAGCATGAGCCACAGGAGGTCGCCGACAGGGACCGGGCTCATCTGGCGCGGGCCGGTGAAGAAGTCCACCGTTTCGGACAGGCGCGACTCCGGCATCTCCTCCAGGGCCGCGAGCAACTCCCGCGCTCCCCTCTCGTAGTTCGCGACGGCTTCGGCATACGTGGCCGGCGCCGGCGGGAATTCGGGCGGCATGGTCAGCTCGCCGCTGATGGCCTTGACGGCGATTCCGTTGTGCATCGAGAAGGTATGGGCGAGCCGGGAGGCCGGCGTCGAGCGCTCATGCGGCTTGAAATCATCCTGCCCCGGGGGATACGCCTTCATGAGCTTCAGCGTGATCGGGAACTCCTTCGCGAACATGGCCACGTACTGGCGCTTCAGGCCTCCTGCTCCGGCCCGGGCGGCGCCGGACTTCATGGCGCGCCTCGGCCGCGCTTTCATGCTTGCTCGCGCGCGGCGCGCGGCCGGCTTTCTCTTCTTGCCAGCAACCGTCCGGGCGGCAGGGCGTTTTGTCTTCTTCATCGCTCCGTCCTCCTTCAAGTCCAGGTCAGGCGCCGAAGTCTACAGGATGAAACGTGCTCGCCTTCGTACCCGAGATGAGCGGGAGGGGACTATGAGCCCGCGGCGGCTGGCTATCCTGATCGCCGGGTCGGTCACGCCCGGTATGAACACGCAGTCGGCTCCCGCGTCGCGGTAGGCCCTGCCCCGCCGGATCGTCTCCGCCAGACGCCCTGTCTCCGGGCCGACGCGGGCGAGATAGACGTCGGTTCGGGCGTTGAGAACGATCGGGACGCCGTGGCTGCGGCCCGCCGCGACGACGGCGCGGATCTTCTCGCCTTGCAACGCAGGATCCGCCAGAGGAGCCTCAGACCGGCCGGTTCCGTCTTCCAGGTTCAGGCCGACCGCGCCCGCTTCGAGGACGCCGACTGCCGTGCGATGAATCTCCCCGGGGGTGTCCCCGTAGCCGGCTTCCACATCCGCGGTGACGGGCACCGAGACGGCCCCGCAAATCCGCGCAACGGCCTCGAGCATGCGCTCGCGGGAGATCTTCTGCCCGTCCGGGTATCCCGACGCAAAGGCGATCCCGGCGCTCGTTGTCGCGATAGCCGCCGATCCGGCCTTCTCGAAAATCCGCGCCGTCGCCGCGTCCCACGCGTTCACGAGCACCAGCGGGCGATCTCGCCGATGCAACGCCCGCAGCTTCTCGGCTTTCTGCGGCAGGTCCTCTGAAATCCCCATGGCGCCTTACTTTCTCATCAGGCCGGAAGGCGGAGTCTGACCCAGGATCCTCGTATTCTGTCTTTTTCTCGCCGTCATCCCATCGCAACCCTTCAGTCGTTCAGGAGATCCGCGAATTCGCGCGGAGTCAGGACCTTGACGCTCTTCCCTAACCGATTCATCAGTTTCAAATCACCGGTCACCAGAAGAGCGGACGGTTCCGCCGAGAGCATCCGCCTGAGGTGATCGTCTTCCTCCCCATCGCGTCTGTCCGCCGGCGACTCGACATCGAGCGTGACCCCGTTGACAGCGATCTCCGTCAGAAGAACGTCCACCTCACGTTGTGCGAGCCGATGCCGGCGCCGGATCTTAGGTCGCAGCAGGACGTCCCGATATTCGGCCAGCAGTTCGACCGAAAGCAGGAAGCGGAACCTGCCTGCAAGCATGCCATCGAGGATCCTGGCCGTGGGAGAGGAAGAGACCTCCGTCAGGAGGCCGGCCACGACCACGTTCGTGTCGATGACAGCCGGAGCCACCGTCATCTTTTGCGTCGATGAGCTCTCGTCTCCGAAACCGCCAGCTTGATCGCGGCCGCCTCCGCCATCGCGGATCGTTTTCGCGCAAGCTCTACGAGCGCAGCCGCCTGATTCGCCGTCTTGATCCCGTAGGCGTCCAGACTCTCCTCGACGAGGCTCCGAATGGTTTTCCCCCGCCGCACGGCCGTTTCCTTGAGGGCCCGGTGCTTTTCAGACGAAAGGGTGATCGTCAATCGGGGCATATCGCACTTCGATCCGAGCGTAGCACCAAAGCATAAATACATCAAATCACCTGGATGCCAAACTCGCAGACGATCGCCGGGTTGCCGGGGCCTCCCACGCTGCCGAGTCAGCGAGGGGGAGTCTTGGACTCCGCGGCGTCGGGCGCCTGTTTCTCGCTTTCCGCCAGGAGCTTGGCAACGACTTCGTCGTAATACGGCTTCTCGCGGAGGCCCGTATATTTGCCCGGGAAGAACACCAGCGTGATGTCCGCCTTGTCATTGGCGGCGTCGAAGTTGTTCAACACCGCGGCGAAGCGTTGATCGTGCGGCAACCGTGTGTTGTCGATCATCGGAAAGTCGAAGTAGTCGAGCCAGAACTCCGTCGAGGTCGTCTCGACCCGATTTCCCTGGCCGGTGCGGACGGTCACGCGGAGTTGCAACCCTTCGTTCTTTCGATCCGCCTCCAGGACGTCCAGCTTGAAGTTGCGCCGGATGCCGTCGAGCGTGAGATCCCGGGCCAGCGACGGCAGATCCCCTCCGGGCCCGCGAAAAGAGAGCGTCTTGAGGTTCGCCGTGGCGTCGAAGCTCGTCCCGCCCTCCTCGATGATGAGCATCTGCTTCTTCGTCACTTCCTCGGCGACGCGGTTCAGCCTCGCCAGGTAATCAGACCGCTGCGGGCTGTTCTCGACCTGCCGCTGGATGTGCCGGAAAAGCGGCTTCAGGTTGAGCGACTCGTGAAAGTTGTACACCAGGAGCTCGAGGTTCAAGACCTCCTGCTCAGGGGTCGCCTTCTGCCCGGACTGCAGGAACGACTCGATGATGGACTTGAACATGTCCTTGCGCAGCGCGCTCTCGGATTCTTCGCGACGGCTCGTCAGCTCGGAGTAGAGCCGCGCGTTGGTCTCCCGCGTCTGGAGCCGCTCGCGCAGCGTCGCCTCGCGCCCTTCGCGATCGCGCAGATAGGCCGACGTCCAGAAACCGAGGACGGCCACCGCGACCGCCGTCAACAGCCCGCCCACGGGCTTCAGAATGATCTCGGCCTTGTCCCAGCCGTCGCGCTCCCGCCCCCGGTCGTGCCTGGCCGAGTCCTCCGCCATCACTTCCTCGTCAGGACGAGCTTGCCCGCCTCTTCCTTCACCACCAGGTCATACCGGCTCGGCTTCTCGTAAACCGTGACCTTGACCGACGGACTCGCCTTCTTGTAATCGATCGAAATCACGCACTCCCCGGTCGCCCCGACCTTCAAGCTGTAGGACCCGAACTGGTCCGTCTGCGCCGTCGCCGACGTCCCTCCGCAATCGAGTTTCAGAGTGACTCCCTCCGGCAGCGTTTTTCCGCCTTCACTCACCGTTCCATGGATCTCCGCCGCCCCGGTAACCAACGCCGCGCTCAGCCAGCAGACGCCGATCAGAAATGTCTTCCTCATCCTGGACCTCCAGGCACAATGGTACGCCACGCCCGTCCTCTTCCCGGCGCCTCCGCGGGGCTAAGATCGGTCGATGACATGGAAGGGATCATGAACTTTCTCCCGAATATTTCGAAGTGGTCGGTACCGCTCGTAGTTTGCGGCATCCTCGCCGTAGCACTCACCGCGACGCGGCCGACACAGGCCCAGGATGCGACCCTGCCGGGTCTCCTCCCCGGGCTGGCGCGCGCGCTTGTCGTTGACGTTCGCGATCCCGAGGCGGCCGGCCGGATCAAGGTCAAGTTCCCATGGCTTCCCGGTGAAGTCGAGACCTGGGCCCGCGTCACGCTCCCGCTCGGCGGCAACCGAACCGGCCTATGGGCGCTTCCCGAAGTCGGCGACCAGGTCGTCGTCGGATTCGAGCACGGAGATGTACGCCGCCCGATCATCGTCGGTTCCCTCTGGGACGGCACGCCGCCGCCTTCCAGGTAGGGCAGCGACGACCATTGAGGAGGTCTGCATGCCCCAGAACCTGTCAAGGAGCAGGCGGATGCTGCAAGCGTTCCGGAGATCGCCGGCGTAGTATCGATTCAACGAGAGGCTCGACTCTTTCTAGGTATTGATCCTGGCAGGACGTGCCGGTTGGGAGGGCTCATGGCTCGAATCGGCTGGGTGGACGGTGTCGGATACCTCGCTTCGCTCCTCGTCTTCTGCACCTTCTACATGAAAACGATGATCCCGCTGCGCAGCGCCGCGATCGCGAGCAATGTGGCCTTTATGACTTTCGGGCTCGCGGGCCGAGTCTACCCCGTGCTCGTGCTTCATGCCGTGCTGCTCCCGTTGAACTGCCTCCGGCTGCGGCAGATGCAGATCCTCATCGGGCGGGTTCGAGAAGCCTCCCGCGGCAACCTGTCCATGGAATGGCTGATCCCGCTGATGACCCAACACCGTTTCGAGCCTGGCGATGTCCTGTTCCGCAAAGGCGAACCGGCGACCTCGATGTACCTGATCCTGGAGGGGTCGGTGCGGCTCGTGGAGCTCGACGTCACACTCGGTCCCGGCGCTCTCGTCGGAGAGATCGGTTTGTTTGCCCCCGACAACCGGCGAACGGGCACGGCGGTCTGCGAGAGCGACGTGGAGCTCGGGGCGATCACCGACCAGAAGGTGTTGCAGCTCTACCACCAGAACCCCACGTTCGGCTTCTACCTGTTCCGGCTGGCCCTCCAGCGAATGCTGGAGAACGAGCGGCTCCGGCGGCCCGAGGCTGGCTAGAAGGCGTTCGTAAAGAGTTAACGGTTTTGAAGGAAACTGATAGCTTTCAAAGCCGGCTGGCGTTCACAACTTGGGCTTGGGCGGCGGAAGCGAGAAGGCGGTGCTTTCGGCCGCGAAGCCGACCCTGATGTGGGAGCTGTCGCAGAAGGGCTTATTGGCAGACTGCCCGCAGCGGCAGAGCGACACGGCGGTGCGGCCGGCCAGATCGTAACGGTTGCCGGCCTCGTCGACCAGAGTGATGTTCTCCCCTTCCACTCTCAGGGGCCCATCTTTCCGGGGTGTGATCTTGATGTCGGCCATCGCCGTTTCCCTCCGAGAACTCCGCGATTCTAACCAACCGCCGTCGCGCGGCAGGAAACCGGCCGGCCGCCTCGTATGGGATTTCGAAAGACCGGCTCGGGAACGCGGACTGAGGCGGATCCAGGTCACGTGGTCTTCCCACAGCTTCCGCATCGCGTCGTGGAAGGCGCCTCGGTCGATGGGCGCCGACGGTACCTTCGCTCACGGCATGTGTTGTGTGCGCCTCGAGCTGAAGACGAAGTGAGCCTGTGGAGGGATGGGGTCACGGTCGGGCGCACCGAAAACCAACTTGCAAAGCCGGCCTGGCGTTCTCGGGCCAGAGGCGAGAACCTACGCGGTTCCGAAGAGGACGAGGTTTCCTTCGCTGTCCCTGAAGATCGCGTGCTCGCCCCAGGGCTCCTTCTTCGGCGGCTGTGTGAACTCGATGCCTCTGGCCCTGAGATCCTCGTAAGTTGATTTCACATTGTCGGCAACGAAGACGACGGCCGGTACCGGCCCGGGCTTCAAGTCCGCCTGCTTGAACAGGACGAGAAGCGTCTCGGCGCCCGGTACCTGCAGCTCGATCCAGCGCGAGTCTCCCATCGACTGGTCGGTGAAGATCTTCAACCCGAGCTTCTTCGTGTAGAAGTCGAGGGCGCGCTCCTGGTCCTCGACGGGCACCGCGGCGAACTTGATGCGCTTCAACATGGAGCGTTCTCCTTTCGATCGGAGCTTTTGCCACAGCCGCGTCGAGCCTGTAAAGGCGCTTCGCTTTTACTATAGTGTTTAAAGCTATAGCTCATGCCGACGTTTCGCCTCGACGATTATGTGGTCGACGTGCTCCTGCGGGACCTCGTCGGTCACGACCACAGCTCCGCCGCCTTTGTGGTCTACCTCTTCCTCTGTCGGCGCACCGTGGGCCGGCGCAAGAAGTGGGAACGGATGAGCCACCGCGAGATTGCCCTGGAGACCGGCCTGTCGAAGAGTGCCGTGCAGCGGGCGCTGCGGATCCTGCACCGCCGAGGCCTCGTGCGATCCCGGCGTCATCACGAGACGGACACACCGGAGCACTCGGTCCAGCGGCCCTGGGCGGCGGGCTCCGGAAAGTGACCCGAGCCCCGGGTCATGAGGGGGACGGGGTCAGATCTCTTGGCCGCACGAAAGCGGCCTGAATTCCTTGACGACCATTTTCAGGGGCGTGAGATCCAAAACCCGCATCGCCGGGGGTCCGACGCACCGGGAACCGGCTTGAAAAGCCGGCCTGGCTTTGAGCTCAAGCCCTGGCTTTCAAGGCTTCTTCAGCAATGTTGCAAGAAGGTTGCCCTGGCCCACGATTCTGTGGTTCGCGTCTTCCGTTGTATTCCTCTTGGGGTCGTAGTACCCGAGCCTCGTGTGGCGCGCGTCCTCAAGAATCTGGCGACCATCAGGCTGCGTCGCCACATACCCGATGGTTCTATGGCTGGAGTCCTTAAGGGTCTGTGTCGCCATTTCTCCTCCTCGCGTCGGGACAGATTAGGTCTCTCCAGAATACTCCGTGTTGGGGACATCCCTTGAGGCTCTCAGTCTCTTGGATCCCGCCGAATACGAAATCGCTACTGCCGGGGCGCCAGCTTGCCGCGACGTCATGCGCGTCACCATCTCGTCACCGGACGGAAGCCGCCGACTCAGTACACCGCCCGTTTCTGGACCTTCTCCTTGGTGGCCAGGCTGAAGCGGGCCTCCATCTTCCCGCCATCCACGATGCGCGCGGCTACGTACTCGCCCACCGCCGGACCGTGCTTGAAACCGTGGCCCGAACCGCCGCCCACCAGCCACACGTTGTCACGCTCGGGATGGCGGTCGATCAGGAAATCGCCGTTAGACGTGTTCTCGTACTGGCACACCTCGCTCGACACCAGCGGCGCGTCCTTCAGTCCCGGAAAGCGCCGGGCTACGAACTTCCGGACGGTGGCCAGGGTGTCGGGCGTGATGACGCGCGTGCCTGTGTCCGGGTCGAAGGCGGGGCCGTGGCGATCGGGCGCGACCTTGAAGCCGCGTCCCTTGAAGTCCGGCAGGCCGTAGATTTCCTCGGCGAAGTCCACCCAGACGGGCATCGCTTCCGAGCGGAAGCGCGCGTCGCCCGGAGGGGGGCCGAAGTAGAAGACCTCCTGACGCGTGGGGAAGATGCGCTCGCCCAGCAGATCGGGGAAGAGCTTCGGCAGCCAGGGACCGCAGGCGAAGACGAAGGTGCCCGCGCTGACGGTCTTTCCGGACCGCGTCGCGACCGAGCCGAGCCGCCCTTTGCCCGCCGGCGGGACGACGGCTTCCTGGAGATACTCGACTCCTTTGGACATCGCGATCTGGAGCACCGCCTGGACCGCGTGGAAGCCCATCAGGAAACCGCTCTGGGGCTCGTAGATGGCCCAGGTGTTCGGGCCGAAGTCGATCTGCGGCCAGCGGCGCTCGAGCTCGGGGCGGCCGAGCCGTTCGTGGCGTACGCCCAGCCGCTGCAAGGTCGCCAGTGTCTTCGTCGTCAGCGGGTCCTCGCCGCGGGCCATCCAGAGAACGCCGATCGGCTGGAAGAGCGACGGCCGGCTTGCCTGGGCCAGGAGCGATTTCCAGAGGTCCAGGGAATGCATCGACCAGCGCGTGTAGATCTCCTGGTCGCCATACCCCATCCGGATGACGCGCGTCTGGCCGCCGGAGCTCGCGCGGGCATTGCCGGGGCCGTAGGCGTCGAGTAGCGCGACGCGACGCCCGGCCTGCGCGAGACGGAGGGCGACCCACGCCCCGAACACGCCGCCTCCGACGACTGCTACGTCGTAGACCTTGCCGCCCGATACGCCGGGCGCCTGGGCCCCCGCCTGGGCCGGCACCAGGGCGGCACCGAGCGCCCCCGCCCCTGTGGTTCTTATGAAGTCGCGGCGCGTCGTCTTCATCGCTCTGCCTCCTCCTCGATGAACCAGTTCACGCGGCGCGCAAAAAGGGCTCGGATCTCGCTCGCGCCGGCCGCTGGAATGACGGGCCGATCTTAACCCCCCGGCAGGGATCGCCTCACCTCGGGAAGAAGAGGAGGAGGGTCAGCAGCGTGCCGATTCCGAGGGAGACCCAGGCGTTCGTGACGAAATAGCCGTAGGCCATGAGCGCGATGCCGAGGAAGAGATGCCTCGGCTCGGCGTTCTTCCTGCCGTAGCGGAACGCGGCGAACCCGATCAGGCCGAAAAAGACGGCGAGGATGATCGTCGCGAAAGAGAAGCTACCAAGGTCTATGCCGGCCACAGGCCTTCTCCCAACTCAGCCAGCGCGGCAGCCGTCCGGCATCGGGCGTTCGGGAACAGCCAGGGGAGAGGACCGTGCGCGCGTGGTCACCGAAATCAACGGCGAGCCGGACGAGCTTGCGCGACCCCGGGACTTCCTCGACGGACCGAATCGTTCCGGCACGGATGTCGAGCTGCTCCAGGACCTCGATCGAAACAGCACGCTTGACGGGCGCGGGGTTCATTGGAGAGAGGGAGTGAGGCTCAGCATGCGCTTGAAGTCGTCGGACTGGCGGCCGGCCAGCTCCCAGCGGATGAGGGAGGCGGGGATGAGGCCGGCGGCGTTGAAGTCTTCCATGAAGCGCTTCATCCGGAACCTCTCCCCCTGCTCTTGCTTTCGCTCGGACAAGAGCTTCTCGACCTCGATCTTGCCGATGAGGTAGCTCGTCCCATACCCGGGCTGCTGAAGATAGAGATGCTGCTCGTCCCGGACGAGCTCTCCATCCATCCGGAGCCAGCCCCGCGGCGTATTGGCGCAGGCGAAAGCGGAAGCCTGCTCGAGGGTTGCCTCGTTGGCGTGCATCCTGAGCTCCCCCAGCGCCCGCGCGGCGCGCTCGGCCACGAGGATGTACACGAGCTCCCGGGCGCGCGGGCGCGCGTCGAACATGCCGGCCTGCATCATCAGCTCTTCCCAGCCGGTCGCGTGCCCCTCGGTGCGCGTGTTGAAGATGTTGTAGAGGAGCGGTCCCCGGCGGATGGGGCTCGGATGGGGCAGGCGCTCCATCCAGGCTTTGTCGAACCAGTGATAGCCGTGGGTGCGCATCACCTCGGGGTCCCGGTAGTCCACCTCTCCAAAGAATTCGCGGGGACCGGGGTTGAAGCTGCCGATCCTCGCGCGCAGGGCAGGGTCCATGAAGTCCCGGACCTCGAGGATCTCGTGGTCCCGCAGATACGCCATGTACTCCGTGATCGCGGCGTCGAAGCGGCGCGAATACTCCTCGGCATTCGAGATCGGCGCGAGCTGAGGCAGCTTCGCGTTGCGCTGCTCTTCCATCGCGAGGAGAGAGTGGGCGCGCGCGAGCTCGCGCTCCATGAGCGCGACTTCCTCCCGCCAGGTGTACGGGACGAGCTGGACGTTCTTCAGGTACCAGTCGTAGTT
>WNFV01002558.1_pt1 | contig 43527 bp, 43 predicted proteins | sample 5400101 | NCBI WGS metagenome assembly WNFV01 (sample SAMN13153361, study PRJNA577476) | soil metagenome | isolation source: 115 cm soil or saprolite under grassland replicate 1 | place: USA:California | collected 2016-06-15 | reverse complement strand
TCGACGTCCGGACCAGGGGCACGGATGAGGGGCCACGGGGGGTCATCGCGACGGTCCCGCCAGCCGGGCAGGACCGGCGCCCATGATAACCGGAGCGGCTGGACGGCGTGGCCTGCCGTTCGGCCGCCGTGGCCTGCCGTTCGGCCGCCGTGCCCTGCCGTTCGGAGCGGGTGCGCGCCGTTCGGGACGCCGCGGTCGCCTGGCAGGTTCGTAGCGGAGCGCGCCCCGGTCGCGTGGCAGGTGCGTAGCGGAGGGCGCCGCGGTTCCGTGGCAGGATGGGCGGCGGAGGGCGCCTCGGTTCCGTGGCAGGATGGGCGGCGATGATGGCTCGCCGACCTGTCCGTAGCCGGTTTGCCGGCCGCCGGTTCGCCGTCCGCCGGTTCGCCGTCCGCCGGTTCGCCGTCCGCCGGTTCGCCAGACGCTGGTTTCGGCGGCCGGCGGCGCACATCGTCGCCGGACTCGTTCTCGCCATAGGCGTCCTCGGCGGTCTCGCGCCGCCGGTGCTTGCCCACGGGGCGAACGCGCTCCTCCCGCCGGCCCCGTCCGACTTCCTCTTCGACTGGGCGTTCGATGGCCTCGTGACGATTCCGCTCCTGCTGGTCGGCGCCGCCTACCTGTGGGCGGTCGGACGGGTCGATGCGGCGCACCCGGGAAACAGGGTGCCCCGCTCGCGGATCGTCGCGTTCCTGGCAGGCCTGGCCGTCATCGAGATCGCCCTCCAGTCGATCATCGAGCGCTACGACACGACGCTGTTCTCGGTCCATATGGTCCAGCACATCCTGCTCACGCTGGTTGCGCCGCCACTCCTCGCGCTCGGCGCCCCGATCACGCTCGCGTTGCGCGTCGCCCGGCCCGAGTTCCGACGCCGCGTCGCCCTGCCGATCCTGCACAGCCGGTTGCTCCGATTCCTGACGTTCCCGGTGGTGGCCTGGCTGCTCTTCGCCAGCGTCATGTGGGGCACCCACTTCTCGCCCATCTTCAACGAGTCGCTCGAGCAGCCTCTCGTCCACCAGCTCGAGCACCTCGCGTACCTCGTCGCCGGGCTGCTGTTCTGGTGGCCGGTCGTTGGCGTCGACCCCAGCCCCTGGCGGATCCCGAATCCGGTCCGGGCCATGTACCTGTTCCTGCAGATGCCCCAGAACACGTTCCTCGCCCTGGCTATCTACAGTGCCGCCGCTCCGCTCTATCCGCATTACGCAGCGATTCGCATCCGATGGGGGCCCGACCCGCTGATGGATCAGCAGATCGCGGGCGGCCTCATGTGGATCGTCGGGGATGTCGTCTTCATCGTGGCGATCGTTCTCACCGTCGTCGGGTGGATGCGGTCCGAAGAGCGGGAGGCGCTGGGGCGCGAGCGCCGCGAGGATGCCCAGATCGCCGCAATCCGCGCCCGGGAAGCCGCCCTGGCGGACAGGCTGGCCGCCGAGCGGCTGGGCGAGGATCGGGCCGGCGACGAGCGGATCGGAGGGCCGTAGCGCCAGGCGCCGCCGCTGGTCAGCCCGGGATCGGGGCCTGGAGGTATGACCGGTAGCGCTCCGGGTCCACGTTCCCGCCGCTGACGATCGCCACGACCGGCCCGTCGATGCCATCCAGGCCTACCTCGCGGAGGTGAAATCGCATGGCCGCCAGGGCGAGGGCTCCGGACGGCTCGGCCACGAGCCGGGCCTCCTCGGCCGCCAGCCGGACGGCGGCCGCAATCTCGGCCTCTGTCACGGTCACGATCCGATCGACCAGCGCCGACAGGTGGGCGAACGTCCGCCGGCCCAGCGACTGCGTCCGGGTGCCGTCGGAAATCGTCCGGCTCACCAGCTCGGCCGGCCAGGCCACGATTCGACCCGCCGCCAGCGACTCCCGAGCATCGGCCGCCAGCTCGGGCTCGACGCCGATGATCCGCGCCGACGGTCGCACGCCTCGGACCGCGGCGGCCACGCCCGACGCCAGGCCGCCACCCCCGACCGGCACGAGCACGGCGGCGACATCCGGCAGGTCCTCGATGATCTCCAGACCGCAGGTCCCCTGGCCGGCGATGATTCGATCGTCATCGAAGGGCGGGATGACCGCCAGGCCGCGCTCCGCGGCCAGACCCTCGGCGACGGTGCGGCGCTCGTCGCTCGCGGGGCCCACCGTGATCACCTCCGCACCGTCGGCGACGACGCGACGGACCTTGAGCGGTGGTGCGTCGGAGGGCATGACCACGACCGCGGGGGCTCCCAGCAGCCGCGCGGCCCGCGCCACGCCCTGCGCGTGGTTGCCCGAGGAGTAAGTGATCACGCCACGAGCTCGCTCTGCGGGGCTGAGCGACGCGACGGCCACGTAAGCGCCGCGGAGCTTGAACGCGCCGATCGGCTGGAGCGACTCGGCCTTGAGGAATCGATGCTCGCCGCTCGGCCCGAAGGGAACGAGCGGCGTTCTCAATGTGATTCCCTGCAGGATGGTCGCGGCATCACGAATCGCTTCTAGGCCGACGAGGCCGGGTCCGAGGATGTCGGGGAGGCCGACGGGGTCGAGAGGGACTGGCTCGGGGCCGCCCGACGGGATGGCCGTTCGGTCAGCCACGGCCCTGTGCGATGAGCCTGGCGCAGTCGATGCAATGCTCTGCCCAGGGCAGGGCTTCCAGGCGTTCTGGCGCGATTGCCTTGCCGCATCGCAGGCAGCGCCCGAACGTTCCCGCGTTGAGTCGGACCAGCGCCGCATCCACCAGCGCGAGCTGTTGCACCGCGCGCTCGCGAAGGGCGAGATCGCGTTGCTGCTCGAACACGTGACTGGCGGCCGCCGCCTGTGAGCCGTAGGTCATCTGCCCGGGCGGCTGAATGGTCGCCGCCAGCTCGTCGCGGAGCCGGACGCGCTCAGCCTCGAGCGCGGCTCGCGGGTCGGTCGCGCGGTCCGCTGCCGGGTTGGGGCCAGCGCCGGTTGCGGAGTCGGCCGAGCGCTCGGCCGATGAAGGATCCATGACGCGAGATGGTACGCGTCCCGTGCTCGACGCGGGCGCGGGGGTCATGGCCGGCGAGTTGAGCCGCGTTTCGGCCCGCCTGGTAGGCAGCGGCGCAGTCGGAGCATTGTCATGAGCAATGCTTTGAGGACGCTCGCCGATGGCGCCGCGCGGCTCCGGCAGCCTCGAGATGGCTCGGCCGGCCTCTGGCCCTTGCCGTATTCCGAGCATTGTTATGAGGACGCCAACGGCGGGCCGAAGGCCGCCCTGGGTGCTCATGCTCGTACGACGTACGCACGGGCCGAGCTCGCCGGGGTGTTGAACGATGCGGGCGATGGCGTGGAGGACGCCTTTGCCGCGCCGAAGGCCTCTCCGTAAGCATGCTCGGAATATGTCGACGTGCTATCCGCCCCACGACCGCGGCCGTCGCGGGTCCGATAAGCCGCAGCTAAGCGGTGACGAGCAAACTGATCCAACGAGCCACCGGCGTCACCCGGCGACCGGGCTCGCAGTCGGGGCACGTTGGAGGATGCCCGTGCGCCGCGCGAGCCGGTTCCTGATCGTGATCGTCATCCTGCTGACGCTGGTGGCCGGCGAGTCGACCCCGACCGGCCTGAATCGGAGCACAGCGGGACCGGAGAATGACCCTGCGGGCTGGCGGTGGGCCGTCGTCGGGCCGACGGATGACCTGGCCGGTTGGCGCTGGGCCGCAACCGATCCGACAGGTTGGCGCTGGGACTGACGCTCGCCGCGCCTCAGGTCGCAACGACACTTCCGCCCTGGCCGTGATCCCGCCCTCGCTTCGCGCCTGGCGGCGAATCCCGGCTACGGCCTAGTGAAGTTCACTTAGTGGCCGGCCGTGATCCCGGTCGAGTCGGAGCTGAGCCGCTGCGCGAGGTAGACCGGCAGGATGGAGACGATGATGACGAAGAGCGCGACGACGTTGACGATCGGACGTTGCGCTGCCCGGGAGAGCTGGTTGTAGATCCAGATCGGCAGCGTCTCCTGTGTGCCCGCGGTGAAGAACGTCACGACGATCTCATCGAAGGACAGGGCGAATGCGAGCAGGCCGCCAGCGAGCAGGGCAGTCCTGATGACCGGGAACGTCACGTAGCGGAACGTCTGCCAGGCATCCGCGCCCAGGTCCATGGACGCCTCCTCGATCGAGCGCGACGAGCGCCGCAATCGGGCAATGACGTTGTTGAAGACGATGACGATGCAGAACGTCGCGTGGCCCACCGCAACCGTGAACGCCGAGAAGCCGATGGCCGCCGTGTTGATCGTCGCGTTGAGGGCCATGCCGGTGACGATGCCGGGGAGGGCGATCGGCAGCACGAACAGGAAGGAGATGGATTCGCGGCCGAAGAACGAGAATCGATGGATCGCCAGGGCAGCCAGGGAACCCAGCAGGATCGCCACGATCGTCGCGCCCAACCCCACCTGGACGGACAGGACGAGCGCGTCGATCAGGTCACCATTGGCGAGGGCAACCCCGAACCAGTCGGTCGTGAAGCGCTCGATCGGCCAGGCCTGGGCGCGGTCGGCGTTGAAGGCGTACAGCGCGATCGTGCCGATCGGGACATACAGGAAGGCGACGACCGCGACGCTCGCGAGGCGCAGTGCGATCCGGCTCACGTCGCTCTCACAGAGCGTCGAAGGCTCCTAGTCGGCGAGCGCCCAGGAGGTACACGCCCATGATCAGGATGGGCACGGTCGCGAACGCCGCGGCGAAGGGCACGTTGTTTGCCACGCCCTGTGCCTCGTACACGACGTTGCCGATGAATTGCGTGTTGCCGACGAGCTTCGGCGTGATGTAGTCGCCCAGCGTGAGCGAGAACGTGAAGATCGAGCCGGCCACGAGCGCCGGCAGGACGAGGGGCAGGACGATCCGCCGGAACGTCGTTGCGCCGCGGCCACCCAGGTCGGCCGATGCCTCCAGGAGCGAGCTCGGGATCCGTTCCAGCCCGGCGTAGATCGGCAGGATCATGTAGGGCAGCCAGAGATAGCAGAAGACCACGACCATCGAGGCGCCGGAGGAGCCCGGACTCAGGCCGGGGGCGCCGAGGACGCCGAACAGCCATTCGAGCGGACCGCCATCGGCCAGCAACACGCGCCACGCGTAGACCTTGACCAGGTAGCTGGCCCACAGCGGCAGCAGGACCAGGATGAAGAGCACGGATCGGACGCGACGCGACGCCACTCGTGCCATGTAGTAGGCGATCGGGAAGGCGATGAGCATGTCGACCACGGTCACCAGGGCGGCGACGCCGACCGTTCGGAGGGCAACCGTCCGGTAAACCGGGCTCTCGATGAGAAGCTCGAAATTGCGCAGGCTGAAGTCGTGGCGGACGGCCGAGGTCGCCGGGTCCAGGTACCAGAAGGCACTGACCAGAAGGACAGCGAGCGAGCCCAGGTAGACGATCGCGAACCAGCCGACCGGCGGCGTGAGGAGCAACACGAGCTGCGCCCAGCGCCGTCGCCAGAGCATCGCCTGGACGCGACGGAAGAAGCCTGGCCGAGCGGAGGACGCCATCGCGATCCCGCGCCGTGGCTCAGCGGCCGGCCGGGGATCGGCTCCCCGGCCTGAGCCGCGCGGCCATCAGGGCGTCGTCAGCCCTTGATCTCCGTCCACTTCTGGGTCCAGATCGAGTAGTCGATGCACGTCTGCCCCCGGCTGTCGCCGCAATCGGCGAGCGGCGTCTTCCAGAAGCTGATCGCGTCATAGAAGGTCTTGTCGTTGACCCGGTAGGCCGTGCAGAAGTCCTTGAGCGCGTACGGGCCCAGGTTGCCGGCGTCCAGGATCTCGCAGGCCTGCGGATTCGCCGGAGCCTCTCCGAACGACTCTGCGACCTGGGCCTGGACTTCCTTGGTGACCATCCAGCCCATCCACAGGTACATGCAGTTTGGATGCGTGGCGTGCGCGGACATCATCCAGGTGTCGGCCCACCCGGTCATCCCTTCGCTGGGGACGACCGCATCGACCTTGACGCCCGCGCCCTTGAGCGTGTTGACCTGATACGGCCACGTCGTCCCGACGACGCTCGCGCCCGTCGTGAAGTTGTCGATCTCGTCGGTGTAGAGCGACCAGTACTTGCCGACGAGCGGGTGCTGGTCCTTGAGCAGCTGAACGGCCGCGTCGAACTGCGGCTGGGTGAGCTCGTACACGTCGGTGATCCCGAGCTCGGGCCTATGTGCCTTCAGGTACAGCGCCGCGTCGGCGATGTAGATCGGGCTGTCATAGTCCGTGATCTTGCCCTTGTACGCCGTCGCCTTGGCCGGGTCGAAGACGACGTCCCAGCTCGTGGGAGCCGGGGACACCTTGTCCGTGCGGTACATGAGCGAGTTACCTCCCCACCCATGGGACACGCCGTAATGCTTGCCGTTCACGGTGTTGTGGGGTGGCGATTGCAGGAACTCGGCAATGTTGTTCCAGTCGGGGATGAGCGCCGGGTTAATCTCGGCCACATCGCCGTTGGCGATGAGCCGGTTCGTGGCGTCGCCGGACGCCGAGACGCCGTCAAACACGGAGCCGCCGCCCTGCCGCATGAGCGTGACCATCTCGTCGGACGTGTTGCCGACCTTCGACTTGACCTTGCAGCCGGTCTTCGTCTCGAACCCGTGCACCCAGTCGTAGGCCTTGAGCGTCGTCGTCGCGTTGGGGACCTTGTTCGAGCCGTCCTCGGCGTAGCCGGCCCAGATGATGATGTTGAGCTCGCCCTCGGCCTTTCCGATCGACTGCGGCAGGTTGGACGACGGGCTGGGAGCGGCGCTGGCCACCGAAGGCGGCGCCGAAGCGGGCGCTGTCGTCGGTGCCGGGCTCGGCGTCGCGCCGCCTGAGCAGGCCGACACGACGAGGCCGATCGTGGCCAGCGCCCCCAGCGGGGATCGAGTTTTCATGGGTCCTCCTCCTCGTTCCGTCAGCCGGTGACGGGAAAATTGTGCTGCCGCTTCCACACGAGCCGGACAGCCTTGTCCTGTGACGCCAGTGCCTCCATGGATGAGGTCGCCAGGTTTTGCTGGGTGACGACGAGCTCGCCGCCGACGTCGAGTGCGACGACGTAGCGGGTATTCGAGCCGAGATAGACGACGCTCCGGATGCGACCCTGCGCGAACGACTCGTCGGAAGCAACGGGCGTGTCCGGCTCAGCCAGGCGAATCTTCTCGGGGCGAACCGTGAACGTGCCGGGTTCGCCGACGATCGTTCGGGCGACGTCGCCGGAAAGCAGGTTGGACGTGCCCACGAAGCCGGCCACGAAGACCGTCGCCGGGCGCTCGTAGACATCGGCGGGCGTGCCGACCTGCTCGATTCGGCCGCGGTTGAACACGGCCAGTCGGTCGCTCATCGTGAGCGCCTCCTCCTGGTCGTGGGTGACGTAGATGAACGTGATGCCGACCTGCAGCTGGATCGACTTGAGCTCGATCTGCATCTCCTGGCGCAGCTTCAGGTCCAGTGCGCCGAGCGGCTCATCCAGGAGGAGCACCCGCGGCCGGTTGATGAGCGCGCGGGCAAGCGCTACCCGTTGCCGCTGGCCGCCCGATAGCTGGGACGGCCGCCGCCGCTCATATCCCTCCAGCCGGACCATCTCGAGCGCGTCGGCCACCCGCGTCCGTCGCTCGCGGACCGGAACCTTCCTGACCATGAGGCCGTACTCGACGTTCTGGCCGACGGACATGTGGGGGAACAGGGCGTAGTCCTGGAAGACCGTATTGACGTCGCGCTCGAACGGCGCCCGTTGGGTCACGTCCTGGCCGTGGAGCAGGATCCGCCCGGCGGTTGGAAGCTCGAAGCCGGCGATCATCCGAAGGGTCGTCGTCTTTCCCGAGCCTGACGGCCCGAGCACCGAGAAGAACTCGCCATCGCGGACCGCCAGGTCGATGCCGTCGACGGCGACGACGTCGCCGAACCGCTTCTCCACATGATCCAGTCGAACGGCAGCTGCGGCATGGGCGTCGAACGCCGCACCGGGCGACCCATCGGCCGCAGGCGCAGGGCCGGCAATCCGGTCGGGCGCGGAGACGGTGCTCGGGGTCAAGCGAAACCTCTCAGGTCGGACGGATCCTGCGCCACGACGCCATGTCGCTCAGTCTGCCTCGCGCGGCCGTGCCCGAATGCGGCCACGGCCACGAGTCGGGCGGCCCGGCGCCGGGCGGCAGCCGTTCGCGTGGGTGGCGCGCACTCTGCGTCGGTGCCGCCGACCGTGTCAAGCCAGGGGCCGGCCGGCGGGACGGCTAGACTCGGCCGGGAGGCCCACCCCTGTCCATACCTCACTCCGACCGCCGCCGACGTGTCGCCGTCGCGCTGCTGCTCGCAGCGCTCGTCGTATCGGCCACCGGCTGCGACGCGGAGGCGGACAGGCCCACCCCGCGCCCGACGCCCGGGACGCCCGCGAATCCTCGAGAGGTCAATCTCATCGCGCGCGAGTATGCGTTCAGTCCTCCCGCCGTCGATGTCGTTCCGGGCGAAACCATCCTCCTGCACGTCGTCAACGCCGGTCTCGACGTGCACGAGGCGATCGTCGGCGACGCCGCCACGCAGGCAGCATGGGAGGCGGCCGAGGCCGCGGTTGCCGGCGCCCCGCCCGGTCCGACGCCGATGGTGAGCGTTCCGCCCGGGATCGCCGGATTGCGACTGGTCGTGCGATCCGGGGAGCGGGCCGACGCCATCTGGACCGTGCCTCCGACGGCCGGTCGAATGGTCGTCGGCTGCCATATCCCTGGCCACTGGGCGAAGGGAATGCAGGTGCCGGTGCGCGCCGTGACGCCCTGAGATTTCGAGTCCGGCGAGGCCGCCGCGCGAGTGATACGCTCAGTACCTCGTCACCGGCAGGGCCGGCGCGGGGTGACTGGACCGGGCGAGCGGACAGGGGCGACCGGGACATTGGGCGACCGGGCGGCGCGGATCGTCGCAGAGGAGACATTCCATGACCTATGTCATCGCCGAGCCATGCATCGACGTGCTCGACATCTCGTGCGTCTCCGTCTGTCCGGTTGATTGCATCCACTACGAAGAGGGGGTGGATCGCAAGCTGTACATCGACCCGAACGAATGCATCGACTGCGGCGCGTGCGAGCCCGAGTGCCCGGTCAACGCCATCTTCCCCGAGGAATCGTTGCCCGCCGAGTGGGCCAGCTACACCCAGATCGACGCGACCTGGTACACGGATAAGGCCGCGGCACGGGCGGCCGTCGACGAGGCCAAACCGGCCTGAAGCCGCATTGGAGCGGCGCCGGCCCCGCAAGGGACCCGTAAGCTCCGACGGATAGACTGCATCCCATGCGGATCGTCTCCCTTCTGCCGTCGGCCACGGAGATCGTGTGCGCCCTGGGGCTGAGCCGCCAGCTCGTTGGCGTGACCCACGAATGCGACTGGCCTCCGGAGGCGGTCGGCAAGCCGGTCATGACGCGACCCACGCTCGACCTGCGCGGCGCGTCCAATCGCGCCATCGATCGGCGCGTCCAGGCGGCCGTCGAGGAAGGGCACGCCCTCTACGAGATCGATGAAGAGGCGCTTCGCGCCGCCCGGCCGGATCTCATCATCAGCCAGCAGCTCTGCGCCGTCTGCGCTCCCCACCACGCTTCTGTCCAGGAGCTGGCCCGGTCCATCAGCCCGGAGATCGCCGTCATCTCGATCGATCCGACCAGCCTGGAAGGCATCTTCAACTCGATCAGCTCGGTGGGCGCGATGACCGAGACTGAGTCCAAGGCGCTGGCCCTGCTGGCGCGGCTCCGTGGCCGGCTGGGCCGGCTCGAGCAGAAGGTGGAGAAGGAACGCGCGGCCGGCTTCCGGCCGCTGCGCGTGGTCGGCCTCGAATGGCTCGACCCACCGTTCGTGGTCGGCCATTGGGTCCCCGAGCAGATTCGTCGCGCCGGCGGCTGGGACCTGCTGGGTCGGGAGGGCGAGCCGGCCGTCCGGACGACCTGGTCGGCGATTCGCGACATCGAGCCGGACATGCTCCTGCTCATGCCGTGCGGTTACCATCTGGCCGACACGGTCCGCGAGTTCGGGCGGATGCGACGGCCGCCGTTCTGGTCGGACATCCTCGCCGTCCAGCGTCACAACGTGATCGCTCTCGACGGCTCGGCCTATTTCAGCCGGCCGGGGCCGCGGGTGGTCGACGGCATCTACATGCTGGCCGAGATCTTCGACCCGAATCACTTCGTGGACATCGCCCCGCCGATGAGCTGGGAACCCATCCCCGTCTGACGCGGGGCAGGTTTGATGGCCACGGCCACGACGTTCCGAGCGAGCTTCGCCTGCCTGTGGTGCGGCACCGCCCACACGACGCGGGCGCCGGACGACCTGGAAGGCTGGGCCCAGCTCTGCCCGGCCTGCCTGGGCCGCGCCGGCGAGAATCCGTTCCTGCGGTTCCGACTCCACGCGGCCATGGCTGACCGGGCGGCTGCCGGGCGCCACGGCGAGGAGGCCGGGACGGCCACGCCGGCGGCTCCTGTCGCCCCCGTCGCGGCGATGGAAACCGACGAGATGGTGGCCTATTACGAGGCCCGGGCGCCCGAATACGACGACTGGTACCTGCGTCGCGGCCGATACGCGCACGGACCCATCGACGACATGGCCTGGCAGGCGGACCTGGACGCCGCGACGACCTGGCTGGACGGCCTGCCGCTCGGCGGTCGCATCGTCGAGCTCGCGGCAGGGACGGGCTGGTGGTCGCCGCTGCTGGCGACGAAGGGCGAGCTGTGGTGCTACGACGCCGCGTCGGCGCCGCTCGATCGTGCTCGTGAGCGACTCCTCGCCCATCGGCTCCGAGCCCATCTTCATGTGCGCGACGCCTGGGCCGACCCGGAGCTGGCGGCCGACGCGCTGTTCACGGGCTTCTGGCTCAGCCACGTGCCCCGGGCCCGGCTGGCCGATTTCCTGGGCCTGGCCGCCCGCTGGCTGCGATCCGGCGGGACGTATGCGTTCATCGACTCGCGTTTCGATCGCGAATCCTCGGCGGTCGACCATCGGCCTTCACGGGAGGAGGAAACGAGCCTGCGCCGGCTCAACGACGGCCGGACCTTCTCCATCCCCAAGATCTACTACGAACCCGGCGAGCTCGAGGCGGCGCTCCGCGCGGCCGGCTTTGCCACCGCGACGGTATCGACCACACCACGTTTCTTCCTCCTGGGCGTGGCGAGCAGATGATGGTCGCGCTCGCCGACCTGGCGCCCCGGCGGGAGGCATCTGCGCCGGTATACTCGCCGCCATGTCTCCGCTCGCCCAGCGCAAGATCGCGACTGTAGGATCGGGCGTCATGGCAGAGGCCATGATCGCCGGCCTGCTCCGCGGCGAGCTGGTGGAGCCCGATCAGGTCGTCGCCAGCCATCCGCGGGCAGACCGTCGCGAGGAGCTCCAGCGCCTGTACCGCATCCGGACGACCGCCTCGAACACGGATGCGGTCGCCGGTGCGGACGTCATCCTGCTCGCGATCAAACCGCAGATGCTCGCCCGAGTCGGCCGGGAGATCGCGCCGGCCCTGCGCCGCGGCCAGCTCGTACTGTCGATCATCGCGGGGGCCACGACGGCGGCGCTGACCGGGATCCTGGGCCACGACCAGGTCGTCCGGAGCATGCCCAACACGCCGGCTCGGCTGGGCCGCGGAATGACCGTCTGGTACGCCACGCCGGCCACGACTGACGATCAGCGCGGCCAGGCGAGCGCGCTGCTGCGCGCGCTCGGTCACGAGCTGGAGGTCGACGACGAGCGGTTCGTGGCGATGGCCACCGCGGTCAGTGGGACCGGGCCCACCTACGTATTCCTGGTCATGGAGGCGCTCATCGACGCGGCGGTCCATCTGGGGTTCCCGCGGCACATCGCCCACGACCTGGTGGTCGAGACCCTGGAGGGCAGCACCCACTTCGCCAAGCAGAGCGGCGACCATCCGGCCGTCCTCCGGAACATGGTCACGTCGCCCGGGGGCACGTCGGCGGCGGCCCTCCACGAGCTCGAGTCCGGCCGCTTGCGCACCGTCCTGAGTGAGGCAGTCTGGGCGGCCTATCGGCGGACGGTCGAGCTCGGTGAACAGCTCGAGGCCACGATCGAGCGCGACGCCGCGTCTCGATGAGGATCAGGCAACCAGCACAGGCGGAAGCGGGCGAAACGCGGGCGAAACCGTCGGGCGAGCCACTGACGGTCGAGCACATCGTCGCGGTCGAGGCCCCCCGTGAGTTCCGGCTCGAGCCTCGCGGCCGGGCCGTCGCGTTCACCCAGGAGGCCGCCGGGACCCGCCAGCTGTTCACGCTCAGCCTGCGGGGCGCCGTGCCGGTACAGGTAACGGCATCGGAGAAGCCGATATCCGACCCGCAATGGTCGCCCGACGGCCGCCGCCTGGCCTTCGTGCGCGACGGAACGATCCACATCGTGGAGGCGGACGGGGGCCGGCTCGCTACGGTCAGCGAGCACGCGGCCGGCAACTCGATGCCGCGCTGGTCGCCGGACGGCCGGCGAATCGCCTTCCTCTCGCGCCGGCGCGGCTGGGGTCAGGTCTGGCTGGTCGACGCGCCGATTCCCCGCCGCGGCCGTCCCGCCGCGTCGCCGAAGCCTGCCGTAGCCCGCCCGGTCAGTCCGGCCGGCATCGATGCGGACGAGTTCGCCTGGTCACCGGACGGGGCGCATCTGGCCGTCGCCGCTCAGCGCGGCCCAACCGTCCGCCACGCGTCGCGAATCTCGATCATCGACGTCGCGACCGGATCGGAGCGTCTCGTCGGCGACGGCTCGGATTGGGAGTGCGGCCCTCGCTGGCTGCCCGATGGCGGTCTCCTGTTCCTGTCCGACGCGGACGGGTGGTTCCAGGTGATGCGCGTGTCTGCTGACGGTGGGCAGCGGACGGCCGTCACCGGGGGCGAGCGTGAGCACGGCGAGCCCGGCGGATCGACGGGTTCCGCGCCGGTTCCATCGCCCGACGGCGGCCGCTGCCTCCACATCCTCGTCCACGACGGGCTGGCCGACCTCATCGTCACGCCGCTGACCGTCGCGCCCGCCAAGCGCGGCCGCGGCCGGCCGCCCAAGCATCCCCGCCCGGCCACGGCAGAGGGCACGCCGATCCAGCCGTGGCCGGGCGTGTGGCGCCCGGTCGGCTGGCAGCCGGACTCCGCCTGGGTCGCGGCCGTCGGCGAGAGCGAAACCCGGCCCCAGGACCTGTGGCTCCTGCCGATCCCCGGCGTGGCTCCTGACGGATCCCGGCCGCGACAGGTGACGCAGTCCCTGCCAGCCGTTCTGCTGCCTGCAACGTCACGCTTCCCGAAGGCCGAACGAGTGGCGATCACCGCCCGCGACGGCATCCGCCTGGAGGCCAGCCTGTGGCGGCCGCCGGTCGCGACGGGCAAGCGCGGAGGATCGAAGGTTCCGGCGGTGATCTTTCCCCACGGCGGGCCGACCTGGCAGGCCTACCGGGCGTGGTTGCCGTTCAAGCAGCTGCTCGTGCGCGACGGCTTCGCGTTCCTCGACGTCGACTTCCGCGGCTCAACGGGCTACGGCCGTCGCTTCCGCGAGGCGAACATGGGCGAGTGGGGCCACGCCGACGTGTTCGACCTGATCGATGCCGGCCGGTGGCTCCAGGAGCAACCGTGGTGCGACGGCCGGCTGGCGGTGTACGGCGGGTCGTACGGCGGCTACATGGTCCTGTGCGCCCTCGTCGAGGAGCCGGCGATGTGGCGCGCCGGCGTGGACCTCTACGGGGATTCCGAGATCGCCGAGAGTTACCGCCACGGCGATCGGGTCGGCAGGATCGACCTGGAGCGGCAGATGGGCATGCCGGATGACCCAGAGCGAGCGCCCATGTTCAGGCGGGGCTCGCCGCTCTATCGCGCCGAGCGGATCGAGGCGCCCCTCCTGATCCTCCACGGCCGCAAGGACAAGCGGGTCGTGCCCCTGATGACCGAGAAGATGGTCGAGGCCCTCGAGATCGAGGGCAAGCACCACGAGGTCCGTTGGTACGACGACGAGGGCCACGGCTGGCAGGCGCGCGAGAACCGCCGCGACGCATTCAACCGGATCAGAGACTTCCTCCGAAAGCACGTCCTGGAGGCGCCGGTCGACAGCTGACCGGCGGCGGCGTGTGCCGTGGAGACAGGACGGCGCGACCTCCACCGTCCTCCATATCACGGCCATGATTATCCGGACGGAATCCCGGCCGCTGCGGCCTCCAGGTCGACCATTTGCGCGGATTGAGCGCTGGCGGCATGCGCACCGTGCGCATCATCCGGCCCCAGGATGCGCCGAACGGGCGAGGCCAGGGCATCGTGCGCACGTCCCATGCAGTTCATAGCAATGCTCGTGATATTCGGGAGGTCATGGGCCGTTGCGCAGGCCGGCCACGCCGCGGTCGCCAGCGGCCGAGTCTTCAAGACCCCCTCTGACCGGGTTGGTCCGCCGGAGATGGCGCTGGTTCGACCGCCACTTAACCGGTGGTTCCCTCCTTTGCGGCGTTGATTCTCCGCCTGATGGGAGTTGGGAGTACGGTGCCGATATTGGGTTGGCATCTGGATCCAGATGGGTCGACATGTCGAGCAATCCACTGCGCGTCCTCGCGCCGCTACCTGTTGGACAATTCGTCTTGTTCGTCCTTTTCGCCCTCTCGTCGAGCGGTTGCGGGTTGGGATATCCGACATTCGTCCATCAGCGCCGATGCCGACGGCGACTCTCCATGCAGTGAGCCCTGCTGCCGATATTTGGGTTGAGTTGCGGCGACCACTTCAGCTTCCCGCCCCCCACCCCTGGCGCCACGTGTCGTGTGGCGAAGGCGCACAGTCCGACGGCCGCGCTCGGACCCGTCCTGGGCTCGGGGCCAACCTATCCGGCCGGCCTGGGATTGGCCGCGACGCTCGAGATCAACGGCGCCCCGGCGGTCGCGGGTTACCGCTACGTCAAAGTCCTGTGGGTCATCGACTGACCCCTTTTTCCGGCCCTCAGGCCTTGGCCTGTGCGGCCCGGCGCCCTATTCGCCGGCTGCGCGGCAACCTGCCGGCCCGCCGCGACCCCGGACCTCCGCCCTGTGCGGCGCCAGGCTCGGCCGAGATCACGCTGATGGAGCCGTCCACCTCAAGCACGGCCAGGTGGACTTCGTTGACGTGCTCGACGCCATGCTCGCGGAGGGCGGCCAGGAGCTCCTCCATGCTGATCTCCTCCTCGCGCATCGCCCTGGGGTCGGGAACGCCGTCGACGATGAGAATGCGGGGCTCGCCGATGAGTGCCCGCTCGAGGCGCTGCGACCGGCTCACCGCGATCTGGATGACCCGGGCGATGGCGATGATGACGATGGTCGACACGACGCCGCCGAGAACCGTCGTGTTGTCGCCGACCATGGCGTTCTGCACCCCATTGGCGACCACCAGCAGGACCACCAGGTCCGGCGTCGTCAGCTGGCCGACCTCGCGCTTGCCGCCCACGCGCAGGGCGATCACGAGGAACAGGTAGATGACCGCCGAGCGCAGCGCCACGCCGATCAGCCCTGAGCCCAGGTCCGGCACGTTCGCGATGTCGGGCACGGCCGGAGTCTAGCCGCTGCCGGGCCCACATCGCGCGGTACCATCCGCCGATGACTGCCGCGCGCAGCCTGCGCCAGCTGCCCGATCGTGCGCTCCGGTCGACGTTCCTGACGCTGTCGCGACGCCGCGGGCTGGGCAGGCTGGCCACGCGTCTGCCGGTGACCAGGTCGCTGGTCGCCCGCTTCGTGGCAGGCGAGACGCTCGACGAGGCGCTCGACGCCCTCGATCGGCTCCGAGCCGCCGGCCTGCGGACCACCGTCGACGTGCTCGGCGAGTCGGTCGACACCGCGGCGGCCGCCCGATCCGCGGCGGGTGCGTACGTCGAGGTGCTGGATGGGCTTGCTGCCCGCGGCCTGGACGGGAACGTCAGCCTGAAGCTCACCCAGATGGGCCTCGACGTCGACCCCGCTCTGGCCCGCGAGAACGTGGGGCGGATCGTGACCCGAGCCGCCCACCACGGCTCGTTCGTCCGGATCGACATGGAGGACCATTCCAGGACCGACGCGACGCTGGATCTGTGGCGGGCCGTCCGGCCGCTCAACCGTGCGTCGGGCGACACGGGCGTGGTCATCCAGGCCGCCCTCCGGCGGAGCCCGGCCGATCTCGATTCGATCATCGCCGAGCAGGGCCGCGTCCGGCTGTGCAAGGGCGCCTACAACGAGCCGGCATCGGTGGCCTTCGTCGACCGGGCGGAGGTGGACCGCGCGTACGCCGGGCTCATGGAACGGCTTCTCCGCGACGGCACGTTCCCGGCCATCGCCACGCACGACGAACACCTCATCAGGAGGGCCATCCGGTTCGCCCGGGAGGCCGGCATTGTTCGCGACCGATTCGAGTTCCAGATGCTGTACGGCGTCCGCCGCGATCTCCAGGACCAGCTCCGCCGGGCGGGCTACGGCGTGCGCGTCTACGTCCCGTTCGGGACGGAGTGGTATCCGTACTTCATGCGCCGTCTCGCAGAGCGTCCGGCCAACGTCGCGTTCGTCCTGCGCAGCGTGCTGCGGGAGAAGCGCAGCCCCGGCGAATAGCCGCGCCGGTCGGCCGAATGGCGGCGACGGTCAGCCGAGCGCGTCCCGAAGCTGTGCGGCGTGCTCCTCGAGATGGCCCACCACGAACCGCTCGGTCGCCTCTGCAAGTGGCATCTCGCCGCGCGTCGAGTGGATCCCGAGCCGACCGGCCTCAGCGGCGTTCAGCTCCGACAGCCGCCGCTCCAGGCGATCGATGGTCGAATCGATCCGGTCGAACAGCTCGCGCGCCGGCAACGTCCGATCGCGCTCGATCGTCGCGATGCGCAGCTCGTTGGTGACGACCCTGCCGAACGGCGCAGCCTCGACCGGCGAGGCGAGGATGCGCTCGAGCTCGCCCAGCCAGAACGGCAGCATCTCGGCGACGTGGGCAAGGACCTCCGGCGGGCCCCAGTGCGCCTCGGGCTCCGTGCCGAACCGCTCGGCCAGCGGCCAGGGCTCGCCTGCCATGACTGCCGGCCGCAGGTCACGGAGGGCGCGCCGGGTGCGCCGCAGCCGCTCGAGCTGATCGGCCAGGGGCTCGGCCTTGATGGCGGGTTGGTTCATGATCTGTCGATGCCTCACGGCTGCGCTTGACGCCTCGGACGGGCCTTTCATACTGGCCACAACCGACGGGCGCGACCAGTGTCGCACCGTCCACCCGCTCCCGCGCGCCGCGCGCCATCCACCGGAGGAAGCGTCGATGACGCAGATCCTGCCACCCACCAGCCAGGGTGCCGCCAACCAGTCCCGCGCCGTACTCAACAAGGACGCCTACGCCGAGGCCCAGGACTTTCTGCCCCTCAAAGGCATCGACCACGTCGAGTTCTGGGTCGGCAACGCTCGCCAGGCGTCGGCCTACTACCGCGCCCTGTGGGGCTTTACGCCGATCGCCTTTGCGGGTCTCGAGACGGGGATTCGCGACCGGGCGAGCTATGTCATGCGCCGCAACGACATCACCTTCGTGTTCACGGCACCGTTGACGCCGGACGGCGAGATCGCCGACCACGTCCGGCGCCACGGAGACGGCGTCCGCGACATCGCCTTCGCCGTCGACGACGCGGGGTCGGCCTTCCACGAGACGACGTCGCGCGGGGCGGTGGCGGCTATGGAACCCACAGAGCTCGACGGAGGCGAGGACGGCGTGCTCAAGCGCTCGGCCGTCCGGACCTACGGCGATGTCCGCCACTCGTTCGTGGACCGGAGCGGCTACCACGGCGTGTTCGCCCCCGGCTACCGCAGGGTCAAGAAACCGGCCCGAGCAGCGGAGGGGCTGAGCCTCCTGGAAGTCGACCACTGCGTCGGCAACGTCGGGCTCGGCCAGATGGACGAGTTCGTCGCGTTCTACCGCGACGTGTTCGGCTTCAGCCAGCTCATCCACTACGACGACAAGGTCATCCACACCGAGTACAGCGCCCTGATGTCGAAGGTCATGACCGACGGCAACGGGCGGATCAAGTTCCCGATCAACGAGCCGGCGACCGGCAAGAAGAAGAGCCAGATCCAGGAATTCCTCGATTGGTACCTCGATCCGGGGACCCAGCACATCGCGCTCCGGACGGAGGACATCGTCGGGACGGTTCGTCGGCTGCGCGAGAGCGGGGTCGAATTCCTCGGGCTGCCGCACGAGTACTACGCGACGCTCGCCGATCGCGTGGGCGACGTCGGCGTCCCGATCGAGACGCTCGAGGAGCTGGGCATCGAGGCCGATCGCGATGAGGAGGGCTACCTGCTCCAGATCTTCACCCGGCCGGTGCAGGATCGGCCGACCTTCTTCTTCGAGATCATCGAGCGGCACGGCTCGCGCGGCTTCGGCGTCGGCAACTTCAAGGCCCTGTTCGAAGCGATCGAGCGCGAGCAGGCGAAACGCGGCAACCTCTAGCCGGCCAACGTCGTCGCCCATGGCATCCGTCGCGGACCTGGTCGAGGAGCCGGCCCTCCGGCAGCTGGTCGGTCCCGAGCCGTACGCCGAGGGCCTCGCGCTCGCTGATGCCGGATCCGTCCGATTCGTCGAGTTCGGGCCGGTTATGGTGGTGGCCGAGATTGCCGACGGGTCGCCGAAGCCCCGGGTCGAGCTCGTGTCGCGCAGCGGCGAGCTTGCCTGGCGGTGCGAGTGCGAGGAGGGCAGGACCGGCCTGGGCTGTCGTCACCTGGCGGCGGCGGGCATCGAGACCTGGCGGCAGTCACCCGCGCGCCGCGGGGAGAAATAGGTCGGTCACCAACCAGCCGGAGGAACTGACAATGACCCGCTACGCGCGGATCGCCTTCGCCGGGCTTGCCTGGCTGTTCGTCGCGGCCATCGTCATCCAGGTGTTCCTGATCGGGCTCGGCCTGTTCGGCGACGTTGCCTACCGCCAGACGCACATCGAGTTCGGCTACTCGATCGGCATCCTGGTGCTGCTTCTGCTGATCGCCGCCCTTGTCGCCCGGCCTGGACTCCGCACGCTTGGACTGGTGATCGGGCTGTTCGTGCTGTACATCGTCCAGACGCTGCTGCCGAGCGCCCGCCAGGCGTACCCGGCGATCGCCGCGCTCCACCCGGTGAACGCCTTGCTGATCTTTGGCCTTTCCCTCTACGTCGCGCGGTCGGCCTTGGCCCTCGCCCGTCTGGGCGGCGAGCCGGGCGTGGGAGTTGCTCCCGCCGCCGCGCCCCGCGACACCGCCTCGTGATCGAGGCCGAGTGGCGGCTGCCATCCACTTGCCCGCAGCCCTAGCGCTGTCAGCGCTACTCCCAGGCGAACGCCGGCAACAACGACCAGGCCGGGCACCCGGCGGACCGTCCTCGTGCTCGCCACGAGCGTGATCGACGCCGATGGGAGGTCGAAACTGCGCCCATCGCCGGCTTATGTCTTCGCCAGTGGCAGTCTCAACGCTGGAGGCGATGCGCCATGCATCAACGCCCTTCGAGCCGATTGGACATTCTCCGGGTGGTGAGGGCCCTACGCGTGCACGCCTAAGACGCGAATGCCGACGCGAACGGCGACCACCCAGATGAGCGCCATGGGGAACGCCAGCCATGTATCAACGCCCTTCGAGCCGATTGGACATTCTCCGGGTGGTGAGGGCCCTACGCGTGCACACCTAAGACGCGAATGCCGACGCGAACGGCGACCCACAGCGGAGGCGACGCCCGCACGCCATCCGGGACGGGCGGCATGGTCGGCGAGCAACCAGCCCAGGAGGGCGGCGAGCGGCGCCATCGCCATCGTGATGGAACGCTCGATCGAGGTCTCCGCTCTCATAATCAAGATGGGAAGCGCCACGAGACTGATCAAGACGCCGGCGCCGGAGCCAAGCAGTCGGACCCGGGAGAGTCGCCTGGGCCACAACGTGATACTCACGAGTATCACAATACATCGAGCCGTGACATGTCAGTGCGCGCTTCTCATCAAGTGAAGGGACCGATTGGTCCGGTCTAGACTCGGGTGATGAGGATTGCCCATGTTCGAGAGCGTCACGGTCCAGTCGGAACGTCCTGGCGGCTGGCGGCCGCGCTCGACGACGATGGTGCGACCTGGCTCGACCTCGATCTTGCCCGGCGCCGCCTCGTCCGCCGCCACGCGGAGCGGGCCCACAACAGCGCCCTGTTCCGGCAGCCGATCACGACGCTGGACGACCTGCTCGCCGCGGGCCATCGCGTGGCCGCGCTCAAGGATGTCGTCGATGGCTTCGAGCCAGGCGGCGAGGACGACGACGACGCGGTGCTGGACGCCGCCGACCTGGCCTTCGGACCACCGATCCTCCGGCCGCCGACCTTGCGCGACTTCTACGCCTTTGAGCGCCACGTGGCCACGATGTGGCAGCGGCGGGGTGGCGAGGTACCCGAGGCGTGGTATCGGCTGCCGATCTTCTACTTCGGGAACGTGTCGGAGATCCGCGGCCCGGACGACCCGGTGTGGGCGCCGCGCGGGTCGGCAGAGCTGGACTTCGAGCTGGAGGTCGGCGCCATCGTGGATGCGTCGGCCCGCGACCTGGACCCGGATCGCGCGGAGGACGCGATCGGGGGCTACTGCATCCTCAACGACTGGTCGGCGCGCGACCTCCAGCGCGACGAGACCACCGTTCGCCTGGGCCCGGCCAAGGGCAAGGACTTCGCCACGACGATCGGTCCGTGGCTGGTCACTCCGGACGAGCTGACCGACGCTCGCGCGCCGGGCTCGACCGGGCCGGACCTGGCCATGACCGCTGACGTGAACGGCCAGGCGATCAGCCACGGGACGTGGTCCGCCGCACAGTTCAGCTTCGGTCAGATGCTCGCCCGGGCATCGGCCGACGCTCTCCTCCGGCCGGGCGACCTCATCGGCAGCGGAACGGTGGGGACGGGCTGCCTGCTCGAGGTCAAGGACGAGACCCTGGGCCGGTACCTGCAACCGGGCGATGCCGTCACGCTCCGGATCGAGCGCCTGGGTGAGCTCCGTACGCCGATCGTGGAGCGCCCCGCGTGATAGCGTCGTTGCGAACATGACCGTTCCGACGGCAGCGTCCCACTCAGCCGGCGTGCCCGTGCCGGATCTCCCCGCCGGGCTCCAGACGCCGTGCCTGGTGGTCGATCTCGATGTCGTCGACCGCAACGCCCGACGGCTGCAGGACGAGCTCGACCGGCGTGGCGTGCGCCTGCGGCCGCACGTCAAGACCCACAAGAGCGTCGCGCTCGGGCGGCTCCAGCTGGAGAGCGGCGCCGCCGGTCTCACGGTTGGCACACTTGGCGAAGCGGAGGTCATGGCGGCGGCCGGCCTCAACGACCTATTCCTCGCGTATCCCCTCTGGGCCGAAGGTGCGAAGGCCGCCAGGTTGCGCGCCCTGCACGAGTCGATCGGGCTGATCGTCGGCGTCGACTCGCGGGCCGGCGCCGAGCGGCTGGCCGCGGCAGTTGCCGGGACGAAGCGGCCCCTGCGGGTGGTGATCGAGCTCGACTCGGGTGGGCACCGAACCGGCGCCGGCAATCCCGGAGAAGCGGTCGCCGTCGCACTCGCCGCGCAGAAGCTCGACCTGCACGTGCTGGGCGTGTTCACTCATGGCGGGCACAGCTACGCGGGTCCCGACGCCGGCGCCCCGGCGGCAGCCGACGAGGTGCGATCCCTCGGCCAGGCGGCGGATGCGCTCAGCGCGGTGGAGATCCCGGTGGAAGTCGTCAGCGCGGGATCGACGCCGACGGCCGTCGACGCCGCCACGGGCCAGGTCAACGAGATCCGCGCCGGGACGTATCTGCTCGGCGACCGGCAGCAGGTCGCGCTGGGCTCCATCTCGCCGGACGGCATCGCCCTCCACGTCGCGGCGACGGTCGTCAGCACGACCGTTCCGGGCCAGGTCATCCTGGATGCAGGAGCGAAGTGCTTGACGAAGGACCTGCCGCCGTACCTCGACGGCCACGGCCTCCTGCCGGCCTACCCGGAGGCCTTCATCGAGCGGCTCTACGACTACCACGGCGCGACGCGGATTCCAGACGGCCAGGCTGCACCGGCGCTTGGCGAGATCGTGGCCATCGTTCCCAACCATGTCTGCCCGGTGGTCGACCTGTTCGACTCGTTCGTGGCGGTTCGGGGCGGCGAAATCGTGGGTCGCTGGCCGGTGGACGCCCGAGGCCGCTCCGGCTGACCCGAGTGAACCCTCAGGCGACGGGCGATCTCGGGAAGGAGCCGATCCTCACGACGCGGACCGCCGGGACGGCCTCGGTCACGGTTACCCCAGGAATGGGCGGCGTAGACTCGGGCCGTCAGGAGGTTCGATGTACTACGTCCGCCGCGGCGAGGTGCCCCAGCAGCGCCACACGCAGCTCCGCTCACCGTCTGGCCAGCTCTACGCGGAGGAGCTGTTCGGGGTCGAGGGCTTCACGGGCCGCAGCTCGCTGCTCTACCACCTCGTGCCGCCGACCCGGACGCATCGAATCGAGCCGGTCAGCGAGCTTCGCCTGGAGGCGTCCGAGGACGGGGTCCACCGGCACCGGCTGATCAAGACCGGCGGGGTCGAGCCGGCGGGGGACGTCGTGACCGGCCGGATCGCGCTGTTCTTCAACGGCGACGTGACCATGGGCGTCGTCCGCCCGGCGCGGGCCATGCCGGCCGGCACGTTCTACCGGAACGGCATCGCCGACGAGATGCTCTTTGTCCATGAGGGGAGCGGCGTCTGCGACACGGTCTTCGGGCCAATCCGCTACGGCCCGGGCGATTATCTCGTGCTGCCGATCGGCACCACGTGGCGGCTGGATCCGGACGAGGGCTCGGCCCAGCGGATGCTCTGGCTGGAGAGCCCGTCCGAGCTCGAGCCGCCAAGGCGCTACCGGAACGACTATGGCCAACTGCTGGAGCACTCACCCTATTCGCAGCGGGACATCCATGCCCCGGCCGAGGTGCCGCCCCGCGACGACGCCGGGGAGTTCGTCATCCACGTCCGGACGGCGGACAGGATCACCGCCTATCACTACCGTCACCATCCGTTCGACGTGGTGGGCTGGGACGGCTACCTCTGGCCGTTCCGATTCAACATCGGCGACTTCCAGCCGATCACGGGGCGCGTCCACCAGCCGCCGCCCGTCCATCAGACCTTCCAGGGCCGGAACTTCGTGGTCTGCTCCTTCGTGCCCCGCAAGTTCGACTACCACCCCCTCGCGATCCCGGCGCCGTACAACCACTCGAACATCAACAGCGACGAGGTGATCTACTACGTGGCCGGCAACTTCATGAGCCGGCGCGGGGTCGAGATCGCGTCGTTCACCGACCATCCGGCGGGCATCCCTCACGGCCCGCATCCGGGCACCGTGGAGGCATCGATCGGCAAGGAGGGGACCGAGGAGCTGGCGGTCATGGTCGACACGTTCAATCCGCTGCGGATCACGACACAGGCCGCCGGGCTCGACGATCCCGCGTATCCCTACTCCTGGCTGCCCGCCGACGACCACGCACGGGAAGCGTCAGAGCTCGCGGCCCGCGGGCCGGAGGCCTTCCCCGACTGAGCCTTCGCCCGATCCTGCGCGCCGGTCGGGTCGTGGGTCAGCCCGATCGCCCGATGGTCGCGTGCCAGGCCCGGGCGCCGGCGTCGTGGAGTCGCGTCGCGAACCGCACCTCCTCGATCGCCATGACCGTCCACCCATCGGCGAACGCGGCGCGGATCTCCGGCTGGCTCACGCGTCGCGGCCCGCCGCCCCAGGGCTCACGGTCGCAGAAGCACAGCAGGTGGACGACGCCGCTCGGTTCGACGACCTCGCCGAGCGCCGCGACGTACCGCTCCCGATCGCGATCGTCGAACGTGTGGAACAGCCCGCAATCGAGGACCGATCCGAACGATCGCCCCAGCTCGGGCAGCGACAGCGCGTCGCCGACAACGAACTCGACGTCGAGCGCCCTCGCGGCTGCCTTCTTTCGCGCCCGATCGACGGCGAGCTGGGCGCCGTCGAGGCCGACGACCTCCAACCCCAGCCCTGCCAGGTACAAGGCGTTCTCGCCGGTCCCGCAGCCCGCATCGAGGACCGGCGATCGGAACCTGCCGGCGCTCGCGATGGTGACCACGACCGGTTGCGGACGGCCGATGTCCCAGGGCGGCGGCGGCCCGCGATAGGCGTCCTCCCAGCCGAGGAACGGATCCGTCACGGTCGGAGGCGCCGCAGGGGAGTCATGGGCGCCGATTGTAGGAGCCACGGCGGAGCGGCCGAACTCGCGCGGAGCGTCCTAAGCGACACCGGTCGAGCATGGCCCACTACTCGTCGGCCATCCGAACGGCCGGCCTGATCGAGCTGAACGTCTCCGGCGGAGCCTGGGCCACGAGCACTCCCACGATGATGAGCGCCCCGCCGGCGAGTTGGGTCGGCGCCAGCGTCTGGCCGAAGATGATCGCCGCGAGTGTGATCGTCCAGATGGGCTCGATCGTGCTGACCAGGGCCGCCTGGCTGCTGCCGATGCGGCGGGCGCCGGCGTAGAAGCCCTCGATAGCGATGAACGTCGCCACAACGGCCACCCCGACCAGCCCGGGCCAGGCGGCGGCCGGGATCCGGTCCGGCCATAGCGGCACTCCGAGGAGGATGCCGCTGAGCCAGTAGGTCGCGGCGGTGGCGGTCATCATGAGGGCGGTTGCCACTGCCACGTCGGTACCGCCGTCGGCATCCACCGCGACCGTCTCTCGGCGCTCGCCCGCCAGTCGGGCTGCCAGGACGATCCAGACCGAATAGATGATCGGCGACGCGAGGATGAGGACCAACCCGGCGACCGGGGGCGTCTCGCCGGCAGGGATGCCCCCTACCGCGAGCACGACCCCGACCATCGCCAGGCCGAGAGCAAACCACGAGCGGCGACCCTCGAGCCGACGGCCCAGGCGGAGGCTCATGACCGCCACGATGGCCGGATAGATGTACACGATGATCGAGGCGAGCGAGACCGAGACGACCTCGAGGCCCGCGTAATACGTGCCGGAATTCGCGGTGTAGAGCACTCCCAGCGCAATGGCCACGATCGCGGTTCGCCGGTCGAGCAGCCGCAGTCCGCGTCGCCGGTCCGGCCAGGCCAGGACCCAGAGCCAGGCGAGGACGGCCGCGAAGCCGAATCGCCAGGCAGACAGGACCTGCCAGCCCACGCCCGCCTCGTAGACCGGCTGTGCGAACAGCCCGCCCGAGCCGAATCCGCAGGCCGAAACGAGCACGAGGAGGAGCCCGAACTCCCGTCGCCGGTCCATTCGCCCGAGCCTAGCAGGGGAGCACGGCCGCTCGCCGCGGCCTCTGGTCGCTCGCCGCTCCCTCTGGCCGCTCGCCTCCGCGTCGGCGCGGCGCGTGACCGCATGCGCAGAGTGGCCCGTTTGGCGCGGCCGACCTACACTGGAATGTGTGAGTGAAGCCACGGTGTCGAAGACCGTCACGGAGCGCGTTCCAACGCTCCTCGACGAGCCGATCAAGGTCCTCCAGCGGCGCGATCCGGTGCGCGTCGCGCCGGGCACGAGCCTGGCCGCCTGCCTCCTCGCCATTCAGCGGACGGGCACCGGCGACAGCGTGGTCGTGGCAGATCCCGACGGCCGCCTGCGCGGAGTGCTGACCGAGCGCGACATCGTCGCCCGCCTCGTCGGCACGGACGAGGACCTGGCCCAGCCCGTCGAGGCGCTCATGAACACGCAGCCGCGCCTGCTCCACTTCGAGGATCCCATCCGGGACGCGATCGCGCTCATGGAGACCGGACGCTTTCGCAACGTCCCGATCGTCGACGATGAGGGTTTGATCGCCGGGATCGTCCGGCCCCAGGACGTCCTTCGCTACCTGGCCGAAGCATTCCCCGAAGAGGTCCTCAACCTGCCGCCTCGGCCTCACCAACGCATGAAGGAGCCCGAGGGCGCGTGACCACCGCCGAACGAAAGCTTCCCACCCAGGATCTCGAGCGCGTCACGATCCGTTTCGCCGGCGACTCCGGCGACGGGATGCAGCTCACCGGCACCCAGTTCACGCGGACCGCTGCGGTCTTCGGCAACGACGTCAGCACGCTGCCGGACTTCCCGGCCGAGATCCGCGCCCCGGCCGGTTCGCTGCCAGGCGTCAGCGGCTTCCAGATCAGCTTCAGCAGCCTGGACATCCACACGCCGGGCGACCAGCCCGACGTGCTGGTGGCGATGAACCCGGCGGCGCTCAAGTCCAACCTTGACGACCTGCCGGCGGGCGGGGCGCTCATCGTCAACGAGGATGCCTTCACCAAGACGAACCTCAACAAGGTGGGCTACGCCGAGAACCCGCTGACGGACGGCTCGCTCAAGCCGTACACCGTCTTCGCCATTCCCATCTCCACGCTCAACGCCCGGGCGCTGGAAGGCCTGGAGATGTCGAACAAGCAGGTCGACCTGACGAAGAACTTCTTCGCGCTGGGGCTCATGTTCTGGCTGTACGAGCGGACCATGGACCCCACGCTCCGCTGGATCGACGACAAGTTCAAGGCCAAGCAGGTCATCGCCGAGGCCAACAAGCGCGCGCTCAAGGCGGGCTATGCGTTCGGCGAGACGACCGAGATGTTCCACACGCATTACCGGGTGGCGCCGGCGCACCTGCCGGCCGGCCACTACCGGAACATCACCGGGAACGAGGCGACAGCCCTGGGATTTGTGGCCGCCAGCACGAAGGCCGGCCGGCCCATCTTCTACGGCAGCTACCCGATCACGCCCGCCTCGGACATCCTCCACCAGCTGTCGGGCTACAAGAACTTCGGCGTGCGGACCTTTCAGGCCGAGGACGAGATCGCCGCGATCGGCTCGGCGATCGGCGCCAGCTACGGCGGTGCCCTGGGCATGACCGCCTCATCGGGCCCCGGGATCGCGCTCAAGTCGGAGGCGCTGGGCCTCGCGATCATGGTCGAGTTGCCGCTCGTCGTCATCGACGTCCAGCGAGCCGGCCCATCCACGGGCATGCCCACCAAGACCGAGCAGGCGGACCTGCTGCAGGTCATGTTCGGCCGGAACTCCGACTCGCCGGTCGCGGTGGTCGCCCCGTCCACCCCGGCCGACTGCTTCGAGATGGCGGTCGAGGCGGCCCGGATCGCGCTCAAGTACATGACCCCGGTCGTCTATCTCTCGGATGCATTCCTTGCCACCGGCGCCGAGCCGTGGCGCATCCCGAGCGTCGATTCCCTGCCCGAGATCGGGGTGCAGAACCGCGTCGAGCGAGAGGGTTTCCATCCGTACGATCGCGATCCCACGACGCTGGCCCGACCGTGGGCGGTGCCGGGCACTGCCGGGTTGGAGCATCGGATCGGCGGGCTGGAGAAGGCCGACATCACGGGCAACGTCAGCTACGACCCGGACAATCACCATCGGATGCAGATGCTGCGCCAGGCGAAGATCGCGGGGATCGCGGACGACATTCCAGAGCTGGTCGCGTCCGGCCCCGAGCGCGGCGAGCTCCTCGTCCTTGGCTGGGGTTCCACGTACGGCTCGATCCGGAGTGCCGTCGAGCGACTCCAGTCGGACGGCCGAAGCATCGCCCACGCGCATTTGCGCTACCTGAATCCCTTCCCACGGAACCTCGGCGACGTCCTGCGACGGTACGACCGCGTGCTCATTCCCGAGATCAACCTGGGCCAGCTCTCGATGCTCATCCGAGCCCGATTCCTGGTCGACGCGATCGGCTACAACCGGGTTCGCGGCAAGCCATTCCGGATCTCGGAGATCGTCAGCGCAGCCGAGGCCGCGCTCAACGGGGAGACCCTCCAGTGACCGAATCGACGACCGGCAATGGCAAGGCCGGTCTCAGCGCGGAAAACCAGGCCGTCCTCACGCAGCTGACGCGCAAGGACTTCGTGTCCGACCAGGAGGTCCGCTGGTGCCCGGGCTGCGGCGACTACTCGATCCTGGCCCAGACCCAGAAGGTCATGCCGGATTTCGGGTTCGCAAGGGAGAACATCGTCTTCATCAGCGGCATCGGCTGCTCCGGACGGCTGCCGTACTACATGAACGCGTACGGCTTCCACACGATCCACGGACGCGCGCCGACGCTCGCCACGGGGCTGAAGGCCTCTCGCCCGGACCTCATGGTCTGGGTCATCACCGGTGACGGGGACGCGCTGTCCATCGGCGGCAACCACCTGCTCCACTCGTTGCGTCGCAACGTGGACATCAAGCTCGTGATGTTCAACAACCGGATCTACGGGCTGACCAAGGGCCAGGCCAGCCCCACGTCGGAGCTCGGCAAGCGCACGAAGTCGACCCCGGACGGCACGATCGACCATCCGATCATGCCGCTCAGCGTCGCGCTTGCCGCCGAGGCGACCTTCGTCGCCCGCTCGGTGGACACCCACACCGAGCACCTCCAGCAGACGCTGGAGCAAGCCGGCCGGCACAAGGGCTCGGCCTTCATCGAGGTCCTGCAGAACTGCAACATCTTCAACGACGGCGCCTGGCGATCGTTCACCGATCGAGAGGTCCGCGAAGACCGCATGCTCACCCTGGAGCATGGCAAGCCGATGCTCTTCGGCAAGGACCGGGACCAGGGTCTGCGATTGCGCGGCCTCCACCCGGAGGTCGTCCGGATCGGCGAGAACGGCGTCACCGAAGCGGACATCCTGGTGCACGATCAGCACGCCGAAGATCCCTACCTCGCGTTCATGCTCAGCCGCATCTTCGCGCCGGACTTCCCGGTGCCGGTCGGGGTCATCCGCGACGTCCAGCGGCCCACGCACGACGAGCTGATGACGGCCCAGCTCGAGGCCGCGATCGCGCAGCGTGGCCCGGGCGACCTCGGACGCCTGCTCAACGAAGGCGAGACGTGGACCGTCGAATAGCGACGGTGCAGGATGCCTGACACCCGGATCGCTCGATGATCTGTCCGGCGTGCGGCTTCGACAACATCGCGGGCAACGACGAATGCGATCGCTGCGGAACGCCGCTCGCCGGGGCGGACCTGCCCGCCCCGCAGACGCGCTTCGAGGCCCGGCTGGTCGATGGGAGGCTGTCCGGCCTGGCCTCGCACTCTCCGCGAACCGTCGAGCCCGGAACGCTGGTGGCGGAGGTCATCGCGACCATGCGGGCTGACGGCCTCGACGGCGTCCTGGTCGTCGAGGATGGGCGCCTGATCGGCATCTTCACGGAGCGCGACGCGCTGCTCAAGCTGGCCGGCCGGACCCTTGCCGGGATCTCGGTCAACGACGTCATGACCGCCGACCCGGTCGTCCTCCGCGAGGAAGACACGGTCGCGGTGGCGATCCACAAGATGGCGCTGGGCGGTTTCCGGCACATCCCGCTGGTGGACGGTGGCCGACCGACCGGGATCGTCACGGCACGCGACGTCTTCCACCGCATCGCCGAGATCGTCGGCTGACGTCGTGAGCGAATCGGTGACCGCGCCGCGGGTCGTCGTCCTGGCCGATGACCTCATCTGGCAGACGCGCCTGGTCGGCACGCTGCGGGCGATCGGCGCGGATGCCGCTCGAGCCAGGGGCGACGCCGGGCTCGAGGATACCCTGGCCGGCGTCGACGCGGTCGTCGTCGATCTCACGGCGCGCAACTACGACCCGATCGCAGCGATCGAGCAGGCCGCCGCGGCCGGGCGCCGCGTCCTGGCGGTCGGCCAGCACGACGACGCCCAGCAGCGCAAGCGGGCATTGGCGGCCGGAGCCGAACGGGTCTACGCCTACCGCAAGCTGTTCGAGGATGGCCCGGCAACGCTGGCGGCATGGCTCGGTCCCGATGCGCTCGGCATCCAGGAGGGATACGGATGACGGATATCGCCGCCCATCCGGCCATAGCGGCGTCGCGCTATGCCGAACGCCTGGAAGCCGCCACACGTCTGATCGAGGACCAAGGCCTCGGCGCGCTGCTCGTTGGCGTCGGGCCCGACCTGCGCTACCTGACCGGATACGTGGCCATGCCGCTCGAGCGCCTGACGATGCTCGTGGTTCGGGCCGGCGCCCCGGTCGTCCTGGTCGTCCCCAGGCTCGAAGCCGATCCGGCCCGCCGATCCCCGGCCGTCGATTCGGGTGCCGTGGAGGTCGTCACCTGGGAGGAGACGGCGGATCCATACGAGCTCGTGGCGGCGGCCGCCCGGCTCGACGGCGCAGGTCAGCGGGTCCACCGATCGACGACCGTCGCCGTCAACGACACGCTCTGGTCGAGTCATCTGCTCCAATTGCAGTCGGCTCTGCCGGCCACCCAGTTCGAACGCGCATCGGCCGTCACCCGCGAGCTGCGCATGATCAAGGACGCCGACGAGATCGCGCTGCTCCGGCTTGCGGCGCATGCCGCCGACAGGGTTGAGGACCAGATCGCGGCAGGGCGCCTGGTGGGCCGGACCGAGGCCGACGTCGCTCGCGAGACACGCGAGCGGCTCATCGCGGGGGGTCACGAGCGCGCGGACTTCGCGATCGTGGCCTCGGGACCCAACGCAGCGTCGCCCCACCACGAAGCCTCCGATCGCGTCATCCAGGCGGGCGAGCCGATCGTGCTCGACATCGGCGGCTTCCGGGACGGCTATGCCAGCGATACGACTCGAACGCTGTGGCCCACCGGGGGCGATCCGTCCCGAATGCCGGAGCCGGAGTTCCTGGCGGCCTTCGATGTCCTCCACCGGGCCCAGGCGGCGGCGACCGCGACCGTGCGGCCGGGCGTGGCGGTCGAACGGATCGACGCCATGGCTCGCGCGATCATCACCGAGGCTGGCTACGGCCCGAACTTCATCCATCGAACGGGCCACGGTATCGGGCTGGAGGTCCACGAGGAGCCCTATCTGGTCTCAGGAAATGCCGAGCCCCTCCAAGCCGGCATGGCCTTCAGCATTGAGCCGGGCATCTACGTCGAGGGCCGCTGGGGCATGCGGCTGGAGGACATCGTGGTGTGCGGCTCCACCGGGCCCGAATCGCTCAATCGATCTGCGCTCGACCTGCGAGTCGTCGACGGCCGCTGAGGCTGCGCCCAGGAGGAGCAGCCCACTTCGCCGTGCGCGTCTGGGGACCACCCCTTCTGCGCGATGCGCGTCAGGGCATGTTCCCGACCTCTTCGGACGAACTGACATCGAGTTGCCCCGAAGATATGCCCCTGGGCGCATGCGGACGAATCGGCTCGCACCCGCCCGGAGCCGCGGCACGGCCATGCACTCGCACCGGGGCAGGGGCGGGCGGTCGGCGCGGGAGGTAGAATGCCGCCACCGGTGCGACCGAGCACTGACGCACCCCGAACCGACCTGGATCCGCATGTCTGCCACAACCCGCGGCGAGCCCTCGCCGCGATCCCTCGCCCAAGGGCGGTCCGCGTCTCCGGCCGCGACCGTACGTACGAGATGAGCCGTCGCCATCGCGAACGCGGTCACGGCCGATCGCATCGATCGGATGCCACCCATGGTGGCCTGTCTCGTCACGTCCCGGCGCCTCCGCTCCAGGGCCCGGCGCCTTCGGTCCAGGGACCGGCGCCTTCGCTTCAGAGACCGGCGCCTCCGCTCCAGGGCCCGGCGCCTCCGCTCCACGGCCCGGCGCCTCCGCTCCACGGCCCGGCGTCGCCGCCTCCTGGTCCCGTGTCGCCGCCTCTTGGCCTGGCGGCCTCACCACCGCCCCTGGCTGTTCCGCTTCAGGCGCCCGTGGTCGTGCCTTCGTCTGGGCCTGTTGTTGCGGGCGAGCGCTTCGCGAGCGACGCGGCGCCAGTAGAGGGGACTCCCGACCCAGCATCGGGTGGCGAGCAGGCCGGGCCCAACGCCCGGCTCAATGGCGGCTCATGCACGCCGGCCCAGCTTCGCCGCTTCATCAAGAGCCGTGCGTGGGTCCCGATGCATGAGCTTCGTCGCCGGTTTGCCATCAACGGCTCCGAGGACGAGATGACCCTGGTGGAAGTTGACGGCAGCGGCCTTTTCATCGGCTTGCCCGACCGCGAGGGTCGCATCCTCGGCGACCTCCTCCGGGGCGGCGAGGTGGGCTTCGAGCTGTCACAGGATCCTGCCTCACCGGTCGTCGTTGGTGTCTATCCGATGCGACCGGTGCCGCGGCCCTAGGTCGGCAACAGAACCCCCTCGCGGGCCAGCAATTCCCGCTTGATCGCCAGGCGCTGCTCGCGGCTGCCCCACCTGTCACCGCCGTACCCGCCGAGCGTGCCGTCCCCGGCGATCACGCGATGGCATGGGATCACGAGCCCGATCGGGTTGCGACTGACCGCCCCGCCGACGGCACGTGCCGCCCCTGGGGCGCCGATGCGCCGAGCCAGCCGGCCGTAGCTCGTCGTCTCGCCGAACGGAACCTGGCGAACGGCCTCGAGCACCCGGCGATCCCAGGCCGTCCCGGTTCGCAGGTCGATCGGCACCTCGTCGAAGGCCGCCCGCTCTCCCGAAAGGAACGCCGCGAGCGCGGCAGCGGCACGATCGAGGACGTCGCGCGCGGGGGATCGCACCTGGGATCGAGCCTGGGAGGCCATCGCCTCGACCGGCGATCCCATCGCCGCCTCGACCGGCGATCCCACCCGGCGACGGAGCGAGGCAACGAACGCCTCGGTCGGCGTCATGAGCTCGAGTCCGACGAGGCCGATCTCACTGGCGGCGAGATGGATCGGCCCCCACGGACCGGGCACCACGAGCCACAGGATCGGCGGCTCGAACGACGCGTCGATCACGCGCTCAGCCCTCGAGGCTCGACCAGCGCGACCGCGCTCGGCGCGCCGCGGCCAGGTTCCCCTTCCGCTCGTACGCGGCCACTGCCGCCGACGCGTGGCGAAGGGCGTCCGACGGCCGGCTGGCGCCGGCAAGCGCCTCGGCAGCCATCTCCTGGCTCCAGCCGATCATGTCGAGCTGGTCAGAGCCGGACAGGAGCGCGATTGCGTCTCGGGCCGAGGCCTCGGCTTCCGCGTGACGACCTTGTCGCGCGTGGAGCTTCGCCTCGACGCCACGCCACAGGCACTGCGACGCGATGTCGTCGGCGGCCGAGGTCTCGCGGCATTCGGCGACCAGCGCGATCGCCTCGGCATCCCGGCCCTGCCGGGCGCACAGGTCGGCGTACCGGCCGAGGAGCGTCGACGTCCCGGATCGCTCGCCGAGGGCGCGGTACTGGCCGATACCGAGGCGTAGCTCGCGCTCGGCGGCCTCGTCGTCGCCGGCCAGCCGCTCGACGTCCGAGGAAAACAGGCTGACGCCGGCCAGCAAGAGGACCAGACCCCGCTCCTGCCGCTCGACCCGGGCCGACCGATACATCACCCGGGCTTCCTCGTAGCGTCCGATCCTGGCCAGGAGACCGGCGATCCGCGGATCCCCTCCCGCGACAGGGTGCGCCCGGCCGGCGGTCGCCCTGATCTCCAGGATCCGGCCGACCGCCTCCCGAACCGGCGTCGGCCCGAAATAGAGCGCGCTCGGAATCCACGTGCGCAGATCGTCGACCTCGCGGCCGGCCTCGGCGGCGAGGGCGTGGTCGAGTGCCTGCAGCCACGCCGCCTCTGCCGCTGCCCATTGGCACCGATTGCGAGACACGTCTCCCCGGAGCCGCCAGGCTCGCGACAGCCCCAGCTCGTCGCCGGCCGAGGCGAACGCCGCCCGCGCCTCATCGGCAGCGGCCAGCGTCTCCTCCGCACGGATCGACGGATCCACCTTGTCCCGGACGGCGAGTGCGGCCAGCCGCGCGTGCCACGTTCCGGGAACGTCGCCGCGTGCCTCGGCGGCAGCCAGGGCGGCCGCGGCGGACGCCGCGGCCGCATCCAGCTCGCCGACCGCGAACTGGGCCGCCGACATCTCCACCAGGCGCATCGGTCGGGCTCGCCTGTCGGGCGCCGTCAGGTCCGTCGATCGAGACAACAGGTGCGCGGCGGCCTGGGCGTCGCCTCGGTCACGCGCCTTCAGGGCGACGGCCCAGAGCAGGTCGCTCGCCCGGCGGGCCATCGCCGCCGCCGCGTCGCTGTTGGGCATCAGCTCGGCTCGATAGCGGGCCGCTTGCTCCAGGTGATAGGCGATGATTTCCTCGAACTCCGGGCGGTCCCCGGCGGTCCGCTCGAGCCAAGCCGCGAAACGCTCGTGGAGGTCCGCCCGCTCGTCCTTGGGCATCCCCCCGTAAGCGGCGTCGCGGATCAAAAGGTGCCGGAATCGATAGGCCTCGTCCGAGGCGCCTGGCTGGAGGTCGGGCCTGATGAGCTCCTTGCGGACCAGGTTGAGCAGGCTGCCGGGCACGGCCGGCCGCTCGTCGTCCGGTGTCAGCTCGGCCACTGCGCCGCGCGAGAACTGCTTGCCGACGACCGACGCGCGCTCGATCGCGCTCCGTTCGCGCCGGGCCAGACGATCCAGCCGTGCTGCGATGAGGGCGGCGATGGTCGGTGGGACGACGAGATCGGCCAGATCGCCGACCGGTACCCAGCCGTCGCTGGTGGGCCGCAGCCGGCCGTCGTCGACCAGCATCGCCACCAGCTCTTCCACGAACAGCGGGTTCCCTTCACCCGCTTCCACGATCCGCCGGGCGGCGACATCCGGCATCTGCCAGCCGCCCAGCAGGTTCGCCGCAAGCCTGCCGCTGTCCTCGGCCGAGAGCGGCTCGAGCAGCGTCGTCGTAGCGTTGCGCCTGCCGCCACTCCAGTTCGGACGAGCCTCGAGCAGCTCGGGTCGGGCCATGCAACAGAGCAGGATCGGAGCTCGGCGACTCCAGTCCGCGACGTGCTCGATGAGGTCCAGGAGGCTCGATTCTGCCCAGTGGAGGTCGTCGAACACGACGATCAGCGGGCGCCGGGCCGCCAACGTCTCGTAGAGGCGCCGGGTGGCCCAGGCGATCTCCTCCGCCCGGGCCGGTGCCTCGCCTGCCATGCCCAGCGCCCCGAGCAGCCCGTCCGCGATCGCCGCGGCGCGATCCTGACCGGTCAGCATTCCGGTCAGCCGATCTCGGGCGGCCGCGGCGCCGGTCGTGTCGGCGATCCTGGCCGCCGCCCGGATCGTCTGGGTCACCGGCCAGTAGGTGATGCCGTCGCCATATGGCAGGCACCGCCCGCGCAGGATCGTCGCCTCCTCGCGGGCCAATTGCAGGAACTCCCGGACGAGCCGGCTCTTGCCCACCCCGGCGGCGCCCAGGACCGTCATGAGCTGGCAGCTGGGGCCGGAGCGAGATCGCTCGAAGGCCTCGCGCAGGAGCCTGATCTCACGCTTGCGGCCGACGAGTGGCGAGTTGAGCCGGCCGGCAATCGGTTGGGCTCGTTGTGCCACCGCCAGCAGGCGATGGGCAAGGATCGGCTCGGCCTTGCCCTTCACGGTCAGTGGCGGGAGAGCCTCGGTCGTCACGGCGCCGCGAACGAGCCGCACGGTCGTCGCTCCCAGCAGGATGTCGCCGGCTCGCGCGACCTGCTCGAGCCGGGCGCCGACGTTGACGGCGTCGCCGGTCACGAACGTGCCGCCGGACGACGGACTGCCGGTGACCACCTCGCCGGTGTTGACGCCGATCCGCACCGAAAGCCGGAGGCGCCACAGGCGCTCGAGCTCGACGTTCAGCCCTTCGAGCGCGGCCCGCATGTCGGCCGCCGCGCGCACGGCCCGGAGCGCGTCGTCCTCATGTGCCACCGGCAGGCCGAAGACGGCCATGATCGCGTCGCCGACGAACTTCTCGACCGTTCCGCCGTGGCGCTCGATGACCACTCGCATCGCGCCGAAGTAGCGGTCCAGGACCCGCCGGACGGTCTCCGGGTCGAGCCGCTCGCCGAGCCCGGTCGAGTCGGCCAGGTCGCTGAACAGGATCGTGACGGTTCGGCGAGTCTCCCGGACCGCAACCCCCGGACCGGTCGATTCGGTCGGCAGGCTCGCCCCGTTGCCGGCGGGAGCCGCCGCGCGGCCATCCGAGCGAACCGTGGCTCCCGCCGGCGCAAGCAGCGCGACGCCACACCCCATGCAGAACCGGGCGGCATCCGGGTTGGAGGCGGCACACGACGGGCAGCTGGCCATCGCCCTGGAGTGTACGAGGCGCGCGTCGCGCGACGGTCGGCTTCGAGGAGAGCCACGGAGCGAGAGTTACGGAGCGAGAGTTACTGAGCGGAGTTACGGAGCGAACCGCCGGAAGATCGCGACGGCATTCTGGCCACCGAAGCCGAAGCCGTTGATCATCGCCGTGCCTACCTTGGCCTGCCGCTTGACGAGCGGCACGTAGTCCAGGTCGCACTCGGGCAGGTCGGGGTTCTCCAGGTTCGCCGTCGGCGGAATCCAGCCGTCCCGGATAGCACCCAGGGCGGTGAGCGCGGAGACCGCTCCGGCGGCGCCCAGCAGGTGGCCGACCATCGACTTCGGGGAGCTGATCGGGACACGCTTCGCCCGGTCGCCGAACGCCAGCTTGATCGCGCGCGTCTCCGTCACATCGTTGAGCGGCGTGGACGTGCCGTGCGCGACGACGTAATCGATGTCCGTCGGCCCGACGTCCGCATCGCGCATCGCTCGGGTCATCGCCATCGCCGCGCCGCGGCCGGTCGGTTCCGGCGCGCTGATGTGGTACGCGTCCGCTGTGAGGGCAGCGCCGATCACCTCGGCCTGGATGAGGTCGCCTGCTCCCCGGGCGAGTGCGTGCTCGGCGGATTCGATGACGGCGCAGGCCGCCCCCTCGCCGAACAGGAAGCCATCACGGTCTCGGTCGAACGGCCGCGACGCGTGCGTCGGGTCGTCGTTGCGCTTCGACAGGGCGCCCATGTTGCCCAGTGCGGCGAAGGCGATCGGCAGGAGGGCCGCCTCGGATCCGCCGGCGATGACGACGTCGCATTCGCCGGACCGGATCAGGCGCAGGGCGTCCTGGAACGCGATCACGCTGCTGGCGCAGGCCGCCACCTGGGTGATCACGGGGCCGGTCAGGCCGTACTTCATGCTGACCTGCGCGGCGCCCATCGAGCCCGACAAGGCCGGGATCGCGAACGGGCTCACCTGGCCGGGGCCCTTCGCGGCGAGCGTGGCAGTCCCCTCGATGACCTGCTCCATACCGCCACCGCCGGTATTGAGGACCACGGCCGTCCGGTCGCGGCGCTCCGGGCTCCAGTCGGAAAAGTCGAGACCGGATTGATGGACCGCTTCGGTTGCGGCCGCCATCGCGAAATGGATGAACCGGCTCATCCGGCGGGCCATCTTGCGGTCCATCGCGGTCGTCGGGTCGAAGTCCTTGACTTCGGCCGCAATGCGAACGTCGAATCCGGTCGTGTCGAACGACGTGATGGGGCCGCCGCCTGACATCCCCTCGAGGAGGTTGGCCCAGAAGGTGCCCGCATCGTTGCCGATCGGCGTCACGGCACCGACGCCCGTTACCACGGCGCGCCGAGCAGGATCTAGGCCGGGTGGCACGCTGGCGTCACTTCGTGCGGTTCATGGGCAGTGGGATTGTAGCGGGCGTTCGTCGTCGGCCGGCCCGCCCATCACGCCGGAGGAGCCTCGCCCACGGACCGGCCGCCGAGCACTCGCACCTGCCCCGACCCATCACGCCGGAGGAGCCTCGCCCACGAGCCGGCCACGAATGAGGGCTCAATCCCCCTCGTAGCGGCGGAAGATGACCGCGCCGTTGTGCCCGCCGAGGCCGATGTTGTTCGACAGCGCATAGCGGACCTTCATCGGGGTGGCCTCGCTGACGACCCACAGGTCGCACTCGGGGTCGGGCTCGCGGTAGTTGATGGTGGGCGGCACGCACTGCTCGGCGACCGTCATGACGGTGGCGAAAGCCTCGAATGCACCGGCGGCTCCCATCATGTGGCCCGTCATCGACTTCGTCCCGCTGATGGCGACCTGGGGGGTGTGGTCACCGAAGACGGTCCAGATCGCCTCGGCCTCCCGCTGGTCGCCCAATGGGGTGGAGGTGCCGTGGGGGTTGATGACGTCCACCTCGTCGGCCGGGACGCCGCGTCGGTCGAGTGCCATCTTCATCGCTCGCGCCGAGCCGGCGCCGCCCGCCACCGGCTGGATCATGTCCCAGCCGTCGGCGGCCGAGCCGTAGCCGACGACCTCCGCGTAGATGTGCGCCCCGCGCGCCTTGGCCAGCTCGAGGTCCTCGAGGAAGAGCGAGCCTGCTCCCTCGCCAAGGACGAAGCCGTCCCGCGTCTTGTCGAATGGCCGCGAGACCGTTTCCAGGCCCTCGCCCGGTCGCGGCATTCCCAGGCCCCGCATGTTGCCGAAGCCCGCGTGGGCGACCTCCAGCAGCGGCATCTCCGCGGATCCGCTGATGACCGCGATGCAGTCGCCCCGGCGAATGGCCTCGGCGCCCTCGGCGACGTTGTGTGTCCCCGTGGCACAGGCGGACACGATGCAGATGTTGTGGCCGATGGCGCCCGTCTCGATCGCGATCATTCCCGACGTCGAGTCGACCAGGCCGTTGGCGATGAACGTCGGTGGAACGGCCCGCGGCCCCTTCTCCTGGAGCGTCCGCCAGCTGTCGATCATGAGCTGCTGGCCGCCCGCGCCGGAGCCGAAAACGACACCGACCTCGGTCCGGTTCTCATCGTCGATCTCGAAGCCCGAGTCGGCGACGGCCTGCTTGGCGGCGGCCACGCCGTACTGGAGGCTGACTTCCGTCCGGCGGATGGCCTTGGCATCGAGCCACTCAGTGGGGACGAAGCCTTTCACTTCGCCGGCCACCTTGGCCTCGTAGCGGCTGATGTCGAACCGGGTGATCTCGCCGAGGCCGCTCTTGCCCCGGATCAGGTTGTCCCAGGCGGTCTGCTTGTCGTTGCCGACGGGGCTGATGACGCCGAGTCCGGTGACGACGACGCGACGTGAATAGTCGGGCTTGCGCACGGTGGTTGTGGCTCTCCAGGCTCTTTGGGGTGACGGTCAGGCCGTGGCGGCCGTCGCGAACGCGACGGCCAACCGATCCGGCGCAGCGGGGTCGTCGGTCGGGATCGCCTCGACGTCCGGCGCGATCCGCTTGATGAGGCCGCACAGCACACGGCCCGGGCCGATCTCGAGGAACGTGTCCACACCTTCGCCGGTCATGCGCTCGATCGCGGCGACCCAGTCCACGCCGGTCGTGAGGTGATCGACCAGCTCGGCTCGGCACGAGTCGGCGGTCGCGAGCGTTCGGGCGTCGGCGTTGGCCAACAGCGGCGGGCTTGGATCCTGGAAGCGGACGCCCGTGAGGACGGTTTGCATCCCCGCGGCTGCTTCGGCCATGAGTGGGGAGTGAGCCGCCACGCTGACCGGCAGCTCGATGGCCCGGCGGGCGCCCAGCTCGCGGGCGATCGCGAGCGACGCCTCCACGGCCGGGCGCTCGCCGCTGACTACGATCTGGCCCGGCGAGTTGCGGTTGGCAATGCCAAACGTCCCGTGGACGCGGGCCGCCACGAGCAGTTCCGGCAGGCGCGAGTCGTCGAGCCCGATGATGGCCGCCATCCGGCCCTCACGCCCGGCTCCCGATTCCTGCATGAGCCGGCCGCGCTCACGTACCAGCTGGATCGCGTCGGCGAACGAGACCGCCCCGGCCGCTACCAGCGCGGAGTACTGACCCATCGAGTGGCCGGCGGCGAATGCCGGCTCTGGTGGAGCGATCCCGGCTGCTGCCCACCGTTCACGCAGCGCGGCCAGGTACGCGATCGACGTCGCCAGGAGCGCCGGCTGGGCGTTGACCGTGAGGTCGAGCGTCTCCGCGGGACCTTCCCAGGCGAGGCGGGTGATCGGCTCGCCGAGCACCTCGTCAGCCTCCCGGAAGACGGCCGACGCAGCGGGAGATGCGGCGGCGAGGGCCCGGCCCATGCTCACGGACTGGGATCCCTGGCCGGGGAAGACAAAGGCGGTTTGGCTCATGCGCTCCTGCGAGGATGGTGCTCTGGACACTCAGAGGATATGCGTGGAGACCGAACCCACGCGGCAGAGCACGTGCAACATTGCATCCAATCCTGGCCCGTCGTACGCTCAAGGCGCCATGATTCACGAACCATGACCGAAGAACGATCCCTCTCCGCCCGACGACCGACGCCTCCGCTTCGCACGAACCGTCCGATGGCCCCCCGGCGTGCCATCGCCCGGATGTTCGAGGCCGACCTGTCGGCCCCGGTGGTCAACGCGGGCCTACGCACATCCAATCCGCGCGAGCTCTCGGAGCGGGTGGCGATGGGCCGAGCGCTGTGGCGCGAGCTCGTGGTGGGCTTTGCCTCGCAGCTCGGGCGTCTTCGCCTCGGCTTCACCCAGCTCGCCGCACTGTACGTCCTTGCGGATGGTGGCGTCACCACCGTCTCCGACCTTGCCGACACCCTGGGCCGATCGCCCTCCGCGACGTCCCGCCTGGTCGACGGGCTCGTCCGGCGACGGCTGGTGGAGCGTCGGCCGGAGACCGAGGACCGCCGCCAGAAGACGCTCTGGCTCACGCAGCGAGGGAAAGCCCTGTTGCGGATGGTCGATCGAGCGCGCGCGGACCAGTTCCTCTCTGCCGTCCGGCCGATGCCGCGCGCGGAGCGGGCCCTCATCGCGATGGGGGTCGCTGCCCTGGCGACCCATGCGATCTCCCGGCGAGGCCGGCTGATCAAGGCGCCGACTGACTGAGGAGCCACGGCCGCGCCGGCCGCCGCTACCCGCAGAAGCGACGGACCACGTCGTAGAGCACCGGCAGTCCGAACCGCAGCGCCTCGAGCGAGACGCGCTCGTCCACCCCGTGGAACCGGTCGAGGAACCGTTCCTCGGGCGCCATCCGTAGCGGCGAGAAGCCGTAGGTCGGGACGCCGAGCCGCAGACCGGTCGACTTGGCGTCCGTCGAGAACGGCGCCATGGCCGGGACCGGGATCGCCTCCGGATCGTGGTCCCGGAGCGTGTCGGCCATGATCCGGTACAGCGGCGTGTCGATCGGCGCTTCCACCGGCTCGCCGGACACCACGACCTCCACGTCCGTGGCGGGCCACAGCTCGTCACCCATCCGACGCCGCAGCTCCTCGCGCATCGCCGGCTCGGGGGTCCCTGGCAGCTGGCGCACGTCGAGCTCGATGACCGCCTCGCCCGGGATGACGTTGTACTTCACGCCTGCCTGGACGACGTTCGGGCTTACCGTGTCGCGCAGGAGCGCGCTCGTCGCGCGGGCCACCATCGGGTCGCACATGCCGGCGAGGCCCGCTGCGCTCCGGCGCGGATCCGGATCGGACGCCGCCGAGATCGCCCGGGTCAGGCCAAGGCCCAGCTCCGGCGCCGCCACATCGATCGCCGCGAAGAGGCGCTCCATGACCGGCGTCATGCGAACCTCCCCGGGCCGAGTCAAACGCTCGACGATGCGGGCAGCGAGAATGGCCGCATTGTCCTCGCGCGGCATCGAGCCATGGCCGGCGGTCCCCCTGACCCGCAGCCGGTAGACGATGAACCCCTTCTCGGCCACCTGGATCGGATAGAACCGGCGGCCGCCGAGCTCGATCGACACGCCGCCGGCCTCGTTGAGCGCGCCGTCAGCCTGGAGCCACTCCGGTCGGTTGTCGACGAGCCAGCGTGCTCCGGCCAGCCCACCAGCCTCCTCGTCGGCGGTCGCCGTGAACAGCACGTCCCGCCGCAGGCCGGGAATGGGATCGCGGGCCGGGTCTCGGCCGGCGGCCCTCGCCTCGGATGCGAGCAGGCGCAGGACGCCGAGCTCCATTGCGACCATGGCCTTCATGTCCACCGCGCCCCGGCCGAACACGTATCCGTCGGCGACGTCCGCTCCGAATGGGTCGTGCGTCCAGCCCTCGTCCGGGGCGGGCACGACGTCGAGGTGGCTGAGCAGGAGGAGCGGGCCGCCGGCGCTGCCGTCGCCGCGGAGTCGGGCGGCGATCGAGCCGCGACCCGGGAAGGGCTCCACGACCTCGGACGGGATGCCCTCGTCCGCCAGTACGGCCGCCAGGTGTCGGGCGGCCAGGATCTCGTCACCCGGCGGATTGACCGTCCGCAGCCGGATCAGGTCGCGCAGGTCGGCCACGAGGCGCTCATGCGCCCGTCGCCAGGCCGTGGCATCCAGACGATTGGAGGGGCGGGCGTCGATCACCGCGACGGAGGCACCTCGGGTCAGCCGGTCATTGCCCGGCGCCGTAGCCCAGGGCCAGGCCGACGAGCGACACGATCAATCCGGAGCCGACGATGAGCACGACCATCGCGATGAGCAACCGGACGTATCGCGCCTCCCTGCGCCGCGTCCGCTCGAGGTCCGGATCGTTGCCGCCCGGGATGTACGCCGACGAGAGGCCACGGGCCCGCGCCGCAAGGTCGCGCTCGGTCACCGGTGGTAGGTCGGGGCGGGGCTGCTGTGGGTCATCCATGTCCCGATCATGATGCCCCGGCTCGGTCGGCATCGCCGTACCTCCAGCGATCATTCAGCCGACCGCCTCGCGAAGTGGCTCGGCAAGCCGGCGCGCCGCCATGACGAGACCGTCGGGTCCGTCTGCGGCCCGGACGGCGAGAACCATATCCGTCGCACCGGCGGTCACGAACTCCCGGGCCGTCTGCAGGGCCGCCGTCCAGTCGGGATCCTGCGTGATGTTGATCTGGCCGATGAACCGGAATCCGGTCGGCTCGCGATCGACTCGCTCCATCGCGGCGAGAAGCTCGCCTCGCTTCGCACGAAAGTACGACACGTCTCCGGCATTCACGCCCGGGAGGACCCAGCCGTCGGCGGCTCGGGCCGCCAGCGCGATGCCGCGCGGCTTCTGGCCGCCGAGGATGATGAGCGGGCCGCCCTGACGGATCGGGGGCGGCAGGTTCGTCGCTCCGGCGAGCGGATAGAACGGATCGGGTCGGGTCACACCGGTCGGCCGGTAGGCGGCGTCGCTGAACAAGGCCCGGATGGTGTCCACGGCCGAGATCAGGCGGTCGATCCGTTCACCGATGGGCGGCATCTCGATCCCGAATGGGCCATGCTCGCCTTCGTACCAGCCCGCGCCGAGGCCGAGCATGAATCGTCCCCCGGTCGCCAGGTCCAGGACGGTGGCCGCCTTCGCCAGGACCGCCGGGTGGCGAAAGGTGTTCGAGAGCACGCTATGGCCGACGAATTTGCCCGGCACCCGGTGGACGAGCGTTCCGAGGAGGGTCAGCGCCTCGAGGGATGGCCCCGGCGGGTCGGGGTTCATGTTGGTGAGGTGGTCGTTCAACCAGGCGGACTCGAAGACGTCGAGATCGCCCGCCTGAGCCCACATCGCGTCGAGCGTCGACCAGTCGACGTCCTGCGGGGAGGTCTTGAAGCCGATCGAGATCCCGCGCTCGCTCACCTCGCGGCGAGGCCGGCTGTCATGCGGGCGCCGGTCGTGATCGCGCCCTCGGAGGCGGACGAGACGAGGACAGCGTACTTGGCCATGACGCCCCCGACGTAGCGGGGAGGCCGCGTAGTCAGGCTCGATCGGCGTCGGTCGAGCTCGGCCGCCGGGACGTCCAGGTCCAGCGCCTTGCGGTCGACGTCGATGACGATCGTGTCGCCCTCGTCGACCAGTGCGATCGGGCCGCCCAGAGCGGCCTCGGGAGCGACGTGGCCGATCATCAGCCCGTGGGTTCCGCCCGAGAACCGGCCGTCGGTCAGGAGCGCCACCGAATCGCCCAGCCCCTCGCCCACGAGCGCCGCCGTGACGCTGAGCATCTCTTGCATGCCCGGCCCTCCGACCGGCCCCTCGTAGCGGATGACGACGACGTCGCCGGGCCTGATCCGCTGGGCGCGGACCGCCTCGTAGCACTCCGCTTCCGAATCGAAGACCCGAGCCGGCCCTCTATGCAGGCGCCGCTCGTGACCGGCGAGCTTGACGACGCAGCCGTCTGGCGCCAGGGAGCCCCGCAGGATCGTCAGGCCGCCG
>WNFV01002379.1_pt1 | contig 43613 bp, 39 predicted proteins | sample 5400101 | NCBI WGS metagenome assembly WNFV01 (sample SAMN13153361, study PRJNA577476) | soil metagenome | isolation source: 115 cm soil or saprolite under grassland replicate 1 | place: USA:California | collected 2016-06-15 | reverse complement strand
GAGGGTGGCTTCGATCATGATGCGGAGGCGCTCCTTGGCGCGCTTCCAGCGGGCCTGGAGCTGCTCGGGGTCGGGGTTGGCCCAGCTGGTGATCAGGATGCCGCGTACCACGTCCATGGCGGTGTAGACGACGTGGCGGTATTCGGGGCGGTCGGCGAGCGTACCGAGGCGCTTCTTGCCGGTGTCTACCACGTTGGCGATGGTGGTCGAGTCCAGTCGGGCCACGTGGTCGCGCAGTGCGGGGTCGGTACGCGCCGCGACCCAGAATTCGACACTCGCCGCGAAGACCGGGCCCTGGTGGACTTCCCAGATCATGTCGAGCGCGTCGCCGATCAGGTCGTCGGAGGACTCCAGGCGGGACAGGTCGTCGAACGTCTCCTCGGCCAGCTTCGTCGCCAGGTGCTCGATCGCGGCGGTCACCAGGTCGGCCTTGGTCGGGTAGTGGTGCACCTGCGCGCCCCGGGTCACGCCGGCGCGTTCGGCGATCTTGGTGACGGTGGTGCCGGCGTAGCCGTACTCGACCAGGCATTCGATGGTGGCGTCGAGCAGCCGCTGCCGCATCGCCGTACTGCGTTCTTCCTGGGTACGGGGGGTCCGCTGCACAGCGCTGATCATATTTCAAGCTTACATACAGTCGGGATTGTATGTAACGTGAGGTATCGGCGGAGGAGGTTGACCATGGCGCGTAGGGACCTGCGAGGGAAGGTCGTCGTGATCACCGGTGGCGCCCGCGGCATCGGCGCCGCCACGGCCACCGCGTTGCACCGGCACGGCGCCAGAGTCGCGATCGGCGACCTCGATCTCGACCTGGCGAAACAGACCGCGGCGGGGATCGGGTCCGGTGTGGCGGCGCTGCCGTTGGACGTCACCGACCACGCCGGGTTCACCGGCTTCCTGGACGAGGTGGAGCGCCAGCTCGGGCCGATCGACGTACTGGTCAACAACGCGGGGATCATGCCCGTCACGTGGTTCCACGAGGAGGCGCCGGAGACCACCGCCCGGCAGCTCGCGATCAACCTGCACGCGGTGATCCACGGGACCCGCGAGGCGGTGAAGCGGATGACCGCCCGGCGTACCGGCCACATCGTGAATGTCGCGTCGAGCGCCGGGAAGTTCGGGTTCCCCGGGGTGGCGACCTACTGCGCCACCAAGCACGCCGTGGTCGGCCTGTCCGAGGCGGTACGCCAGGAGCTGCGCGGCACCGGAGTGGAGATCTCCTGCGTGATGCCGGCGATCGTACGTACCGAGCTGACCTCGGGGATCGGCGACGCGAAGCTGGTCAAGTCGTTGACACCCGAAGCCGTGGCGGACGCGATTGTCGGGGCGTTGCGGCGGCCCCGGTTCGACGTCTTCGTACCGCGGATCGTGGGTGGGCTCAATCGGTGGTTGCGGCTGCTGCCGCGTGGCGCTTCCGAGGCGATCGCCCGGGCGCTCGGCACCGACCACGTGATGCTGGACGGCGCCGGATCGCCCGACCGCGCGGCGTACGAGGCGCGGGCTTCGGCGTCCGCGCCCGCCGCCGACGCCGATCACTGAGCCGGAAGTCAGCGGCCCTTGAACCGGGGTGCGCGCTTCTCGGCGCGCGCCCGGCGGGCCTCCGCGAAGTCCTCACTGGCCCAGCACGCGTCGAAACCCTTGCCGAGGGTGGCCTCGGTCTCGGGATCGAGTCGCGGTTCGAGCAGCGTGTTCGCCGCCAGCTTGTTGTACGCCAACGTCAGCGGCGCCAACTCCGCGATCTCGCCCGCCCACTCCAGCGCCGTACCGAGATCGCCGTGCCGGTCGACCAGCCCGGGCACCTGCTCAGGCCCCAGGGTTTCGCAGGCGAGCAGCATCCGCCGGGCGGCTCCGCCACCGGCCAGCAGCGAGAGCCGGCGGATCGTCCACGGGTCGACGGCCAGCCCGAGCTTCGCCGTCGGGATGCCGAAGATCGCGCCCGACGCGCATACCCGCAGGTCACAGGCGATGGCGAGCTGCGTACCGGCGCCGATGGCGGGGCCGTTGACCGCCGCGACCATCGGCACGGGCACCTCGGTGAGCCGCCGCAGCAGCCGGTAGAGCGCGACCCGGAACTCCTCGCTGTAGACCCCGTTGAGGTCGGCGCCGGAGCAGAAGGCGCTACCTTCCCCGGTGACCACCAGGCACCGCGCGCCGGCATCGACGGCGGCGTCGATCGCCTCGCGCAGCCGCTCGCAGTGTTCGGTGTCGAGGGCGTTGCGCTGCGGCTGGCGGTCGATCCGCAGCAGTGTCACCGTGCCCTTGCGCGCCGACCGGATCATCCGCTCATCCTGTCCGATCCGGCGGTACGTGTCGCCGGGGTGTGAGGAAAATGGCGGGCGTACGTCGTACCCGCTCGGCATGATGGCGGCCATGACATGGACCGCGCCTTCGATCGATCGCATCCAGAATCCCGCCGCCGTCGACGAGCGCGCCATGCTCGAAGGCTGGCTCGCCTTCCACCGGCAGACATTGCTGTGGAAGTGCGAGGGGCTGACGGCCGAGCAGCTCAAGCTGGCCTCCGTGGCGCCCTCGTCGCTGACCCTGCTCGGACTCGTACGGCACATGGCCGAAGTCGAGCGCGGATGGTTCCGGCTGATGGCCGCCGGTGAGCAGGTCGAGCCGATCTACTGCACCGACGAATACCCGGACGGCGACTTCGACCTGCTCGCCGGCGCCGACGCGGAGGCCGATTTCGCCACCTTCCACGCCGAGATCGCCCTGGCGGACAAGGCCGCCGAGGGGCGCTCGCTGGAGCAGACGTTCACCACCCGCCGCGGTCGCACACTCAACCTGCGGTGGGTCTACCAACACATGATCGAGGAGTACGCCCGGCACAACGGCCACGCCGACCTGATCCGGGAACGCATCGACGGCGCCACCGGCGACTGAGCCCTACCGCGCCCAGCCGTACGCGTGCTCGATGTCGATCGTGACCAGCAGCCGCTGTTCGCGCACCATCGCGGTACGGAAATCGTCCCAGTCCGGGTGTTCCCCGCGGACCGCCCGGTAGTGGTCGACCAGCGCGTCCACGGCCGCGTCGTGGGGGTCCTTCGCCACCGGCCCCAGCGACGCGGTGCCTTCCACCACGACGTACGCGCCGAAGTCGTCGGTGGTGACGTGGAAGCTGGCGCGCGGGTCGCGGCGCAGGTTCTTCGTCTTGGCACGGCCGTCCGTCGAGGAGATCACCACGGTGCGGGCGGCCTCGTCGTACCGGAAGCCGACGTTGGACAGTTGCGGCCGCCCGTCCCGCTTGATCGTCGCCAGTACGCCGCGCCGCCGGCCCCGCAACACAGTCAACAGCTTCTCCACATCCGCGAGGCTACGTCGCCCCTTACACCGGCAGCCATCAAGGTGGGCGGGGTAAGGGCGGTAAGGGCCCCGGGTAAGGGGTTCCCGGGCCACCGCGACGTGACTGCCCGATGCTCCGGCGTACCCCTCAGCACGAATCTTGGTCTTACACCGAACGACAGGGGAGATGACCAAGATGTACACCGAACTCTTCACACACGCCGAGACCAACTACCGCCAGCACCGCTACCTGCGTGAGGCCGACGAGTACCGACTGGCCAAGTCCGTACCGGGACGTACTACGCGGTGGGCGTCGCTGTTCCACGGCGTCAAGTCGCTCACCAGCGGGAACGGGCACCGGGCGACCGGTCGTACCGCTCACTCCGCCGGCTGAGCGTGCAACCATGGCGGACGTGGCGAGACTGGGCTCAGGGATACCGCTGGTCGCTCGCCGGGACGAGTTGCGGACGCTGATCGACGCGCTCCGCGCCGCCCGGGCGGGACAGGCCAGCGGTGTCCTGCTGTCCGGAGACGCCGGCGTCGGCAAGTCCCGGCTGCTCACCGAGTTGTTGAACCAGGCCCGGGCGGCCGGGGACACGGTGGTGATCGGCCGGTGCCTGGACACCGCCGAAGCGTCGCTGCCGTACCTGCCGTTCGTGGAGGCGATCGGGCAGTTGGCCGAGGAGCACGGGGACCTGGTGGCCGGGTACGCGGCGCTGCGCCGGCTGCTGCCGGACCGCAACCCGCGCGCGACGCAGGAGGGCGACGACCGCGACCTCGGCCAACTGCAGCTGTTCGACGCGCTGCACTCGGCGCTGTCCGAGATCACCGCCGAACGTACGGTGGTGCTGGCGATCGAGGACCTGCACTGGGCCGACCGGTCCAGTCGCGACCTGCTCGCGTTCCTGCTCGCCCGGTTGTCCGGCCAGCGGCTGCTGGTGATCGGCACCTACCGCTCCGACGATCTGCACCGGCGTCACCCGCTGCGTCCGTTGCTGACCGAGCTGGTACGCCTGCCGGCCGTCCAGCGACTCCACCTTGACCCCTTCGGACCCGCCGACGCGTACGAGTTCGTACGGAGTCTGGCCGACCAGGGGCTCACCGAGGAACTGGTGACCGCCATCGCGGAGCGGTCCGAGGGCAACCCGTTCATGGCCGAGGAGCTGCTGTCGGCGTCGTCGGAACACGTACCGATGGAATTGGCCGAGATCCTGCTGGCGCGGATGGAACGGCTGTCCCCGGCCACGCAGCATGCGACCCGGTTGGCGTCGGTGCTGGGCCGGCGGTTCAGCCACGAGCTCCTCGCCGCGGCAACCGCCGCCGGCGGAGCCGCCACCGGAAGCGGCGGCGGCTCTGTCGCGCCGGAGCAGCTGGACGAGGCGCTGCGGGAGGCGATGGCACACAACGTCCTGGTCCTCGAAGAAGAGTCGTACGCGTTCCGCCACGCCCTGCTGCGCGAGGCGATCTACACCGACCTGCTGCCCGGCGAGCGGTTCCGGCTGCACGCCCAGGTCGCCAAGGCGCTCGCCGGCGACGAGTCTCCCGGCGCCGCTGCCGCGTTGGCGCACCACAGCATGGAGAGCCACAACGTCGTGGCCGCGCTCGCCGCGTCCGTACGGGCGGCACGGGAAGCCGACGAACTTGGCGCGCCCGCCGAGGAGCTGGTGCACACCGAGCGCGCGTTGATGCTGTGGCGCGCGGTACCGGACCCGGAGCAGGTGGCCGGCATCGACGAGCTCGAGCTGACCAGGTGGGCGGCCCGGGCGGCCGGCGCCTCCGGCGAACCGGACCGGGCGATCGCGCACAGCCGTACGGCGATCGAGCTGGGCGACGCCCGCGGCGACGTGCTGGAGCGGGCCGAGCTGCGCCGGGCGTACGTGGCGTATCTGTTCACCCTCGACTTCACCGAGGAGCAGGCGTACGCGTACGCGAAAGAGGCGTGGGAGCTGGTCGCGGACCGGGAGCCGAGCGAGGTGAAGGCGTGGGCGCAGGCGCACCTGGCTCGCGCGCTGGTGGCGGTCGGCCGTCGCGACGAGGCGGCCGAGGTGGCGGCCGAGGCGATCGGCAGCGCCCGGGAGGTGCCGGGCGAGGGCGCGCCCGGCGCCGAGGCGGACGCCCTGGTGACCCGTACGTCACTGGTGGAGCGCAAGCGGGGCCCGGTCGAGGTGGCGCTGGCGAAATACGACGAAGCCGCCACGCTGGCGCGCAAGGTCGGCGCGTGCAGCGTAGAACTGCGGGCTCGGTTGAACCGCGGCATGGCCCTGCTGGAGGAGGGCCGGTTCCCGGAGGCGCTGGCCGAGATCGACGCCGCCACCGAGCGCGCCGAGAACACCGGCATGACCTGGAGCGGGTTCGGCCTGGAGCTGCGGGTGCTACAGGTGCTCGCCCGGTTCATGGCCGGCGACTGGGATGGCGCCGAGGCCGCCGGCGAGCTGGCCGGCGAAGCGGTGTCGGGCACCGTACTGACCCGGGTGTCGGCGGCGGGGCTGCTGGTCTCGGTCCACCGCGGCCGGTACGACATCGCCGAGCGCCGGGTCGCCCAGCTGCGCAAGCGCTGGCACCTGGACACCCAGGTGATGATGCTCGTCGGCCACGGCGGCGCCGAGCTGGAGTGCTGGCGCGGCCGGCCGGAACGCGGCGCCGCCCACGCCGAGCAGGCGGTACGCCGGATGCGCGAGATCGCCCCCTGGTACCTCGCGGTGCTGTCCGTCTGCGTGGCCGGCATCGCCGCGTACGCCGACGTGGCCGAGGCGGCTCGTCGCAGCAAGGACGACGCGGCGGTCGCCACGGCGGTGGCCGCCGGCGACCGGCTGTACGACATCGCCGAGGAGACCATGCGGCGGGGCCGGCCGCAGGCCGCCGAGGTGGGACCGGAGGGCCGCGCCTGGTTCGCCCGCGCCAAGGCGGAGGCCACCCGGCTGCACGGCGACTCCGACCCCGCCGCGTGGCGTACGGCGGCGGAGGCGTTCGGCTACGGCGAGGTCTACCGCGAGGCGTACGCCCACTGGCGACTCGCCGAGGCGCTGCTGGCCCGCGGGGAACGCGACGACCGGGACGAGGCCGCGGCGGCGTTGCGCTCGGCCGCCGGGGTCGCCGGACGGCTCGGTGCCGTACCGCTGTCCGAGGCGGTACGCGCGCTGGCCCGGCGGGCGCGGTTGCCGCTGGGGTCGGAGGCGGCCGCTGGTGCCGACGCGGTGCCGGACGTGTTGACCCCGCGGGAGCAGGCGGTGCTCGCGCTGGTCGCGGAAGGGCGTACCAACCGGCAGATCGGCGGGGAGCTGTTCATCAGCGAGAAGACGGTCAGCGTGCACCTGTCGCGCGCGATGGCGAAGCTCGGCGTGACCAGCCGTACGGAGGCCGTGAGCGCCGCGTACACGAAGGGTCTGCTGACACCGCACTGACGCGGACTGCGGCGGGGCCCGCGGAACGTCAGGCGAGCCAGCCGGGGCGGACCAGGCCGGTCTCGTACGCGATCACGACCAGTTGCGCGCGGTCCCGGGCGTGCAGTTTGATCATGGCCCGGCTGACGTGGGTCTTCGCGGTGGCCGGACTGACCACGAGCTTGCTGGCGATCTCCTCGTTGGTCAGCCCGCCCGCGACCAGGGCGACCACTTCCCGTTCCCGGTCGGTCAACGCGTTGAGCGTCGTGGCTGGTCGGGGTGCCTTCGTACGGGTCGCGAACTCGGCGATCAACCGGCGGGTGATGTGCGGCGCGAGCAGGGCATCGCCGTCGGCGACGACTCGTACCGCCTTGATCAGGTCGGCCGGTTCGGTGTCCTTGACCAGGAATCCGCTGGCCCCGACGCGGAGCGCTTCGAACACGTACTCGTCGAGGTCGAAGGTGGTCAGGATGACCACCTTGACGTTCTCGCAGCGCGGCTCGGCGGCGATCTGCCTGGTCGCCTCGAGCCCGTCCGTGCCGGGCATCCGGATGTCCATCAGTACGACGTCCGGGCTGTGCCGCCGCGCCAGCGTGAACGCCTCGGCGCCGTCGGCCGCCTCGCCCACCACGGTGATGTCGGCCTGGGCGTCCAGCAGTGCCCGGAACCCGGCCCGTACGAGCGCCTGGTCGTCGGCGAGCAGCACCTTGATCATGTGGCAGAACCTCCGGAGTCGACCCTAGCGGGCCGGGGGCGGAAAACCCTGACGGCCGGTCCGGCGTGGACCGGCCATCGAGTTGTGGTGCGGTGTCCGGGCGGGTTTTGCGAGGTCAGGGCGTCGGCAGGGTGGCGTGCACCCGGAAGCCCCCGCCGAGCCGGCGCCCGGTTTCGAGCGATCCGCCGAGCGCGGTGGCCCGCTCGCGCATCCCGGCGATCCCGGCGCCGCTGCCGTCGGCGTTCTCCGTGGTGGCTCCCCGGCCGTCGTCGTCCACGGTGATCACCAGGGCGTCGTCGGCATACTCGAGGCGTACCGAGGCGGTGGTCGCGGCGGCGTGCCGGTGCACGTTCGTCAGCGCCTCCTGGACGATCCGGTACGCGGCGAGATCGGTTCCCGCCGGTAGCGGTCGCGGCGTACCGACCGTCTCGGTGTGCACTTCCAGACCCGCCGCGGTGGTACGCGCCACCAGCTCGTCGAGCCGGTCCAGACTCGGCGCGGGGGCCCGGGGCGCGTCCTCGTCCACCCGCCGCAGTACGCCGAGCGTGGCCCGCAGTTCCCGCAAGGTCTCCTGGCTGGCGTCCTTGATCGCCTGCAGCGCGTCGCGGGTCTGGTCCGGCAGCTCCGACGACAGGTGCAGCGCCACCCCCGCCTGAATGTTGATCATCGAGATGTTGTGGGCGAGGACGTCGTGCAGTTCCCGCGCGATCCGCAGCCGCTCCTCGTCCGCGACCTCTCTGGCGCGCTGCCGGGCGCGTTGTTCGGCCGCCTGCCGGGCCTCGTCGGCGCGTTCCCGCCGTACCCGCAGCCCCTCGGCGACGAGCAGTACGACCAGCAGCCACGCGGTGTCGCCGGCCATCCCGCCGAGCGTCGGCATAGGCGGCCGGCCGACCAGGGACTGCAGCACCAGGTACGTCGCCAGGCCGCCCCAGCCGATCGCCCAGGCGGCCACCCGGTGCCCGTTGATCACGGCGTTGACCAGCGCGAACACCACCGCGATCACCACCGGCCCGTACGAGTACCCGAGCACCAGGTAGGCCGTGGTCGCGGCGGCGGCGACCAGCAGCACCGGCACCGGGAACCGGCGGCGTACCAGCAGCGCCACCGGTCCGATGACGAGCAGCAGGTACGCCAGGCTGTCCAGCGGCAGCCGGTTGGTGTTGAAGCTGGGTCCGCCCCAGTGGTCGCGTGCGCCGGGTGGGCCGGCCGCTCCGTTGTGGGCGGCGAATGTCGTACCCACGACCTGGAGGAACAGGGCGAGGAGCGCAAGCGGCACGGCAGACCTGGAGAAGATTCCGCGCCCGCTCATGGTTGGCAACGCTAGAACAGGTGGGGCCGGGTCCGCGTCGGCCACGCGGAGCGCCGTGGCTACCGCGCCGGGAGCATTCGCCGCCGCGCCGGTACGCCCGCGGGTGTAGGGCCAGCGCGACACGCCCCGGCTGGGGCATGATCAACATTTGGCGGCGGCGTTAGCCTTGCCGCGAGCGCAGGGCGAGGCCGGGAGTTTCCAGCAGTGAGACGCAGGTTCGTGTGGGTGTCCCTCGCGGTGACCGCGATGGTCATCCTGGTCTTCGCCCTGCCACTGGCCCTGGTGGTACGCAGCCTCGCGTCCTCCCGGGCGATCGGCGAGGCGGAGCTGCAGGCGGCCGCGGTCGCCTCGGTGCTGTCCGCCACCACCGACCCCCACGCGGTGAACAAGGCGCTGAAGAGCACCGACATGGGCCGGCGGCGGCAGGTCCTGGTGCACATGCCCGACGACTCCCACCTGGGCACCGGCGCCGGTTGGGTGGACGAGGCCCGGGTGACGGCGACCCGCAAGCGGGTACGGCCGGTCACCGTACCGGTGAAGGGCGGGGTGGCCCACCTGCGGCCGGCGCCGCTGCGCGACAAGGGGGTCGCGGTGATCGAGGTGTTCGTGCCGGAGGAGGCGCTGACCCGGCACGTGGTGACCGCCTGGCTGGTGCTCGCCGGGCTCGGCATCGGGATGCTGGTCGCCTCCGCGCTGCTGGCCGACCGGCTGGCCGCCGGCGCGGTGCGCGCCACGGAACGGCTCGCCGGCGCCGCCACCCGGCTCGGCGAGGGCGACCTGGGCGTACGGGTGCAGCCCAGCGGGCCGCCGGAGATCGCCACCGTGGGCAAGGCGTTCAACAACCTGGCGGACCGGTTCCAGGTGTTGCTGGCGACCGAACGCGAGCTGGTCGCCGACCTGTCGCACCGGTTGCGTACCCCGTTGACGGCGCTGCGGTTGAACGCCGAGGCGCTGCCGGCCGGCGATCCGCGCCGCCGGGTGCTCACCGCCGCGGCGAACCTGGAACGCGAGGTGGACGCGATCATCCAGCAGGCCCGGCGCCCGTTGGCCGCTCGCCGCCCTGCCCGGTGCGAGCTGGTCGATGTGGTACGCGAGCGGATTCGTACCTGGTCCGCGCTCGCCGACGACCAGGGCCGCCGCTGGGAGTTCGACGCCCCCAACGCGCCGATCTGGGTGCCGGTCTCGGCGCCGGACGTGGCCGCCGCGGTGGACGCGCTGGTGGGCAACGTGTTCCGCCACACGCCGGAGGGCACCCCGTACCAGGTGCGGATCCGGCTGGGCCGGGGGTTCGTGATGCTCTCCGTGGACGACGGTGGGCCCGGGATCGCCGAACCCGCCCAGGCGCTGCGCCGCGGCGCCAGCGGCGGCGCCTCCACGGGCCTCGGTACGGACATCGCGCGCCGCGTGGCGGCGGAGGCCGGCGGCGGCATCGACGTCGGATCGAGCCGGCTCGGCGGCGCCCGGGTCACCCTCACCCTGCGGGTGGTCAGCAAGGACCTCCCGACTCCGGACGCGGTCTAGCGCTGGGTCTTGTCGACGCCCTACTGGTCCTCTGGTGCCGTCAGCTTGACGCCGACGCCGCGCACCGTGTGCAGGTAACGCGGCTGCGCGGCGGTCTCGCCGAGCTTGCGCCGCAGCCAGGAGACATGCACGTCGATGGTCTGGTCGTCCCGCCCGTACGGCTGGTGCCAGACCTCGGCGAGCAGCTCGCTGCGGCTGACCACCCGCCCGGCCCGTGCCGCCAGGTACGCCAGCAGGTCGAATTCGCGGCGCGACAACTGAAGCTGCTCCCCGTCGAGGACGGCTTCTCTCGCGTCGGGATCGACCTGCAGGCCGCCGACCGCCACCCGGGTCGCGGCGGGCGTGGTGCTGACCCGCCGCAGTACGGCACCGATCCGCGCGGCGAGGTGGTCGGCGGAGAACGGCTTGACCACGTAGTCGTCGGCGCCGGCCTGTAACAGCCGTACGATCTCGATCTCCGAGTCGTGGGCGGTCGCGATGATCACCGGCACGGTGGATACGGCTCGGATCATGCGGAGAACCGAGCCGCCATGTAAGTCCGGCAGCCCGAGGTCGAGCACCACGCAGGCGGGCTTCCACTCGGTGACTTCGCGAATTCCTGACATTGCGTCACCACATGAACGCACCGTGTAATCGCGGTCACTCAGTGCGCGTACCAGAGCGAGACGAATTTCGGTGTCGTCCTCGATTAGTAGGACTTTCCCCATACCGGCCAAACTACTGTCTCGGGCACAATGACGACCGTGCGACGGGCAACGGGACCGATGTTGGCAGCCTGGCTCCTCGCCACCATGGGTGCTGTCGGGGTGGCGTGGGTCGGCGTGCACCCGGTCGCCGACCTGGGTATGGCGGAGCGCCCGCCGGTGCCGCAGCCCGAAGTCGCCAACTCCCCTTCGTACGGTGGCAACCACGCGTCCGATCCGGACGGTCCCGGGCTCGGCGCCGCCCGTACCCCGGCTCCGACGGATGACGAGACCTCGGCGAGCCCCGACCCGAGCCGCCCCCCGCTGCCGACGAAGCGTCCACATAGCCCCAAGCCGACGATCTCACCGAGCGCCCCCACTCCGGAGCCGAGCAACCCGACCAGCCAGCCCCCCGAAACCGTCTACCGACAGGCCTCCACCGACGGCGGCACCGTCCTCTTCGAGTACGACGAGGGCAGCGACGTGTACGTCGCCGACGCCCAGCCGTACGACGGGTGGGAGGTCTCGGCGTACCGGTACTACCGGGACTGGGTGGTCGTCGAGTTCACCAGCTACGACCACAAGTCCACCGCGCACGGGTACCTCGACAACGGGCAGGCCCGGATAGACGTGGTCGAAGAAGACACGTAGCCGGGCACGACCCCGGTAGCCAGCGGCTCGCCGGCCCAGACTGACGGAGCCCCCGCCCGAATCCGGGCGGGGGCTCCGTGGCGTCACCGGGAGCTCCCGATCACGCCGCGATGCCGGCGAGCTGCCACACCGCGTACCCGATCGCGTCGGAGTTGCGGTCCAGCGACTGCTCGTCGATGTTGTCGGACTTGTCGCAGGCCTGGTGATAGCAGGCGTCGAACGCCTTGCCCGCTTCGCCGCCCCACTTCTTCGCCTGGTCGTCGGACTTGGTCTCCTCGGCGCCAGTGAAGATGCCACCGGTCGGGATTCCGGCGTCCATGAACGAGCCATGGTCGGAGCGGCCGCCGGTGTCGACGTCCTCGGTCTCCACGCCTTTGGACGTGAAGTAGCCGGCGAGCAGGTCATGGAGCTCCTTGCCGTTGGAGTCTTCGCCGTAGACGAAGTACCCCGGGTTCGGCGAGGCGATCATGTCGAAGTTCAGGTAGTCCTTGATCTTCGACTTCTCGTCGTCGGAGAGCGACTCGACGTAGTGCTTCGAGCCGAGCAGGCCCAGCTCCTCACCGCCCCAGAAGGCGAACCGTACGGCCTGCTTGGGCTCCTTGCCGCTCTGCGCGAGCGTCAGCGCGGTCTCCAGGATCGCCGCGGAACCCGACCCGTTGTCGTTGATTCCCGGGCCTTCCTCCACGCTGTCCAGGTGGCCGCCGACCATGATCACGTTGTCGTGGTCGCCGCCCTTGGTCTCGGCGAGGATGTTGGCGCTCTTCCGCCCGTCCGCGTCGAACTCCTGGACCTGTACGTCGTACCCGGCCTCCTTCAGCTTGCCGGCCACGTAGTCCACCGAACCCTGGTAGCCCGCGGTGCCGTCGAACCGGTTGCCGCCGTTGGCGTCGGCGATCTTCTGCAGCTCCGCCAGGTGGGCTTCCACGTTCTTCACCGGGATGTCCGGGCCGGCACCGGGCTCACCGGTCGGGCTCGGGCTGGCCGTCGGGGTCGGGCTCGCCGTCGGGCTCGGGTCGGTGCCGCCGGGCTCCTCGCCCTCCACGGCCACGGCCTTCCATGCCGCGTTGGTGGCGTTGTACTCCTCGCTGCCCTTGCCGTACAGGTCGATCGCGGCCTTGAGGGTGGCGATCCGGGCGTCGTGGTAGTTGGTCGTCGACACCATGTACGCGGTCAGCGCCTTGTACCAGATCTTCTCGGCCTTGCCGATGGTGATGCCCTTGACCTCCGGCGCGCCGTTGCAGGTCGGGCTGTCGCCGTAGTCGGACTTTCCGCTGCCCACGCTGAGCATGTAGTAGAAGTGGTTCGCCACCCCGGACGAGTAGTGCACGTCCAGGTCGCCGACGCCGTCGTACCAGCAGGACGCGGAATTGCCGTCCTTCTTCGGGTCGTCCATCCAGCGCAGCGGGCTGCCGTCGCCGTTGATGTCGATCTTCTCGCCGATCAGGAAGTCGGGCTTGTCGGCGGCGTTGTTGGCGAAGAACTCCACCGACGTACCGAAGATGTCGCTGGTGCCCTCGTTGAGGCCGCCGGACTCGCCGGAGTACTCGAGCTTCGCGGTGGCCGCGGTGACCCCGTGGCTCATCTCGTGGCCGGCCACGTCGATCGCGGTGAACGGCTTCATCTTGCCGTCGCCGTCGCCGTAGATCATGCAGAAGCAGGCGTCGTCCCAGCCGGCGTTCACGTAGTTCTGGCCATAGTGGACGTACGATTTCGCGCCCTTGCCGTCGTCGTTGATGCCGTTGCGTCCGTGGACCGTCTTGTAGTAGTCCCACGTCGCCTGGATCCCGTACGCGGCGTCCACGCCCACCGAGGCGCGGTCGTTCGTACTGCCGTCGCCCCAGGTGTTGTCGTCGTCGACGAACGGGTCGCCGGACGGCGGGTCGGTCTCCTTGTTCTGGGCGTCGAGCGTCTCGCCGTTGCCCCGGTCGGGGTCGACCATCGTGTACTTGCCGTCCGAGCCCTTGGTGGTCGAGATCTTCACGTCCCCGACCTGTACGCCGTGGCCTTCGGCCTCGTCGGCGTGCTGGAAGGTGTCGAAGCTGCGTACCACCGTGCCGCTGGCCGCGTCGACCAGCACGTTGAGGTGGCTCGGCGACTGGTCAGGCGCGACGCCGTCGACGATCACGTTCCACACCAGACGTGGCTCCCCCTTGGCCGCGTCGACTGCCAGGTGCGGTGTCGCCTTGTGCTTGGCGCCCTTGAACTTCCCGGCCCCGATCCGGGTGGCCTTCTTCCCCGACAGCTTCGGCTCGGTCGCCACGTCGATCGGCGCCGCCTGGGCGTCGGTGGCACCGGTGACCTTGCCGTTGGGCGCGGAGTGCAGGACGAAGTCGCCGCCGTACACCGGAAGGCCGTGGTACGTACGGTCGAACCGGACGTGCCGAGAGCCGTCCTTGTCGACCACCGCGGACCGCGCGCGGTACTTGTCGTGAGTGCTGGCCTTGACCACCTCAGCCGCGGCCGGGTCGGTACGCAGCGACGTCTTCGCGTCACGTACCGCTTCCCGCAAGCTGGGTCTCGGGTCGTCAGCACTCGCATGGAGGGCCACACCGGTGACGAGGCCGCCGGCCACGAGCACCGCCGCGCCGCCGAGCACCCCGTACCGACGGAGCCCTTCCCGTGAGAGTTTCATGCCGTTCCTCCCTAGAACCGGACAATTCGCCGCACACAAAGATGCGGCTTAGGGAGGATCGAATAGATGAGATGAAATTCGCCCGATCTAACCCTTAAAACCCATTCAAGGAGTACGGGCGTGTCCCCAACCGTGGCCCGGCCAGAGATCTTGGAAGCCTGGGTGTCAGAACGCCGCCCAGGCTTCCAAGATCGCGGCGGGGAACTACAAGCGGGCGAGTGCGCGGTGCAGGGGGTCGAGGCCGATCGAGCCGAGGTCGAGGGCGCGGCGGTGGAACTGCTTCAGGTCGAAGGAGGAGCCGGCGCGGCGCTCGGCGTCGGCGCGGGCCTGCAGCCAGACCCGCTCGCCCACCTTGTACGACGGCGCCTGCCCCGGCCAGCCGAGGTAGCGGTCCAGTTCGTACCGCAGGGTGGGTTCGTCCATGTAGCCGCGGACCTTGCCGAGCAGGAACTCCCAGCCCAGCTCAGGGGTCCACCGCTCGCCTTCGTGGAATCCGGTGCCCGGCGGGATCGGCAGCTCCAGGTGCATCCCGATGTCGATGATCACGCGTACGGCTCGGAACGCCTGCGCGCCGAGCATGCCGAGCCGGTCGCCCGGGTCGTCGAGGTAGCCGAGGTCGGCCATCAGGCGCTCGGCGTACAACGCCCAGCCCTCACCGTGGCCGGAGACCCAGCAGAGCAGGCGCTGCCACCGGTTCAAAGCCGCTTTCCGGTACGCCGTGTGCGCGATCTGCAGGTGATGCCCCGGTACGCCTTCGTGGTAGACGGTCGTGGTCTGCTGCCAGGTGGCGAACTCGTCGACGCCGGCCGGCACCGCCCACCACATCCGGCCGGGACGGCTGAAGTCCTCGCTCGGGCCGGTGTAGTAGATGCCGCCGGTGCTGGTGGGCGCGATGCGGCACTCGATCCGGCGTACCGGTTCGGGGATGTCGAAGTGGCTGCCGTGCAGCTCCGAGATCGCCTTGTCGGCGAGCTGCTGCATCCAGTCGCGGAACGCCTCCTTGCCGACGATCCGGCGCGCGGGGTCGGCGTCCAACGCCGCGAGCGCGTCCCCGATGGACCCGCCCGGCACGATCTGGTCGGCCACCCGCCGCATCTCGGCCTCGAGCCGGTGCAGCTCGTCCCACCCCCAGGCGTACGTCTCCGCCAGGTCGACCGCCGCGCCGAGGAACGTACGGGAAGCCAGCGCGTACCGGTCCGGGCCGACGGCGTCCTTCGCCGGCGCGAGCGGCAGCAGCTCGTCGGTGAGGAACCGGCCGAACTCGGCGGTCGCCCGCGTCGCCGCGGCGGCCCCGCTGTCGAGGTCGCTACGGAGCACGCCGTCGGCGTCCAACCGGGAGACCAGGCCGGCGTACACGTTGTCCGCGCCCGGGTCGGCCCAGTCGGCGCACTGTCTGGCGCAGGCGATCACCTGGCGTCGCGCCGAGACCCGGCCTTCGGCCGCACCCCGCCGCAGGGTCTCGCGGTACTGGCCCAGCGCCTCGGGGACCGCGGCGAGCCGGCGCGCGATGTTGCGCAGCGCCTCCTCGCCTTCCTGCGGCATCAGGTCGAACGCCATCCGTACGGTCTGCAGCGGCGAGTCGATGACGTTCAGGTCGCTGGTCAGCCAGCCGGCTTCGTACTGCTCGACGTGGAGTCCGAGTCGCTCGGTCATCGACTCCACCGCGGCCCGCTCGGCGTCGTCGGCCGGCGCCACCTCGGCGAGCGCCGCGAGCGTACGCCGGTCCAGCTCGACCCGGGCGGTGAAGCCTGCCTCGGAGAAGTCGGTCAGGGCGTCGTCGTGGCCGGGGATGCCGGCGAAGGTGGCGCCGAGCGGGTTCAGCTCGGCCCACCGGTCGACGTACGGGTCTGCGATCTCGTTTATGCCTGTCACACCAGCGGACCCTACGTGAGGAAGGTCGCGGTTCGGCAAACCCGTTTCGAGTCCGGCTGCCGACAAAGTTGATGAAATCCGGCCCGAGGGCATTGCCCCGGTTTGCGCGCCTCGCTATCTTCGTCCAGGCGGTCCGCAACAGACCATCGAACCTGGGGCGGGCCAGGGGTGGAGGAAGCGTTGATCACCATCCGCGCGGCGCTCGCGGTAGCGCTGCTCGGCGGCTACTGGCTTGGCCGTTACCTGGTTGTCGGCTGCCTGGTGGTGCTTACTGTGTGGCGCTGGGTCGCCGATCTCGACTGGTCCGCCGGGCTGCTCACCCTGGTCACCGCGCTCGCCGTCGTCCTGCAGGTCAGAGCCGCTTCCGTGGTACGCCGCTGCGCCGCCCGGGAGCCGGAGGGCACCGTGGTGCCACGCCGCTCCGACTCCCCACTGTGGAGTGAGGTCTGCGACCTGTGCGCCCGACTGGACGTACGGCCGCCGGACGAGATCCGGCTGGGCACCGAGCCGACCGTGGAAGTCTGGGAGCAACCCACCCGGTACGGCCTGCTCGCCGGACCCCGGCACCTCCACCTCGGGCTGCCGCTGCTGGTCGGGATGGACGCGGGACAGCTGAAGGCGCTGCTGGCGCACGAGTTGGCGCACGACTGGCGGGATGCCGGCCGGCTGCGGGCGGTGTGCCATCGGGCGCGTACCACCGTGGGGACGGTTGTGGCGCGGCGCCCTCGTACCGCTGGAGTGGTTTTCGCGGTCTTCGGCCGGATGTTCCTGGCACTGCAGCGACCGGCGAGCCGGGACCAGGAGTGGCGCGCGGACCGGGCCGCGGTACGACTCACCAGCCGCGCCAGCCTGGCCAGCGCGCTGCGTGAGCTGCCCGGGTTGGCCGTCGCCTGGCGGCGGTACGTCGCCGAGGTGATCGCCCCGGCCGTACGGTCCGGATACGCGCCGCTGAGCCTCGGCGACGGCTTCGCGCAGGTCCGCGACGGCTGGGGCGACGTGGCCGGGGCGCCCGCGTCGGCGCGGCTTGCGTGGGATGCGCATCCGCCGCTGGTGGAGCGGCTGCACGCGATCGAGTTGGCTCCCGAGACGCACCCGGGACCGGGTACGCCGAGTCCGTGGTCGCCTCGCCAGCTGCCCGCGATAGCCGAGGTGGAGCGTCAGGTGATCGGCGCCGACGTACGGCGGGTGCCGTGGGAGGAGTTCTGCGCGATCGCGGCCAGCGAGTCCCTGCGCGACGAGGTGTCGTGGTTGTTCCAGGCCGCGGGCGCCGAAGGGTTGGACGCCGTACTGGCGTTGATCGAGGCCGGTGGGCTGCCGCAGCTGGTGTCCCGCCTGGCCAGCCCGGCGACCGTACGCCGGTTGCTGGCGGTGGCGTTCGCCCAGGCCGCCGTGGACGGCGGGATCGCCCGCTGGCGCCAGTCCAGATCCGGCGCCCTCCAGGCGGTACGCACAGACGGCGCCCCGGTCCCGGTGGACGAGCTGGCCGCCCGCGTCGTGGCCGACCCTTCGACGGTGTCGGTGGTCCGTGACGTACTCAAAGCAGTCCAGGTCGCCCACGCCCGGCCCTGACCGCACCTCTGTCTGGCCGCCCCGCCCTGTCGGACCTCCACCGGTGAGAAGCAGCAGGATCTGGTCACGGCCTCGTCGGTATCACGGCCTGTGTCTGGGTCACCTGGGCCACCCGGCGGCCGTCGTCGTCGGTCAGGTCGGTCTGCACGACGATGGTGGTACGGCCGATGTGCAACGGACGCGCGGTCGCGTGGACCTGCCCGCCGCGTACGCCCCGGAAGAAGTTGGTCTTCGATTCAATCGTGGAGGTGCTCGCGCCGTCCGGAAGGTTGAGGAAGGCGCACACCGCGCCGACGCTGTCGGCGAGCGTGACCAGGGCGCCACCGTGCAGGATCCCGCCCGCAGTGCACCGCTGCTCCGCCCAGGCCATCCGGCCGGTCACCTCCTCCGGCGCGGCGGCCGTCATTTCCACGCCGCACGAAACAGCGAACGGCATCATCCCGACGAGTTGGTCAAGCTCGGATGTCATGTGCAGACCCTAAGCTGATCCAGGCCACGCTGCGGATCACGGCCCGGTGGTCGTATCAGGCGCCGAGGATGACAAACCGAGCGTCGGCTACTCGACCGGGATCCGGTAGTGGAGCCGGTAAGCGGCGGCGCCTACCAGGGCATTCGGATGTGTTGCGGCTCTGTCATCGTGTCGTCCTGGCCCCAGAGGATGCCGGACGGTCCGTCCGCCGGCAGGTTTGCCAGCTCCACCACGACCTGGGCGCCCTGCTCGGCCGTACGGGGGCCGCTGTGGCCGTTGAGGTCGGTCGCGCAGTAGCCGGGGTTCGCCGCGTTGATCTTGATCGGAGTGTCCCGCAGCTCCTTGGCGTACTGCGCGGTGATCATGTTCAGGGCGCTCTTCGAGGACGGGTACGACAGGGCGCTGAGCACCCACAGTGGACTGTCGGGGTCGGTCATGCTCGCGAACGAGCCGACCCCGCTGGAGACGTTCACGATCCGCGCCGCCGCAGCGCGACGCAGCAACGGCAGCATCGCGTTGGTCACCGCGACCACCCCGAAGACATTCGTCTCGTACGTCTCCCGAAGCGTGTCCACCGACGCCTTGCTGGGCAGCCCGTACCCGTCCACCTCGGGGTCGCCTTCGAGCCGGGCGATTCCCGCGTTGTTGACCAGGATGTCGAGCTGGCCGTACTCGGTCTCGATCAGCTTGGCGGCGGTGGCGATGGAGTCCGCATCGGTGACGTCCAGTGGTACGAATCGGGCCCGCTCGCCCAGCTCCTCGGCCGCGGCATGCCCGCGACCGGCGTCACGGGCACCGACCAGCACCCGTACGCCCTGGGCGGCGAGCAGCTTCGCGGTGGCGTACCCAATTCCTTTGTTGGCTCCGGTGATCAAAGCAATCGTGTCCATGCCTGCCAGCCTGGTGCGGTTTCCGGTGAACGTGGAGGACCCGTTGAGGCTGGTACCGGCGGTACCACCCTGACCGGCGGAGGCTGAGGCACCCTTGAGATGTGGACCGGGACGAGTTGGCGAGATTCCTCCGCGCGCGGCGCGACGGGCTGCGGCCGAACGACGTGGGACTGCCCGACGGCGGGCGGCGGCGTACGCCGGGGCTGCGGCGGCAGGAAGTGGCGCAACTGGCGGGGATCTCGATCGACTACTACATCCGGCTGGAGCAGGCGCGTGGCCCGCGTCCGTCGAAGCAGGTGCTGGGCGCGTTGGGGCGGGCGCTGCTGCTCACCGCGGACGAGCGGGAGTACCTGTTCCGGGTGGCGGGCGAGGCGCCGCCGACGGTGGAGGAGCCGTGCCGGGTTGTGCCCGACGGGATCCGCAACCTGCTCGCCAGCCTCACCGAGAACCCCGCGTACGTGGTCGACGCCACGTACGAGGTCCTGGCCGTGAACCGGCTCGCCGAGTTCTTCGTCGGCAACCCGCTGGACGGACCGGAGTCGGAGCGCAACCTCACCCGGCACATCTTCGCCCGGCCCGACGACGACGCGTCGTGGCGCGACGAACAGACGGCGGCCTTCGCCCGGGCTTCGGTGGCCGACCTGCGCGCGGCGATGGCCCGCTACCCCGGCTATGCCCGGATCCAGGCGCTGGTCAGCGAACTGCTGGCGACGTCGCGGCGGTTCGCCGAGATGTGGGACGAGCACCACGTGGCCGTACGCCGCGGCACGGTGAAGCGGGTCGAGCATCCGCTGGTGGGGCCGCTGGAGATGAACGTACAGGTGCTTCACGTACCGGACACGGACCAGCGGATTCTGATCTACACGGCGGAGCCGGGTTCCCGTACCCAGCAGGCGTTTCGGGAGCTGGCCGAGCTATCGACCCGCGGCGACGGGGCGCTCGGCTGTGGCCCGGCGCCGGTCGGCGGCGATGCCGGTGAGCCAGCCGCCGTCGCGTCCCAGGGCTAGCAGGGCGCCCGCTGACACGTCGATCGACTCGGGCGGGCCGGCCGTGGGCGGCCACGCCACCCGGGCGGTGTGCCCCGGGGCCAGCCACTCGGTGAGTTCGGCGATCGGGTCGGCCGTGTCGAGCCGGCGTCGCGCCTCGGTCAGGTCCGCGATCAGCTGGTCCACCGCGCCGCGCAGCGCCGTGGCGTTGCCGCCGCACATCGCCGCGACCAGGGCCGGCGCACTCGCCGCGACCCGGGTGCCGTCCCGGTACGACCCGGCCGCCAGCGTCGCAGCCAGCCCCGTGCCGGTGGCGGCGATCGCGTTGGCGACCAGGTGCGGTAGGTGACTGATCCGCGCCACGGCCGCGTCATGCTCGGCGGCGGTCACCGGCACCACCCGCGCCCCCAGCGCCGTCACCAGCTCGGCAACCGTCCCCCAGTCCTCCAGCCCGGCGGATGCCTGGCCGGCGGTGGCCCGGTCGGGTGGGCTGTCGATGGTCAACGCCCACGCGCAGCCGTTGAACAGCGAAGGGTCGCTCGCGGCGAACCCCGAGCTCTCCTTGCCCGCCATCGGGTGGCCGCCGACGTACCGGGCGCCTGGTAGGCGGGTCGCCACCAGGTCGGCCACCGGTGCCTTGACGGACGTGACGTCGGAGACGATCCCGGCGTACCCGCCGAGTTGGTGGAGCACGTCGGCGACCGCGGGCAGCGGTACCGCCAGAAACACCAGGTCCGTGCCGGTCGCCGCCTCGGCGACGCTGTCCGCGATCTGCCACCCTTCCGCCGCCGCGGTGGTACGGGTCTCAGCCGACGCGTCGTACCCCCGGGTGGTGTGGCCCGCGGCGGCGAGCGCGCGCAGCAGCGAGCCCCCGATCAGGCCCAGGCCGAGCACACCGATAGTCAGCACGCCGAACAGCGTGGCACACCGAACCGCGCCCAGCCGTATCCCGAGCCGGACATTTGTCATTAAACAGACGGAGGGCAGAGACGATCGGGGGGAGTGGAACCATGCGCGACGGGACGCTACGACGGTGTTGGGTCGGCTTCGGGGCACTGCTGATCACGGCGGTGGCGGCGACGCCCGCCGCTGCCGAAGAGGTGTCGTCACGGCCGCGGCCGAGCGCGACATTCGACGACAACGTCATGGCGGTGGCGTACGGCGGCGGGGTGGTCTTCGTGGGCGGCCGGTTCCGCGCGGCCGAGGACGCGGGCGCGAGCGCCGACCGGAGCCGGCTCGCCGCCGTCGACGCCGCCAGCGGCCGGCTGCTCGACTGGGGGCCACGCCCCGACGGCGCCGTCCAGGCCATCGCCAGGTACGGAGACAGCGTCTACATCGCCGGCGACTTCACCCACGTCGACGGCGAACCCCGGTACGGCCTGGCCAAGCTCGACGCCGCCACCGGCGCCCTCGATCCGTCGTTCGCGCCGACCGTCGGTGGCCGTGCCCTGGCACTCGCCGTCGGCAACGGCCGGCTGTACGTCGGCGGCTCCCTGACCTCGATCAACGGTCACGCCCGGGACAGCGCCGGCGCGGTCACCCTCGGCACCGGCGCGACCGCCGGGTGGGCGCCGCACGCGGCGGGCACCGTGCACACGCTCGCCGCCACCTCCGACCGGGTCTACCTGGGCGGTACGTTCTCCGAGCTCAACGGCTCGACGGCGTACCGGAAGTTCGCGGCGGTGGACCCGGTCAGCGGCGCGACCGACACCGGCTTCAAGCCGGGCCTGTCCGAGATCGTGCGCGACACGGTGGTCACCTCGGGCACCATTTACGCCGCGGTCGGCGGCGTCGGCGGCCGGCTGATCGCCTTCCGTACGAACGGTACGCAGCGGTGGTCCGTCACCGCGAACGGTGACTTCCAGGCGGTGGCCCTGCTCGGCGACACCATCTACGCGGGCGGCCACTTCAACACGATATGCAGCAGTCCGCGTACCGACCCGGACGGGACCTGCCTGGACGACTCGGTGGGGCGGCGGAAGCTCGCCGCCTTCGACACGTCGGGTCACCTGCTCGGGTGGGCGCCGCAGGCCGACTCCGATGTCGGCGTACAGGCGATCGCGGCCGACGCCGGGTCCGTGACCGTCGGCGGGGCCTTCACCACCCTGGGCTCCGGCACGATCGACCAGCCCCACTTCGCCCAGTTCGGGTAACTGACCCTGCCCGCCCCTTCGCACCCGACGGGTACGCTGCGTCCATGCAGACCGCAGGGTGGGATCCGGTACGCGGCCAGTGGGTGCTGGTGCCGCACGGCTTCCAGCGGTCGGCGCGGCCCACGTACCGGGAGCCGCATCCGGTGGGCGCCGGCGGCGTGTGGGCCGGCACCGGGGTCACCACCGCGTGGTTCATGTTCTTCGCCATGGTGACCGGCAACGCCCGCTCGTACGCCTGGTCGACCATCATCGCCGGTGTGCTGGCGTTCGGCGCCGCGGCCGCACTGGCCCGGTACGGCGACCGCGGCGTCGCCGTCGGCGTCGCGGGTACGGCAGCCGTCGCCGTGAGCATCGCGGGCGTCCTCGTCGGCGTCCGCTACCTCGGCGGCGACTGGATCCTCTGGTAGCCCGCACCCAGCCGGATCGTGACGGAGTGCGACTGGCCGATCCGGCGCCGTGCGGATGATCACACCGTACGTGTGGCCTCCGTGGCAAAACGTGAATGAGTATTGACGTTTTACGTAACCGCAGGCACATTCGCAGTCATGCAGCTCCACCGCCCTGACGCCGACCGCCGTCGCCGTCGGCTGCAGCTCCTCGCCGAGCTGGCAGACGCGAAGGCGACCCGCGACGCTCGGCAGCCGCAAGGGCCGGCGCGGGTGGGCCGGCTCCGCCACCTCGTCGCGTCCCGTCGCCGTCTGCTCACCACCGTCTGACACACCGCCGTACGCCGTGCCGACCCGGGTTCGCCGCCGGCGCGAACGCGCTGCCGGGCACTTGTCCATCGGGCATTCGACCCGAGTCGACTGTGGCCTTTGACCTGTGTGTACGCACTTCAGGACGCGTACCGCGGCAATTGCTCGAACCTCCCGCCACCTCGGGCTAGGCTTTCGCTGCCGGCGTAGCGAACGCTGCGTGGGACCTGACCCGGGGGGACCGTGTCGTACTTTGCTGCCGCCGTGGTGCGTGGCTCAAAGGGCTGGGCCGCATCCGACTTCGATCTCACTGGCGTATCCGATGTTGAGGATGTCGCCGACCGGCTCCGCGACGTCGATCTGGAAGCCAGCATCTCGCTGCTGTTCGTCGAGATAGACGAGGAGTACCTGGTGCTGCTGCGGCTGGACGACGGCGAGGACCTGCGGGTGTTCGGCTCCGACGCCGCTGTGGCCGAGGAGTCCCGGTGGGGTGCCGTACTGGTCGCGGACCTGGAGCCGCCCGACCACGGCATCGACATCCCCGACGAGCTCGAAGCAGCGGACCCCGAGACCGAGGAAGCCGAACCCGTCGCAGGTACGCCTGCCGACGCCGACGCCGACCCCACCGGCGACGTCGATATCCTGAGCGACCTCGGCGTATCCGGTCAGCGGCTGCTCGCCATGTGCGCGACCGAGGGCAAACTGCCCAGCGACGTCACCGCGGAGGTCTGCGACCTGCTGGGCTGCGTCGACGCGGTCGAGGAGTTGCGCGAGGCGTGACCCCCCGCGACCGTGAGGCCCTGATGCGCCGGGCGCTCCAGGTCGCCGGCGCCGCTGCCGGGTCCGCCGACGTACCTGTGGGGGCTGTGGTGTACGCCGCCGACGGCACCGAACTCGCCACCGCCCGCAACGAGCGCGAGCTGACCGGCGACCCGACCGCCCATGCCGAACTCCTCGGCCTGCGCCGCGCCGCCACGGCTGTCGGCGAGTGGCGGCTGGACGGTTGCACCCTGGTCGTCACCCTGGAGCCCTGCACCATGTGCGCCGGCGCGATCGTGCTGGCCCGGATCGCCACGGTGGTGTTCGGCGCATGGGACCCGAAAGCCGGCGCCGTCGGCTCCCTCTGGGACGTGGTACGCGACCGCCGGCTCAACCACCGCCCCGAGGTGTACGGCGGCGTACTCGAATCCGAATGTGCTGCCGCCCTGCGCGCCTTCTTCGACCAGCACCGCCGCGCTTAGCGGCCGACCAGGCGTACCCAGGAAAGCTGATCGCCACCCCGTACCGCATGAGAAGTGGTGCGACGAGGCGACTCCGGGTTCTTGTGAAGGTAACGGGCGAAGGTCAGCTGGCGGTCACGGTGTCGAGGGCGATCTGGACCATCTCGCCGAAGGAGCGTTCCCGCTCTTCGGAGGTGGTGTGCTCGCCGCGCGTGATGTGGTCGCTGATGGTGGTGATGGTCAGCGCCTTCGCACCGAACCGCTTCGCGAGCGTGTAGAGCCCGGCGGCTTCCATCTCGACGGCCAGTACGCCGTACCGGGCGAGCTTGTCGTACAGGTCGGGGCGGTCGGTGTAGAACGCGTCCACCGAGGCGATCGGCCCCACGTGCAGGGTGATGCCCCGCGCCGCGGCCGCGTCGACGGCGCCGCGCAGCAGGTCGAAGTCGGCGACCGGGGCGTAGTCGATCAGCCCGTCGAAGCGCACCCGGTTCATCGCCGAGTCGGTGCTCGCCCCGATCGCGGCCACCACGTCCCGCAGGTTCAGCGACTCGGCGAGCGCGCCGGCGCTGCCGACCCGTACCAGGGTCTTGACGCCGTACTCGGCGAGCAACTCGTGGGCGTAGATGGACGAGGACGGCAGGCCCATCCCGGAGCCCTGCACCGAGACCGGCACCCCGGCGTACGTGCCGGTGAAGCCGTACATGTTGCGGACCTCCGAGTAGCAGGTCGCGTCGGCCAGGTACGTCTCGGCGATCCACTTCGCCCGCAGCGGGTCGCCGGGCAACAGGACCCGTTCGGCGATGTCGCCCAGCTTGGCACCGATGTGAATACTCATGCCTCGTCCCCGATCCGGCTGCGCGTCGGGTACCCTTTTCGGCGGTGGCGTGTCCGAGCGGCCTAAGGAGCACGCCTCGAAAGCGTGTGAGGGTTCTGCCCTCCGTGGGTTCAAATCCCACCGCCACCGCTCTGTGATGTCTCAGGACATAGGCGACAGCCGGGCCTGCTTCTTGTGGGTTCGGCTGTTGTCATTTCGGGCCCGGTGCGGCACGGAGGGTGCTCGTCGCGTTCTTCTCCACCGGCACGGCGTCGATGCCGTGACGGTCCAGCTCCAGGGCGAGGGTCAGGCCGACCGGGCCGGCGCCCACCACCAGGACCGATGTCGTCTCGCGGTCCGCGGGTTGAGCAGCACCTTGAGCTTCGCCGGGCGGCTCTCGTCCTTGAGCATCGTGAGCACCACGCGGTGTGCGATGTACGGAAGGAAGCCGCCGGCGTGGGCCAGGATCCAGCGGATCCGGTGGTGGCGCTCCAGCGCACCCGAGAGCACCAGTCCCGTCGCCGCGCGCACCGTGTCGAGCAGGAAGTCCGCGGTGAACGACGGGATCCCCGGGGCGGGCTCGGCGGGCAGCTCGCCGGGGTGTACGAAGACGACGGCCTCCCGCTCGTCCAGGTAGGCCAGCAGCCGGTCGAACTCCGGGTCGGCGAGATAGCGGCCGGCGTGGTTGGCGAGCAGCACCACGCCGTCCGCGCCCAGCAAGTCGAGCGCGTGCTCCGCCTCCGCGATCGCGCCGTCCACGTCGGGCAGCGTGAGCGTGGCGAAGAAGCCGAACCGGGCGGGACGGTCGGCGACCACGCCGCCGGCGTACTCGTTGACCTCGCGGGCCAGCCGGCGAGCCTCCCGGGGCTCGTCGAACCATACGCCGGGCGTGGACAGCGACAGAATGCTGGTGGCGATGCCGTTGCGGCGCATCACGCGCAGCGACCGCTCGGGCGTCCACGCCGGGACGTCGACATCGCCGGGCCGGCGACCTCGATCCCGCAGGAGGGCGGCGTACGCCGGCGGCACCAGGTGGTGGTGCACGTCGATCCGCCCTGCTGGCCTGCCCATCAGCCGGCCCTCACCTGTCGCCTGGGCTCGGACTCGGGCAGGCCGAGCTGCTCGACGAGCGCGCGGGTGAGGACCCCGGGCTCGGCGGAGGTTACGCCGAAGACGTACTTGTCGGGCCGCAGCACGACCACCGAGCCGCGGCGCACGGCGTACCGCCGCAGCCACCGGGTCAGGGCGCCGGTGGTGTCCTCCAGGTCGACCAGCCCGGCGCGTCGCCGACCGTCGCCGACCTCACCCTGCGGGCGCCCCCCGGCGGGGTAGACGCAGGCGAACCGGGCGCCGAGGCGCTCCCAGGTCTCCAGGTCCGCGCCGAGCGCATCGCGCGGGTCGACGCCGTACCCGAGGACCGCCCAGCCGAAGCCGAGGGCGTCGTCGAGCCGTTCGGGGCGTCCGTCGTACCGGCGGACGACCGGCTGCGGAGCCAGCGTCCCCTCGATGCCCAGCGGGCGGCGGGGCAGGCCGAGGTAGGCATTCTTCTTGAAGCGGGCCTTGGGCTTCATCCCGGCGCGGCGCACCCAGCCGCCAACGCCGGGCGTGTGCAGGGCCGTCCACATCGCGGCGTCGCGGGCCTTCGCGCGTACGGGGTCCTTGACCGAGACCAGCGACTTGTTGAAGACGGAGAAGTCGATCATCGCCTTGGCGTGCGGCCGGCGCTCGCTCTCGTACGTGTCCAGGATCGCCGGGTCAGCGCCGTGCCGCAGGACGGCCTCGAGCTTCCAGGACAGGTTGTCGGCGTCGCGGACGCCTGCGTTCATGCCCTGCCCGACGAACTGCGGCGTCATGTGCGCCGCGTCGCCGGCCAGCAGGATCCGGCCGGTACGCCAGCGGTCGGCGACGACGGCGTTGAAGGTGTAGACGAGCTGGCGCTTCACCACGACCTCGTCGGGGTTCACGTACCGCGACATGAGCCGGCGCACTGTCTTGTCGGACTCGAAGTGGTCCTTGTCGTCGGAGTCCTTGAGCGCGAACTCGAAGCGGTGGTGCCCGCCCGGCTGCGGGCAGCTCACGGTCGGCATGTCCGGGTCGCAGATGAAGTCGAAGTAGGGGAGGTGCCGGAACGCATCCACGCCGTCCTTCGCCTTCAGGTCCACCACGAGCCACCGCTCGGGGAAGCTCTTGCCGCTCATCTCGATGCCCTGCTGCAGCCGTACGATGCTGCGGCCACCGTCGGCGCCGACCAGGTACGCCGCCCGCACGGTCTCGCGGGCCGAGGCGTCAACGACGTTCTCGCGCTTGCCGTAACCACTGCCGGTGGCGGCGGCGTGCACGATGGTGACGCCGGCGGAGTTCTGGTCGAAGTCCACGACCTCGCGCCCGCGGCGTACCTCCACGTGCGGGTAGCGCGTCAGGAGGGTCTCGAGCTTGGTCTCCAGGAAGGGCTGGTAGAGGAAGTTCACGATCGGCCACCACAGCGGCCGCTGCGGCTGGCGGAACTGGATCATCACCTCGCCGTCGGCCTTCACCCACTGGACCGCGGAGTCGACGTTCATGTCGGCGTGGATGTCGTCGGCGACGCCGGCGGTCTGGAAGACCCGGAGCGCCTCGTCGTCGGTGTAGACCGCGCGGGCGTTGCCGTAGAACTCCGGCTCGCGCTCCAGTACGAGCGTGCGCAGGCCGCGCCGGCCGAGCAGGTGGGCGAGGGTGAGTCCGGTCGGGCCGAGGCCGACCACCACGACGTCGTACTCGTTCATGATGCTGCTCCACTGAGTTCTGGAACGGTGATCTCGGGACGGCGCGCGTTCAGCGCGGCCTGCCGCAGCTGCCCGAGCTTGTCGAAGACGCCGGGGTCGACCGGCTGGTGGCCCCAGATGCTGATGCCCTGGTGGGTGGCGACCTGCCAGGCCGCCTCGAGCTCGGGGGTGAGGACGATCGGGTTCCAGCCCACCTCGAGCTCGAAGCCCGACGGGGTCACGCAGTAGAACGACAGCTTCTTCACGACACGCCGGTCAGCTCTGCGGATTCGGCCGGCGTGTCGCTGTGTGGCGCATGATGTCCAGCGCGAACTGGACGTACTCCTTCGCGATCTCTTCGGGGGTCAGTCTTCCGCCGGGGCGGTACCACTGGGTGAGCGCGGTGCACATGGTGACCACGGCGCGGGCGGCCTCGTGCGGGTGGCGGGTGTGGAACCGGCCGTCGGCGATCGCCTGCTCGACCTCCTGGTCGACCATCCGCTGCTGCTCGGTACGCACCGCCGCCACTTCTCGCCGGTTGTCCGGCTCCAGGCTGCGCATCTCGCTAGCGCCGACGAAGCCCAGCTCGCGGCGGTGCGTGTGGAACAGCGCGAGGTTCTCGATCAGCAGGCAGAGCCGCTCCACCGCGTCCCGCCCCTCGTCGCGGGCGGCTCTCGAGCGGCGGAGCAGGTCGGTCATCGTCAGGTCGAGGATCCGGCGCAGCATCTCCTGCTTGCTGGCGTAGTGGTGGTAGAGCCCGGAGACGGACATGCCGCAGCGCTGCGCGATGCCCCGTACCGACGCGCCGTGGTAGCCGATCTCGAGAAACTCCGCCAGCGCCGCGTCGAGCACCGGGTCGAAGGGCCGTGGCGGGTAGCTGCGCCAGTCACCCTCCTCCTCGGGTACGGGTGCCCGCCGCCGCAGCGTCGGCCGGCGCGGCCGGTGCGGCTGCGCGGTCGGCTGCACGCCGTCGAGCAGGTCGTTGGGCGGCACCCCGAGCACCCGGGCGATCTCCGCCAGCCGGGTGACCGACAGCCCGGTACGCCCGTGCTCCAGCTGGCTCATCGTCGCGGGGCTGACCCCGATCCGGGTGGCGACCGCGCGCAGGCTCAGCCCGCGGTGCTCCCGGACGGCCCGCAGGCGGGCTCCCAGCTCCTCGTGCTGTAACGGCTGCATTCAGGAATCCTAAACACTTGTTTTGTCTCTGGGCAAGATTTCGCTCGGTTTCCCTTGACGTTGTTGCAGAGTGGTGAACACGATGTGACTGTTCAGGTTTACCGGCCGAACGATCGCTCGGCAAACGTTGCGAGGAGGGACAGGGGCATGACCCAGGCGAAGGAAACACCGTCGATGAACGAACTGCTAGGTGCCGACGCGCCCAGCAACTGGGGCAAATGGGGACCGGACGACGAGCTGGGATGCCTCAACTATCTCGACGCCGAGCAGGTGCTGCGCGGGGCGCGGCACATCCGCAGAGGCCAGGTCTTCACGCTGCAGATCCAGATGGGCTACCCGGACGCGCCCGGCGACCCGCTCTGGCCCGGCCGCGAGGCGACCCAGCGGCAGAACGTGATCGACGAGGGCTACTGGGAGCGCGGCGAGGCGCCCGAGTTCCCCGGCGGCCTGCACTACGCCGACGACACCGCGAAGATCTTCCTGCAGGGCTCCACCCAGTACGACGCCCTCGGCCACGTCTGGTACGACGGCAAGATCTGGAACGGGTACGACGCGCAGAACACCATCGGCGGCATGGCGAAGGCCTCCGTACTCCCGATCGCGGAGAAAGGTGTGGTGGGCCGCGGGGTGCTGATCGACATGGCGCGGCACCGCGGCAAGGAAGCGCTCGACAAGGGCGAGACGTTCGACCACCACGACCTGCTCGAGGCCGCCAAGGCGCAGGGCGTCACCATCGAGCCGCGGGACATCCTGCTGATCCGTACGGGGTGGATCCCGGCCTGGTACAAGACCACGCCGGAGGAGTTCTACGACGGCTTCAACGAGCCGGGGTTGACGTACTCGCGGGGGTTGGTGGAGTGGTTCCGCGAGATGGAGATCCCGAACCTGGTCACCGACACGATCGCCAACGAGGTGACGTACGAGCCGGAGACGGGTGTGGCGCTGCCGCTGCACTGTGCGCTGATGCGCAACCTCGGGGTCGCGCTCACCGAGATCTGCTGGCTGGACGACCTCGCCGCCGCGTGCGCCGAGGACGGCGTGTGGTCGTTCCTCTACACCGCCGCTCCGCTCAAGGTGGTCCAGGGCACCGGCGCCCCGGTCAACCCCGTCGTGATCCGCTGAGGAGCCGGCGATGACCTCCATCTACCGCGAGCGGCCGTGGCTGGCCCGCTACGACAAAGGCCAGCCGTACGACATCGAACCCGAGTACGCCAACGCCCTGGAGTTGTTCGCCGCGTCGGTGCGACGGAGCCCGGACGCGCCGATCATCCGCTACTTCGACGGCACGATCACGCTGCGCGAGCTGGACGGGCTGTCGGACGCGTTCGCGTGCGGGCTGCTCGACCAGGGCATCGCCGCCGGCGACCGGGTCGCGCTGTACCTGCAGAACGTGCCGCAGTTCGTGATCGCGCTGCTCGGTGCCTGGAAGGCCGGCGCGATCGCGGTGTCGGTGAACCCGATGAACAAGGAGCGCGAGCTCGACGTACTGCTGCGGGATTCCGGGGCGAAGGCCCTGGTCTGCCTGGAAAGCCTGTACGCCACCGCCCGCGCGGTGTTCGGCGGGCTGGTCGTCACCACGTCGGAGCTGGAACACCAGACCGGCAACGACCAGCGGATCTTCGCGGGGGTGGAGCGGATCCCCTGCGCCGGCGCGGTGGACATGAGCGACCTGATCTCGCGGTTCCGGGGGCAGCGGCCGCCGGCGGTCTCGCCGGGTCCGGACGACGTGGCGTTCCTGACGTACACCTCGGGCACGACGGGGCCGCCGAAGGGTGCGATGAACACGCACCGCAACGTGGTGTTCAACGCGCAGACGTACCGGGACTGGGTCGGGATCGGCGGCGAGGACGTGGTGCTCGGCGTGGCGCCGTTGTTCCACATCACCGGGCTGATCGGGCACATCGCGATATCGCTGCTGGTCGGCGCGCCGCTGGTGCTGTTCTACCGGTTCGAGCCGTCGGTGGCGATCGAGACGATCCGAGACACCGGCGCCACGTTCACGGTCGGCTCGATCACGGTGTTCATCGCGCTGATGAACGCGCCCAACGCCGAGCCGGACTCGCTCGCCACGCTCACCAAGATCTACTCTGGCGGGGCGCCGATCCCGCCGAGCACGGTGCAGGCGTTCCAGGCGCAGTTCGGGTCGTACATCCACAACATCTACGGGCTGACGGAGACCACGTCGCCGTCGCACGGCGTACCGCTGCACGCCGACGCCCCGGTGGACAAGGCCTCGGGTGCCCTCTCGGTCGGCGTACCGGTCTACAACACGGTGGTACGCATCGTCGGCGACGACGGAGAAGACCTGCCGCCCGGTGAGGTGGGCGAGATCGTGACGTCCGGGCCGCAGGTGGTGGCAGGCTACTGGAACAAGCCGGAGGAGACCGCCAAGGCGATCCCCGACGGCGAACTGCACACCGGCGACGTCGGCTACATGGACGCCGACGGCTGGTTCTACATCGTCGACCGCAAGAAGGACCAGATCAACGCCGGTGGCTACAAGGTCTGGCCGCGCGAGGTGGAGGACGTGCTCTACGAACACGAGGCGGTACGCGAAGCCGCCGTGGTCGGCGTACCGGACGAATACCGGGGCGAGACCGTGAAGGCGTACGTCAGCCTGCGCCCCGGCAAGCAGGTGACCTCGGAGGAGCTGATCGAGTTCTGCAAGCAGCGGATGGCGGCGTACAAGTATCCGCGGCGGGTGGAGTTCCTCGACGAGCTGCCGAAGACGGTCACCGGCAAGCTGCTGCGCCGCGAACTGCGCGCCCGCGAGCAGGCCGCCGTCCGGTGACGGACCTGCCAGGTTCCTATCAACGGCCGGGCGCCGTACCGGCCGACGACCTGCCGGGGCTCGACCTGGCGGCGTTGCGTGGCCACCTCGCCGGCCGGCTGCCGCTGGCCGGCGAGCTGTCCGGGCGGCTGCTGTCCGGGGGACGGTCCAACCTGACGTACCAGGTGACCGACGGGGTACGGGACTGGGTGCTGCGACGGCCGCCGCTGGGTCACGTACTGGAGACCGCGCACGACATGACGCGGGAGTACCGGGTGATCTCGGCACTGGCGCCGACGGCGGTGCCGGTGCCCGGGGCGGTGTTGCTGTGCGAGGACCCGGCCGTGATCGGGGCGCCGTTCTACCTTATGGAGCGGGTGCCGGGGGTGATCTACCGGCGCGACGACCAGTTGGCCGCGGTCTCCGAGAAGGACGCGGTGAAGCTGGCCGACGCGCTGGTCGACGGACTCGCCGAGCTGCACCTGCTCGACCCGGCGGCGGTCGGCCTGGCCGACTTCGGCCGCCCCGACGGCTACCTGCAACGGCAGGTACGCCGCTGGGGCCGCCAACTCGCCGCCTCCCACTCCCGCGACGTACCCGGCTTCGAAGACCTGAGCACCCGGCTCGCCGTCACGGTCCCGGCTGGCCCGGACACGGCAGGCGGTGGGCCGAACGCGGCCCGCCGGGGGACTGGGCTGGTGCACGGGGACTACCGGCTCGACAACGTGATCGTGGACAACGACGATCCGGGAGTTGTCCGGGCGGTGCTCGACTGGGAGATGGCCACGCTCGGGGACCCGCTCACCGACCTCGCGATGCTGGTGATGTTCTGGGACGGCATGGCCGGTGTGGGCGACGTGATCACCGCGACTCCCGCGGGGCATCCGGCCTTCCCACCTCGCAGCCACCTCCTCGACCGGTACGCCGACCGCACCGGCTTCGGCCTCGACCGGTTCGCCTGGTACCTCGGCTTCGCGTACTACAAGCTCGCCGTGATCCTCGAAGGCATCCACTACCGCGACACCCTCGGCCGTACGGTCGGCGAGGGGTTCGACCGGATCGGCCCGATGGTGCCGGTCCTGGTGGAGCGGGGACGCGCGGCGCTCGACCCGGCAACCAAGGAGTGACCACAGTGGACTTCGGATTCGACGACACCACCCAACGCCTGCGGGAATCGCTGGTGGAGTTCATGCGAGAGCGGGTCTACCCCGCCGAGCCGGTCTTCGCCGAGCAGGCCGAGGCGCTGGCCGGCCGCGCCGCACCGGACCGTTGGGACCGCCCGGGCGTCATCGCCGAGCTGACCGCCGAGGCGCGCAACCGCGGGCTGTGGAACCTGTTCCTGCCCGACTCCCGCTACGGCCCCGGCCTGACCAACCTGCAGTACGCCCCGCTGGCCGAGGTCACCGGCCGCAGCCCGCTGATCGCGCCCGAGGCGGTGAACTGTTCGGCGCCGGACACCGGCAACATGGAGCTGCTCGCGATCGCCGGCTCCGAGGCGCAGCGCAAGGAGTGGCTGGAGCCGCTGCTGGAGGGCGACATCCGGTCGGCGTTCAGCATGACCGAGCCCGAGGTGGCGAGCTCCGACGCCACCAACATCTCGACCAGCATCAGCGCCGACGGCGACGCGTACGTCATCACCGGCCGGAAGTGGTGGTCGACCGGTGCGCTGGCGCCCCGCTGCCGGCTGCTGATCGTGATGGGCGTGACCGACCCGGACGCCGACCCGCACCGGCGGCACTCGATGATCCTGGTGCCGAAGGACACTCCCGGGGTCACGGTGAAACGGGGCACCAGCGTCTTCGGCTTCGACGACGCGCCGCACGGCGGTCACGCGGAGATCGTCTTCGACGGCGTACGGGTGCCGCGGGAGAACCTGCTCGGCGAGCCGGGATCCGGGTTCGCACTGGCCCAGGCGCGACTCGGCCCGGGGCGGATCCACCACTGCATGCGGCTGATCGGGATGGCCGAGCGGGCTCTGGAGCTGATGTGCGACCGCGCCGTGGCGAGGACCGCCTTCGGCAAACCGCTCGCCGACCAGGGCGTGGTGCAGCACTGGATCGCCGACGCGCGGGTACGCATCGAACAGGCCCGCCTGCTGGTGCTGAAAGCAGCGTGGCTGATGGACACCGTGGGCGCGAAGCACGCCCGTACGGAGATCAGCGCGATCAAGATCGCGGCGCCGCAGACCGCCGAATGGGTGATCGACAAGGCGATCCAGACGTACGGCGGCGCCGGCGTCAGCCAGGACTTCCCGCTCGCGATGCTGTGGACCCAGGCCCGGTACCTGAGGCTCGCCGACGGCCCCGACGAGGTGCACCGGATGGCGCTCGGCCGCCACGAGCTGAAGCGATACCGCCACGGTTGAGGGCTAACCGACCGGGTGCCGGGTTTGCGGATCGGCCACTCGGCCAGGCCTGTCCAGCGGTCGGTTGCGACTTCTGCCGATTGGATCAACGCCCCGTGTCGCTGGCCTAACGTCAAGTCTGGAGGTGGTGGCCATGTTGGCAGACGCACCGATCTACGCGACCATTCCGGCACGCGACTTCGATCGGGCAAAGCATTACTACCGGGACACTCTCGGCCTCAAGGTGCTACAGGAGGAGGAGCAGGGGATCCGGTTCGAGTGTGGCAGCACCCAGCTGTTCGTCTACCCGACCTTCTCACCCGCGGTGGCGGGTCACACCTTGGCGAGCTGGGACGTGGCCGATCTCGACGCCGAGATGGAAGACCTGCGGGCCCGCGGCGTGACCTTCGAGGAGTACGACCTTCCCGGCCTGAAGACCACGAACGGCGTGGCCGAGATCGGCGACGAGCGCGGCGCGTGGTTCAAGGACAGCGAAGGCAACGTCCTCGCGGTCAGCGAGCGCATCAGCCGTTAGCCGTACCCGCGTCACCCGAGCGTCGCCCTTCGCGATCGGCTCGAGCGGGTAGCAGCCGTCCTTCGGCGGCAGCACCCGCAGGTAGCCGACCACGAGGACTTTCGCGTGCGGGAACGCTGCTGGATGCCGCGCATCACGGCGACCAGTTGCGGCTGGGTCATGGTGTCGGAGCGGCCGCATCCGGCCGGCTCCCCCTTCGGGCCAGGGATCAAAGGCCCACTGGTGTACGAGTCGCCCAGCGCGACGTACACGTCGTGGCCCGTCGCCGAAATGGTGTGCGTCCAGCGCATGGCGTCGCACAACTCGTCCGGGCGGGGCTGGCCGGACGAGGCTAGTATCCGGCAAGTGTCTGATGACAGTGCACATGAAGGCGCAACACCCGAAGGCGCACCGACCGATCGCAGCATTCGCATCTACCTGAGCGAACGCGCGACCCTCAAGGCGGTACGCGTGAACGGCGGTTTCCACATCCTGGTCGGTGACGACACCGAGATCAGGGGCGTGACGCCCGAACACATGAGGTCGCTGGTCGGCTCGGTGATGGACGCGTTCGTACCGGCCGACATGGCCAGCCGGATTCTCAACGGCTGGTCGTCCCGGCGTGCCAGGCGGCGGGCAGGGTCCGGCGAGCGGCGCGAGGAGTGGACGATCGACTCCGAGGAGTCCGAGGAGAAGGACTCACCGGCGAAATCGACCGAGCAGCCTGGCTAACAGACCTGTCGAGTGCTTCGGTCCAGTTCAAGTCGGCTGGTCGTGTGGCTCCCGGTTCTCGCCGGTCGGTTCTGACCAGCTCTGGTACGGCTCCGGCTGACCGGGTCCCGACTGCTCCCGCGGCTCCGGCGGCGGGGGATAAGGCTGCTGCCCCGGCACCGGATAGCTGCCGCTCGCCGGTTCCCCCGACTCCCCCGGGTACGGCGGCGGACTGCCCGCCTGACCTTGCGTCGACCCGTACGGCTCGGGCTGCGAGACACCGGCGTCCACAGGTGTGCCGGCATCGGGCACCTCGCCGCCGGTCCCCGGTGGCGCGTACGGCGCCGGTGCCTCGGGTGGCTGGGTGGTGTCGGCCGTGCCCGCGGCGGGACTGGTCGACGTACCCACCTGGATCTTTCTGGTGCTGGCACGGGCCGAGCGGGGCAGCTTCAGGGTGAGCACCCCGTGCTCCAGGTTCGCCTCGACCCGGTCGGCGTCGGTCTCGGCCGGCAGGGTGAGCCGGTAGTTGTACTGCCGCCGCGCCTGGCCCGACTCCGAACGCGTCTCCGCCGAGCCCCGGATCGACAGTTCCCGCTCGGTCAGTTCCACGTCCACCTGCTCAGGCGGTACGCCGGGCAGTTGCGCCTCGACCACCCAGCCGTCGTCGGTCTCCTCGAGGTCCACGTCGCCGGTCCAGTCGGCGCCGGACGATCTCGAACCGAAGAACAGCTGGTCCAGCCGGTCGTGCAGAGATTCGATCTCGGCGAACGGATCCCACCGCCCGGTGGTACGCGGGGAGCGGGAGCCGCGCCGCACGGGGTACGACATGGTTCCTCCTGACAGGTCGGCTGGGTGTGACGTACCCATGCCGGAGAGGCGTTATGCCGTTGGCACAGACCGCCCGATTCATGCCCAACTGTGAGGAGTGGTGCGAGCTGACCGCTACGGATTGTGAAATGTGCCCGACACGTGTTTGTTCCTGTCTCGAAAAGGTTACGGAGGTGCGTCCCGAGGCTGTGTTCTACCTGACATTGGTACGGACAGTGCGCGAGGATCGAGGGCGTAGTGGTCAACGCCTGCGGCCTTGCCCGAGATCAGCCCTCGCCGACATCCGGCCCGAGCCTCCCGAGCGGCGCCGGCGCATGACCGTCTCAGCAGCGCAGGACTACGGAATCGGGAGACACGATGGCCGAGGTCGTCCTACAAGGTGTCGGCAAGGTGTACGCGGATGGCACGCGCGCCGTCGGCGACCTCAACTTGGAGATCGTCGACGGGGAGTTCCTGGTGCTGGTCGGACCGTCCGGTTGTGGCAAGACCACGGCCTTGCGGATGGTCGCCGGTCTGGAGGACATCAGCGAGGGTGTGGTCAGCATCGGCGGCCGTACGGTCAACCGGGTTCCGTCCCGGGACCGTGACGTGGCGATGGTGTTCCAGAGTTACGCCCTCTACCCGCACCTGGACGTTTACGAGAACATCGCCTTCGGGCTGCGGCTACGCAAGCTGCCGAAGAGCGAGATCGACCAGCGGGTGAAGAAGGCCGCCGCCACGCTGGGTCTGGAGGACTTCCTGCGACGCAAGCCGCGGGCGCTCTCCGGTGGCCAGCGGCAGCGCGTGGCGATGGGCCGCGCGATCGTACGAGAGCCCGCCGCGTTCCTGATGGACGAACCGCTGTCCAACCTGGACGCCAAACTCCGGGTGCAGATGCGGGCGGAGATCGCCCGGATCCAGCGCGACCTCGGAGTCACCACGATGTACGTCACCCACGACCAGACCGAGGCGATGACCCTCGGCGACCGGGTCGCGGTGATGAAGAAGGGCGTCCTGCAGCAGGTCGCCGCACCCCAGGACCTGTACGACTACCCGGCGAACCTGTTCGTCGCCGGCTTCATCGGCTCGCCCGCGATGAACCTGTTCCAGGGCGTCTTCAACGAAGCCGACGGCGGCGGAGTGACGCTGGACATCGGCAGCCAGCAGGTCGCGGTGTCGCCCCGGCTGCTGGAGGCCAGGCCGGCGGTCCGCTCGTACCTGGGGCGGCCGGTGGCGGTCGGGATCCGGCCGGAGGACATGGAGGACGCGTCGATCGACGGCGGCGACGGCGCCGTGCTGACCTCCCGCGCGGAGCTGGTGGAGGCGCTCGGCTCGGATCTGCTGGTCCACTTCGGACTCGATGCCCAGCCGGTCGTCACCGAGGACACCAAGGAACTGGCCCGTGACGTCGGTGCGGAGGCCGAGGCGGAGCTGGCGTCCCAGGCGCAGACCGTCGCGGTCGCGCGGTTCAACCCCCGTTCGCGGGTACGGCTGGCCGAGCCGGTCTCCGTCGCAGTGGACACGGAGCGGCTCCACGTTTTCGACCTCGCGACCGGAGGCTCGGTCTGGGGCGACGAGGCACGTACCACCGCAGGCGCCCCGTCTGTGGCGGGGTAAGTACGTCGTACCCGCTCGGGCGGTACGTCGTACGAGAAATCAATGAGGAGGAGCAGGATGACCCGGAAGTTGCGAGGCATCGGCGCGACACTTGCCGCCGTGGCTCTCGTCGCCGCGGGATGCGGCGGGGGAGAGAAGGGCGGCGGTGGACCGGAGAAAGGCTCGTTGAAGGGCGTCACGGTCCAGGTTGCCGCGGTGTGGTCGGGCGCCGAGCAGGAGAAGTTCAAGAAGGTTCTGGACGCTTTCGAGGAGCAGACCGGCGCGACGGTCAAGTACACCTCCACCGGTGACGACATCGCGACCGTGCTGGGTACCCAGATCGAGGGCGGCAAGCCGCCGGACGTGGCGGTGCTGCCGCAGCCCGGGCTGTTGAACGACCTGGCCTCGAAGGGTTCGCTCAAGCCGGTCAACAGCAAGGTGGAAGCCGCGATCGACGCCAACTACGCCAAGGTCTGGAAGACCCTGGGTAGCTCCAAGGGCAAGACTTACGGCGTGTGGATCAAGGCAGCCAACAAGTCGCTGATGTGGTACAGCACGAGCGCGTTCGAGGACGCCGGCGTCGAGCCGCCGAAGACCTGGGCCGAGTTCAACACGGCAATGTCGACGATCTCCGACTCGGGCCTGACCCCGTTGTCGGTCGCCGGTGGCGACGGCTGGACCCTCACCGACTGGTTCGAGAACGTGTACCTGCAGGTCGCGGGCCCGGAGAACTACGACAAGCTCACCAAGCACGAGATCAAGTGGACCGACCCCACCGTCAAGGAGACGTTGAAGGTCCTGGGCAAGCTGTGGGGCGGCGAGAACGTCGTCGCCGGCGGCCCGAAGGGCGCGCTGCAGGTGAAGTTCCCGCAGTCGGTGACCAACGTCTTCGGTGACAACCCGAAGGCCGCGGTCGTCTACGAGGGCGACTTCGTCGGTGGTGTGATCGGCTCGGAGTCCAAGGCCAAGGTCGGCGACACCGCGAAGTTCTTCAACTTCCCGGCCGTCAAGTCCGGCACCGGCAACTCCGTGGTCGGCGGCGGCGACGTCGCTACCGCGCTGAAGAACAGCAAGGGCGCGCAGAGTCTGCTGGAGTTCCTGGCCACGCCGGCCGCGGCAGAGGTGTGGGCCGCCGAGGGCGGGTTCGTCTCCCCGAACAAGAACGTGGACCTGAACAAGTACGCCGACGAGCCGACCAAGGCGATCGCCAAGGCGATCATCGCCTCGGGTGACTCGTTCCGGTTCGACATGTCCGACCTGCAGCCCGCCGCGTTCGGCGGCACGGTCGGCAAGGGGGAGTGGAAGGTCCTGCAGGACTTCCTGGCCGATCCGAGCAGTGTCGACGCCACGGCAACGAAGCTGGAGGCGGAAGCCGCCAAGGTTGACAAGGAGCGATGATGACAGACCCGGGAACGGCCGCCGCCGGCGCTGAGCGAGAGCGCCCGCCAAGCGGTGACTCCCCACAGTCGGCACCAGGCGGCGGCCGCTCCCGGGTAGCGGCCACCGCGGGTGGAGCGGCAGCAGTTGCCGCTCCACCCCCGCCCGGCGAGGGCGGGAACGAACTGCGCGGCGGCAAGCTGATCACGTGGCTCTTCCTCGGGCCCGCCATGGTGGTGCTCGGGGTGCTGGTGGTGGTGCCGGTCATCTACACGATGATCCGCAGCCTGTTCGGCAAGGACGGCTTCACCGAGTTCGTCGGGATCAGCAACTACATCGACATGTTCACCGAACCGTCGACCTTCGCCGCGATCAAGAACAACGTGATCTGGGTGATCGTGGCGCCGACCGCCGTGACCGCACTCGGTCTGGTCTTCGCCGTACTCACCGAACGGGTGAAGTGGGCGACCGCGTTCAAGGTGGTCGTCTTCATGCCGATGGCGATTTCGTTCCTGGCCGCCGGCATGACCTTCAAGATGGTGTACGACCAGGACCCGGACATCGGCGTCGCGAACGCCGTCGCGGTCGCTGCGCACGACACGTTCGCCAGGGAGGCGCCGTACCCGGGTGCCCGCAATCGGCCCCCGGCGGCGAAGCTCGAGGGTCCAGCCGTACCCCTGAACAAGGCGAAGGACGGCGCGTTCGAGACCAAGGATCCGGTGAGCGCCGGGCAACCGGCCTATCTGCCTCTGGTCGCCGTCAAGGATCAGCAGTTGCCGGCTTCCGCAAAGGACGCCCCGGCCACGGTGTCTGGTTCCGGCCTGACCGGCGTGGTCTGGCGGGACTTCCAGAAGGGCGGCGCCGGTACGCTCGGCGGCGTCGACCCCGGTGAGAAGGGGCTGCCCGGGGTCACGGTCGACGCGGTCAAGGGCGGCAAGGTCGTCGGCAGCACCACCACAGACGCCCAGGGCAAGTTCTCGTTCCCGAAGCTGACCGGCGGCGGCTACACGATACGGCTCCCGGCCTCCAACTTCGCTGCGAAGTACAAGGGGATCAACTGGCTCGGCCCCACGCTGGTCACGCCGTCGATCATCGGGGCGTACATCTGGATCTGGGCCGGCTTCGCGATGGTGTTGATCGCCGCGGGTCTGGCCGCTATCCCGCGGGACGCCCTGGAAGCCGCCCGGGTGGACGGTGCCACCGAGTGGCAGGTGTTCCGCCGGGTCACCATCCCACTGGTGCGTCCGGTGCTGGTGGTGGTCTTCGTGACGCTGATGATCAACGTACTGAAGATCTTCGACCTGGTGTACGTGATCCCGCCAAATCCGGACAACGCCACCGTCATCGCGTACGAGATGTACATCGCGTCCTTCGGGGGTGCGCAGAACCAGGGCATCGGCAGCGCGTTGGCGATCCTGCTGTTCCTCGTGGTGCTGCCCGCGATGCTGTTCAATGTCCGCCGGTTCCGGAGGGAGCAGTCGTGAGCACCGCAGTGGATACGAGCCCGGAGCTGGAGTCTGCCGGGCTGGGGGCTCCGAGGCGCGGGGTCGCCTACAAGGTGATCAGCCTGCTGGGCAACGGAGTGGTGCAGGTCGGCCTGGTGCTGGTGGGGCTGTTCTGGTTGATGCCCACCGTCGGCATCTTCATCGCGAGCTTCCGCTCCAGCGAGGACACAGCCAGCTCGGGCTGGTGGACCATTCTCGACAAGCTCAATCAGCTGAGCCTCGACAACTACACCAACCTGCTGCAGTCGGGCACCATGGTCGAGGCGCTGGTGAACACCGTCCTGATCACGGTGCCGGCGACCCTGCTGGTGGTGCTGATCTCCGCTGGAGCGGCGTACGCCTTCGCGTGGATGGAGTTCCCCGGCCGCGACTGGCTGTTCATCCTGGTGGTGGCGTTGATCGTGGTGCCGATCCAGGTCGGCATGATCCCGAACGCGAAGCTGTTCGGCACTATCGGCATCTTCGGTACGGTGCCCGCCGCGGTGCTGTTCCACGTCGCCTTCGGGTTGCCGTTCGGGATCTTCCTGTTGCGCAACTTCTTCATCGGGATCCCACGGGACCTGCTGGAGGCGGCCCGGATGGACGGCGGCAAGGAGTTCACCATCTTCCGCAAGGTGGTGCTGCCGCTCGGCTGGCCCGCGATCGCGTCGCTGGCGATCTTCCAGTTCCTCTGGGTGTGGAACGACCTGCTGGTGGCGCTGGTGTTCGCTCAGGACGCCAAGCCGATCACGGTGGCGCTGAAGGAGCAGACGCGGCAGTTCGGGTCGAGCATCGACATCATCGCGCCCGGCGTTTTCCTGTCGATGATTGTGCCGTTGATCGTCTTCTTCGCATTCCAGCGTTACTTCGTCCAGGGCGTGATGGCTGGTTCGGTCAAGTAACCGCGGCCGGGAAATGCGCGGAGTATTTATGAAATTGCGTACCGCAGTAGCCACGTGATGTGGTGAATAGCACAAGACGGTGCCGGCCGGCGGATTCCCGCTCGGCCGGCATCGCATTGTAAGGGCGTTCCTACTATTCGTGATGAGGAGCCTGGGTCCGTGGGGAGAACCGGTGGACAGCGGCCGGGTCGCGGAGATTTTGTCCTCGTTTATGGGTTTTGTTATGACATCTATGCCAAGTTTGGGCTTCATGCGAGGCGGACTTGCTTCCCGTTGCCGGCCTTCCCTAGGCTGTGGAACCGGCTATGCGGAAGTCAGTCGCCCAATTGGGCGGCGCCGGGTAGTCACCGCCGAGTCGTCGAAATATTCGGTGAGCCGGGGACCCAGTTTTGTTGGGGTGAATCCGGTGGGGGCGACCCCACCGGTAGGGCGTATGACTTCTTCCCGCCCGAACCCGTCAGCTAACTCGGTAGGCGGTACGGAAGAAGGAGTCGGCTACTAGTGACCGCCCCACGAACGTCACAAGGCCCCTCTGCGCTCTCTCGACTGCGGCGCCCCCTGCGCGTGATGCTGTTGGCCGCTGTCGCCACGGTCTCCGCTCTGGCGCTGACGCTGACCAACACCTCCCCCGCCTCGGCCACCCCCAGCAAGGAAGAACTGCTGAAGCAGATCAACTCGCTGGGCAAGAAGGTCTCCGTGGCGGACGAGAAGTACAACCAGGCCCGGGAGAAGCTCAAGCGGACCAAGGCCAAGGCAGCCAAGCTGAACAAGGAGCTCAAGCCGCTGCAGGACAAGGTGGACGAGCTCTACAAGACCACCGGCAAGATCGCCGCCGCGGCGTACCGGGGCGGCCAGGCGAGCGCCGTGAACGCCATGCTCACCAGCGGGTCGCCTGACACCCTGGTCGACCAGATGGCGACGCTCGACGTGCTCGCTGGCAAGCAGAACAAGCAGATCGACAAGCTCGGCGTCGCCAAGGCCTTCCTCGACAAGAAGAAGGAGGCGCTCGACAAGCTGCTGTCCGATCAGGCCAAGCTGCAGAAGGATCTGGGCGCCAAGAAGCGCAAGATCGAGGGCCAGCTGAAGAAGCTGAAGGCGATGTACGTGGACGCGTACGGGCCGCTCTACACCGGCGGTGGCGGCGGCGGAAACTACGGTCCACCGCCGTACGTCGGAGGCGAGGCCCAGAAGATCGTCGACTTCGCGTACGCCCAGCTCGGCGAGCCGTACGAGTACGGTGCCGCCGGCCCCGACTCCTGGGACTGCTCCGGTCTGACGATGGGCGCGTACCAGCAGGTCGGGGTGAGCCTGCCGCACTCGGCGCACGAGCAGTACAACGCGACCGCCCGGGTGTCCCGCGGCGACATCAAGCCGGGTGACCTGATCTTCTTCTACAGCGACCTGCACCATGTGGCGGTCTATATCGGCGGCGGCACCGTGATCCATGCGCCGACCGCCGGGGAGAACGTCCAGAAGGCCAGCATCGACTCGATGCCGTTCGCCGGCGCCGGACGCGCCAACTACTAGCCGGCAGGCTAGCGCCGAGGTGGTCATCCGTCGGGCCGGTCCGCAATGGGCCGGCCCGACAGCTGTGTCCGGCCGCTTCGGTGTCCGGACGGCCATATGCTTGTCGGTCTGCCGACGTGGCATGGGGTGGGGGCATGAAGATCCGCTTGTTGGGGCCGTTCGACGTCACGGTCGACGGGCGAGCGGTTGCGGTGCCCCGGGGCAGGGCGCGTTCCCTGCTGGCATGCCTGGCGTTGTCGCCCGGTTGCCCGGTCTCCTTGGACTCGCTGGTCACCTGCCTGTGGGGCGACGACGGCGCACCGTTGAGCACGCGGCAGTCGCTGCAGAACCTCGTATGGCGGCTGCGTGGCGTACTGGGGTCGGACGCCGTGGTGGCCGACGGCGACACGTACGCGTTGCGGATCGCGCCGGACGCGGTGGACGTGTCCCGGTTCACCGGCCTGCTGCACAGCGCCGCTGCCGCGGAGCAGCCGGAGGAGATCCGGGAGCTGCTGACCGAAGCCCTGGACCTGTGGCGCGGTGAGCCGTTTCTGGGGATCGAGTCGGAATCCCTGCGGCGGGACTGGACTCCGGCGCTGACCGAGCAGCATCTGGCCGCGGTGGAACGGCGCTGCGACATCGACCTGGACGCGGGCAGATCGGCGGAGCTGGTCGCGCAGCCGTGGGAGTGGACGAGCCGGCATCCACTTCGCGAGTCGCTGTGGGTACGGCTGCTGACGGCGCTGTCCGGCGCGGGCCGCGAAGCGGAGGCGCTGGCGGCGTACGAACAGGTGCGAAGCCTGTTCGGGGAGCGGTTGGGAGCGGACCCGACGGCGGAGCT
>WNFV01001120.1_pt1 | contig 43662 bp, 35 predicted proteins | sample 5400101 | NCBI WGS metagenome assembly WNFV01 (sample SAMN13153361, study PRJNA577476) | soil metagenome | isolation source: 115 cm soil or saprolite under grassland replicate 1 | place: USA:California | collected 2016-06-15 | reverse complement strand
CGGCAGCGCCAGTACGCCGAGCACCGCAAGTACATGATTTTCAGCTACGCGCTGGCGCTGGACGCCTTCAGCGTGCGGTTCCTCATCTGGGCCGGGATACCCCTCATCGGTAAGGAGAACCTCGACTTCGAGCTCTTCTTCGAGTTCGTGGCCTGGTGCGGGTGGTTGTTCAACCTCCTCGTCGCGTACTGGTGGGTCGAGCGCACCAGCAAGCCCCGCCGCCGGGCGGTGCGCACCGGCTGATCCGGCCGGTACCGCGGTGCGGCCCCTGGCCCCGGCCCCTCGCGCGGAAGGGGCCGGGGTGACCGTCCTGGGACGTTCGACTTTTGCCCCGGGAGCGTGTTGATCTGATGCGGCAGTGGTCGATCACGAAGTTCTTTCCGGCTGCCTGGTCGATGAGTTGACAGGTATGGCGCGCGGTGATCTCATCTCGATCATATAGACGAAAGGAAGTCTATCTATCAATCGTGAGGTGGGCCGTGTCGAGGCATATGCGCGGAGTGCTGAGAAACATGAGGTGGATACCGGTCCGGGCGCGTGTGATCGCATTGCTCGCTACCGGTCTGCTGGTTGCGACCTTGCTCCCGGCGACCAGCGCCAGAGCGGCCGCCACCCGGTACGAGGCGGAGAACGCCACCATCTCGGAGGGCGTCGTGGAGTCCAACCACCTGGGCTTCTCCGGTACCGGCTTCGTGAACTACACCAACGTGATCGGCAGCTACGTCGAATTCACCGTCAACGCCAGCGCCGCCGGGAACGCGACGCTCGCGATCCGGTACGCCAACGGCAGCACGGCCGACCGGCCGATGGACATCGCCGTCAACGGCACGACCGTCGCCGCTGGTGCCTCGTTCGCCCCCACCGGTAACTGGGACACCTGGGCGACCAAGACCATCACCGCCGCGGTGACGATCGGTAGCAACAAGATCCGTGCCACCGCGACCACCGCCGGCGGCGGGCCGAACGTCGACTTCCTCGACGTCGAGGTGGCCACGACGCCGACCTTCACCGACTACCAGGCCGAGAGCGCGACCATCTCCCAGGGCCTGGTGGAGTCCAACCACCTCGGCTTCACCGGTACCGGCTTCGTCAACTACGACAACCTCGTGGGTAGCTACGTCGAGTTCACGGTCAACGCCGGGGCCGCCGGCAACTACGGCCTCACGTTCCGCTACTCCAACGGCACCACCACGAACCGACCCATGGACATCGCGGTCAACGGCGTCGTGGTCGCGCCGGGCCTGGCGTTCAACCCCACCACGAACTGGGACACCTGGGCCGACCAGAGCATCACGGCGGCGCTGACCGCCGGCACCAACAAGGTCCGCGCGACCGCGACCACGTCCAACGGCGGACCCAACCTGGACCGGCTGCGGGTGACCAACCCGACCGACACCGAGCCACCGACCGCGCCGGGCAACTTCCACCCGCTCAGCGACCCGGGGCCGTTCTCGGTCGACGTGGCCTGGGATCCGTCGACCGACAACGTGGGCGTGGTGCTGTACCGGGTCTACAACGGCGGCAACGTCGTCGCCGAGGTCGGCGGCAACGTCACCAGTACCCGGGTGACGCTCAAGCCCAACACCGACTACGTCCTGAGTGCCGCGGCCTTCGACGCCGCGGGCAACGCCTCGCAGGCGAGCAACACCTACGCCTTCCGGTCGCCGCCGAGCGACGACACCCAGCCGCCGACCACGCCGACGAATTTGCACACCACCAACGTCGCCAGCAGCAGCATCTCGCTAGCTTGGGACGCCTCCACCGACAACGTCGGCGTCGCCGGGTACAACGTCTACCGGGACGGCACGAAGTTCGCCACCGTGCCCGACCTGACCGCCACGGCCGACAGCCTGCAACCGGACACGTCCTACTCGTTCACCGTGGAAGCCTTCGACGCCAACGGCAACACCTCCACGCAGGCCACCGCGATCTCCGCCAGGACGCTGCCCGCGGACACCGGCGGCAGCGGCGGTGACCCGAGCTTCGACCGCGACATCAGCACGAACGTGGACCTGGCCTGGGCCGTCGGCTTCCTGCCGGACAACACCGCGCTGGTAACCGAGCGGGACCGGTTCGAGATCCTGCGGTTCACACTGAGCGGACAGAAGACGGTCCTCGGCAAGATCACCGAGGCGCGGACCACCGGTGGCGAGGGCGGCCTGCTCGGCCTCGCGGTCTCGCCGACCTTCAGCACCGACCACTTCGTCTACATCTACTACACGTCCGACACCGACAACCGGGTCGCCAGGTTCAAGTTCGAGAACGGGACGATCGGTGCCCGGGAGCCGATCGTGACCGGCATCGCCAAGAACCAGTTCCACAACGGCGGCCGGATCAAGTTCGGCCCCGACGGGTTCCTCTACATCGCCACCGGCGACGCCAAGAACAGCTCGCTGGCGCAGAACCTCAACTCGCTCAACGGCAAGATCCTCCGGGTCACCCCGACCGGCGCGCCCGCGCCCGGCAACCCGTTCGGTACCCGCATCTACAGCTACGGACACCGCAACGTCCAGGGTCTGGCCTGGGACTCGGCCGGCCGGCTCTGGGCGTCGGAGCTGGGCGAGAGCACCTGGGACGAGCTGAACCTGATCCAGGCCGGCAAGAACTACGGCTGGCCGACCTGCGAGGGCAAGTGCAACGACTCAAGGTTCGTCGACCCGGTGCAGGTCTGGGACGTGGCGTCCGCCTCCCCTAGCGGCCTGGAGATCGTCAACGACTGGCTCTACATGGCCGCGATCCGGGGCGCCCGGCTGTGGGTGATGCAGATCCAGGGCGCCACCACCGACACGCCGCGGGCCTTCTTCAACGGCAGGTGGGGGCGACTGCGCGACGTCGTCAAGACCCCCGACGGCGGCCTGTGGCTGACCTCCACGAACAACGACAAGAACGGCGGTACGCCGAGCGTGCTCGACAACGTCATCGTCCGGCTCAAGTTCACCGGCACGCCGTTCCGCCTCACCACGACCGCGTGGGCCAACGGCGGCAACATCCCGATCAAGTACACCTGCCAGCAGGACGGTACCGCCGGTCAGGACATCTCGCCGCCACTCACCTGGGGTCCCGGCACGACGGCGGCGAAGAGCTACGCGATCACGCTCATCGACACGGCCAACGGCAACAAGCACTGGGTGATCTGGGACATCCCGGCCAGCACGCTCCGGCTGCCCGAGGGTCTGGATCTCGGGTTCAACGTGCCCGAGGTGCCCGGAGCCAAGCAGAAGGCGATGGGTAGCGGGGACACGTCACTGATGTTCTTCGGTCCCTGCCCCGGCGGCAGCACCCACAAGTACGAGTTCCGGTTGTACGCGATCGACACGGCGACGCTGCCGGGGGTCAGCTCGAGCTCGTCGGTGGCCGCGGTGGAGAGTGCGATCCTGGCACACGATCTCGCCCTGTTCACGCTCTCCGGCAACTCGGCCGCCCACACCTGAACCGCGTCCGGCACGATACCGGCCGGGCTGGGACTTCCCAGCCCGGCCGGAGCGTCGGGTCGGCCGCCGGCGGTGGTCGCGCGGCGTCGACCGCTCGACCGATGGCTAAGCCGATTAGCCTCGGGGACGTGATCCGTAAACGGGTGCTGGTGTCCGGCCGCGTCCAAGGCGTGTTCTTCCGCGACACCTGCCGACGGGTCGCCACCGCTCACGGCGTGACCGGCTGGGTGCGAAACCTTCCGGACGGCCGGGTCGAGGCGGTCTTCGAAGGGACCGCCGAGGGCGTCGACCACCTGGTGGACTGGATGCGCCACGGCCCGGATACGGCGGTCGTCCAGGAGGTCGCGGTACGGGTGGAGCAGCCGGAGGGCCTGCGGGCGTTCGTCGTCAGGTGACCCGATCGCGCAGCCGGCCGGCGGGCAGCAGGTGGATCACCCGACCCGTCGGCGCTACGGTGGCCGAGAGCGGCGGCCACCCGGGTCGGCGCGGCGGAGCGAGGTTGACCGATGACTGTACTGGACCTGTTCCGGCTCGACGGCAAGGTCGCCGTCGTGACCGGAGCCTCCTCCGGACTGGGCGTGGCCGCCGCGCAAGCGCTCGCTGAGGCCGGTGCCGATGTCGCGCTCGGCGCCCGTCGCGCCGACCGGCTCACCGAGACCGGCAAACTCGTCGAAGCCGCCGGGCGACGTTCGCTGGCCGTGCCGACCGACGTCAGCCGCCCCGAGGACTGCCAGCGCCTGGTCGAACGGGCGGCCGAGACGCTCGGTCGGGTCGACATCCTCGTCAACAACGCCGGGGTGGGCACCGCGGTACCCGCGTCCCGGGAGACTCCCGAGCAGTTCCGGTCCGTTCTGGAGATCAACCTGGAAGGCTGCTACTGGATGGCCCAGGCCGCGGCGAAGGTCATGCCGCGCGGCTCGTCGATCATCAATGTGTCCAGCGTGCTCGGCATCGTGACCGCCGGGCTGCCGCAGGCCGCGTACGCCGCGTCAAAGGCCGGCCTGCTGGGCCTGACCCGAGACCTCGCGGCCCAGTGGACCTCCCGCAAAGGCATCCGGGTCAACGCGGTGGCGCCCGGCTTCTTCGCCACCGAGATGACCGAGGCGTACCCGCCCGGCTACATCGACCGCGTCGCCGGCCTGATCCCCGCCGCACGGCCGGGCGAAGCGGCCGAACTTGCCGCGGTCATCGTGTTCCTCGCCTCGGACGCGGCCAGCTACGTCACCGGCGTGACCCTGCCGGTCGACGGCGGCCTCACGATCGCCTGAGCCCCGGCCGGCCGGGTCACCGGGTCGACGCCGAGTGGAGAATGGCCACGTGGACGAGAACCTTCGCGCCCTACTCACCGACCTGTACGCAGACGGCACAGCCTATGACGCGGCTCAACCGGACCGGCTGCTCCGGCGGCGCAACCTGGAACCGGACACGGCCGCGCTCCTGGCCATGGTGGTGCGGATCGCCACGGCCCGGCGGGTGGTGGAGATCGGGACGTCGAACGGGTACTCGACGATCTGGCTCGCGGACGCCACGCGGGACGTCGGCGGCCGGGTGGTGAGCGTCGACACGCAGGAGTGGCCGGACGTGCGGACCAACCTCGACCGTGCCGGCGTCGCCTCCGTCGTCGACCTCGAGATCGCCGACGGTGGTCGGTACGTCGCCGGTGTGCCGGACCGCACCGTCGATCTGCTGTTCCTGGACGCCGAGCGGGTGGAGTACCCGGGTTGGTGGCCGCACCCGGTCCGGGTGCTGCGCCCCGGTGGGGTGCTTGCGGTGGACAACGTCCTGTCCCACCCGGACGAGGTCGCCGAGTTCCTGGCGCTGGTGGCAGCGGACAAGGCCTGCATCATGACCACCGTGGCCGTTGGCAAAGGTCTCGCCCTCGCCTGGCGCCGGTCAGACTGACCTCGGGACACATGGGACGCGGCCGCCGGGGGTACCGACTCCGGCATGGCAGCCATCGACGGCGTATCCCCGGTTTTCGCGCCGGCGCTGACCATCGGGGTCGGGCTGGGTGGCCTCGTCGACGGCATCGTGCTGCACCAGATCCTCGGCTGGCATCACCTGCTCTCGGCCCGCCCGGGGTTCGACCTTCGCGCCAACGAGCTGGCCGACGGGCTGTTCCACGCCGGAACCTGGTTCGCCGTCCTGGCCGGCGTGCTCTGGCTGTACGCGCGACTGCGGCTGCCACCGGTACCCGCCGCATGGCCCAGGTTGGACCAGGGTCCGCGGCCCTGGCGGATGCTGGTCGGACCGATGCTGATCGGCTGGGGATTGTTCAACATGGTCGAAGGGCTCGTCGACCACCAGATCCTGCGCCTGCACCACGTCCGTCCGGGACCGCACCAGCTCGCCTGGGACCTGGGATTCCTCGCCTTTGGCGCGGTGCTCACCGGCGTGGGCGTCCAGACGCTGCGACCACGCTGGGCGCGCCGCGGCATGGCCGCAGCCGGCACGCCCCGGCCCGGAGGCGGACACCGACCTGGATGACGAGCCTGGGTACGAATGGTGAGGGCTGCTCGTAAGATCTGCCCTTCGGATCGTCCGTGCGGCCGCAGAAAGACGGTCAGCGCATGGTGATCGATCTGTAGCACGCGGATACGATGCGGGGTGATGAAGCCACTCGGCAGCACCGATCCGATCACCGTGGGGTCGTACCGCCTGCTCGGCGTACTGGGCGGTGGCGGGATGGGCCGGGTCTACCTCGGCCAGTCGCCGACCGGACGGCGCCTGGCCATCAAGGTGATCAGGACCGACCTGGCCGAGAACCCGGTGTTCCGCCGCCGGTTCTCACGCGAGGTAGCGGCCGTACGGTCGGTCAGCCCGCTGTTCACCGCGCCGATGGTCGACGCCGACACGGCAGCCGAGCCGCCCTGGTTGGCGACCACATTCGTCGACGGGCCAAGCCTCCGTGAGTGGGTCTGCGAACATGGTCCGCTCGCCCCCGGCGCGGTGCTCACGCTGGCCGCTGGGTTGGCTGAGGCGCTGGCCTCGATCCACCGGGCCGGGCTGGTACACCGCGATCTCAAGCCCAGCAACGTCCTCCTCGATGACGCCGGCCCGCGCATCATCGACTTCGGCATCGCGGTCCTGCCCGACGCGACGAGCCACTTGACCACGAACCTCGTCGGCACTCCTTCCTATCTGGCGCCGGAGCTGATCGAGGGCGGTGAGGCGAGCCCGGCCAGCGACGTGTTCGCGCTCGGTGCGACGCTGTTCTACGCCGCGACCGCGTTGTCGCTGGCCGGCGATGGCACGGTGTTCCAGCAGATGATCTACATCGCGGCCGGCCGGTTCGACCTCTCGCGGTTGCCCAAGCCCCTGCGGTCCATCCTCGCCCGCTGCCTGAGCCGCCGGCCGAGGGACCGCCCCACGGCGGACGAGCTGGCCGGCATCCTGGTCAGTTACGGAATCGCCGCTCCCGCACCGGGGTGGTACGGCCCCCCTTCAGGGCAGGCCTCGCCAGTGGTTCCCGGTAAGCTGCGCAGCCGGCGCCTGTCCCGCCGGCGAGCACTGGCCGCCGGCGGGGTGCTCGCCGCATCGCTGGTGGGTGGGGTCGGGGTGGCCGCGGCGTTCGCCGGCGGCGGGCGCCCGCGTACGCCGTCCGCGCCGGCTCCCGGCACCGTCCTGTGGCTGGCGAGGTCCGGCGCGCAGCCGGCCGCCGCGATCCTCGGCGACCAGGCCCCCGGTGTACCGGTCATCGTGGATCAGGGCGTGAGTCTCATCACCACCTCGGGATCCCGGGTGACCGCGGTGGATACGCGGGGACGACGCCAGTGGGTCCGCGACCTTCCCGCGAGCCTGCTGACCCAGCGGCCCTGGGGCGACGCCGTCCTGGTCGCTGACCTCGGCTCGATCTGGCTGCTCGACGGCGCGACGGGGGCGCAGCGCTTCGCGTTCGACCTGGCCGCCGCCGAACGGGCCACGTACCGCGGAAGCCCTTCCGCCGTACAGATCCGGCAGGTGGTCACCGCCGCTGACCGTGCGTTCTTCGACCTGGGTACCGCTACCGTCGCGATCGACCGCCAGGGCCGCCAGGTGTGGCGCCGGCCGCACCCGGCCCCCGCGGACGGCCACCCGCTGGCAGGCGCACTCGCTGCGGACGCCACACTACTGGTCAGCCAGCGGGTGGTGGACCTGGCTGCCCAGGTGAGCCTGTCCGATGCGGGTACGGGCGACCCGCGGTGGTCGACGCAGTACGCCGTCGCGCCCCGGTCCACGCAGCGGCCACCGCCGCCACCGGCCGGCGACCCGCCACCGGGTGACCGCCCGCCGGGCGGTGGGGGGCCGCCGGACCCGGCGTGGCAGCGCTCCGAGGCGCGGATCGGTCCCGCTTCGGTCGCGCTGCGCGACGCCCAGGACATCCGGGTGGTACGGGCATCGGACGGCGGTACCGTCTGGCACGTCTCGTCACCGACGCCGGTCGTGGCGATCGAACTGCTCGAAGAGCTCCTGCTCGTTGCCGCCGACCGGATCACCGCGTACGCCGCCGGTACCGGCCGACCAGCCTGGCAGGCTCCGCTCCAGGGCGCGCGGATCGCCGTGTCCCCGGACCGGAGCACCTTCGTCGCGGTCACCGAACATGGGGTGTCCGCACTGGACACCGCCGGGCGGACGCGCTGGCAGGTCGGCCTCCCGGACGAGCTGACCGCGGCCACGCCATGCCGGATCAGCATCGACGGGCGTGCCGCGTATGTGACCTTCCGGCCCCGGCACGACCGGCCCCAACCGCTGGACGTCGATGTGCTGGCTGTCGCGGTGACCTGAGCGTCTCGACCGGGTCCTCGACGCACCGTGGCCCGAGCTCATGGGATGGTCACGAGTGGATCGCGTCGACGGTGGTGGACGGAAAGGCAGGTGGGTGTGATGACGGCCGGAATACCGGGTAGGCGGCCGCGGAGTCGTGCGGTGGGGCGATGACCGGCCGAGAGCCTGCCGACATCCCGGCCGACGCGGGTACGGCCGGCAGGCTGTGGCGGCATCGGGAGGTGGCGCTGTTCGTCGTCTCGACCGTGTTACTCCTGGCCGGCGTACCGGCGATGGTCTGGCATGCCGGCCGGATCGCCATGGCCATGTGGGTCGCCGCGACCCTGGCCGGTCTTCTCTACTCCACGGGGTCACTGCTGGCCGCACTTCGCCGGCGCCAGCCCAGCGTCGACGTGATCGCCTGGCTGGCGCTGGTCGGAACGCTGCTGGTCGGTGCGGCGTTCGCCGGCGCGGTGATCGCGGTGATGCTGGCCAGCGGGGTGCTGCTGGAAGCGCGCGCCGCGGCCCGGGCGCGCCGGGAACTGAGCCTGCTGGTGTCGCGGGCGCCACGGATCGCCCGGCGGCACACCGCGCACGGCGTGGTAGAGGTCCCGATCGGCGAGGTCGCCCCGGGTGACCGGCTGTTGGTCGGATCCGGAGAGATCGTGCCGGTGGACGGCCGGCTGCTCGGCCCGGCCGTACTCGACGAGTCCGCCCTGACCGGCGAGCCGCTGCCCGTCGAGCGCCGACCAGGTGAGGACGTACGCAGCGGAGTCGTCAACGCGGGACCACCGGCGGACCTGCTCGCCACCGCACCGGCCGCGCAGTCCACCTATGCCGCCGTCGTGCGTCTGGTCGAGCAGGCGCAGGCCGGCACCGCACCGTTCGTGCGCGCCGCCGACCGGTTCGCGGTGGCCTTCGTCCCGCTCACGCTCCTTCTGGCCGCCGGTGTCTGGGCGCTCACCGGGCAGGCCGTCCGCGCCGTCGCGGTGCTCGTCGTGGCCACCCCCTGCCCGCTGCTGCTGGCCGCCCCCATCGCCATCATGTCCGGGCTGTCCCGGGCGGCCCGCGTGGGTGTCGTCATCAAAGGCGGCTCGGCACTGGAGCGGCTGGCCGCCGGGCGGGTGCTGCTGTTGGACAAGACCGGTACGCTCACCCGCGGCCGGCCGGTACTCACCGACGTCATCACCGCCGGCGGCGGGACCGACGCCGACGAGCTGCTGCGGCTGGCCGCGTCACTGGATCAGGCCTCGGCGCACGTGCTGGCCGGGCCGATCGTGACCGCCGCCCGCGATCGTGGCCTGACCCTGCACCCACCGGACCGGGTCCGCGAACGACACGGGTACGGCGTGGAAGGAACGCTCGACGGCCACCGGGTCCGGCTCGGCAAAGCCGCCTGGATCGTCACCGGACCCGCCCCCGCCTGGGTCCGCCACACCCACCGCCGCGCCGTCCTGGACGGCTCACTGACCGTCTTCGCCTCGGTCGACGGTGTACCCGCCGGCGCGTTGCTGCTCGAGGACCCGGTACGCCCGGACGCGCCACGCATGATCCGGGCGCTGCGAGCGGCCGGAGTCACCCGGGTGGTCCTGGTCACCGGAGACCGCGCGGACCCGGCCGAGACCGTTGGACGCATCGTCGGCGTCGACGCCGTGCACGCCGAGCGCGACCCGGCCGACAAGCTGGCCATCGTCAGGGCGGAACAGGCCCGTGCGCCCACGGTCATGGCCGGCGACGGCATCAACGACGCCCCGGCGCTGGCCGCCGCTGGCGTCGGTGTGGCGCTGGCCGCCCGCGGCGCCACCGCATCCGCCGAGGCCGCCGACGTCGTGCTCACCGTCGACCGCATCGACGCCCTCGCCGACGCGATCCTCATCGCCCGCCGCGCCCGGCGGGTCGCCCTGCGCGCGGTCGCCGTCGGCATGGGCCTGTCCCTGGCCGCGATGGTCGCCGCCGCCGCGGGCCAGCTGCCGCCCGCCGCCGGGGCGCTGCTGCAGGAGCTGATCGACGTCGCGGCCATCGCCATCGCGTTGACCGCGCTGTTGCCCGCCCGTAGCCACACGGTCACCATGCGGCCCGCCGATATCACGACCGCCCGGCGGCTGTATGCCCAGCACCGGGCGGTACGCCCGGTCGTGGAACAGGTCCGCGCCGTCGCCGACGCCCTCGACCATGACTTCCAACCCGTCCGGGCGCTGCTCGACCGGCTCGAAACGGACCTGCTGCCGCACGAACGGGCCGAGGAAGCCGAACTGCTGCCCATCATGGCCAAAGCCCTCGGCGGTGCCGACCCGACCGGCGCGCTGAGCCGCACCCACGCCGAAATCGAGCACCAGACCGGCCGCCTGCGCCGCATCCTCGACGACCTGGACACCACCGCCGACCCGGAGGACATCGTCGACCTACGCCGGCTGCTGTACGGCTTGTACGCGATCCTGCGCCTGCACAACGCCCAGGAAGAGGAAGGCGCCTTCAGCCTGGTTCCCGACGAACCGGCAACCTGACCCACGGCATCGGCATCGCCTGGCCGATCCCGCACGCTAACCGGCCTGCCGCTTCTGGCGAGGGTTGGTGGGTTCCTCGGTCGGGGTGAGGTTGCGGGCGGTGTCGATGAGCGGGACGTGACTGAACGCCTGGGGGAAGTTGCCGACGAGGCGCCCGGCCGCGGGATCGTACTCCTCGGCGAGGAGCCCGACGTCGTTGCACAGCCCGAGCAGCCGTTCGAAGGTTTCCACGGCGGCGTCGCGGCGGCCCATCAACGCGTAGTTCTGTGCGAGCCAGAACGTGCAGGCCAGGAAGGCGCCTTCGCCGGGTGGCAGCCCGTCGACGGTGGCGCCCGGCTGCTGGGTGTAGCGCTGGACGAAGCCGTCGCGGAGCAGTTCCTTCTCGATGGCGGCGACGGTGCCCCGGACCCGGTCGTCGGTGGCGGGCAGGAACCCCACCAGCGGCATCATGAGTACCGCGGCGTCCAACTCCTTGGATCCATAGAACTGCGTGAACGTGCCGCGCTGCTCGTCGTAGCCCTTGGTGAGGATGTCGTGGGCGATCTCCTCGCGCAGCGCCTGCCATCGTGGCAGTGGGCCGGCGAGCCCGAACTGTTCCACCGCCTTGACGGCGCGGTCCGCGGCCACCCAGGCCATCAGTTTGGAATGGGTGAAGTGGTGCGGGCCGCCGCGGACCTCCCAGATTCCCTCGTCCGGTCTGTTCCAGTTGTGCTCGACGAAGCGCATCAACGCCAGTTGCAGCGCCCACGCCGGCTTATCGGTTTCCAGTCCGGCCGCACGGGCCTGGTGCAGGGCGTCCATGACCTCGCCGTAGACGTCGAGTTGGAACTGTTCGGCGGCCGCGTTGCCGATGCGCACCGGGTTGCCGTCGTAGCCGGGGAGCCAGTCGGCGTGCCGCTCGTCGAGACGCCGCTCGCCGGCAACGCCGTACATGATCTGCAGTTCGGCAGGGTCGCCGGCGATCGCCCGCAGCAGCCACTGCCGCCAGGACCGCGCCTCGTCCACGTAGCCGGAGTACATCAGCGCCTGCAACGTGATCGTCGCGTCGCGCAGCCAGCAGAACCGGTAGTCCCAGTTGCGGACGCCGCCCAGCGCCTCGGGCAGCGAGGTGGTCACCGCCGCCACGATCCCGCCCGTCGGGCCGTAGGTCAGGGTCTTGAGGGTGAGCAGCGAACGGACCACCGCGTCGCGCCACTTTCCGTTGTACGTGCACCGGCCGGCCCATTCCCGCCAGTACGCCTCGGTAGCGTCCAGCGCCACGATCGGGTCGACCGGCTGCGGCGTGGGCAGGTGCGACTCCCGCCAGGTGAGCACGAACGGCGCGTGGAAGCCCTCACCGACGCTGAAGTCCGCGACCGACGCCATGTTCTCCCCGCGCACATCGACGGGTGTGCGCAGCCACACCGCGTCCGGGCCGGCAACGGCCACCTGGTCACCGTCGACGCGGCTGACCCACGGCAGGATGTGGCCGTAGTCGAAACGCAGCCGCAGGTCCATCCGCATCGGTACCCGCCCGCGCACGCCCTCCACGATGCGTACCACGTCCGCGGCCTCACCGCGTGGTGGCATGAAGTCGATCAGCCGCACGGTCCCCTCGTCGGTGTCGAACTCGGTCTCCAGCACCATCGTCTGGTCGCGGTAGCGCCGCCGGGTGGCCCGGACCGGATCGGCCGGCGCCAGCAGCCAGCGGCCGTGCTCCTCGGTCCCGAGCAGCGCAGCGAAGATGGCACCGGAGTCGAAGCGGGGCACGCACAGCCAGTCGATGGACCCGTTCCTGGCCACCAGCGCGGCGGTTTGGGTGTCGCCAATGACCGCGTAGTCCTCGATCGGCGGCGGCATGGCACCTCCTACCCAGTCATCCGGCAGTCATCCGGCGAGGTCGAGCACCACCTTGATGTCGTCGTCCCGGCGTTGCAGCGCCTCGGCGTAGCGGTCCAGCGGCACCCGGCGGCTGATCAGCCGGCGCAGCCAGTCGCCCTCGGCCTCGGCCAGCGCCCGGGCCGCGAGTTCGTAATGACGGCGGTTGGCGTTGACCGTGCCGAACACGACGTCGTTCTGCAGCACGATCTCCCGATTCAGCGCACCCGCGTCGACAGTCACCCGCCGCCCGGTCGCGGACACACCGGCCAGGCAGACGATCCCGTCATGGCCGGTGAGGCCCATCACCTCCATGACCACCGACGGCGCGCCCGTGCACTCGATGATCACGTCCGGGGCCAGATCCAGGTCGGCCACGGGCCCGCTGTGGTACCGGGCACCCAACGCCCGCGTCAGCTGCGGCTTGCGCCCCTCGCTCACCCGGTCCAGCACATGGGTCTGCAGACCTCGCTGCACCGACAGCAGCGCGGCCAGCAGGCCGATCGGGCCGGCGCCGGTGACCAGCACGGTGTGCGGCTGCCAGCTGACCCGGCGGCCGATCCGCTCGATGTGGTCCCACGCCTTGGCCACCACCGTGGTCGGCTCGAGCAGCACCCCGACATCGGCGAGCGCCGGATCCAGTCGCACGGCGAACTCCGGGGCGATCCGGTACTGCTCCCGGGCGAAGCCGTGCAGAGCCTTGATGCCGTGCTCGGTGTAGCGGCCGTTGCGGCACATGTCCCACTCACCGACCGCGCAACTGGGACACGGCTCCGGGTCGGGCCGGCGGACGATGCCCACGACGAGGTCCCCCTCCGCCAGCCCGCAATCGGTCGGCGCCTCCCGTACCCGGCCCAGCGACTCGTGCCCGAGGATCAGCCGGCTCTCGCCAGGAGGCGCTTCGCCGTACTCGCCGGCGGCGATCTCCAGATCGGTCCCGCACACACCGACCGCGAGCGTGTCGACCAGCACCGACCCGTTGCCGACCGCGGGTGGGGCCACCTCCTCCACCAGCGCCGACCCCGGCACCCGGGGTTGCACCGTCAACGCCCGCACCGGACACCTCCGCTCCACGGAGCCAGCGCCGCCGGGGTGCGGCGGGTGAACCGGTGGTCCGGCGCACCGGCCTCCGCAGGTGCCGTCATGCGGCCGTGTACCGGTTGCGACCGGTCTTGCGGAAGGCGCCGCGCTTGACACCTTCCTTGAGCGCGTTGCGGAAACGCAGCGGACCCCAGTACTTGCAGCCCAGTTTCTCGCCGATGTGGTCCCGGGTTGCCTCGCCTTCCTCCCGGAGCAGGTTCTGGATCAGCGAGACCTCCCGGTCCAGCCACCACTCGTTCTCGTCCTTGTCCTGGCTGGACATGCCCGGGAAGGGGGTGTAGGTCGGGCTCATCGGTCGCCTCCTGTCGGACGGGTGCCCTCCGGTTCGGCCGTGGCGTCCCGGTCACCGGATCGGCGTGGTGCGTGCGCGGTACCGCGGTCCTGGCCGCGGCCGAGGGTGTACGGGTCGGCCTCCTCACCGGGTTCGGACAGCTCCTCCTCGGTGACCGACAGCGGCGGGGCAACGTCCTCGAGGTCACGCTGGGCCGACTCCACGCCCATCAGGGCCTGGATGACGCCGCCGATGATCATCACCGCCGCACCCACCAGGTACCCGATGACTATCTGCCCGGGCTTGCCGCCCTGGATCAGGAAGCCGAACAGGAGCGGCCCGCCGAACCCGCCGACGATGGTGCCGATCGCGTAGAAGAACGCGATCGCCATCGCCCGGGTCTCCATCGGGAAGATCTCGCTCACCGTCAGGTACGCGGCGCTGGCACCGGCGGAGGCGAAGAAGAAGATGACGCACCACGCGATCGTCTGCGTGGTGGCGTTCAGCGTGCCGTTGCCGAACAGGAAACCCGTGATGATCAGCAGGATGCCGGACAGGATGTAGGTGCCCGCGATCATCGGCTTGCGGCCGACGGTGTCGAAGAAGCGGCCGAGCAGCAATGGCCCGGCGAAGTTGCCCACGGCGAACGGCAGCAGGTACAACCCGACCGTCGACGGGTTCACGCCGTACACCTTCGTCAGCACCAGCGCGTAGGTGAAGAAGATCGCGTTGTAGAGGAACGCCTGGCCGGTGAAGAGTGAGAATCCCACGAACGTCCGCTTGGGGTACAACCGGAACACCACACGGGCGATCTCGCCGATGCCGATCGGCGGCCGCTGCTTGACCCGGATGGTCCGCCGGGGCGGGATCAGCTCCTGGCCGGTGGACGCCACCACCTGCCGCTCGATGTCCCGGGTGACCCGCTCGGCCTCCTCGTCATATCCATGCAGGAACAGCCACCGGGGACTCTCCGGCACGTTCCGACGCACCAGCAGAATCGCCAGGCCCATGACCGCGGCCAGCCCGAACGAGATCCGCCAGCCGATGTTCAGCGGGAACCAGTCCGGGTCGAGCAGGACCAGCGACGCCAGCGAGCCGAGGATCGTCCCGATCCAGAACGACCCGCCGATGATCAGATCGACCGCGCCGCGGACCCGGGCCGGAATCAGCTCGTCGACGGCCGAGTGGATCGCCGAGTACTCCCCGCCGACGCCGGCGCCGGTGATGACCCGGCAGGCGAGGAACCAGATGAAGTTCATCGAGAACGCGGTGAGGACCGTGCCGCTCATGAAGATCACGAGGGTCAGCAGGAAGAGCTTCTTGCGCCCGATCTTGTCGGCCAGCCGGCCGAAGTAGAGCGCGCCGGCGCAGGCGCCGAGGATGTAGGCGGAACCGGAGGAACCGATCTGGGACGCGCTCAGCGCGAGTCCGCTGCCCGGCTCGGTCAACCGGCCGCCGATCGCGCCCACGATCGTGACCGACAGGCCGTCGAGGATCCAGACGGTACCCAACCCGATGATGACCATCCAGTGCCATTTCGACCATGGCAGGCGGTCCATGCGGGCCGGAATCGCCGTCTCGATCGTGCGGAGCGTCCGTCCCTTCACTGCAATCTGCGCCACGGCGGCCTCCTCGGGTCGGGCTCCCCCGTGCGGCGGCTTCTCACAAGGATCAGGGGCGAATTTCCGCCACGGCAGCGGTTAAACCTGGCTATCGCACCCGATCTCCAGATGACATGCGCCCGGGGTCCACCAGGTGGCGTGCACGAGGTCAGGGACCTGGATTCTCACCCGCCGCCAGCAGCCGCCGCCCGAGGACGCGCGCGGCCTGCTGGAGCTCGGGGCACCGCACGATCCGGTACGACGCCGGGATGGCGGCGAGCTGCTCGGCGTACCACACCGGGTTGCTGGTGCTGCCGACCAGGCGGGTCGACGTGGCTGCGACGTCCGATCGGCAACGCGGCCACCCGCACGTACCGGCTCGTGGCGTCGGCATCACCCGCCACGTCACGGGTGACCGCATGCACGGACGCGTTGGCCGGCCTGCGGTGGGTGGTCAGCCGCCGCCGGGTCGTACCCCCGTACCTCCTCCGCCTCCTGCAGATGATTGACGGGGTCGAGAGCGAACGGGACCGCGGATGAGCCCGGTCGACGTCGCACTGACCTTCGACACCGAGCACCCGGACGGGCCGAACTGTCCGCCCCACGGGTCCGAACGGATCCTCGCCGCATTGGCCGAGGCGCAGGTACCGGCGTCGTTCTTCCTCCAGGGCCGCTGGGCGTCGGCCTATCCCGACCTCGCCCGCCGAATCGCCCGGGACGGCCACCTCATCGGCAACCACTCGTACGCGCACGCCAACCTGACCCGCTTGACCCCGGCCGGGCTCGCCGAGGACGTATGCGCCGCCGAGGAGGCCATCCGCCAGTCCACGGGGGTGGACCCGCGCCCCTGGTTCCGCTGCCCGTACGGCACCCACTCGCACAGCACGGAGCTGGCGCCGACGTTGCGGAGCCTGGGCTACCATGACGCGCACTGGAACGTCACCCCCGAGGACTGGGACAGTGACCTGTCCGCGGCCGAGCTGACCGCCCGCGTGGTCGAGGCCGTGTCCGGCCGGGACGACGCCGCCGTGGTACTCCTGCACTCGTGGCCCGGCGTGGTACCGGACGCCCTCCCCGGGATCATCCGGTCGCTCCGCGGCGCCGGTGCCCGATTCACGACGGTCGCGGGCCTGTCCCGGGCAGACTCGTGGCTGCGCTCGACCTGTTGATCGGGCATCTGGATCCTGCCGGCCCGAGGACGCGATGACGATCTTCGAGTCTTACAGTTGGCAGGACGCTCCCTGCGTAGCCGATGCAGAGCGGCGATATGTCGGCCCAGCACGCAGCCCAGTCGGACACCGAGGACGAGATAGATGGGCAGCACGGACGAACTCGCTGTACCAGCGGTCGTGGAAAGCCCCGCGCATCCGCCCGGCCCTTCCAGCCGGCTGGCCCGGTGGCTGCTGAAACACCGGGTGACCCGGGTGATCGGCCCCGAGGCCGACGAGGCACACGCCAAACCGCACTCGTGGTGGAAGGTCATGTGTCTGACCGGGGTGGACTACTTCTCCACGCTGGCCTACCTGCCGGGCATCGCCGCACTCGCCGCGGGGGCGCTGTCTCCGCTGGCGACGCTGTTGATCGTCGCGCTGACCCTGCTCGGGATGCTGCCGATGTACCGCCGCGTGGCCAAGGAGAGCCCGCACGGGCAGGGCTCGGTGGCGATGCTGGAGAACCTGCTGCCGTTCTGGCGGGGCAAGGTGTTCGTGCTCGTCCTACTCGGTTTCGTCGCGACCTCCTGGATCATCACGATCACCCTGTCGGCGGCTGACGCCTCCGTCCACCTGCTGGAGAACCCGCTCGCGCCCGGTTTCCTGGGCGGGCACGCCGTGGCGATCACCATCGTGCTGCTGCTCATTCTGGGCGGGGTGTTCCTGCTCGGCTTCAGCGAGGCGGTCGGCGTCGCCATCCCGCTCGTCGGGCTGTTCCTGGGCCTCAACGCGGTGGTCGTCGCGGTCGGGTTGGGCACGGTGGCCACTACCCCCGACGCGCTGACCGCCTGGACCCACGCGCTGACCGAGGGCCGGGGCGGGTTGACCGGCGTCATCGGCCCGGCCGTGCTGGCGTTCCCCCTGCTGGTGCTGGGGTTGTCCGGGTTCGAGACCGGGGTGAGCATGATGCCGCTGGTCGCCGCCGAGGGCGCCGACGCCGAGCAGCGGCTGCGGTCGCGGATCGCGAACTCCCGCAAGCTGCTCACCGCCGCCGCCGTGATCATGTCCGGCTATCTGATCGCGACGAGCTTCGTGACGACGGTGCTGATCCCCGCGGAGAAGTTCGCGGCCGGTGGTGAGGCCAACGGCCGCGCCCTGGCTTATCTGGCCCATGAGCAGCTGGGTAACGCGTTCGGCACCGTGTACGACCTGAGCACGATCCTGATCCTGTGGTTCGCCGGCGCTTCGGCCATGGCTGGTCTGATCAATATCGTGCCCCGGTACCTGCCGTCATACGGTATGGCCCCCGAGTGGGGCCGGGCGGTCCGCCCGGTCGTCATCGTCTACACGCTCATCTGCATCGCCATCACGATCGCGTTCGGTGCCGACGTCAACGCCCAGGCCGGCGCGTACGCGACCGGCATCCTGGTGATGATGGTCTCCGGCACGGTCGCGGTCGCCATCTCCGCCGCGCGCCGCCGGCAGCGCGCCGCCACCGCCGGGTTCTTCGTGCTCACGCTGGTGCTGCTGTACGCCTTGGTCGAGAACATCCGGGAGAAGCCCGACGGCATCGCCATCTCCGGCATGTTCATCGCCGGCGTCATCGTCGTTTCCCTGATCTCGCGGGTGTCGCGAACGACGGAACTGCGCGCGGACCGCATCGAGTTCGACCCCGCCGCACGCCGGTTCATCACGGCCTCGCTCGGCCACGACAGGGCGCTCAACATCGTCGCGAACCAGCGCCAGGCCGGCGACGCCGCCGAGTACGCCGCCAAGGAACTCGAACAGCGCGGCATGAACCCGGTTCCCGACCCGGCGGACGTCCTGTTCCTGGAGATCGACGTCATCGACCCCTCGGACTTCAGCGACGTCCTCACCGTGCAGGGCGTGGAGATCGACGGCCACCGGGTACTGCGGGCAGGCAGCCCGGCGGTCCCCAACGCCATCGCCGCGATCCTGCTCGCCCTGCGCGATGCCACCGGGGTACGGCCGCACTGCTACTTCGAATGGGCCGAAGGCGACCCGCTTGGTCATCTGTTCCGCTATCTCCTCTTCGGCCGGGGCGACACGGCCCCTGTCGTTCGGGAGATCATCCGCAAGAGTGAGCCGGACCCGAGCCGCCGTCCCGGCATCCACGCCGGAGGCTGACCGCGCTCGGGACCGGCAGCCTCGGACCGGCGGTCATCGTGCCCGGAAAGCACACCGGGCGATCTACTCGACCACGCCGCCACCGGCGCCGCGCTGACCACCACCGGCAACCTCACCCGGCCGCTGGTGGCGGAGGGCGAACCTGGCTGCCGGAGAGGTGTCGGCCGGCATGCGTGGCTCCGTCTGCTGCGTGATGTGGCGGTAGCAGTCGAGGCCGTCCGTCCACTGTGGATGGATAGGTCGGGCAGTCGGGTTCCGCCGTGCAACAGCGGCCTCGCGGCCGAGTTGGTGTGGTAGCCCGGGGGACCTACGCGGGAAGCTGGGCGGTTTCGGGTCGGCCGGCGTCAGGTGCGGCGGCGGGGGCGACGGGCCGGTGGTATCGGTGGCGGTGGCCTACCGCGATGGTGGCGAGGTAGGTGAGTGTGGCGACGGCGAGGATGGCGAAGCTAGGTGGCAGTTTGGGTATCAGGTAGCTGGCGGTCAGTCCGATCCATACGCTGATGACTGCTATTGCCGCCGACAGTGCTAGCGCCAGCAGTGGCCGGGCGGTGAGCCGCATCGCCGCGCCGGCTGGAGCGGCGAGCAGGCCGAGGATGAGCAGGGCACCGACGACCTGGGTGGATTCGGCGGCGGTGGTGCCGACCAGGGCGAGGAACCCGTACCCGAGGAGCCGGACGGGTACGCCGCGGGCGGCGGCGACGTTCTCGTCGATGCTGGCGAACAGCAACGGCCGGGCGATCGCCAGCATCGCGGCGCAGATGGCCAGGGCGATCAGCGCGGTCAGCAGCGCGCGGGAAGCCGACAGGCCGAAGATGGAACCGAACAGGACGGTGACGCTGGCCGATCCGTTGCCGGTGCCGCTGCGGGTGGTGGTGTAGAGGGTCAGGAAGAACACGCCGAGGCCGAGGATCCAGGCGAAGACGCCGCCGATGACGACGTCGTCGGGGCGGGCGCGGCGGCCCAGCCCGCCCATACCGAGCGCGACCAGGATCGTGATCGCGAACAGCCCGATGCGGGCGTCCAGCCCGGCGGCCAGCGAGGCGAGGGCGCCGGTGAACGCGACGTGGGACAGGGCGTCGGCGGTGAACACCTGGGCACGCAGGACGAGGAAGTAGCCGACCATCCCGGCGGCGAGCGCGACGGCGGTGCCGGCGAGGAACGCGTGCTGCATGAACGGGTGGGTGAACACTGGCGGTCACGCTCCTGCCGGCACGGGTTGCGGGGTTCGGGCGCGTAGCCGGCCGCGGGCCGCCGCTGCGGCGTAGGTGCTCGCGTAGGTGAGGGTGTAGAGGCCGAAGGCGATGGTGGTCAGCCAGAACCCGATCGGGTACGGGGAGTAGTAGGCGACGAACAGCGCGACCCAGACGGTGACCACCGCGAGGACGACCGACAGCGCCAGGCTGCGTGCTGGCCGCGCGGTGATGAGCTGGGCGGTGGCGGGTGGCAGTACGAGCAGGGCGAAGACGAGCAGGGCGCCGGTGATTTGGCTGACCTCGGCGGCGGTGGCGCCGAGCAGGAGCAGGAACGCGGTACCCAGGGCACGGGTGGGTACGCCGTGCGCGGCGGCGACGTCGGGGTCGATGGAGGCGAACAGCAGCGGCCGGCCGATGATGGCCAGGACGGTGATGGCCGCGACGGCCACCAGGGCGAGGGTGGTGACCTGGCTGGTGGTGATGCCGAGGAAGCTGCCGAACAGCAGCGCGTTGGTGCCGTTGAGGAATCCCCTGTAGAGGGCGATGAACAGCATCCCGGAGGCCAGGGCGAAGGCTTGTACGGTGCCGATGACCGCGGACTGCTCGGTGTACCCGCGGGAGCGTGGTGGCACCGCGGCGATGACCAGCGCCGCGGCCAAGCAGAACGCGAAGTAGCCGTAGGCGAGGCCGATGCCCAGCCATACCGCCGCGGCAGCGCCGGGGAAGCCAACGAGGGCGAGGGTGTGGCCGGCGAAGCTTTGCCGGCGTAGCACCATGAACCAGCCGACGAGGGCGGCGAGCACGGCGACGATGGTGCCGGCCCGGAACGCGTTGACCATGAAGTCCAGTGACCACATGTCGCGGATGTCGGCGAGCAGGTTCCAGGTGAACGTGGCGGTCATGCCGGGCCGCCGGGCCGCTCGGGGTGCCGGTCGGTGTGGTGGGCGGGTGCTTCGGGTTGGCCGACCACGACGAGTCGTCCGTCGGATGTGGACAGTACTTCGATCGGGGTGCCGTACAGGCGGGTCAGGGTCTGGGAGGTGATGACCTCGCTGGGGGTGCCGGTCACGGCGCCTCCGTGGCCGAGGTAGATGACCCGGTCCACGTAGGCGAGGATCGGGTTGACATCGTGCGCGACGATCATCACGGCGACGTTCTCTGCCCGGGCGATGCGGGAGGTCAGGGCGGCCACGGCGGCCTGGTTGGGTAGGTCCAGCGAGTCGAGGGGTTCGTCGAGCAGCAGCAGTTTCGGGGCCCGGGCCAGGGCTTGGGCGATGAGTAGGCGTTGCTGTTCCCCGCCGGAGCACTGCCCGATCGGCCGGTGGGCGTACTCGCTGGCGCCGACCAGCTCGACCAGCTCCCGTACCCGGGTGGCGGCCGCCCGGGCGCGACGGCCCGGGCGCGGGAGGCCCCACCGGTCACCGTCCAGGCCCAGGCGGACCACGTCCACGCCCCGCACCCGCAGCGAGGTATCGAAGCTACGCCGCTGCGGCAGGTAACCGACCTGGTGGTTGGCCTGACCGGGTGGGCGGCCCAGCAGCCGGATGTCCCCGGAGGCGAGGGGGATCAGGCCGAGGATCGCTTTGAGCAGGGTGGATTTCCCGACGCCGTTGGGGCCGAGGACGGCCACGAACTCCCCGGCCGCCACCGTTGCATCGACCTGCGACCAGATGATGCGCCCACCCAACACGGCGGTGGCCTGGCAGACCTCGACCAGTGCCGGGCGACCCGAGGGGTCGCCCGGCACTGCGGCGCCGTCGATCCTGACCGGCCGGGTGGTACCGGCGAGGATCTCGGGCGGGGTAGCGGACATGGGATGCTCCTATTTGCCGGTGGCCTGGCCGAGGGCCTGCTTGAGCGCGGTGAGCTGGGCGACCTGCCAGTCCTGGAACGACGCACCGGCGCGGGTCATGGTCTCGGTGATCGTGCTGACCGGGATGCCCGCCTTCTTCGCCGCGTCGACCTGTGCCTGTACGTCGGGGGTGGCGTTCTGGCTGTTATAGACGTACACCTTGATCTGCTTGTTCTTGATCTGCGCGTCGATGGTGGCCTTGTCGGCCGCGGTCGGGTCGCTGCCCTCGCTGATCGCGGTCAGGAACGACGGCGGGGTCAGCAGGTTCAACCCGAGGGCGGGCGAGAGCATCGCGAAGATGGACTCCGAGGCGCCGACCGGGGTACCGGCGTAGTTGGTCTTGATCTGGCTGATGGTGTCGAAGTATGTCTTCAGGTTCGTCGACAGCACGCTGCTGTGCTGGGTGTCGAAGAATCCTGCGTCGGCCGGGTCGATCTTCTTGTAGTCGGCCGTGATCTGGTCGATCACCTTCCTGACGTCATCCGGGTTGTACCAGCGGTGCGGGTTGTCGCCGTCCTTGGCGCCGACCAGGTCCCCCACCGTCAGGGTGGTGCGGGCCGAGGACGGGTTCGCGTCGGCAAGCTTGGTGGCCCACGCGTCGTAGCCGACACCGTTGATGATGACCAGCTTCGCGGCGGCGATCACCCGGCCGTCGGCCGCGGTGGGTTCGTAGTCATGCGGGTCGGCGTCCGGGTTGTTGATGATGCTGGTGACCTTCACGTGCGAGCCGCCGAGCTGTTCGGCCAAGCTTCCCCAGAAGTTTTCCGCGGCCACCACGTCGATCACGGTGGAGCCGCCCGAGGCACCGGCCGAGGCAGTGTTGGGCTTGGTGGAGCAGCCAGCGAGCGCCAACGCCGCCAGCACGGCCGCCGCGGCGGCCCATCGAAGACTACGACCCCGGACGGTGCCCGGCGGAAGGGTCCAAGACACGGCAAGCCTCCGTCAGCGAGAACAACTGTCCCTGCACACGCTAACGAAAATGGCACCCGTTATCAAATGCGCTGGCGGTCGGCGGCGGACGGGCCGGTCAGCGGCGTAGCTGTGGGAGGACGTCGGTGCCGAGCCAGGCGAGGCTGGCCAGGGTCTTGTCGCGGTCGCCGGCGCCTTCGACCATGAGCAGCAGCCGGCGCACGCCGGTGGCGGCCATCGTGCCGGTCAGCCGCTGGACGCACAGCTCGGCTGGTCCGACCGGGTGGATGTCCATCAGGTGCTCCAGGTAGGCATGCGGGTCGCGGGCCGGGCCGTCTCGGTCAGCCAGGCCGGCGCCGTCCCGTTCCGAGCCAGCCGGGCCACGTCGAGCATCCTGTCGTTGGTGAGCAGCAGGGACGGGGCGCGTACAGCCGTACGCGGTCGTCGCCGTCGCCTTGACGGTGGCCGGTACCGCCCTCGTCGCCTTGCCCCGGCGTCGACCGCGGGCGCTCGCCACGGCCGTCACCGCCGCGGGCGCCGGCGCCGTCATCGCCGTCATGGAGGCGACGGTCCAGACCGAGGGCCCCGGCTATCGGCTGTGGCCCGGCCCATCGCGTGTACGCCGACCGGCCGGCCAGAAGCGGCGAGATCTCCTGAGCCGGCCGAACGAACCGACGAACGTCCCGCCAGGGGGGCGTGGGCGAAGGTCGGGTCGCGTAGCCTGACCCGTGCGTGTGCCCACCCGGTACGGTTGCCGGTGAAGGGATGTCTGCGGGAGACGAGTGCATGGCGTAGCGGGCCGGATGTTGGGACGCCGGTTATTCCGTATCCCACCATTGCCCGGCGGGCGTTGACGCCGGTGGGCAAGACCCGGCGGCACCCCTCACCCTTCCTGACACGTCTTCTCGTGACGATCGCTCGTCCTCACGCATCAAAAGTCTGCCGCGACTCGTCTGGCCGCTGCGTGCGGACGTGGCCGGACCAGGTCGGGGCATCCCTCGACGAATAAGGGGTGCCGCGCATCCGGCGCTCTGGCCCCGGTAACCGGTTCGCGGCGTCGTCAATGGTGGTGGGTTTGGGCGGGGCGGTGCCGGCGCGGGAGGATAGTCGGGTGGACGAGTACGGGGGCCGGGATCGCCGGGTGGAGGTGGCGCTCCTCGGCGCGCTGCAGGTGAGCTGTGACGGCGCGGCGGTGCATGTGCCGGGGACCCGGCTGCGCGGACTGCTGGCGCTGCTGGCGCTCAGCGCGGGCCGGCCGGTGGATGCCGCAACGCTGGTCGACGCCCTTTGGCCGGAGGTCCGCCCCGCCGACCCCGCCAACGCGCTGCAGTCGCTGGTCTCCCGGCTGCGCCGGGTCCTGGGCTCGGCGGACGCCGTGGCGCAGGTGGCCGGTGGCTACCGGTTGGCCGTCGCAGACGACGACATCGACGCGGCCCGCTTCGAGCGGCTCGCCGGCGAAGGCCGGGTGCGGCTGCGCGCCGGCGATCCGGAGGCGGCCCGGGCCCTGCTTGCCCGGGCGGTGGCGTTCTGGCGCGGACCGATGGCCGCGGAGGTTGCGGTGGTTGCGCCCGCGGCCGCGGTGCGGCTCGCGCATGCGGGCATCGAGGCGGCGGCCGACCTGGCCGAGGCCGACCTGCTCCTCGGCCGGTACGCCGAGGTCGCCGCACGGCTGCCGGCCCTGCTGGCCGAGCACCGGGTGCACGAACGCCTCGGCGGTCTGCTCATGGACGCGCTGGCCGGGCAGGGCCGGCAGGCCGACGCGCTCGCGGTCTACGAGCGGATCCGCCGCGATCTCGCCGAGGAGTTGGGGGCCGACCCCGGCGCCGCGCTGCGCGAGCGCCACCTGCGGATGCTGCACGACGGCAGCCGGCCTGCGGGGACCGCGCCGGCTGCCGCCGGAACCGCCGGTCCGGTACCAGGAGACACCGCGGCGGAGGGCGGCGGCACCCGCCCTGCCGATCCCGGCCGGTCCGGCGACGGGCCGCCGCAGGGGGCCACGGCGCTGCCGCCGGGAAACCTGCCCGCGCCGCTGACCAGCTTCGTCGGCCGGGCCGACGACCTCGCCCGCATCGACGCGCTGCTCGGCGCGGCGCGCCTGGTCACCGTTGTCGGCCCGGGCGGCGCGGGGAAGACCCGGTTGGCACTCGAAGCGGCAAGGCGGCTGTGCGGGCGCTACCGCGACGGGGCGTGGCTGGTCGATCTCGCGTCGGTCACCGAGCCGGCTGAGGTGGCCGCCGCGATCGTGTCGGCCCTCGGCCTACGCGGCACGGCGCTGTTCGAGCGGTCGGGGCCCGCCCGGGCCGATGGCCGTGGCCTGCTCGCCCTGCTGGTCGAGCGGCTGGCCCCGGGCGAGACCCTGCTCGTCGTCGACAACTGCGAGCACCTGGTCGAGGCCGCCGCGCGGGTGACCGCCACGTTACTGGTCCGCTGCCCTCGGCTGCGGGTGCTGGCCACCAGCCGCGAGCCCCTCGCGGTCGACGGTGAGGCGCTCGTCCCGCTGGCGCCGTTGGCGCTGCCGGCAGCCGACGCCGGGGCCGACACGGCCGCCCGCGCCCCGGCGGTGCGGCTCTTCGGCGAGCGGGCCGCGGCCGTGCAGCCCGGGTTCGTGGTGGACGCGGTCACCGTACGCGACGTCGTGGAGGTGGTGCGTCGCCTCGACGGCCTGCCGCTGGCGCTGGAGTTGGCCGCGGCGCGGCTGCGTACCCTTCCGCTGGCCGAACTGGCGGCCGGGCTCTCCGACCGGTTCCGGCTGCTCACGGGCGGCAGCCGCACCGCCCTGCCGCGGCACCGCACGCTGCGCGCCGTGATCGCCTGGAGCTGGGACCTGCTCAGCACCGACGAGCGTACGGTCGCCGAGTGCGTCTCGGTGCTGCCCGCGGGTGTGACGCCGCGATCCGCGGCTGCCGTCTGTGCCAGCACCGGGATTGACGTGGAGCGCGTACCGGAGCTGCTGGGTGCCCTGGTTGACCGGTCGCTGCTGCAGCTTGCCGGTGCGGGGCCGCGCTACCGGATGCTGGAGACGCTGCGCGAGTACGGGATCGAGCGGCTGGTCGAGCACGGCGCATTGACCGCCGTCCGGGACCGGGCCGCTCGGCACGTCGCCGCGCTGGTCGCCGAGACCGACCCGCTGTTGCGCACCGCCAACCAGCTGCCGGCGCTGCGGTTGCTGCGCGCGGAGTACGACAACGCGCTCGCCGCGCTGCGTCACCTGTGCGACTCGGGTGACGGTCCGGCGGCTCTCCGGTTGGCGGTGGACCTGTGCTGGTACTGGCAGATGCTCGGCCGCCACAGCGAGACGGTGTTCTGGCTGCGGGAGGCGCTGGCGGCGCCCGGCGAGCCCGACCCGGTGACGCTGGACTGCGCCCGCGCGGCCCAGCTCCTGAACACGCGGCTGGTCGACCCGGCGGCCCGGGCCGAGCCCCCGGGCGAACAGCGAGAGCAGCTCCGCGAACTGGCCGCGCGCCTGGCGATCCACGCTGAGCTGCCCGGGCCCGTCGGCCTGCTCGCGTCGGTGGCGCTCTATTTCGCCGGCGACCCCGACGCTGCCCGGACCCGCATCGACCGGGTGGTGGCCGGCAGCGACGGCTGGCTGGCTGCCCTGGCGCGATTGTTCCGGGCCCGGGTCGCCGAGAACAACGGCGACGTGGCGCAGGTGCGGCGGGACGCGGACGAGGCGCTGGCCGGTTTCCGCGCGGTGGGCGACCGGTGGGGGCAGGCGGCGACCCTGCCGCTGCGGGCACTGATCCGCCAGTACGACGGCGACCTGGACGGTGCGTTGGCCGATCTCGGCGCCGCCCGGGCGCTGTCCCGGGAGTTCGGTTCTCCCGACGTCAATGACGAGATCTTCCTCGACCTTCGCCGATGCGACCTGCACCAGCGGCGTGGCGAGCCGGAGGAGGCCGCTGCCGCTCTCGCCGCCGCGCGGGCCCGGGCCGAGCGGTCGGCGCCGGAGATCGCGGCCATCATCGACGCGCTGGAGGCCGGCCTGCTGACCCGGCAGGGTGAGCTGGACCGCGCGGAGCGGCTGCTGCATCGTGCCGAGCAGCGGATGGCGCCCGACGACAGCCATCCGCTGCTCGGCGGCGACCACGGCGCCGCCATCCACGGCACGCTGAAGGCCGCGCTCGCCGTCGCCCGCGGTGAGCTGGCCGCCGCCGAGGCGGCGCTGGCCCGCGCATACCCAGCCGCCGTGGCCAGCCGCGACATGCCGATCCTCTCGTTGGTCGCGGTTGGCGCTGCCCTGTTGGCCGCCGGGCGCTGTCAGTACCGCGACACGGCGATGCTGCTCGGCGCGGCGGCCCGACTGCGCGGCGCGGAGGACCCCACCGACCTGCAGGTCGCGGAGCTGACCCGGGGCAGCCGGGCGGCGCTCGGCGACGCCGCGTTCGCCGACGCGTACGCGGCCGGCTGGTCGCTCGACGCCGAGACGGCATTGGCCCGCGTCGACCCGGCCCGGCGGCCGGGCGCGGCGCTGACCGCCGCGTCGGCGGCCGGCGGACCGGCCGCGCCCGGCCCCGGGCACACCGGCGGCCCCGAATCCGCCGGTACGCCCACGGGTGCCCGGTCCAGCTAGGTACGCCGGGCGTAGGCGCGCAGCGCCAGCGGCACGAAGACGACCAGCAGGCCGGCCATCCAGACCAGCGTCCACAGCAGGTGCCCGGCGACCGGGCCACCCACCAGCAGCCCGCGCACTGTGCTGACGAGCGGGGTCATCGGGTTGACCTTGACGAACGCCTGCAACCAGCCCGGCAGCGTCGCCGTCGGCACGAAGACGTTGCTGCCGAAGGCCAACGGGAAGACCAGCAGGAACATCACCCCCTGCACGGCGCCCGACGTGCGTACCAGCATGCCGACCAGGACCGAGATCCAGCAGAAGCAGAGCCCGAACCCGATCGACAGGACGATCGCGGCGAGGGCCGGTACCGGCCCGGTGCCGATACGGAAGCCCATCAACGTGCCGAAGCCCAGCATCACCAGGCAGACCGTCAGGTAGCGCACGATGTCGGCGAAGACCGCCCCGACCAGGGGAGCGGACCGGGAGATCGGCAGGGATCGGAAGCGGTCGAAGACCCCTTTCTCGATGTCGGCGTTGAGGTTCTGCCCGAGCGCGATGCCACCCATGGCCAGCGACTGCCCGAGCATGCCGGGGAGCAGCACCTGCAAGTACGCGTGCCGGTCGCCGCCGCTGATCGCCCCGCCAAAGAGGTAGGTGAACAGCAGCAGGAAGATCACGGGTTGCAGGGTCACGTCGATCAGCGCCTCCGGGGTACGGAGCGTCTTGATCAAGCTGCGCCGGGCCAGCGCGGCGCTGTGCCGTACCAGCGCGGCCACCGACCCGCCCCGGGGCCGGTCGAGGTCGGCGTGCCCACGGACGATGCGCCGGACGGCGGTGTCGGTGGCGGTCATACCAGCTCCTTCGGGCGTACGGGATGATCGGTCAGCGTGTGGAAGACCTCGTCGAGGCTGGGCAGGTGCAGGGCCAGCTCGGTCACCTCGATGCCGGCGTGCGCCAGGGCGCCGGTGAGTCCGGCGAGGGCCCCGTCGCCGGCGACCGGTACCGAGGCCGCACCGGGCCGGGATCCGGCGGCGGTGTCCGGTGACGCCGACGTGCCGGGTGCCGCGACGGCGTCGAGCAGGGCGAGCACCTGCGGCAGCCGGGTGGGGTCCGCGGGCCGTACCCACAGGGTCTGGCCGCCCACCCGTCGCTTGAGCCCCTCCGGGGTGTCGTGGGCGATGACCCGGCCGGCGTCCATGACCACGATCTCGTCGGCCAGCGCGTCGGCCTCCTCGAGGTACTGGGTGGTCAGCAGCACGCTCGCCCCCTGCGCGACCTGGGTGCGCACCACACCCCACATGTCCTCGCGCTTGGCGGGGTCCAGGCCGGTGGTCGGCTCGTCCAGGAAGATCACCTCGGGGTGGCCCACCAGGCTGGCCGCGAGGTCGAGGCGCCGGCGCATCCCTCCGGAGTACGTCTTGGCCGGTCGCAGTGCGGCCGCCGACAGGTCGAACCACTCCAGCAACTCCCTGGCGCGCCGCTGGGCGTCGCCGCGGGACAGGTCGAGCAGCTGCCCGATGAGTACGAGGTTCTGCAGTCCGGTCAGGTCCTCGTCGACCGAGGCGTACTGCCCGGTCAGGCCGATGCGTCGGCGCACCCGCTCCGGATGTCGCAGCACGTCCACCCCAGCGACCTGTACGCTGCCGGAGTCCGGGCGCAGCAACGTCGCCAGCACCCGGACCGCAGTGGTCTTGCCGGCTCCGTTGGGGCCCAGCACACCGAGTACCGTGCCGCGGCGCATGGCCAGGTCCACCCCGTCGAGCGCCCGGGTGGATCCGAACCGTTTGGCCAACCCCTGCGCGCGTACCACCAGATCGGTCACGATCATCCCCTTCGTCACGGCCCGGCGTCGTGCGCCGGGTGTGCGTCAAGGCTGCGCCTGGGCACTGGCATGGCCCGCACCGCGCGCTGGCACGGACGCGCACGCCACAACAGCGCCGTGCCAGCGGTTCCACTGTCCGCCCGGCCCGCGGCGGTGCCTCTCGCGCCACCAGTCGTTGCTCTCGGGTTGGGGAGCGCCAACGTGCGCGATCGGAGTGGGGATCACCCGGCCGACAACGGCGCACCATGGCCGCCCCCGATCCACCTGCTCGTACCCCATCGACGCGGCGGCCGCTCGTTCACCTCAGCCGGGCGGCGCGCCGCCGACGCGGTCATCGCACGGGCGCTGCCGACGGGGAAGCCCGATCGCGAACCGGCGCACCGGTTCCGACCACGCCTCTGGATCCCGCCACGGGAACGTGTGCGCGCCGGCGACCTCCACGTACCGCCCATCTGGTACCAGCGCGGCGAGTCCGCGGGCCCAGCCAGCGGTCCCGATGGGATCGTCGCGCCCCCGGATGACCAGCAGCGGCACCGGCAGCCTCGTCAACGGCTCCTCGATCCGGTGTCCACGGTGCGCCTGGACCAGATGGATGATCCGGCGCGGCCCGGACCGCCGCCATTCGTGACGTTGAACACCGACCAGACCCGGTCGCTCCCGGCGGCCGTCGCGCAACCAGCGCAGCACCAGCCGGCCCAGGCCCCGGGAGGACGGGTCGAGGATGGGGCCGGCCAGCACCAGCCCGATCACGTCCGGATGGCCGGCGGCGGCCTCCGCCGCGACCTGGGTGCCGCTGGAGTGCCCGGCGAGCACGACCGGGCCCAGGCGCCGGGCGTCGAGCCAGTCCATCACGGCGCGACCGAACCCGACCACGGTCGGCCTGTGTCGCGCGTCCGCCCCGCCCGCGTACCCCGGCAGCTCGACCAGGTGCGCGCGGGTCCACGCGCCCAGCGCACCGAGCCCGGGCAGCAGGTAGTCGGCGACGGCCAGGCCCTGCACGAGCACCAGCTCCGGGACGCCCGCGTGGCGGTGACCCACCGAGCGGCTACGCATACGGCCCAGCACCCCGTCGTGGTAGGCGGTCGTCATCGTCCCCGGAAACGCCGGCCCGCGGCGCTCGTCGGCCATGCCTTGGCGAATACCCGTTACCGGCCCGCGCGATGCGGTGTAGGCATCGCCCAGGCCGGGCAATACGTACCGGGAGGTGTCATGGGACTGCCGCGGGAGGTCGCCGGGTTCGACTCGGCGTCGGCGATGGCGGTGGCGCTGGCGCGGTACCTGCACGGTCGGGACACCCCGCCACTGGGCATGCCGGCCGCGCGGGCCCTGCTGCCGGTCGCCTGGGCAGCCAGCCGGCTGCCGGTCCGGGCTCGGGAGGCGATCTACAGCGCGGCCAGCGGTCGCGAGGCACAGCCGCCCGGACGGATCGCCGCGCTCGACATGGACGACGTCGCCGCGGGGATCACCGCGCTCTATCCCCGACGGAGCTACCCGGCCGCCGTACTCGGCTCCTCCAGCGGGGCCCTGGTCCACCTCTGCGCCGCCCTCGGCGTTCCGTGGCTGCCGCAGACCCTGCTGCTGCCGGTGCGCCAGCGGGACATCCCCGTCGACGACCCGATGCGTGCCGTGCACACCTTCGACGCCACCGCCCGATCGTTGCTGGCCGCAAACCCCGACCTGGTGCTGCACCACATGCACGACCCCAACCAGGACCGGCTCACCCTGCGGCGGGTGGCCTACTTCCGGGTCAAACGGACCCGCCTCGGACCGGCCTACGAACGGTTCCTCACCGGCACGCTGGCCCCGGGCGCGGTGCTGTTCCTCGCCGAATGCACCCGTCGCTGGCCCACCACCCGCATCGACGAGCGGCACGTGTTCCAGTTCGGCGCCGTCGGCGGGATGCCGCCGGACGAGTACCACACGGGCAGCGCGCGCGTTACCGACTACCTGCGCCGCTACCGCGTCGCCCGGACCCGGTGGGACGCACCGGTCCCCGACGGGGACAGTCCCGAGGCGGAATGGGGCTTCTCGCCAGCCCTCCACGACGACGTGCTCGCGTTCGCCCGCAAGCACGGGTACCGCGTGCGCCAGCTGGTCTTCGACGACCCGCAGGACCTCAGCCCCCTCGTCGCCGACCTGTACCGCTGGTGGTACCGCAGGCGTGGCCTACCTACCGGCCGGCTGCTCATCGAGTCGTTCATCCTCCTCGAACCGTGGTGGGCGCTGCGCACCGGTTGCGTCCCGTACTGGACCACCTTTCCGGTACAGCCCTCCGCCGACGCCCTCGCCGGCTACCTCGACACCACCGACCCCTACGACCACATCCACCTGACCCTGTTCTGCCACGGCGTCGAGTCGGTCGGGCTGGCCACCGTCGATCAGTGGCGGGCGCTGCTGCGACGAGCGCAGCAGGCCGGATCGTTCGCCGGAGTGTCGCCCGGACGGTACCCGGGCGACCTGGCCACGTTCTTCACCTACCAACGCGCCCTGCGCGCCATCGCCGACCGCTACCCGATCCCCGAACCGCTCACCCTGGACGACCTCGACGCGTTCCTGACCGCCCACGGCCACCGCTACGCCGGCGTCAGCACCGAAGCCGGCCGGTGACTCGTCCGGCCCGCGACCCGCCTGTCGGCCACCACCTGACCGCCGAGGAACAGCGCTCCCCTTGGCAACCAGGACCTGCTCGCCCACGCCCGCCGCCGCGACAAGCCCCGGCCCGCGGGCGGCACGCCGCACACTTGCCAGCTGCGACCCGCAAGACGAGCAAGGGAACCATCCAGCTGCGGCCCGACTACGCCGCCGGCATCTCCGACGACGTCGGCGTTGATCGCCGGGGACCAGGCGGTGGCGGGCGGCGCGGGAATCGCGTCGCGTCCTGGTTCGCCTTGTGATGTTCGGGCGTTCGGCGTGTCGCGGACAGTCTGGCTCTCGGGCGGTTTCAGGCCGCGTCCCGATCAGGATGCTGCGCGCCCTCTTTGGTCTTGAACACCGCCTGCAACCGGTATCCCGCCGCCTTCAACAACCGCGACACCGTGCGCTCACACGCCTTGAACCCCAACGCGTACAAGCCCTTCAACGTGCCGTCCGGGTTGGCGAACGTCCGGCCGGTCTCCGTCCGCTTCGACCTGATCTCGACTCGTGCGCAGGTACGGTACGCGAGGCGCATCGCCGACTCCCTCATCGGGCGTAGGCGACGGGATGGCGCCACGACCACACGCCACCCGAACGGTCCCGATCTTGCCATCCCGGAGCCTGCCCGTCCGGCGAGGAAGCGGCAGTGTTGTGGCGAACCCGGCAGCCTCGTATGGGTACGATTCCGCTGGAGGACTGATCATGGCCAGGGGTGATGACGACTTCGAGCGCATCTACTGGCGTATGCGGCTCCAGGTAGCGGGCTGCATGGCCTTCGTCGGGCTGGTGGTGGTGCTGGCAGCGCTGGCCGTCGGGTGGCTAACTCGCCACTGATCTGACGTTCTTGCTCGCTTGAGGGCTTCCGTGTCATTCCTGAAGGGGCGGGGCACTCCCCCTCATCTCCCCTATACGGGGGACGTTGCGGCACCCCGCCGCTTTGCCAGGAAAGCCGACTCGTGCAACGCCCCGCGATACGACTCACGCCGCCTGACGCGGCTCGGCGTTGACCAAAACTCTGACGTTCAGCCCCACCGAGAGCTCGGCCGCCGACCGGCCCTCGCCGTCCAGGCAGTTCCGCCAACAGCAGCCTGGATCGAGTAGACGTCGGACGCGAGCGCTCTAGGGGCAGACCATCAGTCGGTGAGGACCTTCGCCAGGGTGGTGGCGAAGGCGTCCGGGTCGCCGGTCATGCCGTATTCGCCGCCGAGGAAACCAGCGTGGCCGCCGGGGAACGTTACGGGCGCCGTCCCGAGCCGTTCGGCCACGGCCACCGCCGCGCGACCGGCCATCTGCCTGCTGGACTCGGCTCCGACGGCGACGACGACGCGGGTCGGTGCCGCGCGCAGGGCGTCGAAGTCGTGCCGGTAGTGGGTACACGAGATGATGTTCTGCCCGACCAGCGGGTCATTTCGGGAGCCGTCGTCATCGGTCGGCAACCCGAAATCAGCCGGATTCGGCGCCGGCCGGTCCGCATAGTCGGTCGGGATCGGGCCCTCGTGGCCGGCGAGCGCGATGAATTTCGCCATCGCCGGACCGACGCCCGCGCGCTGATACGTCTGGTGAATGTCCACGCACGCGGCCAGCATCGGCTCGCGGTCCGGCAGTCCCTGGGCGGCTGGCGGCTCATGCGCAACGAGGATCCGGACCTGCTCCGGGTGCCGGGCCACCAGGGCCAGCGCGTTGACAGCGCCACCACTGGTAGCGAAGACGTCCACCGGCCCGGCATCCAGCGCGGAGATCAGCCGGCGCAGGTCGTCCGCGTGTTCGTCGGGTGTGGACTCGGCGGCGGCGTCGGTACGTGCGCTGCGATCGGCACCCCGAGGGTCGTAGGTCACGACCGTACGATCGGCGAAATACCCGGCCAGGGTGCCGAACCCGGTGGCGCCCATCGGCGACCCGATCAACAGCAGGACCGGCTCGGTACTGGAATCATTGGTCCGCACGTCGTAGTACAGCACGGCGCCCGGGACGTCCAGGGTGTGAGTCGTCGGCTGGGTCATGGATGCCCCTTCCAGAGGTGTTCACGAGGTCTCGTCGTGTTGACTGACCGGGACCACGAAACTCATCGGCCTGCCGACGTGGCCGCCCGGAACGCGCCGAGGCGGGTTCTTCGTGCCGCTCAGAGCCTGATCCTGAGCCTGATCTTGGACCGCGTGTCGTGACTGGATAGCAGACGACCTCCTGGTGGATCGTGTGGGCTCGTATTCGGTCTGTGCGGTGACCTGCGTCTTGTTATCAGCCTGCAGATCTTGAAACGGCAGATCAACCGCGTAATCGACGCTGGTCGGCACCGTCCGCCGAGCACGACAGGCACCAACAAGCCCCGCGGCCGCGAGGGCCGCACCCGGCGCCGCGGCCTAAACCAACATCACAAAGACGTTCGCGACGATCTACGCGGGGAAGAGGGTGAACCGCGAATCCAGCGCGATCGTCTTGAGCTGCTGGGCCGTCAGCGGGGGCTGCGGACCGTAGACGGTCGGGTGCGCCGGCATCGTCGGGGTTATCGGGCAGTTGCAGGTCATCAGTAGGACAGCGGTGTGGTCCTTGCGCCACGCGACCGCCTGCCGCTGCTGGTCCCCCACCTCGTGCGAGAAGGACTGCTCGAAGAGGACCGTCCCGTCTGGCAGGTGCGCCACCGAGCAGGTCTGCCCCGGCGCCAGCCGCTGCGGGCACTGCGCCTCCGGCACCGCCGACCAGCTGGAGATCCTGATCGCCAATGCCCGGACCGGCCGGCCGGCACGCGCGACGTTGACGAGTGCCTCGAACTCGTCGTCGACAGCCCGCACGAACCACCGCGACCCCTTGGCCGCGTCGGCTCCGTTGCTCAGGTCTGCTCCCGGCACCGCCGCGGCCAGCAGCGCCGACACCGCCGCGTCGAACCGCGCCGCGGCAGCCGCGCACGGCTCGGTCGGCTCGGGTCCGCGCTTGCGCGCCGGTCCGGTGGGCCGCGGAGGCGGCGTCGGGCAGTCCCTCGCCGTCGGCGGCGGCGTGGGCCGGTTCGGTGCCGCCTCGCTCGCCGTCGCTGACGGCGACCCATTCGACGACGGCGGGGCCGCCGCCGGTTGCCGCGCCGGCGAACCGTGGGGCCGGCAGGCGGCCATCCCTACCAGCACCGCGACCGCGGTCAACACCAACGCCGCGGCCCGGCCCCGCCGGCGGTGCGGGTACGAAATCGGCTGTGGGTCGCGCGTGTTCGCCATCGAACGCTCCAGGCCGACCGGTGCCCGCCACGGCGGACACCCTCCCCGTGGGTGTGCTGGACTGCTGACTCGCCCCGGTAGCGTAGCGGCCGCCCCGGCCCGCGCGGGGCCCCGGCGGGCGGCTTTCCGGCGATGGCGACGAGGCCGGTGGTGGCGTCGAGGTAGTCGCTGGCCGACTCAACGTCGCGTCCCATGGAGGATCGCCAGCCCACGGTCGTACGCGACGAGTGACCGGTGGCGCGGGCCAGGCCAAGGTGTTGGGACGACACGAAGGAGTGAACCAATGACCGCCCACAAGACCGGAACCCGCGAAGAGTGGCCTGCGTAGGGAAGCGCTTCGTTGGCAGATCTCTTCCGCGGGCGCTCGCAGCTCCTCATCTGTCACTTCATGTTCGGCCCCGACTACACGGCGGGCTGTCCGGCCTGCTCGGCGATCGCGGACGGCTTCAACGGCTTCGTCGTCCACCTCGCGAGTCACTGCAGGGTCCTGATGGCGTCGCCCACGTCTCGACCGTCGCCCTCGAACCCGATCAGGTCGTCGGTCGGATGTCGTGGGCCCGGCCCGGGCCGGGTCCTGTACGACGACGTTCGGCAGTGTGTCGAAGTGGCGCAGGTGTTCCCGGGTTTTGCCGTATCCGCCCTGCACGACGGTCATCGCGACCCTCCGATCCTCTGTCCGCCGTGCGAGTGAACAGCGAGGACATCGGCAGACTCGAACGGACCTTGGGTCGCAGGGCCGTCGGAGGAGTACGGGCCGGTGTTCCGTCGGGGATCCTGTGCAAGGCGGTACCGACGGCCTTGTCGCTATGTGCGCCAGGGCATGTATTGAAGGGTCCAGGTGTTGCCGTCGGGGTCGGCGAACGGGGCGTAGAGGACGCCGCCGGAGTCCTCGACCGGGCCTACGGCCGTACCGCGTTCAATGAGTGCCGCGCGGGCCTGCTCGATGTCGCTGACCACCAGGTGCAGACCCCGCAGGGTACCGGGCGGCATGTCGAGCCACGGGATGCCCGTGGTCAGGGTGATCGAGCAGGCTGAGCCCGGCGGGGTGAGCTGGACGACCCGGACACCTTCGGCGGGGCGCACGTCGACGTCCACGTGGAAGCCGAGCTGGTCGGCGTAGAAGGTCTTGGCCCGATCGATGTCACCAACCGGCACCGGCACCAGTTCGAGCAGGAACATGCCGGGACGCACGGGCGGTGCCGCACCGGCGACGATGTCAGCCGGGTTGGTCGGGATCTCAGTCTGGGTGGGTGGGGCCTTGGCGGCCTGGGGGTCGCTCATGACGGCCTTCCTTTCGAGGCTGTTTGGGTCGGAGCACGTCGTCCTGTCACCCCGAAGTCCCGTCTATTCGCGGACCCGGTCGAAGAACAGGCACATGGCACCGGTCTCGCTGGTCAGGATGTCTCCGGCGGCCCGCCAGGACGACGACGGCAGGCCGTCCTCGAACAGGCGGCGGCCGCCGCCGACCAGCTCGGGGCAGAGGGTGATGCTGAGCCGGTCGAGCTCGTCCGCCTGCAGCAGGTTCTGGATGACGCTGATGCTGGAGAGCACCACGATGTCGCCGCCCTCCTCCTGGCGCAGGTTCTTGACCACCGGGCGAAGGCGCGGTCCCGCGGGTCGGCCGTCTCGTCCTTGGCGACCGGCGGCCAGTAGCCGCCGAACCCCTGGTAGTTCTTGCGTCCGAGTAGGACCGTGGTGGCCGGCTGGTAGAGCCGGGTCAGGTGGTCCCGGGCGGCGTCGCTGATCGCGTGCGGCACGATCCACCCCATGTCGTACTCGCCGCCCAGGCCGGACACGCGTCCGTCGAGGGACAGCGCGAGGCTGCCGATGACCGTACGGTCGGTGCGCTGCGGTGCCATGAGTGTTTCCTCCTTGTTCGTACCGAGCTGTGGTTGATAGGGGAAATCCTCCGGCCGGTGGGGGCCGGTAACATCGGCCAGGTGGGCGACCCGGCAGCTGTGGGGGTGGCCAGTTCTGGTCATGTCCCCGTGGAGCGTGACGTCTCCGCGGAGCCCTGGACCGGCAGCCTGCCGGCCGAGTTGACCTCGTTCGTCGGTCGCCGCGCCGAGCTCCACTCGATCCGCACGACACTGAGCGCCGCGAGGCTGGTTACGCTCACCGGCCCGGGAGGCTGCGGGAAGTCACGGCTGGCCGGACGGGCGGCGCGGCAGCAGGGCGGCCAGTGGCGTGACGGGGCCTGGTGGGTCGACCTGTCGTACGAGACGGACCCGGCCGGCCTGCCCGGCCGCCTCGCCGCGGTGGTCGGGGCGCTGCTGGTCTCCGAGGTCGACGCGACCCCGTCGCTGGTCCGCCAGCTCGCCGACCGTCACCTCCTGGTGGTCCTGGACAACTGCGAGCACCTGCTACCGGCGGCCGGCGACCTGGTGGGCGCACTGCTGCGCGGCTGCCCGCACGCGACCGTGCTGGCGACCAGCCGGGAGCCGCTCGGCATGCCCGGCGAGGTGGTCTGGCGCGTGCCGCCGTTGGACAGCCACGACGCGGTGACGCTCTTCACCGACCGCGGTGAGAGCCTGCCGGCCACCGACGAGGCCGCGGCCGCGGTACGCCGGATCTGCGAGCGGCTGGACCGGATGCCGCTCGCCCTGGAGCTCGCCGCGGCGTGGACCGGGACGCTGTCCCCACAGGAGATCGTCGCCGAGCTGGACGACCGGTTCGGCATGCTGGTCACCGGCCCGCGGAGTGTCCCGCCGCGGCACCGGACGCTGGAGGCCTCGATGGCCTGGAGCCACGGTCTCCTGCTGGAGCCCGACCGGATCCTGTTCCGCCGGCTGAGCGTCTTCCAGGCCGGGTTCACCCGCCAGGCCGCCCAGAGCGTGTGCGCCTTCGCCGGCCTCGACAACGCCGCGATCCTGGCCGGCCTGCGCCGGCTCATCGACAAGTCGATGCTGATCGCCGAGACCCGCGAGGGCGTGGCGCGCTACCGGATGCTGGAGACGGTCCGCCACTACGCCGCCGAGCGGCTGGCCGACGCGGGCGAGCACGCGGCCGTCCAGCGCCGGCACCTGACCACGTACCTCGCCCTTGCGGAAGCGGCCGCGCCGCTGCTGGACACCGACAAGGACGCCTGGCGGGCAACGATCCACGTGGACTACGCCAACATCCGCGCGGCGATCGAGTGCGGCCTCTCGCTCGATGACACGGACGCGGGACGGCGGCTGGCGGCCTCGCTGGCCTGGCTGTGGCACCTGGAGGGGCGGCGGGCGGAGGGGCTGGGCCTGTTGGGCCTCGCCGCCGAGCAGGGCAACGGCGAGCATAGCGCGCTCCAGGCCTGCGTACTCACCGGTCTCGCACTGGTCGCGGACACGACACACCCCACCGGGTACGAGTTCGACGCGGCCGAAGCGGCCCGGGACATGGCCCTCGCACACGGCGACCGCCGGACCGCTCGCCTGGCGGGGCAGCTGGTCACGATCGGGCTGCTCGGCCGCGACCTGGACGCGGTGTACACGGAATCGGCCCGGTCGCACGAGGAGGCGACCGAGGCGGGGGGACGGCCTCGTCGCCGACGGGGCGCACGTCCTCATGGGGCTGGTGTGCCACCTCCGCGACGAGCACCGGAAGGCGCTTTCGTTGCTGGCCCCGGCAACCGTCGGGCTCACCCGGCGGGGTGACCGCGGGATCGCCTCCATGGCGCTGTGGTTGATGGCGCTCAGCACCGCGTACGGCGGGGATCTGCGGCGGGCCCGCGAGCTGGCCGAGGAAGCGGTCAGTATGGCGGTACCTCTCGCCGACTACCACCGGGTCGGGTCGGCCCGCAGCGTCCTCGCGGTCGTCTGCGCGCTGCAGGGCGAGGTGGAGCAGGCGCGGGACGCCCTCGACCCGGTCGTCCGGCTGGTCGACCAGGCCGGGTCACTGCCCTTCATCCCGGGCCTCGCCCGCACGGTCGGACAGCTCCACATGCGGGAAGGGCGACCCGATCTCGCCATCCGGTGGTACCGCAGCGAGGCGTCCTGGAGGGGCGAAGCGGGGTCGGACGACCGCCTCGCCCCTGAGACCCGCATCGCCCTGGCGGCCGCCCTCCGGGCGACCGGCGACGTGGCCGCGGCCGACCGCGTCTGTACGGCCGCGCTCGCCACGGCTCGCGCGTTGCGGATGCCCCGGCTGATCGCCGATGCCCTGGAACAGAAGGCCTTCCTGACCAACGGCGCGGACGCCGACCGCGCGACCGCGCTGCACCACGAAGCCCTCGGGTTGCGGATCGCGCACGGGTTGCGGCTGGCCTGCGTGGACAGCCTGGACGTCCTGGCGGCGTCCGGCGCACGTCGGGGATCGCCCCTGACAGCGGCTCGGCTGCTCGGCGCCGGCGACCGCGCACGCGAGGAGACAGGGTATCCGCGCGCCCAGCCGGACCTCGCGTTGCGCGCCGAGCTCGCCGAGTTCCTGGGCACGGCCGCTGGCGAGGACGCCATGGCGGAGGGCCGCCGGATGAGCCTCGACGAGGCGGTCGCCTTCGCGCGCCGGGCCAGGGCCTCTCGACGCCGTCCGGTGCAGGGATGGGCCAGCCTCACCTCCACCGAGCAGGAGGTCGTCCGGCTGGCCGTCGCCGGGCTGACCAATCCCGAGATCGGCAAGCGGCTCTTCATGAGTCGCAGCACGGTCAAGACGCATCTGGCCCATGTGTACGCCAAGCTCGGCGTCGCCAACCGTACCGAGCTGGCCACGTCGGCGGCGGGAGAGAACGTCGACGGGTAAGCTGGCCGGGCGCTCTCAGCGGATCGCGTCGGCCAGCGCGTTGGCGACAGCGACCGTCCCGTAAGGAGGGAAGGGAGCCGCCGTGTCGAAGGACACCGTGGGAGCATCCGCCGACGAGGCGCCGGCCGGGATGCGGCGTGAGGTGCTTGTCGTCCTGCCCGGACTGCTGATGGCGATGATGCTGGCGATGTTGGACAACTTCATCGTCGGTACCGCGATGCCCCGCATCGTCGGTGAACTGGGCGGCCTGGCGCACCTGTCGTGGGTGGTCACGGCGTACGTCCTGGGTACGACGGTATCCACACCGATCTGGGGGAAGATCGGTGACCTCTTCGGCCGCAAGGCGATCTTCCTCATCTCGATCGTGATCTTCCTGGTCGGCTCCGCGCTCTGCGGCGCCGCCGGCTCCTCCCTGTTCGGCGGCGTCCACGACGGCATGACGGAGCTGATCGTCTTCCGCGTGCTGCAGGGCCTGGGCGCGGGCGGCCTGATCGTCAACGTAATGGCGATCATCGGCGACCTGGTGCCGCCCCGTGAACGGGGCCGCTACCAGGGGATCATGGCGGCGGTCATGTCGCTGGCCATGATCGCCGGCCCGCTCGTCGGCGGGTTCATCACCGACCACCTCAGCTGGCGGTGGGCGTTCTACGTCAACCTGCCGCTGGGCGGCGTGGCCCTGCTGGTACTGGTCGCCACGCTGCACCTGCCCCGGCGGCGGAGCAGCCACCGCATCGACTGGCTCGGCGCCGCGCTGCTCACCGTCGCGATCACCGCGCTGGTACTGATCACCACCTGGGGCGGCAACCAGTACGCCTGGCGGTCGACGCAGATCCTCGGCCTGGCCGCGCTCGCCGCGCTGGGTCTGGCGCTGTTCGTTCTGGTCGAGCGGCGCGCCCGGGAGCCGATCATCCCGCTGGGGCTGTTCGCCAACCGCAACTTCAGCCTCATCTCCGGCATCGGTTTCCTGCTCGGCTTCGCCATGTTCGGGGCGATCACCTTCCTGCCGCTGTACCAGCAGACCGTGCAGGGCTCCTCGGCGACCAACTCCGGCCTGCTCCTGCTGCCCATGATGGCCGCCGCGATGGTGGTCTCCCTGTTCGTGGGGCAGACCATCACCCGCACCGGCCGGTACAAGGTCTTCCCGCTGGTCGGCGGCGTCGTGATGGCTCTCGCCATGTACCTGCTGTCCCGGCAGGACGCCCACACCACCCGCGCCCAGACCGGGCTGTTCATCGCCGTGCTCGGCGTCGGCATGGGTTTCCTCATGCAGACCACCATGCTCATCGCCCAGAACAGCGTGGACCAGAAGGATCTGGGCGTGTCCAGCAGCGCCGCCACGTTCGTGCGCTCGATCGGCGGCTCGTTCGGCGTGTCCCTGTTCGGCGCGCTTTTCAACCACCGGTTCACCGCCGAGATCAGCCACCGGCTCGGCGCCGCCGGTGGCCGGCTCACCGGCGGCAGCGGCCGCGTCGACCCGGCCACCCTCAAGCAGCTGCCCGCCCCGATCCGCACCGGCGTCCTGGAGTCACTGGCCTCGGCCATCGCCCATGTGTTCGGGTGGGCCATCCTGTTCGCCGTCGCGGTACCGCTGCTGGCGGTGTTCATCAAGGAGATCCCGCTGCGCGGCCGGGACACGCAGGCGCCCACCCCGGGTACCGCTGCGGACATCGCCGCGCAGGACGCCGAAGAGAACACCGCCATCGCCGCCCTGGAGTAGGCACCTCCTGCCCGGGCTCCGGCTGCGCAGCGCGGATCGGCGGGGGCGGCTCACTGATCGACGCACTGATCTGCCGATGACAGCGCGTTTGTTCTCAGCCTCCCGACGGCCTCGCGCCGGCTCAGGGGTGCGGCTGGTCTGGCTGTACGGGCCCGCGCTCCGCCGTCCGCGCGGCACGTTGCGCGCCACGACGGCGGTGTCCTGGCCCGGGGTCAGCGTGATCAGCAGGCACCGGCCAAGAAATGGGGCGAGGCGGGTACCGGTTTGTCGCGTCGCCCGCCGACATTGACCATGGGCGGGGTCCGGGATCGCCTCACGTTCGCGGTGGCGGTCTGGGCGCTTGCGGTGAACAGCGGCGAGGCGGCGCCGCCATGACCGCGGCACAGACCGAGCCGGTGACCAGGCAGCCGCACCCGCGGCGCGACCGGGGCGCGCTGGCCGTGGTATCCGCTGAGAACAGTCGTTACCGCGCTGGCGGTCGATATCTTCCTCCAGTCGGTCTTCGCCGGCCGGTTCCTGTCCGGCGACTATCCACAGCTGCTGGTACACCGAACCAACGCGATTCGTGGTGGCTGCCATCGCCGTCGTCGTGGTCGTCGCCTCGGCGCTCGCGCTTCACCGGGTACCCCGGTCGGTACGTCATGCACTGCCACAACCTCGAACACGAGGACATGGCCATGATGGCCACCGTCATCGTCCAATGAACCCCGACGTTTCGCCACGCGCCCGGGCGGGCCGCGGAGCCGATCACGGTTGCGTACCAGGCGCGCCCGTGACAAGACCACGCCGTTCGCCACGCCGCCTCGACCGTTCATCGTGGCGCAGGTCGTCGACGCGGATACCCCACTGCGCGCAGCCCTGGTTCTCCCGCCGCACCACCAGCACCTCGCCGGTGGTGTCCAAACACAGCTCGGTCGGGTCCAAAAGCCGGTCCTGGTTGCTGGTCAGGTCTGCGCGGCGACCCAACAGTGCGTACATCTCAGCCAACGCAGCCGGCAGCCCCGGGACGGTAGGGAACCGTGCGCTGAGGTCACGCGCCGCGGCCCGCAACTCCGACCGGCTCCAGCCGTCCATGGCCACCAGTGGCTTGTGCCACGCGGCGACAAAACGCCGGATGAACTCCCACGCCCGGTGCTGATCCTCAAGCGCGGACGCCAGAGCGTCCACCAGGTCGAGCTCGCCTGCCACGGGAACATGCTGCCACGTCAGCGCCAGGCGACGCTTATCCGCCAGCCGCACACGGACACGCGACGGTGCGCGCGGTTCGCCGCGCACTCAACTGCCGCCGACTGCGCCCGCACCTCTGACCGCCGTCACATGAGGACGGCGGCAACGTCGAGGAACTTGCCCCATTCCGGCGGGGCGCCGCCGGGCTCCTCGCCTGCGTGCTCGCCCACGCGATCCGTCACCCCGCTTCCGACGCCACCTGCCGACGAGGATCGGCGGGCCGGTTGACACATGACACCGCGGGTCCCGAGAAGGCGCCAACAGATCAGACGGAGATGTGTGCTTCGCTCGTCGTTCTGCCGGGACAGAACGACGACTAACCCGAGCCTGTGGCGGCTGCCAGCTCCGTTAGCCGGCGTTCGAGGAACCGCCGTTCGGCACCGTCGTCGGTGAGTTCCCTCGCACGTCGATAGGCGTCACGCGCCTCGTCGGTCCGCCCGAGGCGCTTCAAGAACTCCGCCCTGGTCGAGTGCAGGTAGCGGAAGTCGTCCAGACCAAGTCCGTCGACGATGCGCAGGCCGGCCTCGGGGCCTTCGGTCTCGGCGATGGCGATGGCGCGGTTCAGCTCCACGACGGGTGAGCGGGTCAGGCGGGTGAGCTCGCCGTACAGCGCCGCGATCTGCGCCCAGTCGCACGGCACCGCGGCGTGCAACGAGGCGATGGCGGCCTGCAGGACATAGGGCCCGCGGCCGCCCAGGGCGAGCGCCCGGTCGAGCTCGGCGCGTCCGTCGGCGATCTGCTCGGTGTTCCAACATGACCGGTCCTGATCGCCGAGCAGCACGAGCTCGCCGTCGCGAAACCGCGCCTCGCGACGGGAGTCGTGCAAGAGCATCATCGCCAGCAGCCCGCGAACCTCGGGATCGTCCGGAAGCAGTTCGGCGAGCGCGCGTCCCCACCAAATTGCCTCTGCCGCGAGCTCGTCGCGGCCGCCGTAGCCCTCGTTGAAGATCAGGTAGACGACGGCAAGAACGGCGTCGAGACGCTCGCGGAGCAGGTGAACCGGTGGCACTCGAAACGGGATCCCCGCAGCTTT